>Ga0180435_10000207_pt1 | contig 60847 bp, 35 predicted proteins | sample SS_ome_3_FD_132467 | JGI IMG/M metagenome (GOLD analysis project Ga0180435, IMG submission 132467) | Hypersaline lake sediment archaeal communities from the Salton Sea, California, USA - SS_3_S_1 metaG | ecosystem: Environmental > Aquatic > Non-marine Saline and Alkaline > Hypersaline >... | reverse complement strand
TTGACCTTCTGTAGAGCGTCGGTTATCTTAGCCATCCGTGGCCTCCTTCTCTGTTGGTTAATGTGAAGATTCACCAACATTATGAAGCGAGGCCGCATCATGCGCAAGCCTTTTATAACTCTTATACTGATCGATAGTTACGCTCTAAGTTAACGGCGTTCCGGTATGGCCCGTTTTCAAGACACCGAGGCGATGCGACAACGCGGGTTCACCGAATGACTGGGGGGGTAATCCGACCTAAACCCTTCGATATCAAGAGGTTCAGTATTTCAGCTATTCTGGCGGGAAACTAATCAAATCCGCGTGAAAAACGGTCGATACTTTGTTATTGCAGACCAGTGTGCCGGGGGTCTAATAACCCCCTATCAGTCGGGTGGCCGCCAGCCTTCCCGATCGTAATATTCGGTTGCTTGCTCACGGCAATACGGGACTGCCGATAGTGAAATTGAAGGACGCCGGACAGGATGTCCGGCATGTCGACCTCCGAAGGGTGCAACGGACTCTGCGCCGCCAAGAAAATGGAAATTTGCGACTCTGGTATGCGTTGTAATACAGATCAGTACGCTGATTAGCGCGCAAATACGCACAAACGCGAAGATATCTGTTATTTCCTCCTATTGTGGATGGGTTTGGTATGTCACAGAGAATGCTGACCGGTAAAACGGCAACGGTAACGAAATCACTTCTTTGTCTCATGACGGTCTCGGGGCTGCTTGTGTCCCTTTCGACCGCGTCGGCCGGTCCGGTCGATGAGGCGAAGAAGCTCCTGAAGGACGGCAAGTACGATCAGGTCGACACCGTCCTGAAAGAACAGCTCGCCGCCGCTGAGCCGCCGACCGAGGCGTTGAAAATCTCCCTCGACGCCGCAGTAGCCGCCGGCAAGGTCATCACCGCACAGCGCCGCATAACGCGACTGCTGAAGATCACCGCCAACTCCGACCCGGATTTAGTCTATCGCGGAGCGATGATCTCCGAGGAGACGGGTGAACGCCGCATGGCGCTTAGCCGCTACCTGACCTACGTTCGCAAGGACAAGGGCTCCGGCGATCGCATGCGCCACGCGCTGGAGTACCTCGTCGCCAGAGGCAAGTTCCCCGCCGAATACAAGAAGTACGTCTCAGTCCTCGGAGCCGATGACGCGGCGTGGAAAACCGGCATGTCGCTGATCAAACGGCTGGTCGTCGCCCAGGAGGCGACCGCCGCCCTGGACACCGCCGGATTCATGATCGAAGCGTTCAAGCCCGATCCCAGGCGTGCTTCGCAGTTCGCCGGTTTCCTGACCAGTTCGGCCGACAGGGGATACCTCGGGACTGATCCCCGAAAACGCCACATCATTCCGCTGCAGATCGTAGCGAAGATGAAGATCGAAGATCAGGAGCGCCTGGTCAGAATGTGCGATCAGGCTTACCGCTATCTGTCGGCCCAGGAGGCCGCCGATATCCTGACGGCAATGCACGAATCGGCCGGCGGGACAGTCAACACCCGCTGCCTGGTCCTCTTCGACCGCCTGCGATACTCGCGTGACGGCGGCGGATCGCTCGCACTGGCTCGAAAGCTCTACCAAAAGCTCGAACCGATCTACAGAAACAGCAAGACGCCCGGCGATTACGCGGGATTCATCAAACGACTCTGCGATCACCGCGAATCGTTCGCGAACTCAAACGACACCGTTCTGGACAAGAACACGGTTACCAAACTGCTGGCCGAAGCCGCAGGAAGAGGCGCCGAAGACCAGATCGACAACGTTATCGACCGCTTCTGCAATGTCGACAAGGACCTGAGAATCGCACTGTCCAGGAAGTACGCCGCCAACATCAACCCGAAGAACGCTTCATGGATCATAGGCCCGATCAGCGGCGACGAGAAGAAACGCAAAGAGCAGATCAACGCCGCCAAGCCGTTCGTCGCGGCGTTTGTCAAGGGCAGGGACGCAGAGGGGACAATCCAGGCCAATACGGCGCTGATGGAGTGGTACAACAAGACCGGCGATAAGAACGCCCTGCTGTCGGCCGCCAGAGAGTATATGGCCGCCTACCCAGCCGACTTCGACTCAAACACGATCTTGCGGAACGTCTGGCAGAGCAAGCTGCCGAGCCTCGACGAGAAGATCAAGCTCCTGAGGGATCATCACGCCAAGTCAGGTCCGAGCGACCCGCTGAACGCGATAATCAACAATCGCCTGTCCCGCGACCCGGCGCTTCGCAAGGAGCCGCTGGTCCGTACGCTGGTCCGAGGATACCGGGGCAAGGGTTCCGATCCCGTGATGAAGGCGGCGATAAACCTCCGAACCATGCACACCCGCAGGCGAGTCTCGCCCGAAGCGATCCTCGCGGGACTGCTCCGCGGCGTCACCGGCCCGCTGCCCTCGGGCGCGCAAGAACCGAAGAACACAAACGAAATCGTGTTGATCAGGCTCCTTAAGAGCGTTCTTCCGCAGATCAAGCGGATCGATCAGGTCGCCAAGCTCGGTCTGGGCGACAGGCTGCCCCCCGGCCCGCTGGCCGCCGCAATGCTCGAAAACGCGCATAACGGTAATCCTTACGCCATCGCCGGGTCCATGGCCGCCAAGCTCAAAGGCTCCGACGCCGACACGCTGCGAATATGGAAGGCCCTGTCGTACGCCAAGAACCCCAAGGGCGACGCGAAGTCGATCTTCGCTGCCTATTACGGAAAGATGGGCTCCGAAAACGGTCTTCGCTACCTCATCGGGCAGATGGGGGTGTGGCACAATCGCGAATGGCGCGACCAGTACAATCCCACCAACTGCTGGACTTACGAGACCTTCCTGGGCGAATTGGAAGAACTTGCGGCCGCCGGCGGCTTCAGATTCAGCGACCCGACCCTGACTCGCACGGCGCTGAGCATCATCATCCGCTGGCAAGGCGGAAAGGGCAAACGCGGCTCAGAGGCCCGCGCGTCGAAGAAGCTGATCGACTCGATCTGGAACGGATATCTCGCCAGCGCCGCCGAATCCGGTATTTACGACACCGAGGTGGACGCCTCAGTATATGCGGTCCACAAGCAGAAAGACCCCGCTCAGGCCGCCGCGTGGATAAACAGCTTCGCCGGATCGCTCAAGAACCGTTCGAGCCTCGACAAGTTGCGGGCCGTCGACACGATGATGCGGACTGTCGGATACTCCGACATCGAGAAGAACAAGGAAAAGAGCGAATACCTGCGTCTGTTCGCCGTGGCGGCCGACATTTACGCCAAGATGCCCGACAAGGAGTGGATGACCGCCGGTCTGCACGAGCACATCCACCGGGCCGCGGGTATGCTGGCCAACAACGTTCCGTGGCGAACGGCCCTGAAGGACCAGGCCAAACTGCTGGAGACCGGGACAAAACTGAACGCCGAGTTTGAGGCGAAACTGCTGGCCGGGGCGCCAATGATAAGAGGATCGAACCCCGTTCCGGTGCTGTGCGAAAAGAGCATCAAGACCGCAGCGGCGGCCAAGGACTGGCCCACGGCGATCTTCGCCACGCGCCGCCTGGCCGAGACCCTCGACGACGGACGACACGCCGACAGCTACAGGGACAACATCCTGAGGTCCGCCAGAGCGCTCCAGGACATCGGCGCCAGCGAGATACTTTACGCCTTCCTCCGCCAGATCGGACACCAGTCCAAGCTCTCCAGCGCGATGGGCAAGGAGATAGCCATTCTTCGGGCCAGAGCCGCCAAGGACATCTCGGGGCTCATCGCCGTCTCGCCGACTGACGCCTCCTATCCGCTGCACCTGGCGGCACAGGCGCTGATGCTGGGCGACGAAACCCGCGCCTGGGAGTTGTCCCGCGAACAGTCCAGACTGTTTGCGGCAAACTGGGAGGGTCTCGACGCGAGCTTTGTGGCCTGGTACGTCCGGGCGATGTTCAAGCAGAAGAAATACGAAGAAGTAACCTCGCTGGGCAAGAACATCCTGCAGAAGGAGTCTTCGCTCGACGCGGAAACCGCCGCGGCGATCCACCTGGCCCTCGGCGACGTGCAGAGAGCCCGCGAGAACAACGATGCGGCGATCGAGATCTACAAGGCGCTGCGGACGTCGGACCGATACAAGGACACCCGGGCCGGACGCGAATCGCGGTACCGTAATGTCATGCTGATGATCGCGACGGGAGCCTACGGCGACGCCGAAGACGCACTGGCCCAGATGGTCGAATCCCCCAGCATCGACGAGCAGGCCGAAGCGTACTTCCTGCTGGCCAAGCTCGCCGATCAGCAGAAGGAATACGCACGGGCCGACAAGTATCTCACGCAAGTGCGCTCGCGCGTGCCCGATCACATCGAAGCGGCGTTCCTCGAAGGCGAACTGCGGGCCAAGGCGCCCAGCATGCTCGCACGCGGCGAGGAGCTGGAGATCGGCGTGGTGGCGATGGAGACAATCGCGGTGCCCGGACGGGAGCTGATCTTCCGTCTGCAGGACTCGAATCTGGCGATCGCCAAGGGCAGCTCATCGATCCCGATCACCGTCGAGACTTCCACCGGCAAGGACATTGAAACGGTCAATCTCGTGCTCAGCGGAGCCGGTAAGAACATGTTCAAGGGCACAATCGTAACGGCGCTGGGCAGAGTATCCCAGGGCGACAGGGTCCTGCAGCTCCGCGGCGAAGACGTCGTGTCGTACCGGATTCAGGACGAGTTCCAGAAGTCCCACGAACTGAACTACAAGCCCAAGCGGCTTGAAGTGAAGGCTGACGGCGAACTGTCGGCCTCAGCCGGCAGGATCCTCAGCGAACTGGAGATCGAGCAGCGCGAAGTCGAACGCAAGCTGGCGATCGCACGCGGCGAGGAGCCCCCGGCATGGACAACTGAGCGCAAGAAATCAGTCCGCCCCGGCAGTCCGATCTACGTTCGCGTTATCGACTTCGACCGCGACCTGACCGACGACCCCGACAAGATCACAGTCGCCGTAAAGACAACCGGCGGAGACAGTATCGACGCGGTTGAACTGACCGAAACAAGCTACAACTCCGGCGTGTTCATGGGAACGATTCCGACGTCGATGCCGCTTCCCAAGGGACTTGCCGGCGACACGTTCGAAGGCAAGAAGACCTCGTGGCTGGTCAATTCCAAGGCGACCGGGATCTGGTCGAGCCTCGACGACAGCGAAAAGCCCAAGTGGGTCGAGGCCGACACGATGACCTCGCACATGGTAAGCTCGGTCTCACTGGCGGTGCCCGACGCGCAGAAGATCAAGCAGATCACCCTATCGGGCAGCCTGGCTGAAGATCTCGGAATGCTGGCGACGTATCCGCTGGCCAATCAGCAGCACGGACTGCGAATGGAGATCTTCGCAGACGACAAGATGACCAAACCGCTGAGCGAACGTATGACCGGGTCGGCGTCGATCCGCGCATCTTCGCTCGGCAAGGGCGCCGCGGCGACGAAGATCAGCGGAATGATCGTACCCGACGCGTCGGGACAGTACTCATTCACGCTGCACGTAAGCGAAGGACGCGCCAAGCTTGCTGTCGGCGGAAAAGTCATCGCCGACAAGACCGACAAGATAGCCTCGGGCGACTTCGCCGGCAAAATCGAGTTCAAAGCCGGACGCGAATACCCCTTCGTGCTGGAATACGCGCCCAAGTCGAACAACGGAAACCTCGCCGGCGACTGCCGGGTCAGATGGAAGTCGAGCACGGGGAATCTCAGCGACATCCCGACATCGGCGGTCTATCCCGGACCGATGGGATCGCGGAAAGACGACCTGGCCTTCGTAAGATCCGCCGCGTCGGCGACCGGGGGGAGCCGGCTGGAGACAGCCAAGTCAATTAGCGATCGGGTTAAGGCGACCGTCGGCAAGGACGCTGCGACGGTGTACGTCAAGAGCACGATCGTTAGGCCGACAGGAAACGACGAAGCCGGCGTGCTTAGCGGAACATTCATCTCCGCAAGCGAGCAGATGCTCGGAATGAAGCTCGCAGTCGAAGGGCTGAGCGGCAATTCCCGCGCGTTCCTCCTGATCGACGGACGCCAGGAAATCGGCGGAAAGGTCTCGGAGATCGCGGACAAGACAGCCAGCGTATTCCTCCGCAAAGGCTCCCACACAATGGAGTTGATCTACCGCAGCGCCGGCAAGCCCAAATCCGGAGCAAGCGTGAGCGTTCAATACGCCGGTGCCGACAAGGAATTCGCCGCCGTTCCGTGGCAGTGGTTCTCGGCGGACCACACGCCGGGCCTGGCCGACGCGATCCTGCCCAACGGGCTGATCACCCTTGAGAACAACGTGTTCACCGCGAAGCTCCGCAAGCCGATCAGACTGCGAACGGCCCGCTGGAACTTCGTCGACTTCGCCGGCAAGGACGTCTCGGCTAAGAAGATCACCGTCATCGACGCCGAAGGCCAGACCATCATACCGGTCGAGAAGGACTTCACCACGTCGCTGGACAACAACACGCTGGAAATAGCCCCCGGCGACAGGATCTCCCTGACGTACGTCGACAAGAAGAATCTCCATGGCGACAACGGTCGGCGAAGCGCCGGCATGGGCCTCGGACGAGGAGCCTCACTGTCAGTCGGATTCGACGAGGGCGAAATCCTACTGGCCCACGAAGAGCTTGTCACCGACGCCAACGGCAATGTCAGCACCGAACTGTTCCCCGCGCGTCGCTGCTCGGCCGGAGACATGCTGACGGTCATGATTGACGATCAGGACATCGACCAGACGCCGAAGCGCGACAAGGTCAAGGCGATCCTGACGACCTCAAGCGGCGAAAGACTGGACATCGAGATCCTCGAAGAGCAGTCGACAAACAGCAAGGGCGAGATCCACGAAGTCTGCCACACCGGCAGATTCCTGGCGATCATCAAGCTGGTCGATCCGACGAAACCGGCCGCGACAACCAAGCCGGCGACCCAACCGGCGACTCCGAGCATAAACGTGAAGCCCGGCGACGAAATCGTCGTGCGATACCTCGACACCGAGAACAACGATGGCGTCCCGATGGACCGCGTGGCCCGTCTTACCGAAGGCGGAGCGGGACTCGGCGAATGGTCCGTGATGCGAACGCGAACGGAAATGGTCCCCGACACGTCAGCCGACGCCGTCGTCCTCCAGAACGACCTGCGAAGGATCAGCAACGATCCGGCCCTACTGCTGTACAAGCAGAACATCCTGCATCTGAGCCCCAAGATCAAGGCTGACGAGTCCGACCAAGAGCCCACGACCGACCGCGGGCTTGACGCAAACGGACTGCCCATCTGCTCGGTGCGAGGACCGGTCAAGTTCAGCCTGCTCTATCCGCGGATGGCCCGAAACACCGGCAGCACTATCCGCATCGCCGCGGTCGTAGAGTCGGAAATAGCGGCCGCAAAAGCGGAGAAACGGAAGATCAAGGGCGCCATCGTTACGATGGACATCCCCGATGAAGATGAGCTCGAGGCCGGACGATTCTACGGCGAACTGAATCTCCAGATCGGCGTACCCGGCGACAAACTTTCGCTAGACGCGACGGCGACGGACCTCGCTCCCGGCGAGAAGCCCGTCAAGACAATCATCGCACGCGGCGACGACGTGCTCCAACTGCGATTCAAGGACCCCGCAACCGGCGACACCGACGTTAAGCGCGTGCGGCTGCTGGCCGACGGTCGTCTGGAAGTGCTCGAACGAACGCTGCGGGCCCGGAAGCTCAGCATCCACCTCGGGCAGAAGTTCCACCTGCGGGTGGCGGATCCCGACAAGGACGCCACCGACAAGCGCGACGTGGTCACAATCGACGTCAAGAGCAAGTCCGGCGACGCGGTCAAGCTCGAACTGACCGAGACGATGATCCACTCGGGCATATTCACCGGAAGCATCGAGCCTCGCTGGATCAAGGACCGCAAGCGTGACGAAGCGGCCCGCAAGATCGCACTAAAGGCTTACAACGACGCGGTGGCCAGGGCGACCAGTGAAGCCAAAGCCGTCGCCGAAGCCGCACGCAAAGCAGGGGCCGCGACCCGCCCGGCCTCAGGTCCGGCGACCAAGCCGAAGCCCAAACCGGTCGCCAAGCCGGTGACAGTCGTGTACGCCGACTTCGGCGACACCGTGTCGTTCCGGTACGTCGACGACAAGCCGGTTTCGTCCGCCGAGGCCCGCGTGCTGGATATGGAGGGAAGCATCCTCCACGGAGCCGACGGAACTGTCGCACTGTTCAGCAAGCAGTACAAGGACCCGGAAATGGCGGTCAAGACCGCCTTCCTGACCGCAGAAGCGATGTTCTCGATCGCCAAGGACATGCGTAAAAAGAAGAAAGACGACCTGGCGAAATCGTACATCTCGCACGGCAAGAGCATCCTGGAACTGGCGCTTAAGAACTACCCCAACACAACGCTTGTGGCCCAGGGTCAGTACCTCGTGGCGACGTTGGCCCAGGAACTCGGCGACTACTCCGAAGCGATCGGCAAGTACTCCGACGTCGTGCAGCGATGGACCAAGAGCCCGTACGCGGCCAAGGCGCTGTACCGAATCGGACAGTGCTACGAGACCCAGGGCAACTTCGAGCGGGCCAGCGAGGAATACGTGCGGGTTACGTATTTGTTCCCCAACAGCCCCGAAGTGCCCCAGGCCACCCTGCGGCTGGGACGGCACTACCTCCAGACCCGGAATTACGCCGTCGCCGGACGCATCTTCGAGAAGTTCCACGACAACAACCCCAGGCATCGCCTGGCGGCCAAGACGCTGTTCCTCGCGGGCGAATGCTACAGACTCTCGGAAAGATACAAAGACGCCGTCGCGATCTTCATCCGAGCGGGGAAACTCTACAAAGACAACAAGCAGATAAGAGCCGAATCGCTCTACTGGCAGGGCGTTTGCGCACGCGAGATCAAGGATTATGTGGAAGCCTACAAGGCCCTGAAGCGCCTTACCTGGGACTATCCCGAATCACAGCGAGCCGCCGACGCCAGGAAACTGCTCGGAACGGACGAACTGCAGTTCGACCCCGAAGAAGATTCCGATCAGTAGAGGCCACCGGTCGATACAAAACTGAATATCGGCGCCTCGGACCGGATCTTAGCCGCTCGGGGCGCAAGACGTACGAAAACCTGAATTGAATATCTAAAGCCAGGCCGCGCAGGGTCCGCATTGACCCGCCCGGCCGCAGGAACAGGATTCATCATGAAGACATCTGGTGCATCGAGCGTGAAACGATCACGGCGCGGGCTGTTGTCCGCAACGCTGACAGCAAGCTATCGGCGATTCGGCGCCGCGGCCATTCTGGCGGCGATTAGCGCGATGCTGATCGCAGCGACTTCTGCGACAGCCGGGGTATCCGAAGCCAGGAAACTACTGGCCGAGAAGAAGTACTCCCAGGTAGACAAGGCCCTCGGCGGCGAACTGCGCAGCACGTCTCCGTCGGCCGAAGCGCTGAAGATAAGTCTCGACGCGGCAATGGCCGAAGGACGCTTCGTGACCGCTCAGCGACGAGTAACCGCCCTGATGAAGGCCGGCAGCAACGATCTGGACCTCGTCTTCCAAGGCGCGCGGATCGCCAAGCTGGCGTGCAAGGACAACCTGGCCCTGTCCCGCTACCTTGACTACTCCCGGCGGCGGAACTCAAAGAGCGACAAACTGCGGTACGCGCTGGCTTACGTGGCGGTCAACGGCAAGTCGCCCCAGCAGTACAAGAAGTACGTCCGCCTCTACGGCGCCGACGAAGTCGCCTGGAGGATGGGAACCGACCTTCTGGGACGCCTGATCACCGACAGCGAAATCAACCCCACGTTCGACGTCGCCCAGACGCTGCTGGAGAACTTCCGACACCCCAAACAGGTCTACGAGGTGCATCGCCGCCTGCAGTACGCCGCCGACAACAACCGCCTGGGGACCGACCCGCAGAACGCATACGTCCTGCCGATGAAGCTCGCAGCACAGACGATCCCCTCCAGCTACGACTCATACGCCAGACTGCTGTCCCGAGCCGCCGAGAAGATCAGCAAAGACGACCTCCTGGATATCCTCTTCACCCACCAGGCGCTGGCGAAAAAGGCCCTACCCACCAGCGTGCTGGGCTACTTCCGCCAAATCGGAGCCCTCAGCTCCGACGAAAAGAAGCTCGCGGCGGGACGCAAGTTCCTGGCCCTCGAACCGCTCTACCGCAACTCGATCAACCTGAATGAGTATATCGATTATCTGAGAATCCTGGTCGACTACACCAGCGTGTTTGCGATCAAGGACAAGGAGCTTCTGAAAGACTCGAACATCGAGCCGATCATGAGGGCGGCCTCCGAGAGATTCAGGAAGACCCCGCACAGCGAACTGAACCGAAGAATCCAGGATCTGGCGGATCGATACGCCGGCGAAAAACGCACTCAACTCAAACGCAAGTACGCCATGATGCGATCGTCCCATGATGTGCGATACCTGCTGCCGAACATCAAGGCCAAAGACCCCAACCGCGAAAAACTTATCGCACAGGCCAAGAAGGAAATCGCCAAATTCATCGAGCAAACCGACTACACGAGCCGCGGCGAGGTATCTTCGGCGCTGATGCATTGGTACGGGAGGATCGGCGACAAGGGCGCCCTGCTGGCCGCCGCACGCCAGTACATGGACCTCAGGCCGGCGAGCTTCAACCCCGACACGATCCGAACCAACGTGTTTGGAAACAAGCTGCTGTCGATCGGCGAGAAGATCGGCCTGCTCAAGGATCAACTCACCAGATCCGGGGCCGGGCAGAAGAACCAGCCCCTGTCGGTCCTGATTCGCGGCCTCGACGCCGAAACCAGGAAGACCCCCGAGTACAAGGCTCTGCTGAGCCAATTCAAGGCCAGCAAGCCCGGCTCGGACGTCCTGTCTCACTTTGCGGTGATGACAGCCAGAGTTGACCGGAACAAGCGCCAACTGGCCCGAGCCGCGGCGCTGGCCGACGAATTCCTGGCCAGGTACAAAGGCGCCCTGCCGCTGGGACCGAAGGCCTGCAGGAACCGCAACGACGCCCTGGCGTACAAGATCATGCGAAACGTCTACGACGGCTCGCGAAGCGGAATGGTGCGAACTGAAATCGCAAAGCGATGGATGGCCCGAGCCGCGAAACCCGGAACTATGCTGGCGTCGCTGGCCAAGGGCCTCAGCGCCGAAGAAATCGAAAAAGTAATGTCGCGAATCGGCGGCGCAATACCCGCTGGCGATCCGGTCTGGGAATCCCTGGCCAACATCCCCTACCACGGGCAGACCAAAGCCGCCCCCCTGGCGAACTTCTACGCGAAGATGGGCTCGAACAACGCCCTGCGGCACCTGGCTACGCAGATGGGTATGCAGACCAACAGGCAGGGCCCATGGAAGGACAATCCCGATCTTGCCGCCAAAGCCGCGGCGAAACTCGCATCGTCCGGCGGCTTCCGGCCGACCGACGCCGAGACGCTGGCGTACGTGATCGACGCCCTGGCCGGAGTTTCAAAGGCCGCAATAATCTCCGAAGGAACGCTGGTGTCGTTTTGGGGAGCCTACCTGCAGGCCTCGGACCGATCCGACTGGCGAATTGACCTCCGCACACGGTGCGCCGTTCTGCGGATGCTCAACCAGGCCGGCAGGTCCAAGGCTGTCGAAGCCAACGTAAACGATCTGGCCGGCGGACTGGGACGCCTGGGGGCCGTTACGCAGGCTCGGCGACTCGAATACGTCTGCGGCGCCCTGGGAATGTCGTACAACAAGAAGAACCCCGCCAAGGCCGATCCGTACGCACTGGCCTACGAGAAACTCGCCGCCGTCTACGGGCGCATGACCGAGTCTGACTGGGTTCTGCACAATGTTTCGGAACGCATTGTAAGCGACACGCGGCAACTGGCCGGATACAACGAAAAGCAGCGTAAGCTCTACGGCTCCGATCGCCTGTTCAAAGCCGCCGACAGGACCCTGCCGCTGTTGATAGATCGTTTCGCAAACGGAGCCAGGCCGTCGAATCCCTCGGTTCTGGGAAGGCTTGAGCGAAATGTGCGGACCGATCTCGACAAGGCGATAGCCGATGCGCAGTGGCCCAAAGCCGTCGGTCTGGCGACGCTCTGCTTCCGGGCGATGCCGCAGGCCAGAAGCGATTGGGATATCGCGTATCACGAAGATATCGTCACGCTTGCCAAGACGCTGACCAAAGCGCAGGCGTGGGAAGTGCTCTACGTTACGCTTGAACGGATGCGACAGGCCCGCCCCAGGGAATCGGTCCTCAAGGCTGTCGCCAGATACCGCACGCAGGCGGCCAACAGGATCACCGGCGTAGTCGCCGTCGCACGCGGCGACAAGACCTATCACCTTCACATGGCCGCACGCGTCCTGTCGCTGGGCGACGACGCCAAAGCCTGGCAGTTGACCCGCACGCGAACGAAACTCCTGCTGGAAAGCTGGACGAGCTTCGAGCCGCAGTACGTAGCCTGGTGCATCGAACAGATGCGAAAGGGCAAGATGCTCAAGGAAGCGCTGGAGCTGGCGTTCACCGTGCTGCTGCGGGAAAACGACCTCGAGCCGGAAATCGCCGCCAGGGTGCTGCTTACCCGCGGCGACATCTACCGAGACAGAAAGAGCTTCGACGTAGCGAGAATCGAATACCGAGCCCTCAAGGACAACACGCGGTACCGCAGGACCGCCGCGGGAATCGAGGCGACCTATCACCTGGTGGATCTGATGATAACCACCGGGCAGTACGCCACGGCTCAGAGACTCATCGAACGCCTGATCGATTCGGTCGACCTGACGGTGAAAGCCGAAGGCTACTACCTCAGAGCCCGTTTGGCGTTCGAGCAGAAAGACTACGAAACCGCCGCCGACAACGTCGACAAGGTCCGACTCTGCGTTAACGATCACGTGGAGGCCGCCTTCCTCGACGGACAACTCAAGCTCAAGCTGCCCGGCGGAATGATCAATCCCGAAGTCGAGGTCGGAACCGCCGCGATGCGGCGGATACTCATACCCGGCGAAGAACTGTCGATGAAACTCCAGGACGCCAACCTCTCGATCGCACGCGACGAAAAGACGATCCCGATCCTCGTGCAGACTTCCAGCGGAAAGGACAAGGAACTAGTCGACCTGCTGAGCCTCACCGGCGGGAAGAATCTGTTCACCGGCACGCTTCGCACCACGCTGGGAGCAGCCAAGCCTGGAAACGGCGTCCTGGAAGTAACCGGAGCCGATCGCGTGAGCTACATAATCGCACCCGACTTCCAGAAGAAGAACAAGATAGACTACCCGCCGAAATTCCTCGACATCCGCACGACGGGACAACTGGTCGCATCGGCCGGGGAGATCCTGACGCCCGAACAGGCCGAAAGGCGGCGCCTCGAAGCGAAGCTGGCCAAGCCTAAGGACGCGAAGATCGAGGCGGCCTGGAAACGCAGTTCCGGCAACATGGTCCGCCCCGGCAATGACATCTATCTCCAGGTGTACGATATCGACCAGGACGTGACAAACGGAGCCGACAAGGTCACAGTCAAGCTGACGACGACCAACGGAGACGTGATCGAAAGTGTCGAACTTGTCGAAAATGACAAGCACTCGGGCGCATTCCGAGGATCGGTGAAGACCGGCATCCCGCTGCCGAAAGCCTATGCGTCGGACACCTTCGAAGGCAAGAAGTCATCGGCGCTGATCAACTCGGGGCTCCCCGGCGACTGGTCCAGCCTCGCCGACGGCGAGAAGCCCAAAGCCGCAGGCGTTGACATGATGGGCTCGTACCTCATGAAGACGATCACCGCCGAGATGCCCAGCGCCTCGGCGGCCAAGGCGGTGCAACTGCACGCCAGACTCGCCGGCGAATTCGAGACGATCGCGGCCTGGCCGGTGCGGGGAGTACAGACCGGTCTGCGGGCCGAGTATTTCTCCGACGTCGAAATGACCAAGCCGATCAAGGAAGAGACTGTAACTTCACTGACTTCGAAGGTCGAAAAAGGCGTCGCCGCCGTCCGCTACAGCGGCGTGTTCGTCGCAAAGACCGCCGGCGAGCATATCTTCAAAGCCGCAACCGACGGACAGGCCTCTCTGTCGATCGGCGGCAAGGAGATCATCGCCCTCAAGACCAGAACGTTCGCCGGGAAAGCCGAACTGACCGTCGACGATTCGACAATCGCCGGCAAGGGCGAGACCCCCTTCGTACTGGTTTACATCCCCTCGAAGGAGGCAAGGAGCCTGTCGGTCACCGTCGCAGAACCGAAGAAATCGGCCAACCCGATCAATCTGGCCGCAATGTATCCCGGCGGGCAGGCCCGTCGCCGCGACGAAGTGTCGATCCAGTACTCCAGCCTCGCCGACGGCAAAGTCGAAGGCGCCGATCCGGAAACGATCGACGAGTACTTCACCGAAGAAGGACAGACCGGGACAATCTACCGCCCCACCGCCTCATACGACGGACCCGAAGCCGAATGGGGCATCGTACGGATGACCGGATCGTTCTACGTTCCCAAGGCCCGCTACATGACCCTGCGTCTTGACGGCAAGGCGTTCGAGAACGCCGAAAGCTGGGCCAGTCTGTTCATCGACGGCGAGATAGCCCTGAAGCGAACGCCGAAGCGTAACCGCGACAAGACTCCGGAGCTGAACCCGGCGGTCACGGTGAAGCTGACCAAGGGCGTTCACAAGCTGTCGATCGCACTGTGCGGACGCAAGTCGTGCGACGTGGCGCTGACCTTCAAGAACGAGGCCGACGAGTTTGTGCCGATGGAGGCCGCATGGTTCTCGGCGGATCACAACGCCGAACTGATTCCCGCGGTCTCACCCGCCGGACACATCGCAGTCAGGGGCGACACCCTCGTGTGCGAACTGACCGAGCCCAGGCGGCTTCGGGAAGTGCGTTGGGTGTTCAACGATTTCGAAGGCAACGCAGTAGCGGTCAAGCGTCTGGGAGTCGCAGACCCCGCCGGCAAGATCCTGATCCCCGTCAAGCGCGACTTCACGTCGGCGACGACGAACAACATCCTGGAAATCGCACCCGGCGACACCGTCACCGCACTTTACGTCGACGCCAAGCGTCCTGAAGGCGGATCGCCCGACCGCAGGGCGTCGCTGTCGACGGGATACTACAACGGCTCGATCGTCATCGCCAACGAGATGGTCACCGACTCCGGCGGCGGAATGAAGACGACGTACTTCCCGGCCAAGCGATGCGGCGTCGGCGACGCTCTTGCGATCCTGATCGATGAGGCCGACAACGACATCACGCCCAAGCGCGATGTGATGAAGGTTCTTGTCGAGACCTCCAGCGGCCAGAAGCTGGAACTCGACGCCCTGGAGACCGAAGGCCAAGTCGTGACCGATCCGACGGGCAAGGAAGTCGAAACGCACCACACCGGCGAATTCCTGGCGCTGCTGCGTCTGGGCAAGGAAGCCGCCAAGGGCGTTATCAAAGTAGCCCCCGGAGACCTGATCACCGTAAGCTACATGGACAAGGAGAACTCCGATCCCGGCGTGGCGTTCCGCAGGACGTACGAACTGTACGAAGGCGGCGACCCGCTGGTCGAGGAAGTGAACTTCGAACGCTACACCTCGTCGCTGGTCCGCCAGGAAGTGAAGAAGGACCCCGACTCGATCCTGAAAAGCAGCGAGCAGAACGCCGAACCGAAGTTCACCTACGAACACATGCTGTCCCGCACCGACTCGCCGCAGATCGGAGCCGAGCCCGACGCCCTGCCGGTCACGAGCATACGCGGGCCGCTGCAGTTTACGATCATGTACCCCGCGATGGCCAAGAACACCGCCTCGACGATCGAAACCACAGTCTGGGCCGAATCTGAAATCCACGCAGCCGGAACCGCCAAGCGCGAGCCGACCAAGCTTACGGTCCAGGCCGCCTGCGGTTCGAGCGGACTGGAGGACGGGATCTTCACCGGCGTAGTCAAGCTCCTGGTCGGACTCCCCGGTCAGGACACCGAACTGACCGCAGACCCGGCCCTGGCAATCCTCGACACGCGGACCGGCAAGGGACGCACCGAGCAGCAGAAGACCGAAGACGTCCTGGTGGTCGTCCCCGGCGACACGCTCTGGGTCCAATACGCCGACCCTGTGACCGAGAAGAAGATCACCGGACGGATCACCCTGCTCAGCGAAGGCGGCATAGAGCTGCTGGACTCGAAGATGAAGCTCGAGAAGGAGACGATCCGGCTGGGCGAGACTTTCTACGTCCGCGTGACCGACTCCGATCGCGACACCACGCCCCAGCGCGACACGGTGATCGTCAAGACCACCAGCAAGTGCGGCGACAAGGTCGACCTGAAGCTGACTGAAACGATGGGACGATCGGGCATATTCACCGGCAAGCTCGAGCCGCGTTTCCTCGGCGACAAGATAGACGGAAGGCTGCCGACCCCCAACAAGATCGACAGCAACCTCAGCGCCTTCTTCGGAGACGACGTGATCTTCACCTACACCGATCCGATGGGCGTGAACTCCGCAGTGCCGGTCAATCACGTCCGCAACGGTCGGATACGTCTCGGCTCAGACGCCGGCACGGACCTGTTCTCCAAACGCTTCCGAGATTCGGAAATGGCGGTCAAGACCAGCTTCCTGATGGCCGAAGCACTGTTCGAACTGGCCAAGCAGAAGCGATCGCTCAACAAGGAGTACGAAGCCGACGAACTGATCCAGAGGGGCAAGGCCCTGCTGGAGTCGACAATACGCGACTACCCCGGCACAAAGCTGAAGGTGCAGGCCCGATTCCTGCTGGCGAACCTCGCCCAGGAGCTCGGCAAGCGAGACGAAGCGATCGCCAAGTACTCCCAGGTGATCTCGATGGCTCCGCAGTCGGACTATGCGGCCCGTTCGCAGTACAAGACCGCACAGTGCTACGAAGAGATGAACAACGCCGAACAGGCCTGCGAAGAGTACGTCAAGGTCACATACGTTTACGCATCGCACGAACTGGCCCCGAAAGCCAGGATCCGAATGGGCGCGTACTACCTGGCCGAAGGTCAGAAGCTCAAGACCGACGAACTGAAACTCGCCGAGTCGATGAAGAACTTCCGAATCGCCTCGAGGATCTTCTACAAGTTCAGCGTCCGCCACCCGAGCCACGCGCAGGCGGCCAAGGCGATGTTCCTGTCGGGACAGTGCGCGATGGAGATGAAGAACTTCAAGGAAGCCGCCGTCACGCTGCAGAAGGTCGTCGAAGACTTCCCGAACAACAAGACGGTGCGGGCCGAAGCCATGTACTGGTGCGCCGAGAGCCTCTACGAAACCAGAGACTACAAGGGCGCCTACAAGATGTGGACCGAACTGATCTGGGCCTATCCGGAAGTGCAGCGGGCCAAAGAAGCCCGAGGACGACTCGCCAGCGACGACAGAATGGTCAGGATCTCTGAAGAGATGTAACGCACCCCCTCGGCGCCCCGCCGCCGAGGGATGCTTGATGAGGCTAAAAGTTAAAATGCTTATGAAGACTGATCGGGACAATACGCCCGCGCGACCCGCAGTACGCGCCTTGTGCGCCGCGGCGATCTGCGCAATTGCGCTGCTTTCGACGACCCCGGCGGATGCGGCCGGGAGAAATCCGCGCAAACACCGCGGACGCAACGACGGCGAAAACTACATCTCCGTGGAGGCCTACAAGGAGATGACGGTCTTCGAGCGAGCCGCCTACGACAAGGCTCTGAAGCTGCACCGCGAGGGGCAGTATCGCGTGGCGGCGTCCCAGTTCCACAAGTTTGTGCTTCAGTTTGAAGACTCCTCGGGAATGGCCTTCGCAATGCTGATGGAGGCCCGCTGCCTGCACAAGGACAACAAGAGAGTCACCAGCATCAAGAAGTACACCGAGATCCTGGACTACTTCCCCGAGTATCCTCCCGTAGCGGCTCCGGCCCTGTACTTCCGCGGAGTAGCCAAACTCGACAACGGCGACAAACTCCCGGGCTTCCGTGACTTCCGCCTCATGGTCGAGAACAAGGACTACGTCAAGCACCCTCTCGGCATCCCGGCGATGATGGACCTGGGCGACTACTATTACGCAAACGAGAAGCAGGAGCAGGCCGTCAAATACTGGATGGCGCTGCTGGGGCGCGACATTCACAAGCATACCCGCAGCGAACTTCTCGGCAAGATCCGTCGCTGGCACGTCACCACCGGAAACTTCGCGGGATTCCTCCGTTTCAGGCTCAACAAGGCCGACGCAAAGGACCCCAAGACATACCCCGCACAACTGGTGGTCATAAATGAAATGATGCTGGCGGTCGACGTAGAAAACGCAGAACTGGCGGGCAAGGCCTACAAGTTCATCCAGGGCAAGAAGAGCATCTATTCGTCGTCGAAGTGCCTCTTCAGCGGCGGCGAGGAATCGGGGAAATACTCCCAGGGTTACTACGAACTGGCCCTGAGGGTCGCCAAGCCGCTGGACAGCGACAGTTTCGACCGCATGGCGGCCCAGGCCGTCGGGGCCTTTGCCGGACTGCCCAAAGGCGACGGGCGATATTACCAGGTCGGCTCGGCCCTGGCGACGCTCATCGGAGGCCCCCGCGCCGACAAGATCAATGACGAGATGGTCAAGCAACTGGGCAAGGAGACCGATCTGGCCAGGTACGTCGATCGAGCCTGCCGAGTCGCGGCGCAAGCCGACACCCGGACCCGCGAGATTCTCTACAAAGCGATCATCACGCGAACCGGGGCCGAGCCCGACGACAAGAAACACCTGAAGATCACCATGCCGCTGAACGTCGAGGGCAAGCTGCTGGACACAAAGGCGTTCAGCCCGATGGCGACCCAGATCCTCGGGCGCATCTCGCGCCAGCAGGCCGGCAAGGCCCGCGACGATCTGCTGGTCCGGTACATACCCGGATGGAGCGGATACGAAGGCGGATACAAGATCCTGCCGCGGATAGGAGACGTAAAACGCCGCTTCACGCTGCACATTTCCATGCTCCGACACGAGCGAAAGTGGAGGGAATTCCCCGACGTGCTGGACGAATTCGAGAAAAAGACGCCCAACACGACCGAGGGAATCGCCACGAAGAACTGGATCCGCAGCCAGCGCGCAAGCGTCTACCATCACTATCTGAGGCGATGGGCCGAGGCGATCAAGATCTATTACGCGATCAACCAGCCGCCGCACACCCTGTGGAGCATACAGGACTGCTACGGACGGCTTGGAAAATGGAAGGATCAGTTGAAGATCCTTTCCGAACTGGAAGCGTCGTTCCCTGACCAGGCTCCGCGAGCGGCGCAGCATATCGCGATGGTCTACAAGAGACAGAAAATGCACAAACAGACGATAGCCAAGTGCAGAGCGATAATGAAGATCCACCGGCGGCACGACGTGTCGTCGTGGGCCCACCAGGAACTCGAGAAATACGGTAAGGCCACAGGCGGTGGTCTTATCGATGAAGATTGATTACCGAACTAACGTGATGACGAAACCCGGAATACTGTCCGCTTTATAGAGGTAACTGCTATGAGGAATGTTGCTATGAGAAATTCGTTTGCCGTTGGCGCGCTTATCGCGGCTGTGCTGCTTGCCGCCTTGTCCGCCGGCTCGTCGGCCGCCGCGCCGAAAAAGAGCCCGGACATCAAGGCCAAACAGCAACTCGCACGCGGCCTGGAACTGCTGGAAAGCTCCCAGGACGAGCGTGCAGTGAAGCTGCTGTCGTCTATCCCGCGGCTGTTCCCCAAGTCCGCGGTGCGATTCGACGCGCACCTGGCCCTTGGCAAGCATTTCATGGATAAGAGCCAGTACGAACGCGCCATTGCGCAGTTCAACACCATCAAGGGCGCCGAAAACGCCGACCTCAGCGCCGACGCGCTGTACCAGATGGGCATATGCTACTTCCACATGAACAAGTACGACAACGCGTTCGCCGCCCTGCGTAAGGTCACAACCCAATACGCGGGCAGCGTTTACGCTAACGAGTCGTTCTACTACATCGGGCAGTGCCACTTCAAGCTCGGCCGCTGGGCCAAAGCCGTCGAAGCGCTGCAGCGCGTCGGGACAAGCGTATCGGCCAAGACCGAAGACGCCGCCGACGTAACCGCCGAAGCCGGACAGGAGCTGTTCTTCAAGGTCAGCGACAAGGACCTGGTCGTCCTCAACCGCGACGGGAAGATCAGCGCCAAGGTTACCGCCAACTCCGGCGACACCGAGACGATCGAACTGAAGACTCTCGGCAAAGACCCCAGCCAGTACATCGGCAAGGTCCCCACCAAGCTCGGCAAGCCCAGCCCCGGCGACAATATCCTGCAGATCATCGGCGGCGATTCGGTCACCGCGTCTTATATCGATGAAAACACCGCCGCCGGACAGCGACACCAGAAGGTCATCGCAGTCGTGCGGATGGTTTCGACCGCGGCGGCGGGCTTCACCAACGGAGCCTACAGCGAATACGTCGAAGGCGTGATCGGCAACACCGAGAGCTTCCTGCGGGTCAAGGACATGGACCGCGACTCAACGCACAACCAGGACACCGTTCAGGTCACTGTCTCGACGCGTTACAAGGTCCGCCAGGAGGCCGCTGACGCCGTAGCCGCAGACGCCGCGGACTACGCCAACGAGCAGAAACGCGAAGTGTGGAAGACCCGCGACACCGTGACTGTCACGCTGAACGAAACCGAAGAGCACACCGGCGTGTTCACCGGCAAGATCACTCCGACGATCGTGACCGACCCGACTGGCATCGACCCGGGCGACGAGGCCCTGTCGGCCATGAAGGGCGACGAAATGGTCTGCGTATACGTCGACAACAGGCACATGGGCGGCGAAGATCCGGTAGAAGTCAAGGGAACCGCCAAGGTCTTCATCGGAAAGCCCAACGACGTTGCGATCCGCCACTGGCTGGTCGACGATCCCGAGCAGAAGGCCCGAAAGAACCTCATCGAAGCGAAAATCTACCTGAAGCTCGCCGGCATCTTCAAAGACGTGGGGCTGTCGTCCAAGGCCTCGGTCAAGGCCGACCAGGGCATCAAGCGGGTCGACCAGGTGATCAGGACCGGGCTGAAGGCGTCGATGGACCGCTCGATCATCGAAGAAGCATTCATGGTCAAGTGGGAGCTGCTGCTGGTTCAGGACAAGCTGCCCCAGGCCATCGGAGTTTGCCGAACGCTGATGAGGCTGTTCCCCGATTCGACGCTGGTTGACCGGGCGCTGCTGAAGATCGGACAAGCGAAAATGCAGGGCGGCGATCTCGGCGGAGCCGTAGGGATATTCTCGTCGATATGCAGGCTTCCCCAGTCGACCCTCAAGGCCGAAGCCCAATTCATGATCGCAAAGGCCCACGAGACCAACGCGCTGAAGTCGGCGGCGAAAGCCAGAACCGCCGGGCGGAAAGTCGATCTGGCCGCGAGCATGGGCAGGGCCGTCTCGTCTTACCAGAAGTGCGCCGAAGACTACCCCGATTCGGCGTTCGCCGGACCTTCGCTGGAGAAGATCGCAAACTTCTACCTGTTGACCAAGGACTTCGCCAGGGCAGGCGAACTGATGGAGCGCGTCGTGCAGGATTATCCCGACGCCAGCTTCCTGGACCGCATGCTGCTGAGCTGGGCCAAGGCCGCACAGGGCATGGGCGATTCGGCGACGTCTAAGGCCAAGTGCGAGCAGTTGCTGTCGGAATACCCCGCCTCGCCTCTGGCCGCCGAAGCCGCCGCGATCATCAAGGCCGGCGGAGCGGCTCCCAAGCCCGAGACAACCGACGACGGAAGCAGCGAATAAGACGATTGCAGAAAACGAAAGCAACTCAAGGAGTGCTGACGAATGCTTGAATATTTGATTAAGGGCAAATTGATGATGGGCCCTCTGCTGTTCTGCTCGATTATCGCCATCGCGGTGATCATCGACCGGATCAGGGCGTTCAGACTCGCCGACGCCGACAGTTTTGAAATGCGCAAAAACATCTCGGCGCTGCTGGACGAACACAAGGTCGACCAGGCCGTCGAAGAGTGCGGCAAGTACCGCGGTCCGGTCGCGGCGGTCATGCTGGCGGGACTCGACAAGATGCGGCGACTGGCCAGGCTCGGACGCAGCAGCACGGAAATCGAGATCAGCGTCTCAAAAACGATGGAGGACTACGCTCCCCACGTGCTCGAGCCGCTGGAGAAGCGAATGAACCTTCTGACGCTGGTGGGAATGATCTCGCCGCTGCTGGGAATGACAGGCACGGTGACCGGCATGATCGCCTCTTTCGGAGCGATCTCCCAGGCCGGCGGTTCGCAGACCGAAGCGGCCGCCACCGGCATCTCCGAAGCGCTTATCACCACCGCCGCAGGGTTGCTGATCGCGCTGCCGGCGCTGGTGGCCCACAATATCCTGGCCAAGCGGATGGACAAATTCACCCTCGAGATCGAAGAGACGGTGATCGAACTGAACGATTACGTCTCACTCAAGCGCGACGCGGAGTAAGCCGCCATGCCGCTGAAGAAAACCAAAGACAGGCAGACCCCCGAACCGAATGTCGGACCGTTTTCCGACATCGCATTCCTGCTGATTATCTTCTTCATCCTGACAACCACGCTGAGTGCGATGATGGGCGAGAAGCTCGACATCCCCGCGGCCAGGGAGAACCCCGAGAAGACCAAGTCCGAGCAGCCGACGATAACGCTGTCGCCGGAGAAGCTGGCCTGGGGCAAGCAGCAGGAGGACGTGACGCTGGTCGAGCTGCGCGTCAAGCTGATGAACCTGGAGCTGTCGAAGAAGCCCGAGGGCAAGCGGGTGGTGATTCTCGACTGCGCCCCGAAGACCTCGTACCAGAGGTACTTCGAGATCGTCACGGCGATCGAAGAGGCCGACGGCGTTCTGGGAATGATAACCGATCCGGGCGAAGCGGCCTCGGAGGACTAACGAACCAATGGGCGTAAGACGCAAAACACGAATCAAGGCGATCGTGCCGCTGACGTCGATGGGAGATATCGCGTTCCTGCTGATTATCTTCTTCATCCTGGCCAGCATACCCAAAGAGAACATCGAACTCGCCCAGCCCAAGGCCGACGATCTCGGCGAAATCGACCAGACCGGAGCCAGCGTCGTTATGGATGAAGCCGGACAGTGCTACTTCCAGAACGAGCAGGTTCCCGTCGAGGCCCTGACCGGCCTGATCAAGAGCTACCTCGAAGATCCCGACAAGACTCGCAACGTTGTCGTGGAGATCGACAGGAACCTCCCCTACGAAGTGTTCAAGGACGTATACTCCGCCGTCAGCGAGGCCGGCGGAATTGTCGTCGCACGCGGAATCCTCAAGGGAGATTCCTGACCCGCACCGAGCCGAACAGATAATATCCTCACGGAGTTCAATGAAATGAGTCAAGATTCAGACAACATCACGGTGAGCAAGCCCGACCAGGCGCCGGTCGATCCCGACGCCCTGATGAGCCGGATCAGCGGCCTGTCGTTCTTTGCGATGTTCATCGTCTCGCTGCTTATCCACACCGCACTTATCGGCGCGACGTCCGTCGGATTCATACAGCAGTGCGTCCATTACAAGACGCTCGACCCCGGATCGATCATCCGCGAAGAGGTCAAGAAGCAGAAAGCCGAAGAACGCGCAAAGAAACGCGCCGATCGGCAAGCCGAAGAAGCTAAACAGATCGCCAAGCAGAAGGACAAGGCCTCCGGAGCATCGACCTCCAAACCGAAATCGAAGATCGAAAAGAAGATCACCGAGAAATCAACCACCCTGCCGGCCAAATCCGGCGTGAGGCTCGACGACATCGACGAACTGTAAAGACCCGGAAACTGCGTAGATGGCCATTAGGCGACGACCAAAACAAACTCTGGGTCAACTGGCGGCGAAAGCTGCCTGCCGCATATTCGCGGAGACTCACAAAGCCCTGGCGCGGATTTTCAGGCTCCTCGGTCGCTGCGCCTCTGCGGTGATCAGGCCCCTGCCCTGGTCGGTCCGCCTGGGTCTGCTGATGATACTGCTGGCCGGACCGATGGTGCTCGTCGGACTCGGCGGCAGAAAGTACTACATAGATTCTCTCGGCTTCACCGAAGAGCTGGATGCGACGGCGACCGAACTCTACGCAGGGGTCTACCGGAGGTTCGACGCATTTGCAAGGGCCGGAATAGCTCTGGGTTATGTGACAATCGTCGCCGCGGTGCTGGGCCTGCTCCGCAGCAGGCTGACGCTGAAGCTGCTGAGGCTGCTGGCTGTCGCGGCTACGGCGTACTGGCTGGCGATAGCCGGGTTCGTATGGTATTTCCCCGACGCTGTCGCCGCCGACTGCACCAAACTGCTCGGCGGAGCCGACGGCGCGGAAATCTGGCGAAACGAACAGTGGGTCCAGTGGCTCTGGATGTGCGCGCCGTTCCTCGCCGGCTGCGGGTTCGCGATGGTGTGCCTGTGGCGAAAGGCGGTATGCCGATACTACACCGGCGTCGCCCCCGCCGGGCCGCTCATCGGCGACAGGATCTATGAAAACGTTCGCACGCACGGAAAGGACCCCCAGTATCGAACCAGCATGTACTGGCCCGTCGGCGTGTACATGGCGATCCTGTTCGGCCCGATGATCATGCGAGGCTGCGGGTGGGAAAAGGACTACGAAATCCCGCACGGCAGCGGCAAGCCGGTGGTCAAGCAGGTCCAGGTCAAGCGCATCAAGAAGGAAAAGCCCGAGAAGCTCCTGCTGAACATGGACTCGCCGATCATCTGGGAGCGTCCGAAGCTCAAGGACATCAAGATCCTCGACGACATCCGCAAGGAGACCGCCGAGACATACCAGGCCAACAAGAACATCGGCAAGCTCGGCGACGGCGGCGGCGACACCGGCGGCTGGCCTCACGGGATGGCCAACGCACGCATGCGGTTCATACGCCTGAAGTACAACGGCTCCAGCACGTGGAACGTGAACATGGGCTACGGCTACGACTACAACCTGCTGCTGAAGTTCAAGGAGATCACCGGCTTCAAGATCGCCGACAGCACCGAGTACAAGGAGATCTCACGCCTGGCGAGATTCCGCAAGGGCAAGGCGCCGCCGTTTGTCTACATTACCGGGCGAGGCGGGATATCGCTGTCCACCCGGGAGGTCAAGATCCTGCGGGACTACTGCCTGAAAGAGGGCGGAATGATCCTGGCCGACAGCGCCGGCGGACATTTCGACCGCTCGTTCAGGCACATCTGCCAGCGAATCTTCCCCGGAAAGCAACTCGTCGACGTGCCTGACGACGACCCGATCCACCGCGAACCGTTCCTGTTCCCCAACGGCGCTCCAGCGCTTTGGCACCACAACAACAACTACCGCCCACAGGGCGTCAAGCACGAGGGCACGTGGGTGGTCTACTATCACTCCGGCGACATGGGCGACGCCTGGCGCACCGGGCACTCCGGCAGCTCCAAGGCCGTCACCGACCGGGCCTACAAGCTCGGAATAAACATCATGTACTACACCTTCACCAGATATCTAAACAGGCACAACCCGCCGCCGAAGAAATAGCCGCCGCGCCGCGGATCGCTAGTCCAGCTTAGCCTTCGGCATCGCGTCCTTAAGCACCGCGTTGAGTTCGGGATTCATCAGTATCCTCATGGATTCCTTCATCATCTTCGTGATGACCGCCTCCAGACGTTCATCGAGTTTCTTCAGGACTTCCTGACCGGTTTTGCCCGGCGCGACGATCTCGCTCTTGCGCTTCTCGATCGCCTTCATGCGGGCTCCGAGAGCTTCGAGTTTCGGCCTTGCCGCCTCGGCTGAAGACTTGTCGGCGACAGTCGTCAGGACGCCGACTATCTCCTCCATGCATCCTATCTCGTCCTCGATCACGCTTCGGCGGGGATCCGACGATTCGCATCCGGAAAGAGGCGTCAGCGACAACAAGACGGCGGCAAACGTAAGGTCCTTAATCATAGTTCGCTCTCAGCGGCAGGTGAAGAACGGATTGTCCCGGAGACATCCTGTCCGAGGAATACTGCCGCAATCGGCCCGACATGTCAAGGCGTCGAGGTCAGCGTTTCGCGGCGCCCAGCGGTTTCTTCGCTATCTTGAAATACTCTGCGCAACGTTCTACTACTTCCGGGTGTTTCTTCGACAGGTCGTGCTTTTCGGCTATGTCGGTCTCCAGATCGAACAGGCGGTACCTGTTCCGCCCCGCCGGCATCAGCTTCCATTTGCCCACGCGGATGGCCCAGATCCAGTAGAAGTACTCGTGCTTCTTTTGCTGGTCGCTTCGCCCGAGCAGTTCGGGCAGGTAGCTGATCCCGTCGATCTCCTTTGGGGTCTCGATGCCGGCGACATCGCACGCGGTAGGCAGGAAGTCCCAGAACGCACTGGGGTGCCCGCTGGTTCGCCCGGCCTTGATCCTGCCGGGCCAGCGCGCAATCATCGGCACTCGGATACCGCCTTCGTTCATGCTTCGCTTGCCGCCGCTGAGCGGCCCGTTGCTGTTGAAGAACTCCGGATCCTGCCCGCCCTCGGGCGTAGGTCCATTGTCGCTCGAAAAGACCACCAGCGTATTGTCGCTGAGCTTCAGTTCGTCCAGTAGATCGAGGATCGTCCCGATGCTGCGGTCCATGCGTGAGATCATTCCGGCGTATGTGGCGTTGGGATGGCTCTGGCCGCAATAACCTCTCTTGTATTGACTTCCATAGCCCCCCCCGCCGGTATTGCCCTTGCCTTCAATCTTCGGTTTCTCGGGCCAGCCCAGCTTACGATAGGGCTCCAGTGAATCTTCGGGGACTGTCAACTCGGCGTGCGGGATGGCGAACGGGAGATAAAGGAAGAACGGATTATCCTTGTTGTCCTTGATGAATCCAACAGCCTCCTTGAGGAACTCGTCGTGAATGTAGGTCCCCTGGCCTTTCTTGTATTCGCCATTTACGCGAAGATCATGGTTTTTCGGGAAGAGCACCTTCTTGTCGTTTCTCCACACGAACTCGGGGTAGTAAAAGTGGGCGAAGCCCTGATTGTCGAACCCAAAGAAGTGGTCGAAGCCCTTGTTGTTCGGACTGCCCGGATGCCCGGGGCGACCGACCAGGCCCCACTTCCCGATCATGCAGGTCTTGTAACCGGCCTGTTTGAGCAGCATGGGAACGGTAATGTCGCTCTTTCTCAAACGTCCGCCATTGCCCGTTACCGAAGCGTGGCCCATATGCTTGCCGGTCATCAGCGCACATCGCGAGGGTGAGCAGACGGTGAAGCCGGCGTAATGGCTGGTGAAGCGGACGCCCTCGGCGGCCAGGCGATCCAAACGCGGCGTCTTGATCTTCTCCTGTCCGTAGCAGCCCAGGTCGCCGTATCCCAGATCGTCGGCCAGGATGAAAACGATATTCGGCTTCTTCGCAGCTCTCACACCGAGACTGACGTGGGCGAATGAAGAAGCGGCCAGGCCGGCGGTTATTCCCTGCAAAAACTCTCTGCGTTTCATTCTCTTTCCTCTACTTGGTCAGGAAACTGAACATGTGACCGTTCAAAGACTTGTACGGCATCGTTGCGCCCTTTCGTTCGACATCGGGATTGGTCGCAACGAGCTTTTCGTACAGGTCCAACTTGTCAGCGGGCGTTTCGGGCTTCGCTTTGCTCATGTTCGCTCTCTTTTCACAACGATATTGTAAACCGCAGAGGTGCGGGGGCCATCTTTTTCTCACAGCGTTGGGGCGAGGTTCTGGGGGATTTGATTTGTCGCCCGGGCTCGGAGGCCTTATCATGCCGTGGGAAATTACACATTTGATCGAGGCTACGGCACATGAGCGAATCAAAATCGGCGATCCCGTTGGGTATGGCTGTCTACGAACACGCGGCGGCTCTTATCGGAGCGGGGATATGGGAGGCCTCACGCAGCGAGGAGCTGATGTTCGCCTCTCACGCCAAGGCCTACGAAACGTACGATCACGCTCCAATCGTCGTGGGGATCGACATCTACAACCTCGAAGCCGAAGCCCTGGGCGCCACGGTGACTTCGGGCGGTCCCAACGCGATACCTGCGATCATGGACCACCCGTATTCCTCGCTGGACGATCTTCTGTCGCTGAGCGACTTCGATCCGTCGGCCGGGCGAATACCGCTGGTTCTCGGCGCGGCCAAACGCATCGCCAAAAAACATCCGCAGGCCGACGTGCGAATTCCAGTCGCAGGTCCGTTCTCGATCGCGTTTAATCTCGTCAATATCGAGACGCTTCTATGCGAGATAATGGCCGATCCCCAAAAAGGCTCGGCCGCACTGGCGCGACTGGGCGAGATCCAGGTCGACTTCTGCGGCGAGATCCGCAACAACGGGCTCGACATCGCCCTGTTCGAATCGGCGGCGACTCCCCCTATGCTCTCGCCGGCTGCGTTTGAACAGATCGAGCTTCCGGTGCTCAAGGACCTGCTCGTGCGCGCCGCTGAGATCGTGGGCCATCCGCTGCCCTGCATCATCGGCGGCGACACCACGCCGATCCTTGAAGCGATGCTGTCGACGGGAACCGGCTATGTAGTCTGCCCCGCCGAGACGAACCAGGAGGACTTCATGGCGATAATGGCCCGCCACGGCGACGTTACGGTTCGCGTGAACATGGACAGCGGCGTGATGTCGAGAGGCCGCTCCGATGAAATCCGCGCCGAGATCCGCCGCATTATCGAGCTTATCGGCGATCGTCCCAAGTGCTGCATCGGCACCGGCGCGATCCCCTACGAGACTCCGCCCGAGGCGATCCTCGGAGCCAAAGAGTATCTCGCCGAACTGACGGCGTAACCGAAACCAAGGAGACGAGATGGAGATACTCGGTCTTCACTGGGTGATCTGGGCTATCCTGACGGTCTACTTCGCCGGGATGCTCGCAGTCGGCTGGCGGGCGAAACGCAGCGCCAACAGCCGGGAGGGGTATCTGCTTGGCGGAAGGCGGTTCGGGACTTCGATGATGGTCATGCACGCCTTCGGCGCCGGCACGAACCCGACCGACACCAGCGGATGCATTTCCAAGAGCATGTCAGCGGGCGCCGCGGGCATATGGGTTTCGTGGATGTGGATGTTCGGCACGCCGTTCTACTGGATCATCGCCCCGATAATGCGCCGAATGCGGTGCCTGACGATGACCGACTACTTCGAGGAGCGTTTCGGACATCCCGCCGCGGTGCTCTACACGATCGTGGCCGGGGTGGGGATGATGATCTTCTTCGGCGGCGTGCTGCTGGCGACGACTAAAACGGTTATGGGAATGATGGGCAAATCCGGAGTCCCCGACGCCGAGTGGTGGTTCTTCGGCATACTGCTGGTCACGACGTTCGTGTTCGTGCTGTACGGCTATTGGGGCGGAATCGTCGCGGCGATCCGGACCGACATGATCCAGGGGATCATGATAATACTGCTTTCATGCCTGGCGATCTGGCCGGCGCTGCAGTTGGCGCACGTAGGTTCGCTCGGCGGAATGCGGGACAGTCTCGCCGCCGCGTCGGACAAGGTTAACGACGCGATAGCCGAAGCCCGCGGCCTGCATGAGCGGGAGGACTTCGACGGGATGCGAACTGCGCTCGAAGCGGCGAAGGGTTACCAGCCGGCCGGGACGATCCGCAACGTGCTGAATCTGTGGGACAGCGATCGAGACAAGGCGATCGCAATGCTCGACGGGGCGAAGAAGACCGACTACCTGAGCCTGTTCAATCCCGCCGAGTTCAGCCTCGCGGCGGTGATCGTGCTGTGCCTCAGCGCCCCGCTGACCGCACTGGCGCTGCCGCATCTGATGAGCGTAACGTCGGCGGGGAAAACCGAGTGGGAGGGGCGGATGGGCTTCGCCGGCGGCAATATCCTCAAACGCATCTGCACGATCGGATGGAGCGTTCTGGCGCTGTGCTGGCTGGCGCATCTGATCGGGGCGGGGCGGGCGACCAGTCCCGACGCGGCTTTCGGCGATTCAATACGCACGCTCCTGCCGCCAGTTCTGCAGGGGCTCATGCTCGCGTGCGTGATGGCCGCCAGCATGTCATCCGGAGACGCCGTGCAGGTCACCGTCGCCGGGCTGTTCACGCAAAGCATCTACCGAAAGTACGTAAACCCCGAGGCCAAAGAGATCCAACTCGTACGAGCAACAAGAATCACCGGACTGCTCGTTATCGCCGTGTCGCTGGCGTTCGCAATTCTCATGCGGAACGATCTGGTCAGGTCGATCATCCTGTACTTCAACGTGCTGGCCGCAGTGGGCATATCGACGGCGCTGGGCATCCTGTGGCGGCGAATGAACCAGACCGGCGTGTTCTGCGGAACGATCACCGCAATGGCGGTTCTGATCTACTGCCGCTCGGCTTCCGGTATTCCCAAGGAAGTGATGTTCGGATCCTTCATCGCCGCCGGCGTGGTGTTCGGCGTGATGGGAAGCCTGCTGTCCAAGCCGCCCGATCGCCAGACGGTGGAGCGGTTCTTCGTTAAGATTCACACGCCTATCGGCAAGGAGGCCAAGCTGAGGCTCACGCTGGATGAGGCCGTCCCGGCCAATCGGCGACTCCTGACTGTCGGCGGACTGTTCATAGTCAAGCCGTCACTTCAGACCTGGGTCGGCTTCCTGGTGATGCTGGGAATTTGCATCGGATGCCTGCTGGCAATGCTGGCGATTGTCCAGCTCTAATCCCTGACCCGCGCCACAACGCGCAGGGCCCAGACGAGATCTTCGTCGCGGTAGGTCTGCGGGGCGAGTTCCTGGTTTATCGGAATCAGGTGAATGTCGCTCCCCTCGCGGCGGAAGAGCTTGCAGGTAACGCCTATCTGTCCGTCGAGCTGCACTACGGCGGCCTTTCCGTCGGCGGCCCGAGCCGACGGACTCAGTATCACCAGATCGCCGTGACAAATATCGGGCGTCATCGAGTCGCCGTCTATCCGCAGCGCGAATGCGTCGGGATGCGCAGACTTGACCCCTTCGGCGGACACGAAGGCGACAGCACCCGTCCCGTCGGGCTGATTCAGAGTTATCAACTCCACAGTCGCCTGCTCGGTTTCGGTCGCCGCCGTAGCGAGGCTCACCCGGCGGCTGGGATTCGAGATGTTGCGGCTGATAAGATCGTCAAGCGTAGTCAGGCCGGACGACTGGTCTGCATCCGACCAGAACTGCGGGAGCCCCGCGGCGCTTCTTCCGAGTATGGGTATCCACGATGAGCGCGGGTCGGCGGGCCGCTCGGAACCGCGCGCCTCGTCGCCGTCGGGTTCCGTGTCGGGAAACTTCAGGCTGGCCGACAGCAGCTCCACGAACGCCGCCAGCGGAGCCGAAGCATCGGGCCTGTCGGCGAGCATCGCCGCGGCCCTGAGGAGTACGGGATGATCCAGCGGAACTGAATCGCCTCCGCATTGTCCGGTCAGCAGCCAATTCAGGTCAACACCGGCAGTCTGGGCAATCCGCACCAGCACGTCCGCGGGCGGAACGCGCGAGCCCTCATAGTAGTCGTACGTGCTTGGCGAGACGTCTAACATCTTGGCGAATAGCGACTTGCCGCCAGGACCGACAGTCTCCAGGCGTACCTGCGCGATCCGTGCATAAATCCCTTCTTGCGAATTGTCGTGATTGCTTTTTCGCATTCGCGTGTTTTTTCTCGCTGTATCCACCGTACCGCATATAATCTAATGGATGAACGGTGATTTGTATTATAAGTGATGGCGCCCGACTGCAACAAGGGGAAGAGTTCAAATGCAATCCAGGAAGACCGCAAGAGACTGTCGCAAAACCTGCCTCGAAACACTCAAAGGACTGCAGACGCTGATCCAGATGCAGCAGACGTTGATCGTGCAGGCGATGCGGGAGCTTGACGACGAGAAGGGCGAATCGACCGTGCGGAAGAAGAGCGGCCCCTGACTGAAGTCAACTCTTCAGAAACACCGCACCGGACCACAGCCAATCGGCCAGCATACCCAGCAGCGCCAACCCCGCCAGCCAGGGCCATATGCTCCATCGCCCGCCATGCCGTCCGGCGGCGGCGAGCTGACCGAGTTCATCGGCTTGAACGACACGCCCGCCGGTAAGGGCCGCCAGGCGACGCAGGTTTTCGTAGTTCGGCCCGACGGCGTCGAACTCGCGCCGATAGGTCTTCCGCAGACCGCCCCGCCAGAGGATTCCTCCGCCTGCGCCGGTTACATCGCAACCCAGAGCCAGACGCTCCAGCGGAGCTTCGGCGACATACCGGCCGGGCGCGACCTGCCGCATCGCCGTGGTGTCCGGGCCTGAGTTCGGATCCGCCAGTGTGCGGATCGAAAGGTCCAGCAAGTTTATCGGCTTGCCGCCGGAATCCTCGGCCCGCAGGCTCACCACCGCGTTGCGCCCCGATCGCACAACCCGACCGCTGAAGCGCGAGTCCGGCTCCGGACGCGCCGCCCATTCGATGCTCGAGGCCAGCACTTTCGTAAACTCCCGGCCGCCCAGCAGAACGCTGTTGTCGCTGTCGGAGGCGGCTAGAGCTATCGTCACCGAGCGTCCAAGACCGACTGTCCGCCGGGCGATTATCTCGTCGGCGCCTGCGTGCAGCAGAACGTCGGAGTCCGCATGAGGCGTGCTTGCTATATACGCAGCGGCCTCCTTCCCGGCCAGCGGCGAGTCGACTGTCGCGGTCAGTTTGAACCGCCCCTTGCGAACCGCCCCGCCGCGAGTCGCGCGAAGGAATCCTACGAAGATCCTGGCAAGGCCGACAAGGTGATCGCGCTTGGCCAGAGATGCGTCGAGCAGTTTCACCAGCCCCTCCAGCGGCTCGGTCGACGGCGTGGCGTCCGGCGAGGCGATGGCGACTATCGCCAGATCGAGTTGGGCTTTCTTGAGCATTTCCGCGGCCTTGGCGGGATCAAACTTTTCGGTCTGCAGGTCGCTTACGATAATCAGCAGCCCCTGTCGATCGGCGTCGGGCGTGCTTTCCGCCGCCAGCTCCATCGCGGGAAACACCTTCGTCGCGCCGGTCGGCCTGACGCCCCGAAGCGACGCGGCCAGTCGGGCGAAATCCGGACGAGCCGAGCCGCTGGAGTAGAGCTCCCTGGCGCGATCCGCGAACGCGACAACCCGCAGCGTATCGCAATCGGTCAGGTGGCGTTTGAGGCTCAGGACCGCTTCGGCGGCCTGGTCGAACTTCATCAGTCGCCCGGCTGCGGTTTCAACATTCTGCCCCATTGAGCCCGATGCGTCCAACGCAACTGTCAGGGCGATCGGTTTTCGATCGTACGGATTGGGCACAAGCGCCGCGGCCTGGTTGAGCGGATCGGTCCGATCGGCGGCGCTGGCGTACGGCCCGGCCCCGAGCAGCACGAGCCCCCCGCCGTTTCGAACGTACGCGGCGACGGTTCTTCGCAGTTCGGGCTCAAGCAACTGCCCGCTGTCGTCAGCCAGCAGCAGCGCCGCGTAGTGGTCCAGAGACTCCGCCAGCCGCCTGGGCGTAAGAACGTCCGTCGGCATCGACAGATCCGACGCCAGATTCGCCGGATCGTATTGACCGACGACCGCAGCGCGCCGAACGATCGGCCCGACGCTCGCCGACGCGCGGTTGTTTTCGACGAAGGCGTCGTCCTCCGCCAGGATTGCGGTAAACGCGGCGCCGCGATCGGACGGGACCTCGGTGTCGACAGAGATGCTCGCCGGTTCGCCCGGCAGCAGTTTGATTTCGCGCTTGAATACGCCGGGGATCTCGATCACCGATTCGGTGATCGAGTTGGCGATTACCGTGACTCGCAGGGCGACTTTTCGATCCGCGATTCGAGCGGCGGTGAATTCCGATATGCGAATATCCCGCGGGGGACGATCCAACGCAACGACGGCGACAGTCACGCCGGCCCGACCGAGCGATCGCGCCGCCGCAGGCCAGTGTTCATCGGTGAAGCCTCCGTCGGTGCGTACGACAACGCCGGCCAGTTCATCGGCCCGAGCGGCCGCCAGACGCAACGCGCCGGCGAGATTGGTCTGATCTGATCCGAGCTGCTGACCGACCGGTCCGACACCGTCGGCGAAAGCGTAGTCCAGTCGGGGCGCAATTTCCGCCGGGAAGCCGCCGACGGTCTGCTGGGTTCGCGTCGACGCCGAAACGTCGTTTAGAATGAGCCATTTCCGCGCCGCCGATTGGGGAATCCGAACGGACGGGCCGGACAGTGCGAAAACCAGCGCAGCCAACGCAACGCACCTGAGCAGAACGCTGACCGGCGCGATTCGCCGCCCCCGCCGCGCCGCAGCGGCCGACAGCAGAATCGGGCCGCAAACGGCGACCAGACCCGCCAGAAGCCACGGATGGGCGAAGATCAGAATATCCGCCAACAGGAACATAACCGAACAATAGCATAAATCGCCGCCGCCCGCACTGACAACACGCTGTTGGGAAACGAGAATGTCACACTGAATCATACCCCGCGCCCCATCTGGACCCTCCGGGCGTCGAAAACCGCGGGAGATACTGAAACTAGATCGGCTCGGCGCGTTTCATCAGTTGCAGCGGGACGCCCCAGGGGTCGCGGAGCATGGCCATTTCGTCGCCGGTTTCGGACACTTCGCAGCCCCTTGCGATCGTTGCGCCGGCGGCGGCGAGTTTCTCAACCGCCGCTGGGATGTCGGACGCGTAAAACGCCAGGTGCATCGTAGCGGGAGCCATTTCGGCGTATTCGGGGATCGGCTGACTCTGGTTGGTGTAGAACTCGAAGACCAGCCGCCCGGTCGAGTCGGCCAGGTACCGCACCGACTCACCGCTCCGCAGCACGCTCATGCCGAGATTGTCGCAATACCACCGCCCCATACCGTCAACGTCCGGGACGTTCAACGCGGTATGTTCGTGTCCGAATTCCGGAAGTCCGCTCATGTTACTCGCTCGGATTGGTTGTCGCTTTGGCCGCCGACATGTTCAACTTGACCAGGCGGTTCTTGGTCATTCGCAGGACGGCGAGCCTCAACTCGGCTTTGCCCTTTATGGCGTCTTCGAACTCCTTGACGTTGCTTACCGCCTGATCGTTCACGTGCGTGATGATCTCGTAGGGCCTGACGCCCCCGACGCCGGCCTTGGAGCCGGGCTCGACAGCCGAGACGATCACGCCGGGGTCCTTGTCGGTCCTGAGGAAGTATCGCCGGACTTCATAGGTCATGTCCCGCACCGTCAGGCCGACCTTTGCGGACTTGAACTTGGCGGCGGTGTGGTAGTGTGTCGGGCTGGCGACAACGGCGAAGTCCTTCTTGACCTGCTTTCCGTCGGCGAAGAACGTGGCGGTGAACTTTTTTCCGAATCCCATGTCGGTAAGTTTCCGAGCGAGGAAGGTTTCGGCCGGCTGCCACGGCGAGGGGAACTTGCCGTCCCAGTATTTCGCCGGCAGCGTGTCCCACCTGTCCCAAGGATAGTTGGCGCCCAGCGTGTATTCGCGAGCCTTGATGTCGATCGGCTTGGACTCTCCTTCGACCTGGATATTGAGCATGACCCACGACATTTCCACTCCGGCTTTCGCCGCCGGGGATTCGGGGTAGACATAGGAGACCACCGCCCCGATTTTCCCGTCGCGCGTCAGGTCCGATACGTTGTTGGCTCGGGCCAGCTCCCTGTTGAGCGGCTGGAGCACAACGCCGAGCCACGCCAGGCGGTTTTCGTCGGCTTCGGCCAGCGGCACGTTGTTCGGATCGGTGTTCCCCGCCAGGTCGGCCAGCACGGGATTAATCAGCGCCGTGGGCGTGGCCAGTACTTCGGCTCCGCTGTAGCGGTCCTCGGCCGACACCTTCGGACGCCGGGCCAGCGGGAAAACGACCAGTGCGCCGTCGTCGTCGAACAGGAACGTGTTCTTCTGCCGGTCGCCGACACTGGCGTATACGTTTCGCTTCCATCCGAGCGTGAAGCTGGTCAGTCGGCGGTGTCCGTAGTAGACGACGCGTTTTTCGCCCTGGAGGGCGACGTCGGCGGCCATCAGGAGAGTATCCCGCAGAGACTCGGCGTTCTTCTTCGAGAACTTCAGTGCGCCTTCGAGCGGTTTTGACAACTTGACGATCAGGCAGCCGTAGTCTTTCAGGGTATGGCTGAATTCCGCTTCGATCGGTTCTTCGGCCCCGCTGGGATACACCTTGATCTCAGACAGGCGTGCGGTGACTTTCGGCTTAAGGTTCGCCAGCACCATTACAGTCTTCTTGTCGATCAGCAGACCAACGGCGTTCTTCTCGGTGCCCTCGTCGTTGCCGTCGGAGTATCGCGATGCGCGGTAATCCTTCCTGGGGCTCCTGAAGTTCAGGGCCACGCGGAAGATCCCGCCGTCGGTCAGCTTCTCGGTCTCTTCGAGCTTCTTGGCCATCTCGTCGGAGCCGTACTTTCTCCAATCAAGCGGCGAGCCTTTCCAGTCGGTGTCGATGCCTACGCGGGAGAGCGTGGAGACGCCGACGGGGCGGCCTTTTGCGTCGACCATGAAACGCGGGACTCGCTTGTACTTCCCGCCGGAATCGGTGACGGTCACCGTTCCCGCAGTCGCGTCGTTGTAGACTGTAGTAGTCCATTCGGTCGCCGTCAGGCTGTGCCTCACGCTGAGGTACGGACCGGGCAGCGATGCGTCGAACTTCGCCGGTTTGGCGCCCTTGAGGGGCTTGGCCAACTCGAGGTACATCACTTTCTGTCCGGCGGCGAACGCCGAGACTTTCGCCGCGGCGCGATCGCCCTTGTAGACCACGGTGATCGACTTCATGAAACGCGGGTGCATCATGAGATCGTCGACGATAACCGTCTTGTCGTCGATCAACACCCCGGTGGCCTCCATGGGACGCTCCTGTTGGATGTACTGCTCGAAGCTTCCCCAGTCGCCGCCGCGCGGAGCCTGGCCCTTGTCGAACTTCATCGTGTATTCGACGTGTACGAAACTCGGACGAACCGCTTCGACCACATCGAGCCTCGCCTTCGTATCCAGCGACGGCGCCTGCGGGGCGCATCCGGCGGCGAATATTGAAGCGGCCAGAACCGACAGCATTAGCGTGCGTTTCATTGTTGTTCCTTTTCTATTGTCCGGCCCGACCGCATTAAACCTTGCGACGCGGCGGGAAGCCTATTCGCGTTCGTAGTCTCGTGAGAAGTCCAGCAGCACCTGCCGCATCAGCCCGCCCCTGAGCACGACAACGAGCACCTTGTGGCTCTTCTTGATGTTGTCGATCGCGGCCTTGTGAACTTTCTTCAGGTCGTCAAGTGTTTCGATCTTGTCCTTGCCGATCTTTATAATGATATCCTTGGCCCGCAGCCCGGCGGTCGACGCATTGCCCGGGTGCTTGGTGGCGAATACGTAAACGCCCTTCTTGCGGTGGAAGTACAGTTGCGGATTGTCGAACTGGTTGATCGACTTGACCGACATGTCCCATCGCGGGCAGCCCAACTCGTCGCCCTCGACCTTGCCCTTTTCGCGGGGGGTCATTGAAACCGTTACCGTCTTGTCGTCGCGCTGGATTTCGAGTTTCGCCGGTTTGCCCTTGGGCAGCAGCCCGACGAGTTTGCGGACCGCCGGCAGGTCCTCCTCCCACATCGCCGCCACCGGCTGGCCGTTGATCTTCAAAATACGATCCTTGAGCTTAACGCCCGCCCGGCGCGCCGGGCTGTCGGGGTCCGTTCCGGCGACTATCACGCCTTTGGAGCCGTCGAAGTATATGTTGCGGTTGAAGTCGCGCAGCGGCTGTAGCTGAAGGCCTGTCCAGCTCCAGTCGACCTTGCCGTGCTTTCGGAGTTGATCGGCGATGAACTGCACTGTCTTGGCGGGAACCGAGAAGCCCAGGTTCGTGCCGCCGCCGCGAGTGTTGATGCCGACGACCTGGCCGGCGGTGTTGACCAGCGGGCCGCCGGAATTGCCGGGATTGATCGCCGCGTCAGTCTGCAGCCACGAACTGTACTCGCTGCTCTTTTCGAGATATCGCGAGGTGCACGAGATGATCCCGATCGAGACCGAGCGGTTCAGTCCCCACGGGGCGCCCATCGCCATGACGAAATCGCCTTCGACGAGTTTATCCGAATCTCCGAACGCGGCGAAGATCTGCGGCTTGGCGCCTTTGGGCAGCTTCATCTGCAGCAGCGCCAGATCGGTGTCCTTGTCCATTCCGACAACCTTGGCGTCCATGGCCTTACCCTCGAACGTCAGGCAGCGGACCTCGGTGGACTTGTCGACCACGTGCCAGTTGGTCATGACCTCGCCGGCGGCGGATACTATCACACCGCTGCCGGAGACCTCCTGGGTGATCTTCTTGCCCGAATCGTGGCTCTCGCGCAGGCATCTTACATAGACAACGGCGGGGAAGACCTTGGCCTTGGCCTTGCGGACGACAGCCCGGAAATCCATACCCTTGACTTCCCCGAACACCGGCTTGATCTCCTGCGCCGCAGCCGCGGTCGGAATCATCGTCGCCGCGAGAACAACCGCCAAACAAATCACAATGCGTTTTTTCATCATCGTTCCTTTTTCCTGGATCCGTCAGCTATTAGCTGTCAGCTTTCAGCTTAGACAAAGTCAAAGGCCGTACCGTACGGCAAGCGTACCAGCAATCCGCCCTGAAACCAAACAATTACGCCCGCAGTCGGCAAAGCGGCGTCAGGCTCTTGTCGATTTTGTCGGCCGCCGCGAGCCGCTCGGCCTGTTCCTGCACGCGGTCCATCTCCTCCTGGACCCGGGTGCGATATTCTTCGATTCCGTCGCGATCTAGCCCGCCGGGCACGCTTATCGGCGGCGCGACGATCCCCACCGCCCGCCGGAACGGGCGCGGCATCGCCATTTTGTCCCAACTTCCGGCTCGCATGCATCCGTCGAACGCAAAGCCGGTCGGCGCCAGCGGCATGCCGGTCCGGCTGGCGAGATAGACCGCCCCGTCCTGCATCACCCGCCGCGGGCCGCGCGGTCCGTCGGGCGTTATTCCAAGATGCTTCGAGGGGCGGTTCCGCATCATCTCCAGCAGCCCGGCGGCCGCTCCGCGAGACGTCGAGCCGCGCACCGTCTTGCCTTGAAACATACGCATGATCTGCGTGATAAGTTCGCCGTCCCTGTGGCGCGAGACGAGAATCGAGAAATCCGGCCCGCAGTGCGTGATCAGCGGAAACAGCATCATCTCGTGCCAGAACAGGTAGATGTTGCCCTCCCGGGCCGTCCGCGGATCGGTCTGCGGGTCCTCCATAACGAACCAATAGTCGGCGCTATTGAGCCACAGCCGCAGGGCCCACGAGCCCAGCAGCGAGACGGTCTTGATTGCAATAGGATGCGATATTTTCATAGCGTACGCACATTTATACCGCCCTGCACCGCATTTGGGAATCGCGATCTGCAACTCACTTCGGCGGTCCGGCTCCGCACGCCGGGGAGGATTCGACAGTCGAACATCAGCCTGACCAAACCGGCGCCTGAGACTGCCGGCAATAGCCGTGCCTGACAGAACGCTCCGACCCTTCTTTTCCGCCTGAATATTTAGTTCAAAAAAGTTCTTTTTGGTGTGGAAAATCTGTTAAGGAAATTGTATTTTTCCTCCCGATATATTCAATGTCATATGCAATATGTCCACCCATAATGTCGATGATACTGAACGGAAACCGGACGCGGCAATTACGCCGCGGACCGGAGAATGAGGATATTGCCATGGACTTGTATGCTTGCGACCAATGTGGGTATTACTACGACCCGGAATATGGCGACGAAGAGAACCACATTTACGCCGGAACCAACTTCGATCAGTTGCCCGGCGACTGGGTCTGTCCCGAATGTGGAGCGTCCAAGGATGAGTTCGTGAAAATCGAACATGGCCAGGAGGACTTCGACGTATTCGACGAGGACTTCGATCTGGTCTACGACGACTACCTCGACTAGTCCCCCGCCCGATAAGACAGACGATCGAATAAGTCGCCCGTGGAGTCTCCGCGCGCACGGCCTTACAGCAACGCCGTCAATCGTCCTTAACGCCGGACGTTGCTGTTTGCCCCGACCGAACAGCCACTTCCACAGTTCCGGATCGTTGCAGGCCTTTTGGCCAGGCCGCCGCGTGACCGGCGCTTCTGTAGGCGGCGGGTTTCACCTTCTTACTCCCGGCGTCGGCGAGGGCTTTCAGCGACTCAACGCGCCGCCAACTGTCCGGCGGACACTGCGGCGAGACGATCACCTCTGTCCGGCACGAAGACGGCCCGCAGCCGCCGCGATGCGATTCGTTTGAAGCTGTTGAAAATCGGAGCGTTGGTGCGTGTTTCGATTCGTCGTGTGCGGATCGCACCGGCCGGAGAAATGAAACGCAGACGCTACGGAGGCTATTTCAGCGGATCGTCGGTCTTGAACGAGACCGCCGGGAGCGTTTCCTTGTTCATCAGGTTGTGGCGGGCCTCGCAGTTCCAGGCGAAGCGTACGAACTTCGGCGTCTTGACTCCCGCGGCGGTCACTTCGATCGTGTCCTTGCCGGTGATCTTCGCGTCGGCCTTGACGAAGACGAGCTTCCGCTTTTCTTTCGCACCATCGGACAGTTGGAACCAGTTCAGCGGCTTTCCGTCACGGCTGGCGAGTCCGGACCCGACGTACTTGAACTTCACAGTCACCCCGGCGCCGTGGATCTTGTGGGAATCATACATCGGCCCGAACAGCACTCTATCGGCCCGCTTGTATGTCTTGACCAGGGCGATGTTCGCCAGACGCACTCCGGCCAGTTGCTTGTTGCTCGGGTGCGGATTGCTCCCGCCCAGAAGCGGGAAGCCGGTTGTCTTGTCGACTTTCATCTTGCCGGCGCCGCGGGAGTCTTCGGTCGGGGCCATGTCGTTGGTGACCGCAAGGGCCACGTGAGGGATGTTGTGCATCGCCCAGGACTGGGCCTCCCAGATGTACTGCATTCGCCCGCCGGCGTATGTCGTCGGGGCGATCTGCACCATGTAAAACGGCATATCGTCGCGGCCCCACAGCTTCCGCCAACTGGCGATCCACCTGGTCAGATCCTTGTGGTATATCTTGCTCCGACCGTCATTTTCGCCCTGGTACCATATCACTCCCCTCATGCTCAGCGGGACGATTCCGTTGACCATGGTCTGGTAGAGCAGCCCGGGGCGGTGTCCGAGATATCCGCCTTCGGCGGGCTTGCCGAACGGGTATGTCTTTTCGATATCCTCCACAGGCGTCCACGACTGGACCTGCGACCCGCCGAACGCGGACTTGATAAGCCCTACCGGTACTTTCAGTTCGGAGTGGATCTTCCGCCCGAAAACGTAGCCGACTTCGGCGAAGCTCTTTCGCGGCTTGCCGGCTCGGCGCCCTTTCTTCGGCGGCGCGGCGGTCGCGACGTCTTTCGGCGTCGAGCGCACCCAACCGGCCGCATTGTCGCCGAGGTCCTCTTTCGTCGGAATCACGCTCCCGTCGATCCAGAACAGGCGAATCTGCGGATCGCTTTCCTTGACTTCGGTCGAGCGGTTCATGTTCGACTGGCCGGCGCAGAGCCAGACCTCGCCGAGCAGAACGTCCTTCAGTTCGATCGTCTCGGAGCCCTTGACGATCAGCGTTTGGGGCTTTCCGTCGGCCTTCATCGCCGGAAGATCAACGCGCCACTTGCCCGAATCGCAGGCCCTGGTCTCGACACTTTTCCCAGCCAGGGTGACCGAGATCTTCTCGCCCTTGTCGGCCCATCCCCATACGGCGATCGCCATCTCCTGCTGGAGGACCATATGATCGGTGAATATCTTGGGCAGACGAACGCCGCCAAACGCCGACGGGCAACTGGCCAATACCGCCAGGACCAGACAAGACAGCAGCTTTTTCATTATCACACGCGCCTTTCAGAATTACGCATTCCAGACGTTCACTGTACACCGACGCGGGGCCGAATTCCATAGACCGCTTTCTCAGTTTTGGATTGCCGCCAATGCGGCGGTTTCGTAGGCTGCAGGGGCGCAACCAACCGACGAATATGAACATCAAGGGAGAAACCGCCGCCATGAAACGACATTCAGTTTTCCAAGCCCCCTTTCTGGCGTTCGGTTCGGGGAGTCTGTACCGCGACGTGGGCCGGAACTGGAAGGGTGTCGCGTTCGGCTACCTTCTGCTGCTCCTGTGATGGCCTGCCGGATAGCTCCCGTGGTCAAACTGCATTTCGACTTATGTTCCTGCTGAGCATCGCGCTTGTTCCGATGCTGCTGGTCGGGTTAGTGCACCCAAAGGCGATGAACAGGTTGGGCGGACGGTTGGCGTCCGACACGAGAAAGACTCTCCGTGAAAACGCAGAGTGCCGGCTGCGGACGGCGGTATTCAACTACAGCCAACCGGTCGATCGCGACATGCGGACAACGACGACAAGGCGCGAGGCGTCCTGACGGAAACATCAGCGAACTGCCCAATACCGGAATCCCGCCGGGGATCCTGGAAGATGCGAAATACGAACAGTCCGGCCCGATCGAGCTGAGCTCCGGAGAAGTGATACAGATCGGAACCGACGGAATATGGGAGGCCCGCAACGCCGAAGGGGATATGTTCGGCAAGGATCGCCTGCGGAAGATCCTGACCGATTCATCGCACAAATCAGCGACGGAGATACACGACATCATCGTCGATAGCGTCAGGACATTCAGTCAGACGCCCCCGCAGGAAGATGATGTAACTCTAGTAGTGATAAGGGCTCTTTGGGTCTCGACTAGCAGACAGGACCCCGAGGCGGCCCCAGCCGTCCGCCCGGAGTCGTAGCCTCTGGTCCCGGTGCGACTACAAAAATCCAAATAATCGCAATATAGCCGTTACCAATCCGTCTTTTCGGGCACTGGCACAATGAAGGTTTAGCTGTGCGCGACGCGACGTTCGGGAATCCGGATCGGGTGTGTAACCACAGCGGGCCGGCTGGCGTAATGACGGATATGAGCAGGTGCGGTGTCGAATCGCACAGACGGCTCAAATCTCTGGTGCAATTACGCATGGAATAAAGGTAGGACAATGATCAGAACACTGGCATCCCTCGCAACAATCGTATGCATAGCCTCTGTGTGCCTCGCGGCGTCAAAGGCCGAAACAACCGACAAGAAGCCCCCGGCGAAGAAGCCTGCGTACAACCCCGTCGCCGAACGGGCTAAATTCTTCAAGGTCGCCGGCAAGGACACCGAACTCGACGCCAAGGAGTTCGCCGCGGCGCAGGCCAAGATCGGCGACAAGGACTCCGGATTCGTTCGCAAAGGCGACAAATGGTCGTCCATGCTCCGCTACGACAAGAACGGCAACAAGAAGCTCGACTGGTTCGAGGCCGATGCGTTCAGGAAAAAAGCTCGCACCGGCGGCGGGTCTTCGCCCAGGGGAGGCGTTGATCTCAACGACCCGGCGACGATCAAGAAGTACGACAAGGACGGAGACGGAAAACTCAGTCGCGAAGAACGGTTCGACGCCTGGGGCGAGCGAATAGAGGAAAGGCGCCAGGAGTTCATGAAGCAGTACGACACAAACGGCGACGGCAAGTTCGACGAGAAGGAACGCCGGGCGATGCGCGACGCTTTCCAGAAGCGTATGCAGGACTGGGGCCGACGTCGCGCCGAGCGTCGCTATGACAAGGACGGCGATGGAAAGCTCAATGACGAAGAGAAAGCCGCCATGGAGAAAGGCGAAGCCGATCGGGCCGCCGAACGCGAAGAACGCCGCAAGGAGTTCATGGCCAAATACGACAAGGACGGCGACGGCGAGATTAACGCCGAAGAGCGCCGTGCAGTAGGCGAGGACATGCGCCGCAGGTGGACCGAGCGCCGCTACGACAAGGACCGTGACGGAAAGCTCAACGACGAGGAAAAAGCCGCGATGGAAAAAGGCGAAGCCGAACGCAAAGTCGAACGCGAGAAGCGCATGGCCGAGTACATCAAGAAGTACGACAAGAACGGCGACGGCAAGGTCGACGGAGACGAACGCCCCCGCGGCATGTGGGGACGACGTCGCCGCGGCGGACGGACGGAAAACAGAGACGCAAAGTAGCCCCCCTTCCGGACAACAACGGAGTGTAAAGCCGGAAAGCAGCAGCCAATACATCGGTCCGACGATTCGCGAGATGATTTCGTCGGACCGATTTGCCGCGCGCCTGGTGGAAATATCGCCGCACGGATGCTTTTGCCCGTTCGAACCTGCGATAATAAAGGGATCGGAGCGGGCGCCGCCTCAATGGTTGGCTAAGCAGAAGGCCCCCCGATGGCCGATGATTATCTGACAGGCTGAAACGACGGCGAACGTCTCTTATAAGACGGGCGCCCGACTAACCGACACGCAGGAAACAAGAAGCTATGAGCATCGCCGAAATCCTCATGGAAAAAGGCCTTGTGACTCCGTCCCACCTTACTCAGGCCATGGAGCTTCGCAGGACTGACGGTCTGCGCCTGGACCGCGCGCTGGTCCAGATCGGGTGCCTGACCGAAGAAGTGCTGCTGGAGGTGCTTTCCGAGCAATTGTCGATCCCGCAGATTGACCTTACTTCCATCGAAATAGCAAAAGAAGCCCTGTCGGCGATTCCTCCGAAACTTGTATTCCGGAAGAACATAGTACCGGTCTCAAAAGACGATCACACGCTGACGGTTGCGACTTCGGATCCGTTCGATCTGTATTCGTTCGACGAGTTGCGTCTGCTGACCGGCCTGGAGATCCACCCGGTCCTGGCGACCCAGGATGAGATATCCAAGGTGATCAAGGCCCGTTTCGGCGTCGGCGGCGACACGATCGACGAGATGATGGGCGACGAGCTTGAGGTCATCTCCGAGACGTCTGAAAACGGAGAGGATCTGGTCGAAATGGCCCAGGAGGCCAGCGTCATCAAGCTGGTCAACGAGATATTCATGGAGGCGATCAACGAACGAGCCAGCGATATCCACATAGAACCGTACGAAAACGACCTGCGCGTGCGGTTCCGCATAGACGGCGTGCTTCAGCCGGCGTCGGTGCCGCCGCAGATAAGATCTTTCCAGGCAGCGATCATCAGCCGCCTTAAGATCATGTCAAACCTGAATATAGCAGAAAAACGCCTTCCCCAGGACGGGCGAATCAAGCTCCAGGTCGGCGGACGGCAGATCGACATCCGCGTCAGCGTTATCCCGATGCTCTTCGGCGAAGGGATCGTGATGCGAATACTCGACAAGTCGACTGTAATGTTCACGCTGCCCGAGTTGGGCATGGACGATCTTACGTTTGGGAGATTCAACGAACTGATCGATCAGCCCCACGGGATTATCCTGGTCACCGGACCGACCGGAAGCGGCAAAACCACAACGCTTTACGCCGCATTGCAGGAAATCGTCAGCGATGAAATCAAGGTCCTGACGGTGGAGGATCCAGTCGAATACCACCTTGACGGGATCAATCAGATCCAGATCAACCCGAAGATCAAGATGACGTTCTCCCGAGGACTCCGTGCGATCCTCAGGCACGACCCCGACGCGGTGATGATAGGTGAAATCAGAGACGCCGAAACAGCGGAAGCCGCTATACAAGCGTCACTTACGGGCCACCTGGTGCTCTCGACCCTGCACACTAACGATGCGTGCTCGGCCCCAACCCGCCTGCTGGACATGGGCGTCGAACCGTTCCTGGTCGCCAGCACGCTGGCCGGAGCAATGGCCCAGCGTCTGGTCAGATCGATCTGCCCGCACTGCAAGGAATCATACCAACCCGATCGCGAGCAGTTGCCCAGGGACCTTCTCAGCGAGCTTCCCGACGGAGCCGAACTACACCGCGGGACCGGATGCCGGAAATGCCGGCACACCGGATATCACGGTAGAAGCGGGCTGTTTGAACTGATGGTCACAAACGACATCATCAGAGAGAGGATCATGACCCGAGCGCCAACAGGCCAATTGGTCGACGCGGCCAAAGATAACGGAATGCACATGCTGCGAACCGACGGCTGGGACAAAGTAAGAGCAGGCGTCACAACGCCGGAAGAAATACTACGCGTATCGTGCGGCTAAAGGCGTGGCAATTGCCAGAGTTTACTTTTACAGCTCGAACAGCCGCCGGTGAGGAAGTCACCGGCAATATGCAGGCGGATAACCCCGCCGCCGTTATCCATGCGCTGGGTGAGCGATCGCTCTATCCGGTGAATGTGGATGAACAGAGCAAGTCCGTAGCGATGCGGGTCAAGGGCGGAGGCAAGATTCGCCGCCGCGATGTAGGGGTCATGTACGGACAACTCGCCGATCTGCTCGGCGCGGGCGTGCCGATGCTCCGCGCGCTTGAGATTATCGCGCGTTCGGGCATGCGCGGTCGAATCGCCGAAGTCCTCCTGGAACTCCGCCAGGACGTATCGGCCGGCAAGACGCTGACCGAATCGATGAGCCTGCATCCCGACGCATTCCCGCCTCTGCACGTGGCTATGGTCAACGCCGGCGAACACGCCGGTTTCCTCGAAGACGTGCTGAACGATCTGGCGACTTTCGTCGAACGACAGGACGAACTGCGAAACAAGGTCCGCGGGGCCATGATCTACCCGATCCTGCTGGCGGTGGTGGGGATAGCTGTCGTCTGCCTGATGCTGGTGGTCGTAGTGCCCAACCTCCGCGAAATATTCGTCGACGTCTCGGAAATGCCTTTGCTTACCAGACTAGTGTTCGGCGCCAGCGATCTGCTGGTCAAGAACACCGTTCTGGCGATATGCATGGTAGTCCTGGCGGTCACTTGCGTCATCGGAGCGTTGAAGAGCCCCGCGGGTCATCGACTCTGGGAGCGATGGAAGCTCAAGATCCCCATTCTCGGCAAGACGATATGCATTGTCGCCATCACGCGGTTCTGCCGCATTCTCGGCACGATGCTCGCCAACGGCGTCCCGATCCTCAAGGCGCTGGACATCGCAAAGGACGCCACCGGGTCGGAAGTGCTCGGAAAGAGCATCGAGGAGGCCGGCGAGGCCGTTCGCGACGGTCAGCCGCTGGCCAATCCGCTGAGGTCCAGCGGACTGTTCCCGATCGAGATAGTAGAGATGATCGCGATCGCCGAGGAGTCCAATCAGCTCGACCGAGTGCTGGTGCAGGTGGCCGACACAGTCGAGAAACGAACCAACCGTCAGGTCGACACCGCGGTGCGTCTGATCGAACCAATCATACTTGTGCTAATGGCGTTAATGGTTGGAGCTATAGCTCTTGCGCTGTTATTCCCGATATTTACTATGGCCGACCAGTTGACATAGAACCGGCCGAAATCCGCACGCGGCGCAGGCCCAGGGCCGACCGCGGCGGGAAATCTGAAAGGAAAGAATAATGACCAGACGTAACAAAAGAACTCGCGGGTTCACGCTTGTCGAGGTGCTGCTCGTAATCGCTATTCTCGGCGTACTAGCCGGAGTGTTCGCAATGACCGTCGGCGGTCGTCTCGGCAAGTCCAAGATCGACGCGGCGGGGCTGCTGCTCGATCAGATCGTCAACAAGCTCGAAGAGTACCAGCTTGATATTGGAAACTACCCGTCTGAAGAAGAAGGCGGGATCAGGGCGCTGGTCGAAAAGCCCACCTTCGACGACGAGTCCAAGGAAGGCAAATGGGCTGGCCCGTACATCAAGCCCAAACAGCTCAAGGACCCCTGGGGCAGTGAGTTGGGATACGAGGTGGTGGACGAGGAACAGGGCGAATCGACCAAACAGGTCGTCCACGTCTGGTCTCACGGCCCCAACAAACAGGACGACAGCGGCGAAGGCGACGACATCAAGAGCTGGTCCGACGAAGATGAAGGCGGCATCTGACACCAATCGCCTGTGAATAACTGATAAGACATGTATCGAACTCCTCCAGCCCGCCCCGGGCTCGCAGTTGCGAGTCCGGGGATGCGACGTATTGCCGGACCTTGCGCCCGGGGGCTTCGCATGCGCCGAAATCGCGGAATGAGATCGGGTTTCACGATGCTCGAACTCATGCTGGCGATTGCTCTTATCTCGGTCATCGTGGTCGTCGGAATCGTCTCTGGGACGTCGGCGGGAGATCGCAGAAAATTCCAATACGCCGTGGACCGCCTGGCGACAACGCTGCGAATGGCCCGAGCCGAGGCGGCCAACAAGGCCAGGAGAATGCGCCTGACGTTCGATCCTGAGACCGGACGCCCGGACCTGCTGTGGGAGCCGCTGCCCCTGACCGAGCCGCAGATATTCGAACGGTACACATCCTGTTCATGGCTGTCGAAGATGCCGAACGAGTTGATCTCAGTGACGCGATGCAGATTAACGGGACCTGACGGAAAACCCGTGGACGAAGCGCCGACCGGCATCGGCGACGAGGACGAAAGTGAAAGCCAAATGCAGTCGATCACGTTCGCCCCGGACGGAACAAGCGACTCTGTGCTGATCGAACTGGAGTCTGCGGACCTGGCTGAAACTCTGCGGGCGGCGATAAAGCTCGACGGAGAGAACAGCCTGATCAAGACCAAGTTCCTTTACGGCCACGAAGCTGAAGACGACGAGGAAGATCCTTTTGCCGAAGATGAAGAAAACTCGTAGCGGCGCCTCGGCTATGGTGCTGCTTGAAGTCGTGCTCGCCGCGGCGCTGTTCTCGACAGCGGCGATTGCGGTGCTGGCCGGTCTGCATGCGTGCTTCCGGTCCCTGGATAAGATGCGCATTGAATCGCAGGCCGCCGACCTGGCGATAACAAAGGTCTCGGAAGTTCACGTCGGGCTTCTCCCCCCTGAAGACGACGGACCAAACGAATACGAGGAAGACGAAACCCTGGTCGACTGGACCTGGGAGATAGTGACCGAAGAACTGGAACTGGACCTCGAGACAGCCGCCCCGCCGATGATTCGGGTCCAGGTGATCATAACGCACTTGCCCTCGGGACTGGCGTATTCAACGCAGTTCCTCACCCCCACGCCGCCTGAAACCGAGAGCGAGGAGGAACAAGAGGAACTAGCGGGAGGTCTTGCGCCATGATCCAAAGGTTCGGACATAACCGCAGGGCCGCGCGCGGCTTCACGCTTCTGGAGGTCGTGCTGGCGATCGGACTGATCGTCAGCCTGATGGGCTCGGCAATCTGGTTCACGCGGCACATAGCCAATTCCCGAGAGAAGATTAGCGCAGCGGCCGTCGAGATCGTTTCGCGCAGGTCCCTGATGCGGCGAATAACCAGAGAACTGCGCTGCGCGATGTCCATGCGCCGCCTGGGCCTGGGAATCGCCGGAGAGAAGGACTATGTCGCATTCGTCACCACGTCGGTCCCGGGCAAATCCGTATGGGTCGACCGGAACATTCTCGATCAGCCGATCCCGCCGGAAACCGACATACGGCTTGTGACCTATCGCCAGGCGGTGGTGGAGGACGAAGAGGGCGTCGAGCAGATCGTCGGTATCGAACGAACCTGCCAGAAGCTCCTGGACGCACCCGAGGCCGAAGAGGGCGAGAACATCCTGGTGGCGATGATGACCGATCAACTGAAATACCTGCGGCTGAGCTACTACGACGGAGAATCATGGACGAAGACATGGACCGCCGATCGGGGCCTGCCGCTGGCGGTGGAAGTCACGATCGGCGACAAGCCGGTCTACGAAGACGAATCCGTCGCCGACACGGATGAAGACGACTCCGAACCCGAGGAGTATTTCGGACGCGCCTCGAGGCGATTGATCCATCTTCCGCTTTCGGAGAGGAAGACCAGCGGCACGATAATCCGAGGCGGGCCGGGAGGAGGCGGAAGGTGAGTTATGCTTAGCAAACCGACATTCCGCCGACGCAGAAAGCCAGCGGGCATGGTGCTCTACGCGATCCTCGTTTTGACTTCAATCGCGGCGATGATCGCCGCGTCAACGATGTTCCGCATGCGCGCCGAAGTGGCCGCGTCAAGCTCGTACGTGCGCGGCGATCAGGCCTGGGCTGCTGCCTACAGCGGGATCGAACATGCTATGGCGATACTCGCCCAACCGCCTTCGGAGGGCGGGAACTACGACAACCCGGACCTCTATGCCGATCAGTTGGCCTGCACCGAAGGCGGCGACGAGTGGTATTTCACGATCTACGCATACAACGATCAGGATGAAGACACAGTGCGGTACGGCGTGACTGACACCGCGGCCCAGATCAACCTGAACACCGCCCCGCGGGACGTGCTGGAGGCCCTGGAGGGCATGACGCCGGAACTGGTCGACTGCCTGATCGATTTCCGCGACTCGAACGACGAACCGGAGCAGAATGGGGCCGAGCAGGAGTACTACAACCAACTGGCCCATCCCTACGCGATCAGGAACAGTTCGCTGATGAGCGTCGAGGAGCTGCTGCTGGTCAAAGGCTTCGACGGGACACTGGTCTACGGAGAAGACGCCAATTTCAACGGCCTGCTCGATCCGAACGAGGACGACGGCGACGAGACCCATCCCGACGACGACGGTGACGGAATCCTCAACCGGGGTCTGCGGGCTCTGATGACGACAATCTCCTATGGGGTGAACATAGACAGCGAGAACCAGTCGAGAATAAACATCAACGGCAGAATCGACAGCCGCTCGCTCCGACGGGCCGTCGGCAGGGCGACCGCCGAATTCATCGAGTTCTGCAAGGAAGGCGGCAAGACGTTCACACACCCCAGCGAGCTGCTGAAAATGAGCTACACCGCCAGGGTCGACGGACGCGACGAAACACAGGACTCGCCGGTAACGTCAGCCAACAGACTGGCGACTGTGCTCGACAAGCTTTGCGTCTCGAGCGGGAAGATTTTCGCCAATTCGGCGATAAACGTAAACAGCGCGCCGGCCGAAGCGCTGATCGCAGTTCTGGGGCCTGACAACGCGGATCTGGTCGAGCGAATCGTATCGCTCCGGGCGGATCTGACCCCCGAAGAGAAGGCGACCACCGCGTGGCTCTACGCCAACAACCTGGTCGGAGCCGCGAAGTTCAAGGAGATCGCCCCGAAGCTGACGGCCCGCGGATTCCAGTATCGCATTCAGGTCGTCGGATACGGAATCAACAGCGGGCGATACTGCGTGCTTGAGGCGATCGTCGATCCCATCGGCCAGCGAGTGCTGTATCTGCGGGACCTGACGGGGCTGGGCATGCCCTTTCCACTTGAAAACATACAGGAGAAGGCGGGCGACTAATGGCGTCATCAACCGACAATACATTCGCCGATAAGCTTAGGCGACGACTGAAACCTTCGTCGCCCAGAAGATTTGCGGCTATTGATTTTGACAGCACGTCAGTGCGGGTGGTCCACGCGCGATCTTCGGGCAAGACCACGCGTATCGATACGCTCTACTCGGCTCCGGTCCCCGAGGATCTGGACCTTGAAAACGCTGAATCCGTGGGACGGTTCCTCGAAGACGTGCTCAAGGACTTCTCCCGCAGCACCAAGACCTCGCTGGGTCGCTGCGGAATCATGATGAGCGTGCCGCGTCAGAAAGCCGTCCTGAAGCCTCTGACGCTGCCGCCCGGTACGCCGCACGAGGACATCGCCGCGATGGTCCGCTTCCAGGTCGAAAAGGAACTGCCGTTCAGCCCGGACAAGTCGGTGATAGACTTCACCGTGACCAGCCACCTGGACCCGTCCGAGTCAGCCAACGGCGGCGGCGAGACGCCCGGCGGCGTCGGCGTGCTTGTCGGGGCGGTCTCAAGGGATGTCGTCGAACACTACTCCCGCATAGCCGAGACAGCGGGAGTGAAACTCTGGCGACTGGGGCTCAGACCGTATTCGAACATGAAATGCGTCGACGCCTGCGTGCGCCGCGGCGACGAAGAAACGATCATGTCGGTCCACATAACCAGCAACGAAACCGAGATAAACGTGCTGAAAGGCGCCTCGCTGGCGTTTTCCAGATCAGCGATCATCAACGTGCCGGCCGACGAGCCCGAAGGACGAAAACGAGCCGTCGAATCGGTGGTGCGCGAAGTCATACGCAGCGTTCACAGCTACAGTTCGGCGCAGCATCACGGCGAGATCACAGGCGTGCTGATCGCCGGAGGCACGGGAATAGAGGCCCAGGTCCTGACAGTTGTCGAAACCAAGCTGAAAGTGCAGTGCGAGATGCTGGCGCCCGCCGGCGCGATGGACCTGCCGACCCACGACTCGGGATCGGCGTATTCGGCGACAATCGGCCTGGCGATCGCACAACAGGGACAGGCCCTTCCGTTCGACTTCCTGAACCCCAAGCAGCCTCCGGTCAAACACGACGCCAGGAAGACGCGTGCGGCCATGATCGCGGCGATCGCCGTTTTCTCCCTATTGGCGATAGGCATTGCGATAAACATGTACCTCGGCGGACTGGAGGCTCCTCTCGAGGCGGCCAGGGCCAGGGAAAGTAAGCTGCGGAAAGCCACAAAGGGACACACATCTCTGGCCAGACGCGTGAAAACTGTGGAGGCATGGCTCAAGGCCCGCACCAACTGGGCCGACCACCTGACTCTGCTTACTCAACTGGCCCCAAGCTGCGAAGAGCTTTACATACGATCCAGCATAAAGACCGAACGAAGAGGAACGATCACCTTCAAGGCCTACGCCAAGGGCCACAAGGTGCTCGATGACTTCAAGGCCAGGCTCGCCGACGCCGGATACAACCCCCAGTCAAAGGGCTCGGGACCCAGCGACCGCGGCGACTACACGCACAGCGAAGAAATCACGCTGACGGTCAAGCCCGGGATGAAGGTGGATCTGACCAAACACAAGCACGTCCCCCGCCCCGCCGACGACGACTCGGCCAGAATCCTGCGGGAAGGCGGATCGACAAACGGATCGCGATCCGGGTCACGATCCGGAACCGGATCGACCTCGGGATCGGGAGGATCTCGCAGAACCGACAGATCCAGGTCGTCGAGATATGGAGGGTCAAGACGATGAATAAACGCGAAAAGATACTCGCGATAGTCACCGGATCGATAATATCGGTGATCATTCTCTACACGTTGATTAATGCCGCCCTGCTGTCGCCGGCCGGGGCGCTTAAGGACGATCTGCAAAACGTAAACAAGAAGATCTCCGAGCTTGCGGCGCACAAGAAGAGGATGGACAGGAACAAGGCCCTCTTGAAGTCGCTGGCGGCCAAGACCTTCGGCCGCAACGACGACGAAATCCGCGCCGAAACTTTCGGGTACCTCATGGCGGCCCTGGACAGAAGCGGCCTGACCAGCGAGGGCAAAGGCGTCACCAAGGGCGCAACGAAAAGCTCCTCTGACCTGCGCGAGGTGGCCTGGCGGGTCGTAAAGAGCGGCAAGATGGAGCATATCCTCAATCTGCTGTACATGCTGGAATCCGATCCGGTGCTGCACCGGATCGAGAATCTGTCGATAGCCCCGAAAGAAAAGGACGGACCTTTCAAGGTCGAGTTCGACTACGTCGCACTTTCGCTGGCGACCAAGAAGGGGCCGCAGTTTCCCACGACGCGTCCGTCGGACGTTAAGCTGGCTGTCAACATGAAGTCGGATCTCCGCAAGGTCTACGACATCATCCCGGAGCGAGACATCTTCCGACGCTACATCAAACGAGTCGATCCGCCGAAACCGACGCCCGTTGCCGTCAGGCCCAGACCTGCGCCAAGGCCTACGCCCACGCCGACGCCCAGCGCGCCGAAGCCCAAATACAGAATATGCGGCCTGCCGACATTCAAGGGCAAGCCCGAGATCTGGGTGGTCAACGAAATTGACGCAAGCGGCGCGATCTACAAATACGAAGAAGGCGAGAAGCTGATGGGGTGGGACATCGTAATGGTCGACTACAGACCCATGCCCGACCCGAACAAGCCCGAGCTGCTGAGTCCGGCCAGGGTGATCGTCAGAATAGACTCGGACTACTGGGCCATCGAAGGCAACCAATACGTGACCGACAAGCGAATCATTGAAGGCCCGGATCTTCCGCCTGAATTGAAAATCGCTATCGGAGAAGTTGACAGCAGGAAGTAAGGCTCAGCAGAACCGCAACGCGCGTGTTTTGAGAAACAAGGAGCCCCACGCGGGCTCAGGAGTTGTGATATGCGAAAAATGAAGTTAACGTGCGCTCTGATCACCGCTGTGCTGGCCGCTGCGCCGGCGGCGAAGGCTCAGACGCCGACGACCCGCGCGACGACCCGATCGGCGGCGAAGGAACCGGTCACCCGTCCAGCCGAAACTCAGCCGGCCGACACACAACCGGCGACGCGACCGGCGACGCGACCGGCGTTTAAGATCGACCGGCCCGAGAGCAACACCGTCCGCTTCAACTATCACGAAGCTCCATACGCAGACGTTGTCAAGCGTTTCGCCCAAATGGCCAACAAGCCCCTGATCGGAGAGGTCGCCATCGACGGCAAGCTCACGTTCATGGACGCCGAACCCTACACCTACGAAGAAGCGCTCGACACGCTAAACATCATCCTGGCGATGCGTGGGTTCCGCCTGATGGAGTTCGGGCGTTTCATGCAGCTTACCCCCCTGGCCAAGCTGCCGGAGATGCCGCTGAAGATCCTCCGCGGACTGGACAAGACCTCAACGCTCCGCGACGGAGAAATCGCCACGGTGCTGCTGCCGCTGAAGTCGCTCGAAGCCGACGCGGCGTCGAAAGCCGTCGTGCGAATGGTCTCGGCCTACGGGTCCATCACGCCGATGCCGCGCGGACGAGGCGTGATAATCACCGACAACATCGCGAACATCAAGCGAATCAACAGCATGCTGACCGCGCTGGACGGCGACGAGCAGCAGCCCGAACAGAGCATGCAGACAGTAGCGCTGGAAAACGCGCAGGCCGAGGAAGTGGCCAAGATCGTCGGAAAGCTCTTCGGGACTTTGGGCATATTCTCCAAGACCGTCTACTCCGAAAGATACCGACGCGCGGTGCCCACCCCCGCCGACGCCAAGGACGTCGTGTCGGTCAATCCCGACAAGAGGACCAACTCGCTGATCCTCGTGGGAATGCCCGACAAGATTGAGATGGCCCAGGCTATGATCAAACAGCTCGACACCAAGGACGGCGCCGGAGACACCGAAGTGCGCGTCTTCGAACTGAAAAACGCCAAGGCGGCGACTGTGGCCAAGATGCTCAGCGAACTTGCCGGAACGGCAACGCGCTACTATACGTCCAAAGACGGTAAGCGAATAGCGGTCCCCTCGTCGGCGTCGTCGAAAGGCAAAGCCAAAGTCGTGGCCGACGAGGTCGGAAACCGCATTATCGTTTCGGGAACCGCCGCCGACATCGAAACGATCGCCGGCCTGATCGAGAAGCTCGACAAGGGCGTGACGCTCTCGGACGGCATGCGGATATTCCGATTGAAGAACGCCAACGCCGAACAGATTGCCGAGATCGTAAGCAGGGCCACAGGAAAGCCCGATTCAAGGGGCAACTACAGAAGCTCGATGCAGATCAGCCCCGACGGGCGGACGAACTCGCTGATCGTCGTCGGATCGCCCACCGACGTCCAGGTCGCCGAAGGAGTGATCAAGGAGCTCGACAAGGCCCCGGAAGCCGACCCGTTCGAGATCCACGTCCTGCAACTCAAGAGCGGCAACGCCGAAGTGCTCGACAAGGCGCTGGAGAATCTCTTCGCCTCCAGGAGCGGGCGACAGGCCGGCATACCCGGCTTCCGCGTCGAGGCCGACAATTCGTCGAACTCGCTGATGATCTCAGTCCCGCCGGCCCACTGGCCGAAAGTCAAGGAGGCGATCGAGAAGCTCACGAAGATCACCGACGCGTCGGCCGCCCCGCCGACCCGCGTGATAAAGCTCAAGTTCGCCGACGCCGCGGAGCTGTCCCGCACGCTCCGGGCGATCTACCCCGAGTCGAGATCATCGCGCTACGACACGCCGGGAATCGTGCCGGTGGCGATCGGTTACAACAAGTCGTCCAACACGCTGGTGATCTCTGCCAGCGAAAAAGACCTCGAGACGATCTCGGCGCTGATTACTTCGATGGACGTCGAGAAGGCCGCGGAAATGGACCCGATCCGAATCGTCCATCTCAAGAGCGCCAACGCCGACAAAGTGGCCGAGATGCTGTCCAAAATGCTGCCGCCCAAGAGCGCGAGCCAGGCGCCCGACGTGTTCGTACAGGGCGACAGCACGACCCAAACGCTCCTGATCCGTGCGCCCGAGAGCAAGTGGAAAATGCTCGACGAGATGATCAAGAAACTCGATCAACTGACCCAGGGACAGGTTGAAACGCGGGTGATCAAGCTGACGTACGCTAACGCCAAGGATCTGGCCGAAACGCTGGAGGGAATCTACGGCGGCCAGACCAGTTCGTCTTCATCAAGCTACAGGTCGCGTTATTCATCGTCCAGATATGGATACGGTGCGCCGTCGACCACGTCTAAGTCCAAGACGCCCGGAATACCGGTGACTATCGCCTTCAACACCGACAGCAACTCGCTGGTGATCTCCGCCAGCCCGCAGGACCACGAGGCGATCGCCGCGCTGGTCAAGGCGATCGACGTCGAGAAGGCCGCGGCGATCAATCCGATCAGGATCGTAAAGCTCAAGAGCGGCGACGCCAACAAGGTCGCCACAATGCTGCAGGAGATGCTGCCGCCCAGAAAACGGGGCGAGGATCCCGATGTATTCATCCGCGGCGACGAACACACCGGCGCCCTGATGATCCGGGCGCCCGAGAGCAAGTGGACGATGCTCAACGAGATGATCTCCAAACTCGACGAGAGCATCAAGGAGCAGGTCCGCGAAACGCGACTGCTGCCGGTGAAGAACATCTCGGCGACCGAAGTGGTCACAATGCTCCAGCAGCTCTACCCGATCGAAAATAAGGATACGACACGCCGCAGATCCTACTACGATTACTACAGGCCGCCCGATCCGCCCAAGGCGAAGGACCCCAACCGCGTGGTGGTCAGCGCCGCGCCGAACGACAAGGCTATCCTCGTCGATGCGCCCAAGAACAAGATCGAGGAGATCGCCCAACTGGTCACCACGCTGGACGAGGGGACCGGACCGGAGATAATCGAGACGCGAATCTACGAACTGACCAACTCAAGCGCAACGGAAATCGCGGAGTCCCTGACAAAGCTGTTCGCCAACCAGAGCAGGTCGAAGAAGACCACCGGAATCGAACCACGCTTCCAGGCCGACAGCGTGGCCAATCAACTGCTGGTCGCCGCCACCACCGTGCAGTTCGTCGAGATCGAGAAGCTGATCAAGAAGGTCTCCGAGAAGGCCTCGATCAGATCTCAGACCAAGACGTTCATCCTCAAGAACGCCAAGGCCGACGACGTGGTGCCCGTCTTGCAAACCATGCTCACACAGCAGTTTTCGACTCCGACGGCCAGTCCGGCGCGCAGGGGACGGGGACGAACCCCCGCGGCTCCGGCGGCGTCGACAGTCCGCGTCTCAGCCATGTCGAAGGAGAACATTGTTATCGTCCAGGGCTCGGCCGAGGTTCTGACGCTGGCGTCCGAACTGATCGAGACGTTCGACGCCAAGCAGGCCGGTTCGAGGATCGTAATCGAGATCATCAAACTCCAGAACGCCCAGGCCGCCACCCTGGCCGAAGCGATCAACGCGACACTGGCCCGACAGGCCGCCAACCGCTCCACGCGGGGCGGGAGGGGCCAAACCGCGACGACCACCGACGAAGAGACCGTGAAGGTCACCGCCGAGCCGAACTCCAACAGCGTGCTGATCCGCGGCCCGGAATCCGAAGTCCCCGCGGTCAAGGCAATGATAATGCAGCTCGACTCGGGCGGGATAAGCTCGGCGCTGAGCGTGAAGATTTTCCCTCTGGCCAACGGCGAGGCCGCCGACCTGGCCAAATCCGTGGGAAAACTCTTCCAGGACATGATCAGGCAGTACTCCCGAGGCAACAAGAGCATAACTCCCCCGCCGTTCAGCATCACCGCCGACGAGCGGACCAACTCGCTTATCGTATCGACAACCGCTTCGCACTTCGCACTGGTCGAGCAGATACTCGACAATCTCGACAAGGCGCCCGAACGATCGCTCAAGATCGTGCGCTATATCTGGCTGGAAAACGCAATCGCCACGGATGTCGCCGACAAGCTTACGGCGATGTACGCCGAGCGGCGAGGGGCCGACAAGCCCGTCATCGAGTCGGACATCTTCGCAAACGCAATCACCATCATCGGCAAAGACGCCGACATCAAGACGATGGAAAGCGTCATCAGCGATCTTGACGAAGCGGCGATGGACAACAGCATCCAGGTCCAGGTCGTCCCCCTCCAGGGCGTCCAGGCCGCCAAGATGGCTGAAGTGATTAAACGCGTCTACGGGCAGATGTCCGATTCGAAGATCGTGATCACCGAGTCCAAAGACAAGCCCACCGGAGCCGCCCAGGGCGCCGCCGGCAAGACCGGCGAGCCGACGACCCGGTCGGCGACCACCAAACCCGCCGACGCGGAGATACCCCCGATCGTCATCGCGGTTGACGCCGCTTCAAACGCGCTTATCATCTCGGCGACCCGCACCGAACTGGAGAACGTAACGGACCTGATAATCCGCCTGTCGGACAGCACCACCGGCGGCGAAGCCGAGTTCAGGACCTACGCGATCAAGAACGGAGATCCTACGGTCGTCGCCAAGACGCTCTCGGATCTTTTCAACCCGCCAAAGCAGCCTGCCGCGGCGGCGAGGGCCCGACAGAGAGGAGGCGGTCGCGGCGGCGCAACGGCGGCGCCTGCGCCCGCGGTCGTTGCCCCGCCGGTTATTACAGTGGTCGCCGACCGAAGGACTTCCAGCGTGATCGTCCGGGCCAAACCCATGGACTTCGAGATAATCGAACCGCTGGTCAAGCAACTCGACACCGACGCCACGGTTCTGACCGAAGTTCGGGTATTCATCCTGACCAACACCAACGCCGCCGAAGTGGCGTCGAACCTGAAGGAGCTGTTCAAGTTGTCCGCCAGCGGCAACAGAACGACTCAGACAAACGCAAGGTCCGCCAACAGGAGAGGCAGATCCCCGCAGCAGCAGCGCGCCGAGGCGATTCGCGCCGCGATGCAGGCCGGCGGAGTGCAGGCTCCGGCGTCGACACAGACCGAACTGAGCATCACCGCAAACACAAATACGAATTCGGTGATCGTTTCGGCCCAGCCGCAGACGATGAAAATCGTCGAGAAGCTGATAGAAGAGCTTGATCAGTCGGCCGCCCTGACGAAGATCCCGTCGATTCGACTCTACCCGCTGAAGCACGCAGATGTAACCCAAACAGTCCAAACGCTCCAGCAACTGTTTGTCACTTCCGCCGCTTCGAGCGGCGCACGCACCAGGGGAACGAGAGGATCCGCCGCGCGCACCACCGGCGCCGCAACCGATATCCCGATCGTCATCGCCGCCCAGGAAACAAGCCGCACGATACTCGTCTCGGCTCCGGCGGAGAAACACGATCTCATATCAAAGACCATCGAGCAGATAGACAGCTCCCAGGCCACTGACGCCCTGTCGGTGAAAGTCTACCGAATCGTCAATGTCGAAGCCGCCGGAGTGGCGACCTCGCTGACCGCGACGCTGACGCAGAGCGCCGGGAGCGGGGGCGGAAGGGGCAGAGGCGGAACAACAGCAACGCCCGGAGCTCTTCGAATCAGCGCCGACAGGATCTCGAATACGCTTGTGGTCAAGGCGTCGACCGAAGATCACAAGCAGATCGCCCTGCTTCTGAAGGAGATCGACGAGGCCCCGGCGAACAATTATCCGATCAATATGATAACGGTCCGCAACGCCGACCCGGTCGAACTGGCCGAGATGCTCATGCGCGTCTTCAGCGCCGAATCGCAGAGCGGCGGAAGATCGGGCCGAGGCTCCCGCGGACGATCGTCGGTAACGCCGCAGAACGTAATCATAGAGCCGTCCGCCGGTTCGAGAATGCTGCTGGTGCGCGCGGACGAAAAGACGTTCGTCAGGATCAAGGAAATGGCGGCTCAACTAGACGCCACGACGCCCCAGGGCAAGGCGGCCAGAACGCTCATAGCACTCAAGCACGCGCAAGCCTCCAGCGTTGCGGCGGCTCTTACGCAGGCGTTCTCGCCGGCGCGCGGAGTGCGGATCGAGCCTGACGACCTGGTTACAGTCGTCGCCGAAAACAACTCAAACAGCATCATCGTCACCGCCAATCCGAAGAATCTCGAGTCAGTCCAGGAACTGCTGGCCAAACTCGACACCGAGGAGTCCGGCGGCAGGAAGACCGAGTTCGTGCTCCTGAAGAACGCCAAGGCCGCCGAACTTGCGACTGTCCTGAGCAAGATCGCCGCCGGCGGCGCAACGAGCGGCGCGACCAGGGGACGGGGACGGGGCGGAGCGACGACCACAAGTCAGCAGGTGATCGTATCGGCGGACGTCGGCAGCAACGCGATTGTAATGACAGGCCCGGCGACCGAACTGGGCAACCTGATGAAGATGGCGGTCCAGCTCGACCAGGCTGCGATTAAGACATCGCAGCAGGTGTTCGTTATCCCGCTGAAGAACGGCGACGCGACCGCGGTGGCTTCAGTGATAACCAACATGTACAAACAGCAGGTCGCCGCCGCACGGCGCGACAAGCGAACGGTCGAATCACTTGCGGTGTCGGCCGATCAGCGGGCAAACGCCCTGATCCTGTCGACCAGCGAAGTGATGTACGCACAGGTCGCCGAGTGGGTCAAGCAGGTCGAAGGCATGAAGCCCTCCCGCGGGACGCTCCGCGTGATAACGCTCGAACACGCCGACGCCGAAGAGGTCGACAAGGCGATCCAGCAGATCTACAACAGTTCCGGGAATTCCGGGAAGCGAGGAGCCGCCGGGCGACAGGGCCGACAGACGAACACGACCTCCTCCTCCGGCGGACAGGTTGAAACAACCGTCCTGGCGACCCAGCGGGCAATTCTCGTAAACGCGTCCGACGAAGACTGGAAGGCGATCGAAGCTCTGGTCAAGACGCTCGAGCAGGCCGCCGTAACGTCAAAGAGGATCGTTAAGGCGTTCGTACTGAAGAACGCCAATACTACCAGGACAGCGGCGGCCCTGAACTCGGCGTTCCGGGCGCAGGGCCGACAGGCCAAGCCCGAGGATGCCGTTACGATCAGCGCCATCCAGCAGACCCAGACGATAATGGTCGCCGCCACCAAGGAAAAGATGGAGGAAGTCGCCGCGCTGATCGAAGTGCTCGACAAGATCGAAGTCGCCGGCAAGCTGCAGTTCAGACTGTATCCGCTGGAGAACACCACTCCGACCAAGATCCTGCCGGCGTTCAAAGGGTTGATCCAGCAGCTTCAGCGCCAGGCCGGCGGCGAGGCGATCGACATAAGCGCCGACGAACGCACCAGGTCGCTGATCGTGACGGCGCG
>Ga0180435_10000205_pt1 | contig 61205 bp, 45 predicted proteins | sample SS_ome_3_FD_132467 | JGI IMG/M metagenome (GOLD analysis project Ga0180435, IMG submission 132467) | Hypersaline lake sediment archaeal communities from the Salton Sea, California, USA - SS_3_S_1 metaG | ecosystem: Environmental > Aquatic > Non-marine Saline and Alkaline > Hypersaline >... | reverse complement strand
GTCTAGTTTCGTTTTCTGGGCGAAACGAGTTCGATTTCGCGTTCTTTAAAAATCGACTTTTCGTTTTGCCCACCAAGTTGTAGATCTCGCCGCCGTGAACGCGAAATGACCACTCCGACGAGCGGGTTCCGATGCAACAGAAAGTTAGAGCGGTTTTGATTTTTTGGCCCCTTGGCCCCTTGGCCCCTTTTCTAAAAAGGGGCCAAGGGGCCACGGCCCCGCGGCCCCTTTTGAAAAAAGGGGCCAAGGGGCCGTTTTACAAAATCCGCCCTTTCTTGCTGTTGCGCCATCGCCTGTTCGTCAGAGTTAGCGCAACGCGTTCTCCTCGTCGAGAACTGTCGGCTGAGCACCGAACCGAAGTTCGTCCAATCGACGCCTAGGCGCCTCCTAGGCGCCGGCCGGCGAAATCTCAAAGTCAAGAGCAAGTTCAAAGTGCGTCTTTTTCCTGCAGAGCCTGTCAATGCCTGGTTCACTGCCGAGTCCTACGCGTCGTTGTCGTCGGTTTGTCTCACAGAGCGGCCCAGTAGAGTAAAGTCGCCGCTCTCGGTCACGCCGTCGAGCTTTATCTCGCGAGTGCGTGCCGAGATGTGAAACCGCACGTCGTCGGTGTAGATAAAGCAGCGCAGGGCAACGAGCAGCACCGGCGTGATCAGCGCCACGCCGGCAATCACGACCCAGACAACCGCGCACGAGCGTGCGGCGTCGGCGTCGTCGGCCGCCACCGGCGCCGGGCAGTGTCGCTGGAGCAGCTCGCCGCTCATAAAGCCGACGAGAATCTTCGAGGTGAAGAGCGGCGCCGACGCGAGCGACGTGTAGGTGCCCTCGCGACCTTCGGGCGCCAGTGCCAGCACAAACGTCGTGACCTGCGGCGAGTAGATCGCCTCGCCGACGGTGAACGCGACGAGCGCCAGCACGACGCCGAACAGCGACGCCTTGCCGGCCAGTATGAATATCGACAGCGCGCTGATGGCCGAACCGCCGACGATGACCCAGTAGATGTCTTTGCGGCCAAACACGGCGGCGGCCAGCGGCGCCAGCACCACGATCAGCGTCGGGTTGACCGAGTAGAGCGAGCCGACCGGCGCGTCGGCGCCGAGCACGCGCAGCGTCCACTTGGGCAGCGTCGTGTCGAGCTGGCGGAAAATCTGGCGCACGAACAGCATCGACGTCGTGAAGACGATCAGCTGCCAGAAGACGCGCCGCTTGATCGTCGATCGGTAGTACCAGCGCGCCTTGGCGAGCGGCGCGCGCCACAGACAGTCGCCGAGCCGCGAACAGCAGCCGCGCTCGGCCGCCGCCAGTGCCTCGGGCTCGACGGCTGCGGCGAACACGACGTGCAGGCCGCAGCCGTCGAGCCGCTCTGGCGCGTGGCGCTCGCGCACGTCGCCCTCGCGCGTCATCTCGACGTCGCGCAGCGTAAGCGCCGCCAGCAGACCGGCGAGGCAGGTGGCGCACGCTCCACCGAGCACCAGCAGCCGCTCGGCGCTGGCGCTGTAGCCGCGCACGTGGAGCCGGCCGCCGTGCGGCGCGTCGAGTGCGGCGCGCAGGCCGTCGAACGAGACGCCAGCGATGGCGGCGCCGATGTTCATGAACGAGTAGAGCAGCGCAAAGACGACGGTCCGGTTGCCGGCGTACGAGTAGCGCTTCCCGCCAATGTCGATGACCGGCAGTCCGAGCGACAGGCCCGGCGGCAGCACGACGAGCGCCGAGAGCAACAGAGTGGTGCGGTCGAACGAGAGCGCGACGCCAAACATGCCGACGCACGACAGCAGTGCACCGAACACAATCGAGCGCCGGATGCCGATGCGGTCGATCAGCGGGCCGGTCACGACGCCGCTCGCCGACGTCAGGAAGCCCCAGAAGCCGTACAGGAGCGCGGCTGCACGGTCGCTGTAGCCGTGCTCCTGCGACAGCAGCAGCACAAAGACAGAGGCGAGCGCAAAGTAGCCAAACGACGTCATGAGCTTGAACAACAGCATGAGCCACATCTCGCGCGGCGAGCGGCGCAACGCCAGTATGCGTTCTGAGCAGGTCATTGTTGCCGATGCCTGTTCACTGTCTGCGTATACGTATCACTTGCTGTGCCTGGCTCCGCGCTACCTCGCCGCCCGCGGACGCAACGAGAATGAATTGCTCGACCGTCGTCGTCACCGCTCTCTGATTGGTGGGCAAGAGCGCAGACAAGGCGGCGCTAGCGGAGAGACACTCGTTGAAGTGCTCCCTGTGCCATGCCTCGAGCCCGCGTTCGCGAATTCTGCGGCACTCGGACCGATGGGCCGGCCAGTCGGCGCGCTGACACGCGTCGCTGCAGTACTTGAAGGCGCGGCATCCGGCGCACAGCTTGAGTTCGACGGCGGCCGTGGCGTCAGCTGCGACGTAGCAGTTGGCACAGAACGGAAATATGCTAGCGCGCTTGAAGCGCTCGAACAGCCCTTCGGACATAGTTGGTCTGACAAAGCACGTTTGCAGAGACAGAATCGACGCAGGTGACGAACAACAATGACCACCGAGAGGGCCGAGACGCGCGCAAAGTGCATCGACGACACCATCGTGCTGACTGTCGTGGCGGGCACGGCCGCCGCGCTGCTCGGCCTGATCGCGTGCACCGCGGCCATCGTCGACCACGTCGCGCTGCTGTGCGTCCCGATGGCGTGCCTTGCTCTCTTCTCGTGCCACGGCATGATGTCAGTGGTCCGCTGATCGGCGTGCGACGGCCGGTTCTCTCTAAAAAATGCATTGTTCACTTGGCGCGACGTCAAAAGTCGCCCCAGAGGCTCTTGTCTTTGGCCACCGTGGCCGGGTTGGCAGCTGCCGCCGGCGGCGGCAGCGAAGTGGGCACGGCAGTGGGACCGGCGCCGGTGCCGTTCGAGCTGGGCACCGCGGGCGCAACGCCGCCGTTGATCGGCAGATTGTCCTTGCCGGCGACGATGCGCGCCGCCTGCGCCGCCGTGGCGTAGTTGCTCTTGGCGCCCTCGCGCATCTCGGCCGTCAGCTTGACGTCGGTCCAGTAGTTGTCCGACTGCGAGACGGCAATCTTGGGCTGGCGCGCCGAGATGGCAAACAGGCCGTAGTAGAACGACAGCACGATCGGCGAGATCCAGATGGCCGAGAAGCCCGGGAAGACGCGCGAGAACCAGAGCGGCGTGACGATCGTCGCAATGAGCTGCGTGAGGAACGCGTAGTTGGCGTTGGCGCGCGAGAACGGCAGCTTGCCGCCAATGTCGATGTTGCCGAGCGAGTCGACCTTGTCCTTGTAGAACGCCTGCACCCACTTGTCGTCGAGGTCGGAGACGCCCGAGCGCGCCAGGCCGGCAAAGTAGCGCAGCGACATGGTCTGGAGCACCTCGAGCACGTCGATGCCGCGCGCCGTCTCGGCGACCACCTCGGCCATCATCTCGGGATAGAGCGGCAGCTTCTTCGGATCGAAGCCGCCGCGCAGAACGTTGCGCTGCGCCGCGATGAGCGCGTTGAGGCAGACGGCGAGGTACTTGAAGAGCGCCATCGCGGGCACGTCGACCTCTTCGTACGACGCGCCGTTGTGCATCGTGACGCGGTAGGTCGGGTTGCCGCGCGCCTTCTCGACGTTGAGCGACGAGACGGCGGCGTGCATCAGGTTCTTGGTGGCGCTGACCATGCCGATGAAGTTGCCGCCGGCGCCGTCGCGCTTGCCGAGCGAGCCGCTCCAGACGGTCGACGCCCAGAACGACAGGAACGTCAGCACGACGCCGACGGCGACGCCCGGCACGTCAAACGTCGCAATGCCGAACTGGAACAGCAGCGTCCAGAGCGTCGCAGACGCGGCCGAGCCGAGCACCCACGGCCAGCTCGCCACGAAGATGTTGGTGACGAGAAACACAATGCCGTCGTTGGGCAGCTCGCCGGGAATCATGCGGCCGCGCTTGTCGAGCCAGAACGTGATGTTGGTCGCCTCCTCGCACGCGTCGCGCTGGAACCAGCAGTCGCGCGCCCCGGCGTTGCAGTTCTTGAAGCCGCGCGCGCAGCCCTGGCGGGCGTACTCTTTCGCGCTCGCCGCTGCGGCGTACTGACGACGGCCGGACATTTTGCGGCGCTGTCGCGAGTTTGGCGTCAGACGTGTTGCACACGGCGCGGAGCGTGGCGACGCAGGCCTGTGGCGCAAACAGAAAACGCCACTCTGCTAACTGCGAATTGCACGGCGGGTCGAAGAAGAAAAAAAAATCGGTGCACGACGCACAACGATGAGTTGTGAGTGGACTGGTTCGCCAGTCATTGCGGCGATGTTCGCTTCGCGTCGCACAATGTCTGATTTGAACGACGCCGAGACGATCGCGTACAGCGATCTCCGACGCACCGTTGTGTCGTTTGACTCGGCGATGATGAACGCGGTTCGGTCGACCGACCATTTCCCGAGAGACATGGACGCGATTGTGTCAACGATTGTGCCGAGTGCGCACCAGACTCACCAAGCGGCTCTGTCGTGCGTCTACCACCCGCACAGGTCGACGTCGCTGAGTTGTGCCGCTGCCATTTCGCTGGACACGACGAACGAGCGGATTCACATCTGCTGTGCGCTCGTGTGCAGATCGGGCGATTGTCGGGACCGAGCCATGGAGTTTTTCGCAAAGATGGCATCAGCGGTGTTCGGCGGCGCCGCCATGTCGTCCAAGTGCCTGCGCGACGACTGCGGTCGACCGTTCGTGGGCTCCTCCGTCCGTCGCAAGGTGTGCCTTGGCTGCAACAGGGTCACGTACTGCAGCGCCGAGTGCGCTCGAGCCGATTGGCCGACGCACAAGTCAGAGTGCAGTTTGTACTGCACTCTGTGTGGCGCACGCTCCGACACCCAGATCAAGTGCCAGGGGTGCGAGAAGACGCACTACTGCAGCGCCGGCTGTCTCGAGTTTCACCGCAAATGGCACATCGCCGACTGCGTCGTCGACATTGACTGAGGCCACGCGACTCAGAATCGCACGCTCTTCACTCGTCGTCTGCGCCCGCTGCCGCGCGTCGCCGCCGCGCCCCGTCGCCGCCGTCGCCTGCTCAGCGTCACAAACAGTACACAGAGCCCGACCACAATCAGACTTGCGACGACTCCGATCACAATCAGCGTTGTCTCGGACGGGCCGCTGCCGGCACCGCCGCCGATCATGATGTGCTCGTACGCCTCGACGGCGTGCTTGCCCGGCGTGCGGCACCACGCAAACGCAAACTTTGGCAGATGGCTGAGCGGCACACAGCCGTCGGCGGTCTCGTTGAGGCCGAGCACCGGGCCGGCGTACTCGGACTCGACCGTGCACAGCTCGGCGTCGTAGCAGCTAGCGCTGATCAGCTGTGCGCTCGCCGCGTAGTCGAGCGGCGCTGCTCCGGCGCACTCGAGCGCGCGAATCGACAGCTCGACCGACTCGCCAGGCTTCAGCGGCGCGTAGGCGACGTCGACGACGGCGCGCGCGTTGTCCACGACGTCGCTCTCGATCACCTTGGCCGCGCCGTTGTTGTCGACCACCGCGCCGGCGGAGTTGCGCACCACCAGCTTGAGCTGTGGGTCGTACTGGGCGCGGCAGAACGCGAGCAGCGGCCCGGGCATGCGCCGCTCAAGCGTGACACGCAGCGTGCCCGGGTCGCTCTGCGCGATCGGCGCCGCGGCGGGCAGCGCGACGCGAGCGGACGCCACCAGCACGGTGCGGTTCGCCTCGCTCGAGACGCAGGCGTCGTACGCCGTCTGGCTGTCTTCGCAGAGGAACGAGTCGATGCGTCGACGGCTGACGCAAAACTTCTCCTCGCGCGCCAGCTCGATCGTCGGCACGAGTGCCGTGTTGGCGCCCGGCGGTCCGTGCGTCGCGGTCGCCGACGGCGTCGTCGTCGCCACCGGGCACTCGGCGCACTCGGAGCCGGCGTCGACGAGGCGCTCCTGGTAGCAGTCGCTGATGTCGATCGTCTCGTCGGCGCACGACGACCATTGGCGCACGCGGTCGACGCACCGGTCGCTGTACGTCGTCATGCTGACGTTGAGTCGCTGCGCCGAGCCGGGCGAGAAGCAGACGCTAAACGCCATCAGCGCCTCTCCCGACGCGCCCGGCGCCAGCGGCGGGTAGGCGTACGAGGCGCGCGCCGGAAGCGTGATCGGCGCGCCCGACGGCCGACGCACCTCGAGCAGGCGCAGCGGCTCGCCGGTCGTGATTTCGCGCGGCTCGATGCACTCGAACGACGCGCCGGCGACCGGCGTCACCTCGACGTCGAACGACGCTTCGTCGGTGTAGCGCGCGCCCTGTTCCTCGGGCGATTCGCGGTTCGAGATGCGCTTGGCGAGGCGCACGTCGCGATAGACCGCGCCCGGGATCGACTCGCACAGCACGGCGCACGCGTCGGCCTGGTCGCCGAGTTGTGTTGCCTGGCACGTGTCACAGCCGTCGAGTTCGCACTCGAGAAGCGCCACGTTGTTGTCGTCGTCGTCGTCTCCGGTGTCCGGAAGCGGGCCGGTCGTGGGTGCACAGCCGCAGAACTCGGAGCAGTCGGTGGCCGGGATCGTGATTGTATCGACCTTGTCGCCAATCAACAGGTTGAGGTTGAGATAGCCGCCCGTGTCATTGGCGATCGTGAACTGGCCAAAGTCGTTGGCATTGAACGCGTCGGCCAAGCTGATGGTGCCGGCGACTTCGAACGTGTCCGTGAACGAGTTCGGGTTGATGCAAGAGCCAGACTCGATCTCGAGAATCGAGCACGCCGAGACGGCGAGCGCGTAAGTAGTTACCATCGCCTGGCCAGCGACGGCGAACGTCTCCTCGTCGTACTCGAAGCCAATCGCCCAGCACATCGGTTCGTCGCCAGGCCGCATCACGATCGTCTCGGGCAGCTGGAAGAACAGCAAGTCGGACGCGAACGGGTCGGTCTCAGAGACGATTGCGCCCGGGTCAGCTATCACTGACGCGTATTCGCCGCCGCGGAACAGCAGGCGTGCCTGGTCGAGCGGGAACTCGCCAGAGTCGCGAACCTGTGCTGCGATAAAGTCGATGCGGATCGGAAGCGAGCCGGTGGCACCGTCGTGTGACAAGCAGTTTTCGACGCGCAACAGGTTGCGCACACCAGACGCCTCTGTCCGATCGGCACAGTCCCACGTGCAGTCGAACGAGATGTCGGTGCCACACTCTGGTTGTGTGCTGTGGCGCGACTCGCACGGTCTCGAGCACTTGCACGGCTCGTCGTCGAACAGAACTCCGTCCAAGTTCATGTAGAGTTGAAGGTCGGCCGTGCTTCCGACTGCCGATTGGGGACAGAATCCCTCGTCGGCGTCGAACTGTGTGCACAGGAAATCTTCTTGGATTAGACGGAGCGTGATGCTAAAACCTTCCATGTCGATTATGTCCGGCGTGTTTCCCGGAATCAGCGCAGATACATAGAGGTCGAGCATTCCGTCTGGCGGGATTTGCGTGGCGTTCGGCCCCTCGTTGAGGATAGTCTCCAGCGACGTGGAACTTATGCCGGCAAACGCAAGTGCGTCGTCGGCAGTGGTGCGCACTCCGGCGTACTCTCCGTTGTTGGCAGACACGGTGATGTTGGCAACGAGTTGGACCGGAAGCTGGGCTACCAGGAATGTCGGGATGATCTGGATAGCCCGGAACGCCGTGAGGTTGGCAAACTCAAAGTTTCGCTGCCGCAGCAAGACGGTGATCCTGTTGACCGAACCGTCAAGCAGGTCGTCGCAGTCCCATTGACAGTGGACGAGGCTGGCCGTCACGCCCATCGTCGACAGTCTGGTGGTATTGGTCATCGCGCACGCGCCGGGTGGCGGCGGCAGCCCGTCGTCGGGCGTCGGAACGGGCGGCGGAGGCGGAGGCGGTGCAGTCGGTGGCGATTCGGTCGGCGGAGGCGTCGGCGCGAGCGACGGGGCAGGCGTCGGTGTGTCGATGCACTGCTCAGAGCACACGAACGACGTGAGGTCGATGTTCTGCGTCGCGCTGGCGTCCAGGTCTCGCGTGATCTGTTTGCCGTTGTCGGCCGGCCCGTTGCAGTCCGGCGCGCCAGGCGCTCCGTAAAAATACGGAAAGCAGAGTTCGATCTTTTGCACCTGCAGCTGGTACGAGATGCCAGTCAGCGTCAGCGAGCCCTCGAACGCCACTTCGATCTCGACGTCGATCGTCTCGCCCGGATAGATCTGGACGTCCTCCTGGGGCGTGAACTTCTGCTCGTAGGACGAGCCGGAAATGATTGGACTGAACGCGATGAAGTTGTCGTCGGGCACCGGGCGCGGAAACGGCGTGTTGGACGGCGATGCCACGACGACTTCGATGTCGACGAGCGTGATCTCTTGGATCGCCTGCACGCCGCCCGACGTGCTCGCGGCAGACACGATCAGATCGAACCGGTACAGCGGCCGCTGGTCGCCGACCGGGTTGGTGATGCGGAACGACTGGCGGATGCGATTCGCGCCGGGCGTGCCACACGTCCAGTCGCAATCGGGCGGCGACAGGGCGACGACGAAGAGCTCGGGCGGAACCAGGCCGTCGGCCGTCGGGCTCGGTGGACACGTCGTCACCGTGCGCGGCTCGCAGCGGTACGAGTCTGCCACGGGGCCGTCGTCGTCGTCGAGCGTGCCGCCGGTCGACTCGAGAAACTCGCACAAGTTGTTCGTGTTCGGGATGCCACAGTCGGCGCTGAATATCGCGCACGGCCAGCCGTTGTCGGGGTTGTTGTCGAGCAGATTGCACTGGTTGGTCAGCAGATTGCACGTCTTGGCGGCGCAGCGCGAGAGGTCGGAAAAGTCTTCGCAGTCGGCGTTGCTCGTACAGCAGCCAAACGCTCGGCGGTCGCGGTATCGGCACTTGAAAGTCGGCTGGATTGTCTGAGAGCCGCTCGGGAAGAGGTCGAGCGTGCTGCTCGTCACGTCGCACTCTTCGAATTCGAGGCACTCGTCGGGCGTTTCGCACGCCGAGACGTCGGACGCGTCGCAACAGCCGGCGATCTCGCCGGCGCCGCGCGGCGCAAAGTGGCACACTCCGCTGACGCACCTGCCTGTGGCGCACTGGTTCGCCACGCCGTCGCCTCCGCAGTCGATGTCTTCCGAGCACGGAGAGCCGGGCTCGAACGAGAGATTGCACCCGCCAATAGCCGGGTTGTTCGGATCGATGATGCATTGGAGCGTCTGGCTGGTGAATGGAAGTATAAAGCCAAACTCGCTGAAGCAATTGGCCGTGCTGTTGCAGCACGACTCGCGCATCTTGATGTTGCAATTGCCGCTGAGGCACTCGTACTCGCCGCAGTGGAACAGCAGCGGATCGTTGAGCTCGGTGACGATGGTCAGGGCGTCGTCGTCGTCGTCCGGGTCGTAGTCTTTGGCCAGGGCGCTTGGGCAGTCGTCGTCCTCGATGCAGCAGCCCTTCAGCACCGCCGTCGCTTCGTCGTAGACACAGAAGCCGGCCGGCTCGCAGCGGATCGGTTTGCGACAGCGCTTGGATCCACACCGCGCGATGCCGATCTGAGCGTCGGTGCTGTCGTGTATACAGCAGCTCTCTGTCGTCGGCGAGTTGCACTCGGTGATGACGTCTGCGTCGAGAAATGCAGGCTCCAGCACGCACGTCTTGTTGCCGATGGCGGCCGAAAAGATGCAAAAGTGCGACGCGTCGTGCTCTTCCCATAGCGTGTGGCCGACGACCGACTCGGCGATGCAGCCGGCGCACTGGGCGTGCGAAGTGCAGCCGCGCAGCACGCACTGTGCGCCCGCAGTGCCGACGAGCGCGCAGACAGCGAGCACGAGACCGAGAGTGGCGCCTGGCATCGTGGGCAGCATGTCCGCAGTTGCCAAAGACGGCAGACGCGTGCACGCAAAGTCAGACAGCGCGTTTAAAAAAGACTGTGCCAACGGCGGGCCGAAGACACACACATGCACCGGTTCACTTGGACGTAGACGCGGCTACGAGTGCGTGTGTGCGCGTCGGCGAGGCGCTTGTAAATGCGGGCGGCGCACTCAGTTCTGCTTGTTCTTGCCGCTGCCCGGGAAGAGCAGGACCTTGATGATGACGGTCAGGATCGGCGCCACAATCTCCGAGATGACGTGCGGCACAATGGCGAGCGTGGCGACCGAGCCCTCGATGACGTGCGGGCCGAGCGAGCGGAAGAAGTTGAGCGAGCCGCCGGTCAGCGGGCCGAGGATCGCCACCAGCGCGCCGAGCAGCACCGAGTTGGCAAACGCGCCCCACACGCCGTTGTAGGCCTGGCTCGAGAAGACGTAGACGTGGTCGATGAGCATCTTGCCGAGCAGCTCGAAGACGAAGACGCAGAAGAGCGGGTAGCCGGCGAGCTCCGGCGTGAGCGCCATCGCGCGGTTGAACGTCGGGTCGGGCAGCAGGACGCTGGCGAGGAACGCGGCGAGGAACCAGGCGCCGATCTGCACGATCGCGATGACGACGTGCGACCAGACGACCTCGGCCGAGAAGCCGCGCGCGCGGTTCTCGTCGTAGAGGAACGACGCGAGCAGCACGTGGAACGCGCCAAAGCCGGTGCCGTACTGGCCAAAGATGACGCTGACGGCGAAGACGACGGCCATGAAGCCGGCGCCAAACTCGTAGGCGCCGAGCACGGCGCCGGCGCCCGACGCGATCGCGCGCGCGTAGACGGCCAGCAGGCAGATCATGAGCACCGAGACGAGCTCGCCAAAGCCCTTCTGCAGCAGCATCATGCCGAGCGACATGCCGCTGCGGCGGCAGCGGCGGCGGCGCGGCTTGTCGTCGCACGCGCCGATGTCCGCGAGCTCCTGGGTGCGCGGCATCGTGTTGTTGTTGTGGCGGTGAAAGAGGTCTGGGGGACTTTTTTCTCTTTGAATCTCCAGGCGGCTCTTGGCAAACGCTTTCTTCGAAGCGTGCAAAAGACGTTGGAGGGTTGCGCAAGCGAGAGCCGCCCGAGCGCCATTTGCGCAATCGCCGTTTTAAATGCTCGGCTCTGTCGACACTTGTGCCGCGGCGGCAGCAGCGGTCGCGGCGGCGGCGACGGCCGGCGTGCAGCGCACGTGCGACGTCACCGCGCCGCAGTCGTCGCCCAGAATGTACTTGAGCGCAGAGGCGCGGTCGCACTGGGCTCGCACGCGCATGTGCGCCACGTACGCTTCGAGCATGACAGCGGCGCCGTGGACCGCGTTGATCACGCACGTCGAGCCGCCGAGCTTGCGCGCCAGCCGATTGCGCTGCGCGCTGTGCTCCGAGCCGCGCAGCAGCGTGTCGGTGACGCGCTTCTGTAGATCGCAGGCGAACATCAGTGGCATGTTTTGCGGCACCACGGTGCACTGCATGCGCCGGCGCAGCGATTGGTGCGCCGCGGCGAAGCGGCGCAGCACGCCCGCCTCGTCGCGCTCGTAGAAGACGTCGAGCGCCGCCGCCAGCGCTGCGCGCGACGCCTCGCTGTCGGCGGCAAACGCGTCGGCGTCCGAGTCGGAGAAGCGCGGCGTGCAGGCCGCGCGCCGCTTGGCGGCAGCTGCGTCCGCGGCAGCGGCGGCGTCCTCGGCAGCGGCGCGCTTGCGAGCTGTCTTGCGCAAAGCGTTCGCGAGCTCGACCAGCGCGTCCTCGCGCGCACGCGCTCTGCGATAGACAGGGTCGCTGTCGAGAAAGAGCGGCCAGATGCGACCCTCGGAGACGCGCAGCCCGAAGCGGCACACATAGCGCTGCGGCCCGTCGCTGGCCGCCAGTCGCGGCATCTCAAAGTGCGCGGCGCGCGGATGCAGCACGGACGCGGCGCCGATCACCGACTCGGCCGGCTGCTCTTCGGCGGCGTCGCCGAGTACGAGATCGAAGCGGCCGTCGAACGGCACCTTGTCGTGCACCGACTCGGGCAGCGCGAGGCGCGCGTCCTCGACTTCGGCGGCGCGCCAGTACCACTGGGCGTCGATTGTGACGCGCTCGTAGCTCGCTTCGTGACGATAGATGGCGGCGATGCGCGCTACAAAGTAGCGCCGCGAGCGGGCGCGCACGCTGAGCGCGCGCCGGCGCGGCTCGTCCTTGGACGAGAACGAGTTGACGAACACGTCGGCGCCGCGCTCGTACACAGTGCCGTCGGCGGCCGTGAAGCGTCTGTAGAAGGCACGCCCGTCGCCAGAGATCGCCAGGTCGGCCTCATTCGTGGTAGCCATTGTGTGCTCTGGTTGGAATCCCGGCGATTCGGTGTCGAAACGATGAGCATGCACACGCCGTGGTCTGGAAGCTTGCTTCGATCGAAACAGCCCCTGATGAGACGGCGCCGCTTCGGGAAGAGCATGCTTCTGGAAAGGTACATAAGAGAGGTCTTGTTTGAAGACCAGATAAAACTGTTGTCGGAAAAGCTCGGAGTGGTCTGCCAGATCGGTCTACCGGCGGAGGTCGCCGAGTACATTGCCATTCTCGCGTTTGGCTCCAACATCGTTTTCAGCACCGAGGACAAATTTACGTATTATCTAGTCCGGAGTACGTTTGGTCGCGTCTACGCGTTTGTTTCGGCAAAGCGTGCCCGCGACGAGCTGTTCGACGACCCGGACTACAAGGCCGCGCGGCAAGTCGTCCTCTATACCGCCAGCGTGTGAATCTGTCTCGCCGATGCGCATAAGAGCGACCATTGGACAGTGAAGCAAAGCGCGGCGTGCGCGCGCGAGATGGCGGCGCTCTGGCTCTCTCTGGCGCTCGCAGCAACAGTGGTGCGAGGCGCAATTGTTTGCGGCACTGCGGCACAGCTCGTTGCGGCCGGTGTCCAGCTGCGCGCGTGCCACGAAGCGGCGGCGACGAGCGGGCGCGTGTGCGTCGACGAGCCAACCGACGGCGCCGGCTTTGTCGAGTCGGCGCTGCAGCGCGACCGCGCCGTCGTGCGCGAATTTGCCAGCCTGGCGAGCAGCTCGGCGCTGTTCGGCTCGCTGTCGCAGATCTGTTTGAATCACTGGAGGAGCGCGCGCTGTGCCGAGCTGTTTCCGCTGTCGCCAGACAGCCCGCGGCTGTGTGCGACTACGTGCAACGAGCTCGAGATTGCGCGCTGCCCGTCGGTGTTTTTCTCCGTCAAGGCGTGCGAGAACACAGACGGTGCCGCTAGCTGTGTCGACCTGGCGCTGCAGCACCGAGAATGCGCCTCAGTCGACCCGAACGACGGCGAGCAGGTTGCCGTGCGGCCGACGCCGAGGCCAACGCCGAGGCCAACGCCGAGGCCAACGCCGCGGCCGGCGCCAGGCCAGACGCCGCGTCCGACGCCAAGGCCAACGCCGCGATCGCTGCCGTCGCCGAACCCCACGCCACGCCGTTCGTCGACTGCAGCCGCGGCGCGCTGTCTGCAACTCTCCGGCGCCATGGTCGTCGCGCACGTGGCACGCGCAGTTTTTCTGTAAAGGACGCGGCGCGGATTCACTGGTGCGCATAGGTGTGTCCGCCGTCGGCCGGTTTGCGGCGCCAGAATGCGTCGAGGCGGTTCGACAACGGCGCCGCGGCGCTGCGGTCGGAGGCGCGCGCCCGGCGCCACACCAACGCCGCGTAGCCGAGCACGACGCAGACGACGAGCGACACGATCAGCGAGATGACGAGAATGGCATCGGCGCCGTCGACGCTGTGTGCCAAGTGCTCGCTGCGCTCGACCACAAACTCATAGCTCTGGCGTTCGTGTGCGTCGAGTACGTGCGCTGCGCGCGCCTCGGCGAACGAGCGCTCGAGGTTGCCGCGCGCAAACGACGCCGTCTGCCGTGCGCCGTCGCTGTGTCGGAATTGGCTGCGCGCCAGCGCGGCGCGCCGTTGCAGGTGCGGCACGGAGCGTTCGGCGTGCAGCGCCGCCTCGTGCCGCTGTGCCGTCGCGCTGTGCCACGCAGCGCTCGCCTCGCGCGCCGCGGCGTTGTGCGCATGGAGCGCGACGCGCGCCTCGTAGCGCTGGTCGGTGCGCACCACTGAGCGCCGTTGGTCGTCGAGCAGCGTCGCCGACGCGTCAAAGCACAGTGCGACGCTGCTCGGGCCGTAGGCGCCGGGCCAGACGAGCTCGACGTCGTCGCGCCGGGCCTTGCCAGCTTCGTAGAGCACCGAGCCGTGCGTGTGGTTGCGGCACACAAACTCACGCTCGTCGCTGCTTGGCGCCGTCTGGGCGGCGGCAGTGTCGTCGGCCGGGCAGAGCAGTGCCTCGAGCAGTTCGATCTCGGCGTGCTGCACCAGGTCGCTCGGCAGCATCAGATAGCTCTGCATGCAGATGCGGTCGCCGTGGCGAAACGCGCCGTCGTGCGCCTCGGCCGTGTCGGGCCGGTGCTGTGCGATCGAGCCGTGCACGCGCGCCAGCTGCGAGCGCGTCGCGGCCGGCGAGTCGTCGATGCGCACCATGAGCTCGGTCAGCGAACGCACCGAATCTGCCATCGAGCTGGACGGCACGGCGTTCTCTGGCCCGAACAGCAGTGCATACTGGCCGTCGTAGCCGGCCGCCGCCGACTCGGTGTCAAAGTCCCAGTTCTGGAGCAGTGCGTCGGGGGCCTTGTACGGCGCGCTCTTGGACTCGCGCGCATGCAGCAGCGGCGGCGCGGCGAGGTCGCCGCTCGCCGCGTCAAACGCCTGGCGCGGCGTGACCGAGAGCAGCTCGAGCGGCTGCGGCGCATAGACCGCCGTCTGCAGCTGCAGCGAGAGGCCGTCGTCCGACGAGCCGATCGAGCGCACCAGCACGTCGGCGGCGGGCGCGTTGTCGAACAGCAGCGCCGCATTGCCCTCGGCGTCGGTGTACAGCGACAGATCGTAGGCGTGCTCGTACGAGTGCGAGTGCACGCGCGTCATGCCGAGGATGTGCAGCGTGCCGAGCGTGACGTGCACGCCGCCGTCGAGCGGCACGCTGACGACGGCTCGGCCGCACGCCTCGAGCTCGTCGAGCGTGAAGCGCGCCGTGTAGCGCACGTGCGCGCAGTCGGTCGGCGCGGCTCGCCACGCCGTAAAGTTGGACACAAAGTTGGCCGGATAGGCGTCGGCGTCGGAGAACGCGTGCGGCACATTGGCGTTGGGTGCGTAGTCCCACGCGCCGAGATCGCCGACGAGCGCGTCGTCGCTGGTGTCAAAGTCGGACGAGCCGTCGGTCGGGCTGGCGACGCGCGCCGATGTGGCGCCAAAGATCGACGAGCAGCGCGTTGGGTGGCCGAAGAAGCGCGCCGCCTCTTCGGGATCGCGGCTCACCGGCTCAAACGACAGCACGTAGCGCATGAAGCCGGGCACGTACGGCAGCGTGACGCTGAACTGCAGAGTGTCGAGCGCCGGCCACAGCAAGTGGACCTTGGGGTGTGGCAGTTCGCGGTTGGACTCGTAGAGGCGCTTGTGGCGCTCGAGCGCCTGTGCGTCGCCGGCGCCGTCGCAGTGGCGCACGTCGACGTCGGGCCCGTGCGGCGGCTCGACCAGGGGCGCCTGGGCCTGGCCGGCCGGCAAGATGTCGGCCTCGTAGACCGTTCGCTTGGCGTGCTCGGCCAAAATCCGGACGCTGCGCGACGCCGCCGACGACTCGCCGTCGTCGTTGCTGCCGCCGCTGGTCTCGGCATCGCCGGCGTGTGCTGCCGCCGCCGCCGTCGCCGCCTCCGCCGCGTAGGCGCTGTGCATCGAATGCCACATGTCCGCCGGCACGGGAGCCTTGCGCTGCTTGAGGTTGGCGATGCGGCCGTGCTTTATGTCGAGAAGTTCCCGGATGTTGTGAGGCAGCCGGGGGCGGGCGCCAGCGGCCGCGCAGCCGACCAGCACGAGCAACAGCGCACGCATTTGCCGCTGTGGTCTGGACAAACAAAGCACGCGGCCGCCTTAAGCGCGTGCGCAGCGCAAAATATTCGCAACGATGCCGTACGCCAAGCAGACCGGCGACGAGCTCGGGCTGAAGACGCTCGTTTGGGCCCTGACGCGCATCTTCCTGGTGTTTTTTGTGGTCAATTTGGCGCATCACTTTCTGCACGGCTACATGCACGGCGTGTCCGACCAGCCCAAGGAAGCCGAGCTGCGCGACATCTGTGCCAACTCGGCCGCGGCGCGCGAGAAGTGGTCGCACGACTGTGCACACCTCGTAGCAATGCGAGGTCTTGGGCCGCTCGAAGCGGGATGGGTCGAGATGTACAAGAACGCCCATTTGTGCGGGCCCGTCCCGTGTCTGCAGCTGATCGAGTCGCTCGGCGTCATGGTGTTTGGCGCCGCCGCCGTTGCGCTGACCGGCGCCTACATCGTCTATCGCTACGCGGGGAGCCAACAGGCGGTCGCGGGCCCTGTCTATCAGGTCGAGAGCGGGAGCGACGCTGGCCAGATCGAGTATGTGCGAGGCCGGCACGCGGAGATCCGATACGGGCACGCGGCCGATGCGACGAGCCGGCGGAGGTTGGACGGCGCGCCGCTCGTCCAGGAGATCGGCTGAGTGGAGGTCTGAAGTCAAAATTCAATTTTGTCAAAACCGCGTCGCTTGAACATCTTAGCGTTGCGTTTGCACCACAGTTTGACGCACATGTGCATGTTTCGGCAATCGGGAACGCGGATGTGTAGCCGGAACGGCGGGCGATCTCTGCCTGCGTCGAGGTACTCTGGCACGGCTGCAAACGACTTGAGCTCGTCCAAGACGGCGACGGCGACGTCTGGCCGACGGCACTCGTAGATCAGCTCGGCGTTCTTCTGCGTGACTGTTGTCTTCTGAATCAGTGCGCTCGCAATCATATACAGCACTGCTTCACATTGCAACTGGCTCTCAAACGACAGCTCGGCGTACGCCGGTGGCGCATTCTTCTTCGAGCTCATCGTTTCCGCCGTTCGTTGCGCAGTCGTCTGGTGTAGAAGAGCAGGCTGGCACATCGGTCTGCGCCGACGACGATCGAGAGCGCCCAGACGGCAACCGAGGTCAGGAACGGCGTGTGCCAATGTTCGCGCACGGCAAACTCGTCTGTCGACTGGGCTGTCTGTGCGCGCACGCGACTCGAGGCCGAGTGTGGCTGTGACGGCAGAGGCGCGCGGCGCACGTCGGCGCAGCGAGTCTTGCCGGTGTGCGCGTCAAAGCGCAGCTGTTGCTGCGCGCCGCTGCATTCGACCCCGACGTCGGGCGGCACTACGTCGTCGCACGTCGACGGCACGCTCGCCAACAACAGGGTCAGCCAATGGCGCCGCAGCGCTTCGCGCGGCATCCCGGCCGCCATCTCGGCGGCGTCCATGGCATAGTGCGCGGCGATCCCGTTGTGCAGGCTCGCGTCCGGCTGGCCGAGTGCCGGCAGCCGTAGCTGCAGCAGGTACGCAAAGAGTTTCTGGCTGCCGGCCTGGTCGGTCTGGTCGACGTGGTACGCCGCAGCGCACCGCCGGTCTTCGGCGCACCACTCGTACAGCTGGCCGGTTGCGCTCGGCGCAGATTCTGAGAGCGTGCCCAGTGCGCACAGGAGCAGCAGATTTTTTGCGATCTGCATCGGTTTGGTGCGCCGGCCCGTGTGCACCGACGCGTGCACAGTCGACTCAAGGCGGTGCGATTGTTTGTTTCTGCGACGCCATGGTGCGACCGTCTGTCAAGAGCCGGCGCACGGTCATCACCGGCTGCGTCAGCGACTTTGCGGCGACTGGCGACGCGAGCTCGACAGCGTCGCTGACGATCGACGATTTGCGCCAGTTCGCCGAGCGCCTCGCGGGCATGCGCCTCACCTACGACCACCAGCATCCGGCGCACCGCGGCAGCGACGCAGCGCACGTCACTGTCGGCGAGGTGACGCGCGCCTGGGTCGACGACGCCGACGACTCGCTGTACGTCGACGTGGCGCTCGACGACGACGAGCGCGGCTCGGCGATCGCCGCCGAGGTCGAGAGCAAGTTTCTGACGGGCTTTTCGCTCGGCATTGACAATCAGATGCTGCTGGCGCCGTCGGGCGACTCGACGCACCGCAAAGACCTCATCGAGGTCTCGATCACACCCAAGCCAGAGTTTGCCAACGCGCGCATCACCGGCGTGCGCCACATCTCGGCATCGTCTGCGGACGATCGCGACCCGGCGACACAGCGGCGCGCCGCAGAGCTGCTCGCGCGCCTTTTGCGCACGGCGGCCGCGCCGAGCGATTCTGCAATTTCGCAAAACGCGGCCGCGGTTGCGCGCACGCAAGCGGGGCGCGCAATCAGAATCGTCTCGGCGAGCAGCGCCGGCGAAAAAACAAACGCGGCGTCCGAGAAGAGCGGCCCCACCGGCGCGTTGCGCGCAACCGCCGCGGACAGTACTCTCCCGCCGCATCAACACACACAGTCGTACACTCCCATCGAGATGGATTCGCAGGAGCAGCAGCAGCAGCAGCAGCAGCAAGCCCCTGGGGCCCAGGCGGCGCAGGCCGCCAACCCGTTTGTCAGTGCGTCGGCATCGGTGCTCGACCGCACCATGGCGCAGATCCTGGCGGCGCAGGCGGCGCAGGAAGAGGCCAAGCGCCAGCGCGCCATCGGCGCAGGCAACACGTGGTCGCAGCAGCCGGCGCGCAACGGCTCGACCCCGGTTGTGATCCACAACCACCTCGGCGCGCCCGTCGACCAGCAGCAGAAGCACGCCCCCGTCTCGGCCATGGCCGAGGACGCGCAGTCGGCGGCCGGAACGTGGCGCCAGCCGGCGCGTCACCTGCGCACGCGTGGCGGCATGCAGGCGAACGAGTTCATGCCGTCCGACCCGCGTGCCAACGCGACCGGCATGACGCCGCTTGCCGCTGCCACCATGCAGCAGCAGCAGCAGCAGCAGCAGCAGGCGCACATGCAGGCGGCTGTGCAGCAGCAGCAGCAGCAGCAACAGCAGCAGCTGTCGCAGTCCCTCAGCGCCACCGAAGCCGAGGCGCGCTACGGAAAGGCCGACATCGAGCAGATTGTCGAGGCGTATTTGGCCGGCAAGCGCAAGGAGCAAGCCGCGCCCGAGCAGGCTGGCATGGCGACGGACAGCGGCAGCTCTGCCGCTACCGAGAAGGCGGACGACGGCAAGAGCGAACTGGAGCGCGAGAACGCCGAGCTGCGCAAGCAGCTGGCCGCGGCGCGCGCCAAGAAGAGTGCCACGCGGGCGACGGTCGAGTCGATCGGCGCCAAGCTGGCGACCAACGCCGAGAGCGACGCGGCGCGCAACACGCGCGCCGAGCTCGACCACACCGAGGCTATGCAGCACCTGCAGAGCATCGCCGCCAACGGCATGGACGAAGACGATGCCGAGGGCGCCGACAGCATCGTGCGCAAGTTTACCGCCGAGATCGAGGAGGCCAAGGGGCTGAACAAGCGGCTGCTCGACCTGCAGCGCCAGGTGCTCGAGGCGCGTCACGCGGCCGGCGACGACGCCGCGTCGCAGGCGGCGCTCGAGAAGCTGGTGGCGCAGAAGCGAGAGCTGGAGCGCGAGTACAACGAGAAGTCGCGCGACCTGCTGCAGCGCCAGCAGCAAGCCGTGTCGCGCATCAACACGAGCAACTCGCGCCACACGCCCGACGTCATTCTCGGCGACTTTGCCGCGTGGCAGGTGAGTTTGCACGACCGCGGCGCGGATGCGGCACGGGCTGGTCACAATTTGGGGGGGGGGGCACATCGGGCTATTCACTCACTCTTTCTATCCTCTTCCCAGTCGAAGCCCAAGGTGCGCACCAGCGACCTCGAGGCGGCGCACAAGTACGTCGCCCTGGCGTCGGCGTCGTCGTACGTCTCGCAGTCGTCGCTCGCGTCGGTCCAGTCCGAGATGGCGCGCCTGAAGCGCGAGGCGCAGGCGGCGCAGTTCCGAGCGGCCGAGCGCGAGGAGATTGCCAAGAGCCGCGCCGACCGCAGCGTGGCGACGCGCGCCGCGGCGCAGTACGACGCCAAGAAGCGCGCGTCGCGCGAGCACGCCACTCTGGCGTCGCAGCAGGCGGCGCAGGCCAACGCCGAGGCGCAGAGCAAGGCGCGTGCGCAGTTCAACATCTTCGAAAAGCTCGGCGCACCGCCGGCGCTGCCGCCGGTGGACGTCGCGCCGATCGGCCGCACGGCCACCTACGGCGGCTACGACCCGCGCACCATGACGCCGGCCGGCAAGACCTACAAGGAGTGGACGTTCAACGAGCAGACCGGTCTGCCGTACATCGTGGTCGACGACGCCTCGTCGCCGGTCGACAACGCGCGCTCCATGGGCCGACAGGCCGCGTTCCGACAGAAGTCGCGCCTGCGCAGCGTGGCCGACGTGCCACACTTGCCGCGCGACGGCCACATCTCGATCCTCAAGGGCGTGTTCCGCACCGGCAACGAGGAGTTCATCGCCTCGATCCAGCCCAACGCCGGTCCGGTGCCGATCACCGGTCGCTCGCTCGACGTCGAGGCCGACCTGGTGCGGCGCAAGTTCACGCCGCCGTCGAACTGGGCGCGCGACTCCGAAGACCAGAAGTTCTTGGTGCTGCCGACGCCAGAGTCGCGACTCGTCGCGGGCAACTGAAGCGACCAAGGGCCGTGAAACTATTGTTTTCGCTTTTTTTCACTCGCGCGGGGGCTGCCGGGCGCCGGCGTCGGGGGCTGTGCTCGTCGGTGCCGAGATCACGTTCTCCGACCGCAACAACTATGAAGAATTGTTTTTGGTCGCCCGACCGCGTGCGGCTGCCCTTGAAGCCCAACAGCCGCTCGAGCTGGTGGGGCCACACCATGAGCGGCATTGTCAAAATCTTTAGCTCGACCGACGAAGTGTTCTGCGGCTTTGTGCACGAGGTGGTCTGTGGCATGGTCTGCGCGAGCGTGACGTTCTTCCGCGCTACGCTGCCTCTGTCGAGCGACGCGGGCGAGCAGTTCCGCGACTCGGACGGCGTCTTTGCCATGCACCGACACCTGCTCGGTTTCGCTCAGCTGGGCAGCGACAACGTGGCCTACTTCCAGAACTGCGTACAGGATTTGGCCAAGACGGTCGACGCCACGCAGGCGCTGGTGGCCACCGCGTCTGCCCAGACTCCGCACGAGAAGGAGCGCACGATCTTGCATTCCGTGGCGCGCATCCTGGCGCACATCGGCGCGCTCGAGCGGGGCGGGGCGCTCACAATGCAGCCGTACTGGATTGCGGCCCAGAACCCGGAAGAGGTCGCACAGCAGGGCTCGGCGTCGACGCGAAAGCGGACGAGATCGGACGCCCGGGACGTGTGGCGCGTCTCGTCGCTCGACACGGCCAAGGTCGTCGAGCAGAGCTGGCGCGACTTTGTCGTGGCCGTGCACGACACGCTCGACGGCTTTGACAAGCTGTCCAAGACTGGCCGGCGCTGGCTCTCGTTCGCGCGCCGGTGCGTCGCAGAGATCGACGCTGGCTCGCCGCCGTCGCCGTCCGCGCAGGTCCTGCTCTCGGCGCAGAAGTTCATCGAGCCGACGCGCCCGTCTCTGCGCGCACACGGGTCGCCGCGCGACATCGACGAACTGCCGACGTTTCGCGCGGGGTCCGAGCGCCGGCCGACGCCGACGCCGATCGCACTCCTGGAGCGCCAGTGCAAGGCCGACGTCCGGTTTGCCTCCGCGTTCGGTGCCGACTGGCGCGTCGGCGCCGCCTGCTCTCGGCTCGCGCAGGACGAGCTCAGCGGCCGTCTCTCGCTCCTGCACTGCCAACAGTCGGACTCGGACTGCTCCGCGTACCACTTGATTGGCAAGCTGTGCCAGACTAGCGTCGACCGCGCGCTCATGTGGGCCGACCGCGAGAAGCGGCTCGCCGCGAGCCGGCCGGATGTCGCGACCGGCCTGCTGTCGGCGCACAAGTTCGACGCTGTCGCCGACATCTGCGAACAACTCGTCGCGCACCAGTTCGCCGTCCGCGACGAGCTCGTGCGGCGCTCGGGTGGGACGAAGATCGCCGACGACTTTGTCGTGAGAGCCGTCCACGTGGGCGCCGCCGCCGCGAACGACGGCGAGCGGGACGCATTCTACTTGACAAACCAGCCGCTGCTCCTGTCGCTGGCCGGGATCGCGTACAATTTTGTCGAGGCGCGCCTGATCGTGGTGCCGCGCTCGGCCAGCATCGTCGCCGAGCGCTGCTGCGATGCCGCTCTCGCTGCGACGCCGGCCGGCCAAGTCGCCGAGCGAGCGCTGCTCGCCAACCTGGCCCGCGTCCTCTGCCTGCTCGTCACCGGCCGCGTCTACGACGACGCGCTCGAGACGATCGCCGACGCCGACAGCGTCGAGATGCGCGCCGCGCTCGCGTCGCTGCCGCGCTGGCACTCGCTGCGCGAGGGCGAGCGGCTGGCGCCAGAGTTTCTCGCGCTCGTGGCACGCCTGGCGCGCGGCACACTGCGCAGCGCCGCCGAAGCACAGCGACTGGTGCGCACCGCCATGCGCGGCCACCGCCGCTCGCTGGCGCCGCCCATCGTGCGCGCGGCCGGGCTGCTGGACTCGCGCGGCATCAACCAGCGCGAGATGCTGCTGAGCCGCGCCGAGAAGTCCGGCACGCAGGCGTACGCGCACGCAGTGATGCGCCGACTCGTGTTCGGCGACGTGTTCCGTGGCGAAGCGAGCGGCCAGGTGCTGCGCGTGCGCTCGCGCATCGGGCCGCTCGAGCGCCTGGCGTTCTTCGCCAAGGCCGACGGCAGCGGAGAGACCGACCGCGCGCGCCTCGAGGCCGAGCTTGCGTACGCCCACTCGAGCACGTTTGGCGCCTGGTGCGTCCTGTTCGACATGTTGCGCATGAAGACCGACTGCTCGTTGCCCGACGTCGCCTACTTTGGCGAGCCCGGCTACGGCATCGGCGTGACGCGCCGCGCCATGGCCGACGCGCTGCTCGAGTACGCACAGCACACCGGCGCACTGCTCGTCTACGACCGGCAGCGCGCGCTGCTCGAGCTGCGGCCGCACCGGCGCACACCCGCGCTCGGCGAGCCGGCGTGTGCCGCGTGCATTTCCGACGGCCGCCAGCTGCCGCCGCGCACACCGGGCCGGCCCGGCGCACGCTGTGCTCTCCGAGAGCTGGAGCACGCAGCGGCGCGGCGCGCACTGCTGTTCTTCGCCATGCGTGCAACGGGCAGCTCGTTTGTCATCGGACCGATGGCGCTGGCGTCGGCGATCGGGCTCGCCTACGACGCCGAGGCGATGGCGCGTGCGCGCTGGACGTGCGGCGATGCGCTCGGCGACGCGCTCGGTCTCGACAACGACGACGACGACGAGGGCGCCGCACGCGTCCCGACGTACGTCAAGTCGGTCGCAGACCGCTACGCCGGCGCCTACGCCGACTTCAAGGGCCGCTGGGACGGAGAGGTTCACGAGCGCTTCTTTTGCTTTGCGCGCGGCATCGACTCGGCGTTCGAGCCACAGATTCGCGCCGACGCGCTCTCGGCCATTGTCAACGGCGCGACGCTGTGCGCGCTGTTTGGCGACAGCGCTGGCGCCACCGACGACGACGACGGCGAGCTTGACCCGGTCCATCTCGCCGCGGCGCTGATCTGCTCGATGAACTTTGACAACGTGCCGCACCCGCAGGCCGAGGAGCCGCTCGCCGATCTGCGGCGTTACTTTGCCGGCGCGCTCGAGTGCGAGGCAGACGAGTACGTGACGATTCGCCACAGCGCAGAGCGCGCCACGGTCCAGTTCCACGAGCGCTGGCACACGATGGCGAGCGAGATCATGGCCGAGATGCGCGCCACGGCACGCAGCAAGGGCGCCAAGCAGGTCGAGTTGCCGCGGCGCGAGCGCACTTTCTGTCGCGCTCTCGACCGGCTGGCCGACGCCGCGGCAACGCTGCGCTCGCAGACGTACATGGTGCGCTACGTGCTCGACATGGCGACGTGCGTGGAGCCCGAGGAGGCGTGCCGCAACATGCACGCCATCTTCGAGCTGCTGACAGCCGACGCGCACATCCCACGGCTGCTCACGCGCCGCGGGCGTCGCATCGCCGCCAGCGACGCCTTTGGCAAGCTGCTGGTCGCCAACAAGCGCGCGTTCGAGGGCGATGCGACGCTCGCGCACGACCACTTTTCCGATTTTTGGGCCCCGCGGCTCACGCTCGACTTTGACCACAACGCGCAACTCGGCCGGCTGGCGACAGAGTTTGCCGCGCCGCCCGGCATGCAGATTGACGTCGTGTCGCGCCACCGGCCGCTGCCGTTTGGCGACTTTGACGCACCGCTGGCGACCGTCAGCACCTGTGAGCGCAAAATCACCGTCTCACCGCTTCACTCCTACGGCCGCTTTGTGCAGCACATGAACTTGCTGATGCGCAACAGGGCACAGTTCTCGAATTCGTAAACGAGTTTAGTTGTCAGCCTTCTCGCACTCGTCCTTCACGACGACGCCGCCGCCGTCGGAGCTTTCCGTTTTCGCGCGCTTTTGGATCGCTTCGTCTGCGGCTTCTTGCGCCTGTACTTCGGGCTGCGCATGCGAAGCGGAGGCCTCGGCGCCGCCGTCGTTCTCTGGGTTCTTGCGCTTTCCGGCAGTCTCTGCACTGCCGTCGCTCTCCAGGCTTTCGTGCTTCTCGGTGCTCTCCACAGCCGCCGCCGCCGCCGCCGTGCCCTTTGCCTGCTTCTCGGCGCTGGCGATCTTGCGCAGCTCTACGGCGACGTTCGTTTGCACCAGCTGGTCTGCACAGATTTCGGTGTAGAGCATCGAGAGCAGCCGCTCGAGGGCGCCGCGCTGCTTGGTCAGCTTGCGGCCGTACTTGAGCTTCTTCTCGATGTCGCTGCAGTCTTCTTCGTCGCCCTCCTGCAAGTCGATCTCCTCCTGCTCCTTCTTTTCCTGGGTCTCGATCATCGACTTGGACGTCTCGATGAACTTTTTGACGATGAGATCGAGCTTCTTGGTCGTCGCCACGGCGTTGAAGATGCTGCGCAGAATCTGGCTAAACTCGATCTCGTCGTCGGCCCAGTTGGAGTAGTCCTCGATCGCGGCCGGGTTGTCGATGCCGTTGGCCGGCGCCCACTTGTCCAGGTACTTCATCGAAGACGCGCCCGACGCCACTTCGCCGTAGCTGTTGACACCGCGCGCCCGGTTGTCGATGTTCTCCCAGAACGCTTCGCGCACCGCGCTGGGCTCCTTGCGCAGCTGCAGAACCATCGTCTCGTAGAGCGACGTTACCTTTTTGCGCTTCAGCTCGCCGCGGCGCAGCAGAGTGAACTTGAGCAGGCGTGCCACCTTCTTGGCGCGGTTGTTCTCCTTGGTGACGTACGAGACCATGCCGCCCAGCCTCTCGATCATGTCCGCTTGCTGCGCACTCGTCATCGTTGGTCAATCGTTCGCTCGGGTTTCGAACCTCCGACGCCGGCGTCGGTCAACGAACGCCGGCGTCGTCGGCCGGCATCTTGGCGCGCTTCTTGACAATCTGAACGACAAAGTATATGGCGACAAAGGTGCGCCACATGGCGTCGAACGATTCAGCGGCGCTCATTTGCAGCTCGGACCACAGCTTGATGAACATCGACGAGAGGAAGTGCGTCAGCAGGAAGAGTGTGCTGTGGCGCACAAATTGTGCCACTTGCATCAGCAGGCGCCAGTACTCGCGCGAGTAGCCGCGCAGCGCCCTCGACAGCGCCGACTTGACAAACGCGCGGATGAGCGCAAAGATGGCGACTGTAAACGCAGCCGCAATCAGTGTGTACTGCTGCAGCCGGTGCCGCGAGACGCTTGTCTCGACGCGCGCAAACAACAGCGACGTGAAGATGCCAAACACCACCGCAGCCGAGCTGTCAAACACGTGTTCGACGCCGAGCCGTGCGTCGACGAGTCCGTACGACGCCAGCTCGCGCCCGTACGCGGCAGACGCCATTGTGAGGTCTGCGTCGGCCGTGCCGCGTCGCGTCGCGGTTTACTCGAATCGGACGAGCTGAAAATAGCCACCGAGCGTCACGTCTGGATGCTCAAAGTAGCCGTCTTCCCGCAGCACGGAGGCGAGCGCCTCGGGCAGAATGGCGGCGCAAAACTTGGCCCGGTCGATCTCGAAGCGCGTGTCCTGCAGCGCCTTGGCGGCCGAGCGCAGCACGCGAACGCACGCGCGCTCCAGTTCGACGTCGATGGCGGCGGCGAGCACCGGCGGCCCGAGCGTCGTCTGCGCGTACGTGACGCTGTAGAGCTGCGAAGCGCGGCCGGGTTCGCTCATTGTTGAAGAAGTCTGTGTGCGAGCACGTTTCACTGCTCGCTCGACTGCGGATCGATCTGTTCGGCGCGCAGCTCGCCGAGCTCGGCGATGTCGTCGGCGAGCGTGTCGAGCAGTTCGCACAGCTCCTGGCGCGCCTGTTCGTCGGTCGGGCCGTCGTCGGCGACGCTGACGATGCGCTCTGTCAGACTCAGGTCGTCGAGTCGAAACCGGCGCACTTGGGCGCGCAACTCGACGAGCTGGCCCGCTGTGCGCTCGAGTTGTTCTTGCAGTGTCGCGGTCCGGCGCGCGATGCGCTTTTCGTGTTCGTTTGACCACTCGAGCAGGCTCTGGATGGTGGCCATTTGCTGTTTGCGGTCGACCGCGGCTCCGGCGCCGGCGCCGGCACCGGCGCCGGCACCGCCGTTCTTGAGCGGCGCAATAAGCTCGTCCGTGACGCCGCTGTGGCGCGCGTTCGACAGCGCCATCAGCAGCGTGCGCGACTGGCGCATCGACGCCATGTAGGCGCGGTAGAGGCAGTAGTGCTGCACCGACACCGTGTACCAGCGTCCGTTGTTGTTGCGCACCGGCGACGCCTGTGCGGCGCGGTCGTAGAGTGCCCTCCTCGGCACGCCCATGTGCCTGAAGCGGCGCAGGTGGCCGCGCCAGCGCAGGTTGTCGATCTCGTAGTAGTCGCTGAGCGGCCGCTTCTTGTCGAGCACTTCGGCAAACGTCTCGACGCGGCGCGCAAAGTTTTCGTCGGCCCTGGACATGAAGAGGTCGACGTGCGCAAAGCGCTGCGGCGGCACTTGGAACGACTCGACCACGTCGCGCGGCAGGTCGTCGTCGTCGGCGTCGCCAGAGTCGGCGAGCCGCGGCAGGCCGGTGGCGTCGGTGACGACCGTCGGAAGTGCGTCGGCCTTGTCGCCCAGCGGCACGTCCTCGTAGGCGCGCGCCTCGGCCGCGTTGTCGGGAGCCCCGGCGACGCGAAACTTGCTCTTGCCAGAGGCGGCACCGGCGCCGCCGCCGCCGTCGGAAGCGTGCGGACGCAGACAGCGCTCGGTGAAGAAGCCGAGGATGCCGGGCACGCGCACCACGCCGTCCGAATCGCGCGGCATCTGCTCGCGCAGCTGCTCGATGTCGATTCCGCTCTGGCGCACAAAGCGCTGGCGCTCGGCGGTCTCGAGCTTGGCGAGCCAGCGACAAAAGGCGACGACCGCGTGCGACTCGTGCGCCAGAATCCACTGCTGGCGTGTGCGGCAATTGCGCAGGTGGTAGAGCATGTCGTCGAGCAAGCTGTACTCGTAGTCGGGCGCGCTCTCGTCGCCAAAGTAGCCGTCCACTTCATCGTCGTCGCTCTCGTCCTCGGCGCGCGCCGAGTCGTCGTCGTCGTCGCTGTCCGCCTCGCTGCCGCTCTCCCAGTCGCCGGCCTCGAGCTCGTGCGGCGTGTCGTCGAAAAACGGGCGCGGCTCATCGTCGCCGCTCACGTCGTCTCCGTCGCTGTTGCGGTGAAAGTCTGGCGCCGCTTCGCGGTCGAACACGCTGCCGCCGCCATCAGCGCCTCCGTCGCCGGCCTGTGTGCCAAACAACTCTAGCAGCGCCTGCATGCGTCACTCAGCGTTGGGCGCAAAGTTCGGATGCGTTCGCTGATCACGGACGGTGTGTTTATTTTAAATTGGCGCCGCGCCAAACCGGCCCTCGCGGATCTCGGCGTCAAACGTGCGCCGCACATAATTGAAGTGGTTGTAATGTTGGCGGCACAGCGCCTGGCTGTAGATAGGCGCGCAGCACGTCCTCTCGATGCACGCGGTCGGCGGCGGCGCCGAATCGCCCGGCACCGTCTCACCGACGGCCGCGTCGGCAAACCCGCGCCGCTCGCCGGCATCGCGCGGCGCGCGCAGCCTGTAGCGGACGAGCTCGGAGACCGGCGCGTCGAGCGAGCGCAGAAAATCGAGCGCGGCTTTGGCGGCTGGAGAGCCTCGGCCTGCGCCCTGTCTTAGCCTGGCGACGTCGAGCGGCGCAGCTCGTCGCCACGTCTGGCGAGCGCGCTTGGCGCGTCGCTCGTCCATCTGCACCAACAGCCGCTCCGGTGCGCGGTCGGCGGCGTCTCGCGCAGCGTCGGCGATCATGTCGTCCGCCGTGCGCTGCTTGGCCATGAAGACCCGGGCCGCCGCCAGCGTGCGAAACTGGCGCGGCGCGCCGTCCTCGCCGCTCTCGAGCCGCTCGATCCTCGAGCGCGCAATCAAGACGCTCGCAAACTCCTCGCCCAGGCTCCGTTGCTCGGTCTTGGGCTCGGCGAAGCGGACGCGCTTGCGCGATTTGCGGCGCGACGCGGACGGTGCGGACGGTGCGGCGGCGGCGCCGGCGACCGAGTCGAGCACCGTCGCGCAGCGCTTGTGGAACACAAACCGCGGCCCAGGCGTCGGCACCGGCGCCGGCTTGCCCTTCGACGTGGCACCGGTGGCAGCCAAACTCGGCGCAAAAGAGTCGAACAAAGTCGAGTTCGGCGAGCTCGAAGTGAACCGCGGAGCTTTGCGCGACCGCGCCGCCAACTCGGCGCGCTCGAGCGCACGCAGCTCGAACGCCGACGACGTCGCTAAAGCTGTCGAATTCGACATGCATTGCAAGTCTGGACGAGGTGTGTGCAGGCGAGCGATGGCGACGCGTGCAGACTGGCAGCGCAGGGTGTCAGAGTCGTTCTGCAGCGCTGCGCGCGACAGAAAAGCGCAAATTGAAAAACGGCGCACCGAATCACTTCCGACGCCGGCGTCGAGTGGCGCGCGCAAGTCAAAGTTGTCGCCAACTTTCGCTTTATTTTCACATTGGCCGACAGCGGGCGCATACGCATCGCGGCGCTCACGACCGATTTGTGAAGTGAAGGTGCGCGGCGCGCGGCAACGTGTGCAACAGAAAGTCGAGCGCGCGAAACGTGATGCGCTCGGGTCGACGTCGGCTCGCGCCCGTCCCGGCGGCGGCGGCGGCGGCGGACCCACCAGCCTCAAGCAGATCAATGCCGCCCGGCGTGACGGCGCCGGTGCGCAGCTTGCGGTCGACAAACGACGCCGACATTCCCGCCCGGCGTGCGTGCTCGTACTGCTGGACGGCGAGCACGGCGAGCGCCAGGGTCGACAGCACGCCGGCGTAGAACCATGGCCTGTGCAGCACGTCAACAAGCATCTGCGTGCCCTGCGCAATTTCGGTCCTGCTGACGTACACCGGGCGCCGGCGTCCTCTGTGCAACGCAGAGACAGAAAAAAGACTGCGGGTCCTGTCTGCGCGCGTGTGTGCCCTGGGACCATGAGTTCTGGCGCCGACACGCTCGCCGAGACGCGCGACGTGCCGCGCGGCACCGTGCGCAAGCGGCGTCTGGCGCGCGACGCGTCGGCGTCGCTGACAGTGCTCGCGCTACTGCTCGCGATCGCCATCATCATTTCGCTCGTCGTCGTGGCCGGCTATGCGCTCGGCGACGCCGCCACGCCGGCGCTGTTCCGCGCCGCGCCGCTCATGTTCAACGGCTTCTTCGCGACCGTCGTGCTGTCGGTCTACGTCGACCAGGAGCTGTTCGACTTTCGCACGGCGTTTGTGGCCGGCGGCCTGGCGCTCGCCGCCGACATCCCGCTGCTGATCTACGAGCTGCGTCGCTGGGCGGCGTGTGCCGGCGTCGGCGGCGCGTCACAGACGCCGCTCGAGAACAGCGTCTGCAACAACTTCGCGAGCCAGGCGAACGTCGTGCCGATCGTCTCGCTCGTCGTGTTCGTGCTGACGCTCGCCACTTTCATCATCCTGTTCTTCTGGCACGCGCAGCGGCGCGCGTTCCTGCTTGCGCGCGAGCGCATCCGGCTGCGCAACGCACAGCGCTCGTTCGAGACCGACCGCCAGATTATGCGCGGCGTCCAGACGCGCCGGCTGGCCAACCTGCGCGCTCTGCTGCGCAAGGCGCGTCGCAACGGCTACCGCGTCGCTACAATGGCGCTCAGCGTCGCCCAGCTCCTCCTCGTCGTGCTCTTTGTCGGCGTGCTGGCGCTCGTCTTTCCGAACGCCGGTGCGTTCTACCGCGCCGCGTTTCTGCTCGTGCCGGCGCACGCCGCCGCCGCCGAGTTTGCGTTCTTCGGCACGACGCCGCGCGGCTGGACGTGGCTTGTGCTGGCGTTCTCGCTGCTCGCGCTGCTGACGTCGGTGTGGGGCGCCGTGCTCGAGCTGCCGCGCTTCTTCCGCTGCACCAGCGCCACCGCGGTGCCGATCGGCGTCGTCGAGACCAGCATCTGCAACGACGAAGGCTTTCTCGGCTACGTGGTCCCGTGGGTACTGCTGCTGAGCGCGATCATGTCGCTCGCCACGTCGATCCTGTCGGTTCTTATGATCGTGCGCGGGACGGCGGCGGTCGAAGTGCGTCCGCGAGCGTGAACCGAATCTTTGGTCAAGTATGAGCTCCACTGCGCCTTCACAGCCACTGCCGCCGCTGGCCACCGACCCCGCGGTGCTGTACGCTTTGGTGACGTTTGACACGTGCCCCCAAGCCTCGCTCGAGACCCTGCGCCGTTGCACCGAGGCGCGCGGGACCGACGCCGATTGCTTGGTGGGCATGACATGGGACTTCATTGGGCCGAACGTACCCGGCTGTGCCGAGTTTGTCGACTTTGTATTCGACCGCTTTCTGCTCGGAGCCGGTCAGATCCCGGTCGAACTCAAGCCGACGTGCATTTCGTTGTGCCTCGCAGCGCGTCGCTGTGGCCGTTTCCGAGTCCTCGGCGCGCTTGCGCTCCGCGGGCGGCTTCCGGGCCGTGGCTACTACCTCGGACCGCCGGTTCGCGCACACGAAGTCGACTTTGTGCGCTGGGTTGCGTCCGAGTCCGTGGCCGTCAGAGAACACCTCCATGCCAACCACCGCTACTCGATCAATGTAGAAAGCAAAATGATGGCGCACGAGGTCATCCTGTTCTATACAGCCAACGTCGAGCTGTGCGAGGCTCTGGTGGCTGCGTCCGTCGACGATGCGCTGTTCACTCTGCCTGACACCCACCACTTGGCGGTCGGCGGGACGCGCGTGGTCATGCTGGCGCTGGCGCACCGTTTGCGCGACTCGGACGCAGCTTCGAACCTGGTGCAGCGCGCACTGTCCAAGTTTGGCAAGCTCCTCGCGCGCGGCGCTGCGCCATTCTCCAAGCGAGAGCTACAGACAATGGGGCGCACGGAGCAGCGCGGAGACGACGCGGACGTCGAATGGCTTGCCTGGCGCCGTTTTGTGCGCGACCCTACGCTCCCTGGAGCATGCCTTTCTGAGTGCAGCTCTGGTCGCTCGCTGATCGAGTGCCTCACACTGTGCTCTGCAGAGTTCAAGAAATCTGTACTGGCCAAAACCCTCCTTTCACGGCCCACTGTTGTCTCCGAAGCTGTCTGGCAAAGGGCGGATATTTTGTCGTCCTCATACACCCCCAAAACCCGGTGCCATGTGAGAGCCAGCCTCCGCGTCTCGCACGTGGCCATTGGCATGACTATGACGCGCTTCTTTTGGGACCTCTGCAGCTCTGTCGCCCGCCTCTGTCTCGTCGCCGAAGAGCAGATCGAGATCTGGCCAGTCGCGATCATCTGTCGCATCGCGACAGAGTCCGCTCCGGCCATCGAGCACGTGCTGAGCGAGCGCGTGCGCATCGCGATCGCCCAGACCGCCGTCGACAAGTTGCACGCCGTTCTGCTGCAGCGCGAGGAGCGCGCGGCGAGCCAGTCGGCCAAGCGCACCCGCCACGTCCAGTAAACCGGTCGCGCCACGCTCGCTCACACGAGTTTAGACGTTTGTACCTTTGCTTCGATCGCAGCCTTGCGCCTGCGCTCGGCCTCGGCTCGCTGTGCCTCTTTGCGCTCGCGCTCCTTGCGCTGGGCGCGCTTCTCACGCGCCGCGCGCCGCTCTTCGCCGGCCGGCAGCAGCGAGTCGCCGCGCGCCAACGCCAACGACGCACCAAACGACCCGCCCCTGGCGCCGGTGTCGGGTGCGCCGTCGCCGATCCCGTCGAGCGAACCGTCGAACGCGGCTGCAGACGTGCGGTCGGCGGACGCAGCGACGCCGTACTTGAGCGTGCTCAGCTGGAGGTTGATCAAGTAGGCGGCGCGCGCACGTGCGTACTTTTCGCGGTTGTCGCGCCGCGGCCCGATCGCCGAGCGCGTCGCCCCGATCACTGTCCAGTAGTAGAAGCGCGCCAGGCGCCAGCGCAGCACACACAGCGCCACGCAGCGCCAGCACACGACGACTGCGACTTGGAGCAGATCGGCGTCGGTCAAGCACACGTAGACGAGCGTCGTGATTGGCGTCAAGGCCAGCAGCGTTGTGATGTGGGCGCCGACGAGCACGTGCCACAGCGCCAGGTGCTCGTTCTGCGAGCAGAGCGCGAAGCGGCGCAGCAGAGGGAGCGAGTTGGCGCGCGGCAGAGAGACGTGCATGCGGACGGCGTCGCCCACAGCGCCTCCTCGCGCCAGCCGATACGCCTGTGCCGCGTTGAAGCAGAGCGCGATCGCCGACACCGCAACAAATGCGTCGAGCGCCGCGTGCCCGGAGCGCAGCAGGAACCAGACCAGCGCCAGTTCGATTGCACTGAGCACCGCGTCGAGCGCCATTTCGGCGTTGCACGACTTGCGCATCAGTCGGTCGGCGCGCATCTCGACGCCAATGTGCGGAGCCATCGCGACGCTGACCGCCGTCGGGTCACTCATCGGTGTCTGTCGCGCGCTCGGTGTCTGCTGCGCGTTTGGCTCGCTTGGGCGCGCGTTGCGGCTGGCGCGGCTCGATTGTGCGCTCCAGTTCGAAGCGGTGGGCGCGACCCGCCTGGCCCAAGTCGCGCATCCGGGCCGTGCCGTCGGCGTGGACTACGATCTCGTACCACTCGAGCGTGGGCGTGTGCGACGTGCGCAGCAGGCTCAGTTTGACGAGCTGGCTCCGTCGCCGGGCGAGCTGGCGCGCGTGCTCGAGCCATTCGGCGCGCAAGTAGCCGCGCTCGGCGCTCGCCGCGCCACGGTCTCCGGTCAGCGACGTGCACGGAAAGGCCTGGAAGAGGAACGAGACCATCTCGCCGGCCTCGGTCTCGCTGCACGTTGCCCAGCACATGTTTCGCGTAACGCGATCGCCGCGCGCCGGTTTGCAGAACACGGTGTGCAATTCGCGCACGCCGGCACTGTCTGCCGACAAAGTCATCGCTGCATCCAAGGCGTTGGACTTTGAGCCTGCGAGGGATGTCTTGCGCGTTTCGATGAAATTGACGATCCCGTGCACCTTTACACGCGCGCGCGCATCATCGGTGGTGATGGCGGCGGCGACGCCCGCCTACCCGCCTCTTGCTCATTTGCTGCCTGGCGCGGTTTGCCAGCGCGATCTGCTCGGCCGACATCGGATCGGCGCCGAGGTGCTGGCAGAGATCGCGGTAGAGCGCATAGGCTGGCGAGTCGGCGCGCTCGAGGTCACGCGGCCAGTGGCGCACCAGATCGTCGGGCGCAAAGCCCATCGCAATGGCGTGCGGCGTTTGCAGCCCGGCAAAGCGGATCCAGTCGTCGAGTCGCAGCTTGGAGCGCGCCAACAGCGCCGGGGTCATGCGTCGCTCGACGAGCGCCGACGCCGTCAGTCCGATGAGCGGCAGCTCGTAGCGGTGAAAGGCGCACGCGATCAGCTGCTCATTGCTGAGATCGCGCAGATGCTCGGCGTAGGTGAGGCCGTAGCGCTCTGCGAGCAGAAAGAGCGGCATTGTGCAGCGCATCGGCGCCGTCAAGTGCCGCCGCGGGTCAAAGCCGAGCGCGCGCAGCTGGCCGATGGTCTGGACGCCGGCCAGAAAGATGTGCGGCAGCGAGTACTTGAACGTCACAAAGATGTCGTCGAGCGTACGACCGCGGGCGCACATCTCTGCGACAAACTCTTCGTCGTACGGGACGGACCGGTCTCGTGCGCGCGCAGCGGCGTCGGACAGCGAGCCCTCGGCGCCGCGCACTTCGTTCAGCGCATCCGAGGCAGCGCTCCAGACCGTCTCGTCGTCGGTGCGACTGACAAGCGCGCGCCAGCCGTTGCGCACATTGGTCGCCAGCCCGCTCAGCGCAGCCGACGTCGCCGACTCTCCGAGCATGGTGCGCACGTCGTCGGGCCGCAGCTCTCCGCCGTCGATGATTGCGTCGACGTCTTGGTCGCGGTACGTGTCGGCGTGCATCTGCTTGAGCCGCTCGAGACAGAAGCGGCGGGACGTCTCCGGGTCGGTGTCGGCGATCGGCGCACCGGTCGCCATCGCGCGGTCTCGGCAGTGGTTGCACCACGCCATGCCGCCGAGGGTGTCGATCGTGACGCCGACCGCCGCGGTGTTGCGCGACGCGAGCAGCAGCTGTGCGCAGCGAAAGTGCGCCTGGTGTCCGCACGACAGCTTGAGCAGCGCAATGTGGCCCGACGCCGGGAACTCGGTGCGGCACATGGCACAGCGTGTCGCGTGTGTCTGCTCCATCTCGGCGAGCGCGTTGGTCGACTCGTCGGCCGGAGGCGCCCCTGGCACACACGACGGCACCTGCGGCTCGGCGGCGGCGGCGTGCTGCTCTGGCAGAGGCGGCTCCGGAGCGCTAAACAGCATCGGATAGTTGGCCGACGCGCCTTGTAGGTCACTCATATTTGCCTCGGTCGCTTTACGATTTATACCGACGCCGGCAACACTCGTGTCAGTCACCGGGAGTGTTAATCTCGTACTTTTCCGTGTTCGCGCAGTCGATGGCCAGCAGCGCCGCAGTCGTCAGGGCGTCTTCGGGCAAGAGCGCGTCCATCCGCATCACGCGGACGTCTGGATAGGCGGCGAAGGCGGCCTCGAAGCCGTGCACGACGCGCTTCTGGTGCGCCTCGGCCTCGATCGCGAGCGGCGCACTGTCGGATCCTGTGCGCTCGTTGCGCTTGGCGATGCGCCGCTGCGCCTCGTCTAGCGGCAGTTCGAGGTAGATGACGAGGTCGGGTTTGTACTGACAACGCTCGATTTGCACCGCAAACGAGCTGTCGACGCCAGCGGCGATGGCGTACGCAATCCCGGAGAACATGTAGCGGTCGGTGACGAGCACGTCTTTGGTCTCGGCGATGTTCCACTCGTGTGACATCGAGTCGCGCCGATCGGCGGCGTTGAGGAGCGCGAATGCGGTCGGATCGAGCGCGCCTGTGCACTCGCAGTCGTCCGGATCGGGCACGAGGTGTCCGTAGATGGCGGCGGCGAACGGCCCGTCGCGGCGCGGGAAGCGAATAAAGTTGCCGCGCTGTTTGTAGGCCGCTGCGAGGTTTGCCGCGAGCGTCGACTTGCCGACGCCGTCGGGTCCTTCGATCGCGACGAACACACTCATCGTCTGCCGGAGCGGTATTCAGCGACGCCGATGCACAAGTCGTCGGTCGCTGCACCGCCGACGGCGCACGATGAAGGCGCTTTTTCCGATTGTGACGTGCGAGCACGACAACGCGTCGGCGTTCGAGCACACGCTGCTCACGCTGTTCGGCTTCTTTCCGTACAAAGTGCTCGTGTTCAGCGCGGTCGTGACGCTGCTGGACAGCTCGGTCTACTTGATCGTCAGCACGTTTGTGCTGTCGACTCTGCTCTACGGCTATGTCGAACTGGTCGGGCGCGCCGCACTCGTCGCCCGGCCGGCCGAGTACGACATCGAGACTTGTGGCGGGTCGCCCAACGCGCTGCCGGACACGCTGTTCGTCTCGACGATGATCTACGTGTTTTCGGTCGCCTTTGGCATTGGCACGCATCGGGTGTTTGCCGGGCGCGTCTCGGCGTGGCGTGCCGTTACACTCGCGTCGCTGCCGGTCGGCTACTGTGTCACGACGCTGGTCACACACTACTTCAACTGGTGGCAGCTGGCGGCCAATCTCGCCATCTCTGCCGCACTTGCGGTCGGCTATTGGTTTGTCTATTGGCGCCTGCAGCACCTGTTGTGGCGCGACGCCAGCGAGGTCGTGCGCCGACACATGTCGCGCGTCGCTGGCCTTCTCGGTGTTCGTACCGGCGACTGGCACAGAAAAACGAAGCGCCGCGCCGACGTGCACTAGCGCTCTGCGTCAATTGCGCACGTCGATGGCTCTGCTCGAAAACGCAACTCTGCCGGTGTTCGTGGAGCCGGGGCCGAGCCCCGTGTCTGCGCCGGGCGCGTCAGCACACACACAGCTGCACTCGGCGCACATCCATCCGCACTGCATAAACTTTGTGCCGCGTGGCGTGCTCGTCGCGTCCAGTGTCGTGAGCGCGCTGCTCAGCCTGTTGATGCTCAACTCGGCGTTTGGCGCATCGTGCTATCTGAGCCACACCATGCTCGGCGCGCTGTTCAACTCGATGGAACGCCGCGCCATCGTACTGCAGTACTTGATTGCAATGCCCCTGTTCGAGCTCGTCGTGGTGTGGGGTCCGCACATCGACATCGGGATCGACCACAACAGCTCGTCGAGCGTCGTGGCCTGGCTCGTCATCAACTCGCTCTGTGTGCTGCTGGTTGCGGCGTCGCTCTTCTCGCTCAAGCGCTACCGCATGTTGGTGCACGTGGCACAGTGCATGCGCATGCCGCTCGCCATTGTCTATCTGTGCGACCGCGCAATCAACTTTACCGTCGGCGTAGAGGGGTTCTTCATCAGCATGGTGTTTGTGTGCGCCGCATTCGAGATGATCCACGTCAACGAGTACTTTGCCGATGCGCTCGGCGAGCGACTGGCCGAGGCGCGGCTCGAGATGCTCGAAGGCACGCACGAGATGTTCCAGTCGCCCCCGTCGCCCGTGCACGACTATCTCGAGTCGCACGTCGGCCGTTTCACGGGAGGCGGCGGCGGCGGCGGCGGCGGCGGCGGCGGCGGCGGTGCGTCTGGTGCGCTGTCCGCCGACGAGGCCGCCACGCGGCGCCTTGTCGGCGAACGACGCCAGCGGCGCGGATTTGCACGGCGGGCGAGCAGGGAGCGTGCGCTGAGCGCGTCGTCGTCGTCGGCAGACAATTCGTCGCTGTTCCGCGCCCGTGGGTTTGACGACGACGACGACGACGAGAGCGACGAGAGTGTACACAACGGCGTCGGCGGTACGCGCAGTCGCCGGCGTCAGCGAAGCGGCGCCGGCCTCAGGGCGTTCGACGAACACGTCGGCGACGACGGGTTTGACAGCGCCGTGCCGGCTGAGGCGCGCAAGTACCTCGCCGCAACGCACAACGACATGTTCGTGGCCGAGCAGTTGCGCAAACTGGCACAGCCCGGCAGCGAAGACGACGCTGTCGAGATTGCCCGAGCGCTGCAGCTACGGCTGCGCAGCGTCAACCTCGACGGAACGAGCAGCGGCACGGGAGGCGTCGGCGGGCTCAGCAGCAGCATTGGATCTCCGCGAACCAGTGGAGCTCGGTCGCGTCGGCGCAACGTCGGGACGAGAAGGTCGGGCGAAGCGGAGCAGCCAATGTTGATCGGAGACTCGCTCAATGAATCCGACTTTTGACCAAGCGGCAGAGATGAGTGCAGACAAACAGCGGTCGAGCGCGAGCAGGTCTGACGTCAGCTGTGTGCGCACAAAGTCTCGCGACTCGTCGTCCGACGACTCGGCAGACAGCGGCGGGGGCGATTGCGGGGAGGTAGTGGATCTGAGGCGCTCTGTGCCGCGCATCGGCCTCGACGGGCAGAAGTTCGGCCGGCGCCGCGGCTCCCAGTCCTCGGCGAACGCCGATTCGCACGGTCTGCAGCAGTACCAGGCGAAGCTGCTGCTCGCACTCTCGATCACTGGCGGCGGAGGCGGAGGCGGCGGCGTCGACGCCGCTGTCAGACCCAGCGAAGCACAGCAGATGCGCGGCCCCGTCGACCGGACGGTGGCGATCCAGGCGGCGATCGCCGCCGGTGACGTCGTGTACGACGAGCACGGCTTTGCGCTCGACCCGGCGATTGCGTCGGCCTACCGGAGCGTCAGTCTGGTGCGCTCGAACAAGTCCGAGATCTACGTCGCCGAGCTGTCGCGCATGCGCAGCCACAACGTCGCCGAGCTGCGCGACAACGAGGCAGTTGCGATGCTCACGATCGGCTTGCCGCTGCGGCACCGGCGTGCGCTGTGGCTCGAGTGGTCGGGCGCCGAGGTGTGCATGCTGACGCACCGTTCGCACTACCGACACCTGTGCCGCCGGCTCAAGAGCCGCTCGGGCAGCGACCAGCTGCCGGCGACCGTCGTCGAAGAAATCGAGCGCGACCTGGGCCGCACCGCCGGGTTCTCGATCCATCGCGACCAGGCGACGATGCGCAAGCGAATGCGGTTTGTGCTGCAGCTGCACGCACTCGACAAGCCACACGAGGGCTATTGTCAGGGAGGCAATTTTTTCGTCATGTCGTTCTTGCTGCAGGGAATGACCGACGAGGAGGCGTTCTGGATGCTCGACTGTCTGACACAGCGACTTTTCCCGTGCTCGTTCGACCGCGCTGTGACTGGCCAGGTGGCCGATCTCGCGACGTTTGAGTACTACTTTCGCAAGAGCTTTGGCGCCCTGCACGCGCTCTACAAGGAGGCGCACGTCGACGTCGGCTCGGTGTGCGCCGGCGGCCTCATCGGCTCGCTGCTGTGCGACAAGATGCCGTACGAGAGCGTGTGGTGCGTGTGGGACGTCATGTTTGCCGGCGGCGCAGTGGAGTTCTTCGTTGCGCTGCTCAAGATCATGGCGCACGTGGCGGCGTCGCTGCCGCGCCGCTTCGTGCCAACGGCGACGCCGCGCGGCTCTGAGCCGGCACCGGCGCCGGGCTCGGCCGCATCGTCGCCGCGCGGGAAGGTCGCGTCGGTGCGTCGCGGCTTTGCACTGTCGCGCTCGCCGCTGCGCGAGGACGTCGAGGCGATCGCGCCGCCGCCCCGCCAGTCGCAATCGTCGCCGCGCGGCAGCTCGCCGACACCGGCGCGGCTCGAGTTTGACATCGACGGCACCGACGCCATCGTGCGCACAAACAGCATCATCGCGTCGATCGTCGACATGCCGGGGCTGCTGGCGCGCACCAAGCTCGAGCGCAAGCCTGACGCGCGCGGACTGCAGCTGCGGCGCATGAAGCATCGCGTCGAGTTGCTCCGACAGACGCGCGGCTCGGCCGCCGCCAACGGCCGTAGCTCGAAGCACGTCAGCGAGACGTCGTCGAGCTCTACGAGCGGCTCGGACGCCGACACGGTGTAGGCGCCGTTCGCTCTGACGAACGGCAGTGAAAAGGGGCCGCCGAGCAGCCCCGGGCTGTGCAAGAGGGCTGCTTTTGGCACCGAACGGGCGCATTTGGGCGATCTCAACCACGCACGCCAACAGCAAAGTATGATTGACCTGCTCGTTTTCCGCTTCGAGCGCATGCTCACGCCGCCCTGTGTGCGCCCAGATGTCGAGCGTGGACCTGTTCGGCCTCATGAGCTCCATCGCACAGTCGGCCAACCTCGCCGCCGCGCCTGCCGATGGCGCTCCGCTCAAGTTCGCCAAGGAGGCGCCGTTGCCTGGAAACGGCGTTGCTCAACAGCAACAACAGCCCATGGCGTTGCTTGGCGACGGGCCTGCCGATCCGCTTTCGTGGGACGGCGTCGCGCTCGGCCTCGAGCCATCGCCGCTCGCGCTCTGGGCCGACCAGCCGCCGGCTCTTCCCAACCCGCCGGTGGCAGTGGCGGCGGCGGCTTCCGAGCCGACGCTCTCGCTCGTCGAACAGGCGCGCCGCATCGAGGAGGACCAGCGACGCACCAAGGCCGAGGTGCGCACATGGCAGAGCCGCGCCTCTGCGGCCGAGCGCGAACGCGACGCCGCACGCAGCCGAGCCGAGGCGGCCGAGCGCGAGCTGGCCGAGATGCGCGCCCAGATGGCCAAGGCCGCGTCGGGCGCCAAGGAGGCGCAGCGCAACGCAAACAGCGATCGATACTTGCTGGTCGTGACGCGCGCACAGCTCGAGAAACTCGAGCGCGAGCTCGAGGAGGCGCGCGCCGCTGGCGGCGTGGACGAAGCCACGCAGCGCAAACAGCGCCGCTACGTCACGTCGCTCGAGCGACACACTGCCGATCTCAGAGAGCAGTGCTCCGAGCTCCAGCGTCAGTGCGCCGAAAAGGATCTGGAGATGCGCCGCATGGCATTCGGATCGGCCCTCGACGACGACGACGACGACGACTCTTGCGACAGTGAGTCGGAGGGGTGCGTCGAAGACGACTCTGCCAGCGAGTCGGCGCCGCAGGTTCCGCTGCCGCACATCTCGCCGGCGCCGGCACCGGTGGCGGCGCGTCCGTTCGTCGGGCACAAGGCGCCGCGACACGCTGTTGTGCAGCCCGTCGCAGCACCAGAGCCAGAGGACCGCGGGCTCGATGTCCCCGAGAGCCCGAACAAGCGCCGCCGGCAAGGCCCCGAGCCGGAGATTGCCAGCGCCGTGGACGACAGCGCGGTGTCGCAGGCCGAAGACGAAGCCGCTGCCGCAGGCGCGGCCGCAGCCGCCGCCGACGACTCCGAGGACTCGTTCGAGTGCGATGTCCTGAGCTCGTCGGAAGTCAGCGGCTGGGGCGGCGATCTGGCCAACGTGCCGACGTCGCTCAAGAAGTGCCCGCCGCTGATGCTGACGCAAGTCTTGTACGATATCAACGCCAACAAGCAGGTCGGTCGGTACATGTGGGCGAGCCACGTGCACGCGAAGAACTCGCGCGTCCGCCGGGCCAACTCGGCGATCGTGCTCGACTCAGACCACACGCTGGTCGATGCGCTGGCGCGAGACGAGGGCGCCAAGCTGCTGTTCCAGTACGGCGCCCCGGTCGTCATGGCGCATGAACTGCGCGCTGCGCTGGCCGAGTTTGGCGCCAGCGAGGCGCGCCGAGGCACGCGCTTGCCGGCGCCCGGCGCGCCGTGCACACTCGACAAGCAGACGACCAAACGCCTGGAGACCGACTTCAACGCCCTGCTGCGCGCCAAGGGCAAGACGTTTCTCTACGACTCGCGCTCGCTGTGCTTTGTCAAGGCGTACGCCAAGTACGAGGACGGAGAGGACCAGGCGATCTGGATCAACCTCGAGCGACACGGCCTGGTCGAACCCGACGGGGGCCGCGCCGGCCGCGACGCCGCCACAGCAACGGCAACCGCCGCCGTTGTTGCCGCGGGACGGCGCCAAGCGATTCGCGTCACGAGCAAGAAAGCCTTGATCGCCGCGATCAAGCGCTGCATCGGACGCGTCGCGGCGCACTAGCCGGCCCGCCACGTCTATGTAAACGAACGCATGCATTCAGAGAAAAACCCCCCCCCTCGCGCACACAAGTTGTCGCCATCGACCAATTTGAATACAGAGGCAGCATTTGGAATTCCCGCGCACACCCGAAGCAGCAGGCGCTTCCGGGCACTCATAGTTGTCGACGGCGACGCAATGTCGGCGCGCTTCAGCTTCCCGCGGCGCAAGAGTGCGCCAAAGCTCGACGTGCACAATGTCGCCGAGCCCGATTTTCTCGGCAGATTCAGCCCGCGCGAAATCGACGCGCTGCGACACAAGGGTGGCACATGGCTCGCACTGGTCGAGCAGACGTTTGGCCGCGCCAAGGTCTCGATCCTGCACTCCGTGCGCGACAAGTCAGAGACTGAGCCGCCGCCGCGCAACGGGTTTGAACCGGGCAAGCACAAGAAGACGGTCTTCCGTGGCTCGAGCGCGGCGATCCAGCCGTCGACCGCGTCGAACAGATGCGCCACGTGCGCGCTTTCATCCACGTCGACGACCGCATTGTGTCGTCGCCACACGAGTGTGTCACCTACGTCGAGGCGATCGAGAGCGCGGCGTTTGAGCTGATGCTGGAGTATGCACGCACAAAGAAGGCGGCGGACAAGCGGCGCCCGACCGCGTCAAAGTCCACGTCGCCGCGCGCGACTTTGACTCTGTCGCGCTCGCAGCAAATGTCGCCACTGAGCCGCGCGAGCTCGGCAAGCAGTGCCAGTCAATGCGAGTCGGCGCCAGCCACGCCGCGGTTCGAACACAGTGCAAGCGAGCTGTCCCTGTCGCGGCAACGCAAGTGAACCCGGCGCGTACACGCAAGTTTTTTAGAGTGCAAAGCTGTTGAGACGCGGTGCCTTGGGCAGTACAGCAAGACGCAGAAACTCGGCAGGCAAAAAGGAGTCCTGCCTCGTCTGCGCTACCACACGCCGAAGAAGCGAAAGCGGCACGAAGATGCACTTGCTTTCTCTCATTCCGGCCCTGCTGTTCCTCCTCGGCGCCTCTGTGGCCCAAGGTAAGGTCGACAGCAGCGAAAGCAGCAGCAGCAGCGGCGGCGGCGGCGGCGGCGGCGGGTCGTGCGACGCCACGTGCGGAACTGGGACGCTGTTGCACGGGACGACGATCACGACAAAGAGGCTGAACAAACGGACTGGTCGATACACCTTTGGAAAAGCTGATGGGTGCAATCCAACGGATGTCAGTCACGTCGTCTTCCCGATCCCGTGGTGTGTCAACCAGGAAAAGATCAGCGCGTACGGCTGCAAGAAGAAGGCGATCGTCGAGATCGGCTCGCTCAGCCAGCAGTGTGGAGAGGACGACTTCCCCGCATCGACAAACGGCACGTTCATGAAGGTCGAGTGGAACGAAGACGACTGCCAACGATTCAACATCCGCATGCCAGGCGCCGAGTTTATGGCGAGTAGTTCGTCGATAATCGGGATGAAGGGCGATTTTCAGGCCGCGGGCGCGAGTGTGTGTGCCGAGTGCGTCACACAAGGATTCGTGTGCGACGGACCCGAACCAACGCCTCCGCCCACTCCAGAGCCCACTCCGGTGCCTACACCCGAGCCTACGCCCGAGCCTACACCCGAGCCTACACCCGAACCCACGCCAATGCCGACTTCGCCGTCGTCGCCGTCGACAACCACGCTTCCGCCCGAGACTAACCATCCCACTCCCGCGCCGACTTCAGAAACATGCGGCACCTGTCCATTCGACCCCGAAGGGACGGATGTCGAAATTCTGGCCGACTGCAGCTTCGAACTCGACGGCACGTGCCAATCTGGCGTCTGTACGATCGGCGAGACGGACGACGACGGCGATCTCCTCGGAGATCCGCACGGCACATGCTCGTCCGACACCGTCTGCGAACTCTTCGAAGACGGCGTTCCGTGCGTGTGCACAGAGTGTGCGTGCGTTGTCGAGACTCGCATTCCCAGCAAGCGTTCGGTCTTTGGGCCTCGCCTGCGCCTCTGCGAAGACGTCACGACGCCTACCCCGTTTCCGACGCCAGGCGTTGTCCCAACCCCGTTCCCGACGCCAGCGGCGACGGCGCCCATGGGTTGCTGTTCAATCACATTCTTTGGCGTCACGTGCTCCATCACGCTAGAGTCGACCTGCGAATTCGGAACTTGGACCGAAGGCTCGGATTGCTGCGACGAGTGTTGTGTGGCAGGCACGGGCCTGCCGTGTGCCGAGTGCCCGACCGACGAACCAACGCCGGCGCCTACGCCAAGTCCGTGTGACGACCAGAACGAGTGTACCATCGACGTCTTTGACGGCCAGAATTGCACACACATCCCTGTGATCGTCGACGACCACAACGCGTGCACGATTGACGAGTGCGACCCGGCGACGGGAGAGGTGACACACGCCAAGATCGACTGCGACGACGGCGACGTGTGCACCGTCGACCTGTGCGACGTCAAACAGGGCTGCAAAAACCACCCGCTGCTGTGCGAAGCGCCCGACAAGTGTCACACGTCGCAGTGCGTGCCGGTGCCGCTCAACCACACCGACCCGTACTATGGCGAGTTTGTCGGCATGTGCAAGGACACGCCGATCAACTGCGACGACGGCGATCGGTGCACGGTCGACACGTGCGATCCCGACGTCGGCTGTCGGCACGCGCAGATCCCCGAGTGTCGCGAGTGTGAGACCGATGACGACTGCGACGATCACGACATCTGCACTCTGCAGGCGTGCAACAACGGCGTCTGTGCCTACCAGGACGCGTTCGAGTGCGAGGTCGAGTCGGGCAACTTGTGCAACCGCGGCATCTGCCACCCGACGCACGGCTGCATCGAAGTCGAGCGCACGTGCCACGTGCATCGCCAGGCGTTTGTCTACGGCGGGTCTGGGTCGTCGCAGTACTATCACCCGAAGCACGGCCACGACCACTCGCTCGGACCGCGCTGCAATCACACGTACTGCGAACCGGCGACGGGCGAGTGTGTGGAGGAGCCGTTCGAGTGCGACACTGGCAACAAGTGCAAGATTTCGTACTGCGACGAGTCGATGAACAAGTGCATGCACCAGGACGTCGAGTGTGCGCCGTCGGACGAGTGTCACGAGGCGCACTGTGACTCGGAGATCGGCTGCACCGAGCGCCCGATTCTCGTCAAGCCGCCGCACGCGTGCCAAACGGCTCAGTGTGTGCCGGGCGAGGGTATCGTGCTGTCCGACCGCGTGTGCGACGACTCTGATCTGTGCACCATGGACATGTGCGACGCCATCAAGGGCTGTGTGCACGCGCCAATCGAGTGCAAAGACGACAACATGTGTACGACCAACGAGCGCTGTCGTGCGTCGAACGGCAAGTGCGTCTCCGATCCGGTTGTGTGCGAACAGCCCGAAGATCTGTGCAAGGAGGCCGTGTGCGATCCGGCCGAAGGCTGTGTGATCCGCGACAAGGAGTGCATTGCGTCGCCCGACCTGCGCTACGTCGCGACGTGCAATCCGGCCGACGGCATGTGCGTCGCAGTGCTCAAGGACTGCGACGACCTCGATCCGTGCACAGCGGATTCGGTGCGCATCAACGGCGACTGCCGACACCGGCTGATCGACGGCTGTTGCCACATCGACGACGACTGTGCGAGCGGCAACAAGTGCGTCGAGATCTTCTGCTCGCAGGAAACGCACCAGTGCGAGCGGCGCTCGAAACGCAACTGCTGCAACTCCAACGAGGACTGTGCCGACGGGCTCGACTGCACCGAGGACTTTTGTCAGCTGGCTACAGGCACGTGCTACAGTCACCAGATCGAGTGCATCAGCAATCCGAACGACGTCTGCGAGGACGCGCGCTGCTCGGAGGAGCACAACGGCACGTGCGTCACGACGGTCCGCACGTGTGACGACGACAACGCGTGCACCGACGATCGCTGCGTGCCGTCGACCGGCGAGTGCGAGCACACAATGGCGGTCAAGTGCACCGACGGCAACAAGTGCACCGCCGATTTGTGCGACGACGAGACGGGCCAGTGCGTCTTCATGCCGTGCAACTGCGACGACTACGATCCGTGCACCGACGACACGTGCGATCCGGTGACTGGCGACTGTGTCTTCACGCCGCTCGCCGAGATCGACGACGGCGACGCGTGCACCGTCGACACGTGTCGGCCTCGGCCGCGCAACCCGTCTCGCCCGCTGATCGAGCACGCACCGGTCGTGTGCAACGACGGCGATCCGTGCACCGACGACACGTGCAACGCGATTACCGGCTGCGTCTTCACGCCCAAGGACTTTTCCGACTTTACGCAGGGCGACGTGTGCCTCGAGGCGCACTGCGTCAACGGCGAGCCCGAGGTGACGCGCATCCGCAACTGCTGCCACTCGGACCGCGAGTGCCACCGGCGCGGCGGCACGTGCACCAACGAGTGGTGCGACTACAACACGCACCGCTGTGTCTTCGAGCCGAAGCAGGACTGCTGCGGCGTCGACCGCGACTGCAACGACAACAACAAGTGCACCGACGACGTGTGCAAGCGGTCGACGGGCGAGTGCTGCAACACGCCAATCGAGTGCGTGCCGCCCGATGATTGCCACATCGCCGAGTGCCACCCGCTCCAGGGCTGTGTGATCACGGCCAAGGACTGCTCCGACGGCGACCCGTGCACAGTGGACGTGTGCGACACCGAGAACGAAGGCGTCTGTCGCCACGAGCCGATGCAGTGCCGCCAGCCGCACAATCCGTGCGAGACGCCGCTCGAGTGCCGCGCCGGCGAGTGCGTCGAGGTCGAGCGCGTGCCGTGCGACGACGCCAACCCGTGCACCGACGACCACTGCGAGGCGCTGTGGGTCGAGGACAGCCAGGACTACAAGGTGTCGTGCGAGTACACGCCGTGTGATTGCCGCGACGACAACGTGTGCACCGTCGACACGTGCGATCCGGCGACGGGCGAGTGCCTGCACCGGCGCCTGCCGCTCGCCGAGTGCTGTCTGGAGGACGCCGACTGTGGCGACGCCGACAAGTGCACGCGCGACTATTGCGACAAGCGCACCAACCAGTGTGTCAACGAGGAGATCGAAGACTGCTGCTTTGACGACCGCGACTGTGTGGACGACAATGCGTGCACGTTCAACGAGTACTGCTCGAAGAAGACGCATCGGTGCGTGGCCGAGCACGTGCACTGCGACGACCAGGACGCGTGCACCAGCGACGCGTGCAACCCGGCGTCGGGCCAGTGCGAGCACCGCTCGTCGGTCGACGAGTGCGACGACCACAATCCGTGCACCGTCGACCGCTGCGATCGGTCGTTTGGCTGCGAGCACGAGCCGGTCGTGTGCACCGACGAGACCGACCTGTGCCACGAAGCGACGTGCAGCGAGGTGAGCGGCTGCGTCGTGGTCGCAAAGGACTGCGACGACCACAATCCGTGCACGGTCGACTCGTGCGACGCCGAGACAGGCGGCTGTGTGCACACGGTGCTCGAGTGCGACGACCACGACGCGTGCACTGCCGACTCGTGCTCGGTCGAGATCGGCGGCTGTGTGCACCGGCCGAAGCGCTGCGGCGACCACGACGACAGCAAGTGCTCGATCTACCACTGCGATCCGAAGGTCGGCTGCATCGAGCGGCCGCGCGTGTGCCACACCGGCGACGCGTGCCTGGTGGGCGAGTGCGTCGACGGCACCGGCTGTGTGTTCGAGCAGCTCGACTGCGACGACGGCAATCCGTGCACGCGCGACTCGTGCCAGGGCGGACCGCACGGCGCCGGGTGCGTGCACGAGCCGATCGACGGCTGCTGCGTGTGCGATTCGGAGTGCGACGACCAGGACGTGTGCACCGACGACACGTGTGTCTACAACCTCTGCCACCACGTGCCCAACACCGGCTTGCCCGAGTGCGATGGCACCACGACGTGCGAGACGACGACGACGACGACGACGACGACGACCGCTCCCACTGCCACTCCAGAGCCGGCACCGGAGCCCGAGGGCGAGGCGTACTACCAGTCGCTGACGCTCAAGCAGCGACTCGCCAAGATGCGCCACGCCGGTGTCGGCGCGTCGGCCGAGGCCGAGGCGATCCACGACCAGGACGAGGCACAGGCGCCCAAGGTGCGCGCCAACGTCATTCCGGCGACGTGCGGAGACGGCATTGTCGACGCGCCCGCAGAGGAGTGCGACGGGCCTGCGCAAGACTCGTTCTTTCGCTACTGCAACGACCACTGCGAGTTCAGCGTCGACGTGCTGCGCATTGTGCTGATCTCGGCCGCCGGCCTGTTTGCGCTCTGCTGTGCCGCGCTGGCGCTGCGTGCGATCGGTGGCGGCAACGGCGCCCGTCGCGCCGGCGGTTCGTGCCGAAGCAAGGGCAAATCGAAGCGTTCGCGGCGCTGAGGACACGCACACGTGCGCGCGACTGAATCGACCGATGTTTCAATTGCGCTTGCGGCGTCGCATAGACAGTGCCAGCAGCTTGCGGTGCCGCAGCAACTCGCGCAGCTTGTGGAGGGAGAACACAAAGACAGTCAGCGAGCACAGAAGGCCGGCCAGGTAGAGCCCGGCGTGGGCCTCAAACTCTGGGATCGGCGGCATGTCCTCGAACATGTCGCCGACCTTGTCCGTCAGCGATTCGAGCGTCGAGTCGTCCGGGTCGCTCATTCTTCGACAAGCGGCGGCCAACGTTGCTCCCGGCGGCGCGGCACTGGGAGCAGTGCGAGCGCCGGCCGCAACCCTGCGACGCGCCTGTGCAACAATGAGCGAACGGCGGTCAAAGTGCGCCAGATTTACACTCGTCGATGTGCAGCGAGAATTGGCCGAGCTGCGCGTCCTCGCCGACGAGATTGGCCAGCGCATGCGCACGCTCGAGCAAGCCACAGCGACGCTGGTGGTTCCCGACGACGCGTCCCAGTCGACGGCGCACGCGTCGCCCAAGAAGCGCACGCGCCCGGACAGCCCGGCGAGCTGCTCGCCTCGCCAGCAACGCCTCGTGTGCATCTACAGCGACGGCTCATCGCTTTCCAACGGCCAACGCGGTGCCGCGGCCGGCAGCGCCGTCGTGGGCACCGACGGCTTTGAGTGGTCCGATCGCTGTCCCGGAACGCAGACCAACCAGCGCGCCGAGCTGTTCGCGGCGTGCGTGGCGATGGCGCGCGCCAACAACTACGCACGCTCTGCCGTGCTCACCGACAGCGAGTATGTCGAGCGCGGCATCAACGACCCGACGCGGCTCGCCGTCTGGCGCGCCAACGGCTGGAAGAAGCGCAGCGGAGGCCGCGCCGCCAACACCGACCTCTGGTCGATCATGGCGGCGCTGCTCGAGGTCCGCCGCGACGATCTGCGCCACTGGCCGCCGGTCGAAGTGCGCCACGTGCCGGCGCACAGTGGCATCGAAGGGAACGAGCGCGCCGACCAGCTCGCCAAGGACGCCGCGGCGCGCTGCAAGCAGCGCACCATCACAGACATGTGGCCCAGTTCCGCGCTCGGGTTTACACTCGCACAGCTGATGTAGAATTCATAAAGAACTCGCGCGTCTGCCGTTCAGCCGCGAATCAGGGCGCGCGTCTCAGCGACAAGATAGCCAAACGTCCGCCTTCTCGCTGCAACGTAAGCCACCGCCGTCCCGGACTTCACTGGCCAATGTCGAGCGCCGAGAGCAAGAGGCTCGAGAGCGCCACGCTGCCCAGATGCGCCGTTGTCGACACCAAGGCGACCAACTGGCCCGCCTGCTCGTTGTCCGGGCTGCGCGCCAGGATTTTCGAGGCCGCCGCGTAAGTGACGAGGTCGTTGACGTAGCGCCGCAGCGCGTAGCGCAGGTGGTCGCCGAGCGTCGCCGTCACCTGGCCCGACGTGAGTAAGAGTGACACTCGAACCTGCTGCAGCCGGTCGAACGGAGCCGGGAACAGAGCAAGGCCCTGGATGACGAGCTCGACGCGGAGGCGGATGCGCTCGAGCGCCGCAATGACGTCGAGCGCGGCGACGTGTCCGGTGCTCCGAATCGCTTCGTTGACACGCTCGATGAGCCGGCCTTCGTTGGCGACAACGGCCGGCACATAGCCCAGCGCAATGTCGACAGGCCGCTGAGCGCCCGGACCGCCGCTAGGCAGCGGCTGGAGCAGCACGCCGGAAATCCGGTCGCCGAGCACGTAGACCAGCTCGTACAGCGCAGCGAAGAGCGGGACGAACAGGCTGCGCAGGTCGGCGCCCGGCTGGCCAAAGTCGGTGATGGTCTGGTCGGCGACGCGCGCCGCGAGCTCTGTGCGTCCGCGCTCGGCCGACGCGCTGACAAACGGCGCAAAACTGCCGCCGCCGAGCTCGGCATTGGCAGCGGCGACGGCCAGTACGAACGTGTTCTGTGCAACGACCAGCTTGGCGCAGAGGAGCTGGGGCCGCAGAGTGGCAGACAGGGCAGCGTCTTCGTCGTCATCCTGCACGAGCTCGTCGTTGTCGGCGTTTTCGTCGCCGTTGACGCCAAAGAGGCAGAGTCCGGCGAGCAGGTCGGCAGGCGGCGCCGGCTCCGTCCCAGCCTCTTCCGAGATCGCCGACAGGCTCGGCGACCAGGCGGCTCGCAGCGGCATGCCGAATCTCAGTCCTGCGCTTGCACTTGAGTGAATCTGATCGTCGCTGAAAGCACATTGTTCGAACTGTTTACCGTCAATGGCGAAGGGCAAGGCTGCGCCAGCCAAGTGCCGTCGGCAAAAAGCAACGCCCGCCGGCCGGCGCAAGGCTCCAGCGACGAGTGCGCGCGGCGACCGAGCACGCGACTGGCGCGGCGCCCGCGTCTCGCACCAGCGCACGGCGCCGACGCTGACGACCAGTGTGATGAACGAACGCAGAAACGACATCGTGTTCTTCAAGTTTAAGCACCCTCGCTAGCTGATAGGCATGATCGGCCCATTCTCGTAGACGACTGCTTCGAGCTTCTCGCGGCACACGACGCAGTGGTTGCGATTGAACCCGTCTGTTCGACCGATCCGCTGAGAGCACTCGGTGCACGCTACGGCGTGTTCGCACGGCAGCGCAAGCGTGTCGGCGTGTCGCTCTCTGCACACCACGCACTCTTGTGGCTCGTCAACCTGCGATGGCGGCGGTGGTGGGCTGGTTCGCGCTCTCTTGGCCGGCTGCTTGGCATCGTCTTCGCTCTCGTCCTCGTCCTCGTCGGTCAAGTCCACGACTTTCTTCTCATCGGCCTTCTCCTGTACGACTGCGGGCTCCTTCTCCTCGCTGGTGCTTGCGGGTCTCGTTTCCGGCGAAACGGGCTCCTCTGTGACGATCGAAAAGCCCGAGAGGATGTTCAGCGGATCGCCCTCGATGCACGGGTCGCAGTCACATGCACGCACCGGATCGCAGTCACATACGCCGCCCAAGTGGACGCAGAGATGGCGTGCGACGCACTTGAGGTGCTCCATGCGACACGGGGGACGTCCGGCATTGCCCATCCCGTCGTTGGGCTGGAACATGCGAAAGACCTCGTCGAGCCGGCGTGCGAATCGCTTGCCCTGCGGACTCTCCCACAGACACGAGTGGCGATAGCGGTTCATGTCGCGGTACATGCGCTGCAAACTCAGCCAAATCGCGTTGTCCGATAGGCGGAGAAAGTCGTCGATCGACGTGGTGCCGACCGGGTTGTCCTCGTTGACGTCGTGCCCGCCGACGATGCCACGCATGGCGCGCTCTTCCTCGGCGACGCGGCTGTAGCGCGCACCGGCGTCGAAGCGCGCTCTCAGCGCGTTCTGTGTGCGCAGGCCGAGCCCGGCGTCGAGCGTCGCCTGAATGACCTGTCGAGCGAGCCGAAAGTCCTTCCACGCGATGCACAGGATGTAGCCTGCGTACGACGACTCGATGCGCACCGAGTCGGCGCCGCTCGCCGAGGCGATCTCTGCCGCGAGCGCTGCGTCGCGCGGGTGCGGCGCGCCGTCGTCGTCGCGCGGCGCGAAGATGCGCGCCAGGACGAGTCCGCCAGAGCCGTGTGGGTTGTAGCCAAAGCCGTTGCAGTCCTCCACCACACAGAGCGCCTGGATGCGCTTGAGATCGCTCTCGGCAGACATTGTTTGCCAACACAAACGACGAAACACAGTCTCGTCGCGCCAAGAGCAAGCGCGAGCGAGCGAGCAAGCGTTCGTCTCTCTCTCTCTCTCTCTCTCTCTCTCTGTGAACAGGCTGTGTTCATTTACATCCACGCCTTGCCCGGGTGGTCGAACTGCAGCGCAAGCAGCTCGCGGAACTTGCGCGATCCGCCGCTGCGGCGGCGCTTCTGTGGCTGTTCGTCCACGGTCTCCAGCTTCGGCGGCTGTTCGTCCACGGTCAGCACGTCAATGATCTCGACCGATCCGCTGCTGCTCTCGTCGCTGTCGTCCGCCGGCGTCTGAGCGGCCGCTTCCTGCTCGGGAGCCACCGGCACCTTGTCGTCGACGTCGGCGTCCGGGTCTTCCTCTGCCACAGCCGGCACAACGGGCGCGGCCTCCTCCGCCCTGGCCCTCTTCGGCGACGGCGGCGCCGACAGCGCAAACGGCTCCTCGTCGCTGCTGTCGTCGCTGCTCTCCTCGTCGGCCGCCGCCGCCGCCGCCGCCGCCGCGCGCTCGGCACGCATGCGCTCGAGCGCGTCGGCGTTGGCGCGGGCTTCGGCGCGAGCCTTTTTGAGCTCGGCGCGCATCTTGCGCAGCTCGGCCTGTGCTCGCTTGGCCGCCTCGTCGCGGCGCTCGGCGCGCTCTGCCTCGGCCTTGGCGCGCGCATCGGCGCTGCGCGCCATGTTGCGCAGCGACAGCGCACGCGCGTAGGCGTCGGCCGACTCCTGCTCGAGCTCGCGCTGCTTGCGTTCGGCAGCGCTCTTGGCGGAGCGCACCTCGTCGAGCTCGACGGCGAGCGCCGCGCTGCGCGCCACGGCTGCGCACAGCTTGGCCTCGTCCGACTCGTCGGCCAGCGTCGGCAGGCCGAGCGCGACCTCGCCCGCCGCGCCCAGGTTGTTGCGCCACGCCTTCTTGGCCGCCTCGAGCGGCTTGCCGGGCTCGGCGGTGCCGTCGCGCAGTGGCGCGGCTGCGCGTGCGCATCGTGAGATTTTGACGATTTTTCGCTGACGCGGCAGCCCGAGCAGCCCCGCCGAAAGCGCCTCGCGCCGCGCCCGCACGCACCAGTAAAGTCGAACGGCATGGCCAGCTCGGCGCCGAACAGGCCTGGAACTGTGCACAGGGGCGCGCGCGTCAGCCGGGCGTCGGCGTCGGCGAATGGCGATGCGCGCATGCGCGCGCGCCGACGCACACAGGGCGAGCGCGGGCGGCTGCGGGGTGGTGGTTTGCGTGCTCGACATGGTGGTGGCTGTGCGCGCGCGCATGTGAGCGGGCGCAGACGGGTGCGAGCGGGCTGCATGTCATACTTGTTGGTTGTTGTTGGGTTGGATGCGGCGCCCGGGCCGCGCGCGCTCCGAAATGCGCGAGCAGCCCTCGGGCAGCCCGTTTTTCGCGCGCCCCGCGCGTTTTTCGCGCGCGTTCGGCGCGAAACGGACCGCTCGCCGCGTCGGCGCAAAATTTTTCCGCCAGCAGCCCCGTTTGCGCTGACGCGGCACGGGGCTGCCCGAGCAGCCCTCCCGAGCAGCCCGCCCGAGCAGCCCGCCCAAGCAGCCCGCCAGAGCAGCCGGCAACCAGACTTTACTCCTATTCCAGCGCACGCCAGTCGCGCTCGAATGTGTCAAACGCCGTGGCGACCTTGGCCTTGAGCGCGTCCTCGCCGACCGAAAAGTAGGCGACGACCAAGGCGCACTCGGCCTCGCTCAGGACGAACGTCTCCTTTGTCAGCTCGCCCTTGTTGTTGACGAGCTGGATGTCGCGGTTCTCTGCGCCCAGGTGCTTCTTCATGGCCGCCTCCATGGCCGACTCGTGCGTGCGCGGCACCGTGAGCTTGACGCCCTTGTCGAGCGGCAGCAGCTGCTCGTCGTCGCGCGTCTCGGAGTCCTTCGAGCGGCCGAGCTTGTAGACACCGATGCCGTCTGCACTCACCGTGCCGCGCAGCTCGTCGAGCATCTCGCGGTTGGCCTCGAGGGCCGCGTGCGCCGTCTTGCTGTACTCGTCGATCAGGACGCGTTTCAGGTACAGGTCGCCCACGGTGCGGCCGCCGGCGGCGAACAGGAGCATGTCGTCGCACGTGGTCGCGACTGCGCTCTCCTCGGCCGCGTTGACCGCCTTGCGCAGCGCGTTCTGGGCAGTCGAGAGCGCACTCTTCGGCCCGCCCTTGTAAAAGGCTGCCAGGTCCATGGCAGCCGAGTCGGTGAGGTTGAGCGCCTCCAGCGACTCGGCGAGAAACGTGACAGTGGCGCGGTTGGTGAACTGGTGCCGCTTGCCGCTCGGAAAGATCAGCGTGTTGCGCTCGAGGAGCCACGGACGCGTGCGCAGCGCGGCGGCGAGCGCCTTAGCGTCCGCGTGCAGCCGATCTTTGGTCTCGTCGGCGAGCTTCGCAACGTCGGCTGGGTCGACCTCCAGGCCGGTCTCGTCGACGACAGCGATGCGCAGGTTTTCTGGCGATTGACTCATTGTTTGCAAGCGGAAATCGGGTGTGACGGCGAGTTTTCGGCGCGAACGGCAACAATGAGCGGCGACTACACCGAGCAGAGCCGCGTCATCGGCTGGGACGTCGGGCTGCACGGCGGAGGCTGGGGCGGCGACCTCGACCTGCTCAAGCGGCGCAATCCGCTGCCAACGCTCGACCTCGGCTTCCGGTTCGACGACTCGTGGAACGAGGCGACGCAGGACGAGAACCACGACTACTACATCACCGACGAGCTCGGCGAGCGCAAGTACAAGGGCTCGTGCACCGGCATTATTGGCGAGTACAAGCGCGAGTTTGACGCCTGGGGCGCCTACCAGGGCATGGTGCGCAAGGGACGCATCGACGACCCAGACGACGCCTACTACAAGATGTCGTTCGACGACTGCAAGGCGCAGTGGGCCAAGCTGGGCAAGGACGCGCGCGACCACGGCTCGCGCATGCACAAAGAGATCGAAAAGTTTTACAACAACTGCGCCGTGTGGCCCGACGACGCCACTTGGCACGAAGACCCGGAGACGTCGCCGGCGCTGCACCGCTTCATGGAGTTTCACCGCACCGAGGTCGTCGGCAGGCTGGTGCCGTTCCGCACCGAGCAGAACATCTGGCACGAAGACTACGAGTTTGCCGGCCAGGCCGACATCCTCTTTCAGCGCGCCGAGTGGCTCGACGATCCGGACAAGCGCAGCTGGGTCATTGTGGGCGACTGGAAGCGCACCAAGAAGGATCTGGCCAACCAGCGCGCGTTCCGCGGCGAGCGCATGCTCGGCTGCTGCTCCGAGCTCGAGGCGGTGTCGCGCTCCGAGTACCAGCTGCAGATGTCGCTCTACGCGTTCATTCTCCAGCGGCGCACCGGCCTCGTCGTGCGGGAGCTCCGCGTCGGCGTCTTCCACCACAACAACCCGTCGTACGTCTGGCTCAAGCTCGAGCCGCGCTACGACATCGTCGAGCGCATGCTGGTCGAGCGCCGCCACAAGCTGCTGCACCGCTACTCGCAGGCGCAAGTCGATCTGTCAATCGAGATGGCCAAACGCGCCGAGGAGGCAGCGGCAGGCGACGAAGGCGCTCTCGACAGCCTCGTTGAGCTCAATCGCGAAGCAAACCTCAATGCGCGCGCACTGCGCGGCCTGCTCAAGAGCCAGACAGTCTACGGCGCCAGCAAGGCGAAGATCATGGGCACGGCCACCGGATAAACAATTCCTCTCTTTCACAATAGGTTCGCGAGGATCGGATGTGCACAACTGTTGCTGTCACAATGCCGCTCCGCGCTCATTGGCAGTTTGCCAAGGCCGACCTGCCGTTCGTCGTCTTTGGCGCAGACGACGACGATGACGCCGATGCCACTCCGGTCGCCGAGGACGGCAAGGCCTCCGTGACGCGCCAGAAGCGCAAGCGGCTCGACGAAATCGACAACGAGGACGTGGCGCGCAGCTCCCGGGCGCGCGAGCAGCTGTCACTGCAGCTCAACCGCCTGCCGCTGCTCGTCGCCGTCGAGATCCTGCGCAGCCTCGACTATACGTCATTCAAGGCGCTGTGCAGCACGAGCGCAGTGTTCCGCTGGCGCTTTTGCGGCGGCAACTTCCCGGCCGGCGCCGCCGAGCGCCGCGAAATCGACGAACAGCAGCTCAAGCCGACGACGGCGGCGCTCGAGATGCTGCTGCAGCGCGACTACGGCCTGTCGGGCAACACGGACGAGACGAGCCTCGCGTCGCCGCTTCTGGCCGAGATCGCCGCGCGCGCCTTTCGGCGCCACTTCCCGCTCGCCAAAAAGGTCGACGGCAAGCCGCTCAACGAGAACAGCGGCATGGCGCGCAAGCTGCACAAGACCTACGAGCAGTTCGAACGCGGTCCCGGCCAGACGAGCCGTGACATCTTCCGGCTGACCAGAGACGCCGACGCAAAGGTCGTCCCCGGCGGCATCGTCATCTTCACGCTCACCACGTCGCAAGCCGAGTGGGTGCCCGGCGGCCAGATGGCGCGAGTCGACGTCCCGGTCGCCCTGCCGCTGCTCTCGTGCTACGTGTTCGAGTACGCGACGCCCCGCAAGACCATCCGTCTGAAGCCGGCCGACGCGCACCCAGCCGTGCCGCTCTTCTACAAGTTTGTCACACGCATCTACGAACCGAACATTGCCTTGTTCGCGCACGTCGCCGGGCCGACGTTCCTGGTCGACCTGCCGACGGCGACGGGCGTGCACGTGACGACGACGAGCGGCGTGCGCCTGACGCGCGACCCGTTCTCGGAGCGCTACACGTGGTTCGCCGCCAAGTCGTACGAGCCGGTGCGGGTCGCGGCCGGCAGCTTCCTGTTCACCGGGAAGCCGCGCGCCGAAGAGCAGATCGCGCGCTACGAAGAGCTCAAGCAGTCGATCTCAGGAGCCATGCGCGCCCGCATCGGCGACGAGACCAACAACTTTGACGGCGACGACATCCGCGACGCGGTCTTTCGGCGCGTCGGGGGCCTCGACCTCGTCGCCGAGGGGCAGCGCAGCGCCGTCAACTACACGACCTATCCGCGTCCGACAGGCGCGGCCGGCGGAAGCAACGCGACGGTGCCCATCGCAGTTGTGCACGTGCGTGCGCGTCGCGTTGCTCCCGCCGGCAGTCGCCAGGCCGATCTCGTCTACGCCGTCTACTTGACCGGCGAGTCGATCGCGGCGCGCCAGAGCCCGGTCGGATTTGTCGAGCTGCCGCGACCGGCGGTGCGCATCGACGCCATCGAGCCGTTCGTCGACACGTCGAGCCAGCTGACGTGGGACGCCGTCTACGCCGACTACGACTACGTGGCACAGGTGGTCGGCGGCAGTTGGCACATCCGTGCGCGACCCCGGCCGGCCGATCTCGCGGCCGAGCCGGCCACACTCCTCATCCGCCCGTGGCACCCGGTGCCAAGCTCCAGCTCCTCGGATCGTCTCTATCAGCGCAGGTCGGACAGTGGCGTGGTGCGCATCGACTGGCCCGGCTCGGCGTTTGGCGCCGTGCTCTGGATCGTCGAGCGCAGCGGCGAGCGCGAGCAGACGCGCGCCACGCTCCACATGAACGTCGTGCGCGGACGCGGCTCAGAGCTCGTCGTCGCCGAGCGCATCTCGGTGCCGCTGCTCAACGACGAGGCCGCCTACGTGCTCTGGGACGAGGAGACTCGGTCCGCGCCCGACTATGGCGCCGACGCCGAGTTTCGCCTGCGACACGTCCAGGCTGCTCGCAACGCGTTCGCACTCGTCTTCACCGGCCGCGCGTACCACATCGATCTCGTCGACCGCCTTGTGCGCATCTACCGCGGACCGAGATTCAACGACGACATCGACCAGAAGGTGTTCATGCCGCGCCTCGACGCCGGCAATCACTTGCGCGGCAAGCTGCTCAGCGAACTGGTCATCTGATCTGACAGGCGACTTCCAGGCGCACAGCATAAACAAATCTGTGCTTTCACAACCGTCTCGCCCGCCGCCAAGCAAAAACGCCGTCTCTGCGCCAATGCCGCTTCGTGCATCGTGGCTCGCCGCACCGGCACCGGCGCCCGCCGCCGTCGCCTCAGCCGCCGCCGCCTCGGCCGCCGCCGCCTCGGCCGCCGCAGCCGGATGGGGCCCCGGGCGGATCGACGCGTTTGTGTCACAGCTGCGCCACGAACTGTTCGGCACGCCGCTCCCGATCGGCGCCGACGACGACGACGACCCCGACGCCGACGTCGACGATCGCGTCGCCGGCCAGAAGCGCCGCCGCGCCGGCCCGGACGACGAGCGCGAATCGCTGGCCGCACTCGCCGACCTGGCCGACGCCGACGGCGCCGTTGCGGTCGAAGAGGACGACGACGGCGACGGCGACAACGACAACGCGTACGCGCAACAGGCCCAAAAGCGCGCCCGGCTTCCGACGGTCGAGCAGTTTGTCCAGCTGCCCGAGCTCGTCGTCGAGCTGATCGCCGAGCAGCTGACGGTGCGCGAAGCGACGGCGCTGTGCCGGGCGTCGCGCACCTTGGCGCACCGCTTCGCCGCGTCCGTGTACAAGTTTGGCCCGGCCGGAGCGCCGGCTGAGCCGGCCGATCTGGCCAACGTCAAGTTCAGTGCGGCGATCGTCAAGGGCCTGTTCTACGCCTACTTTGGCATCACGAGCGACGCCGACCGCGTCGACGTCCCGAACAAGGCGCTGGCGCGCATCGTCGCCCGCGACGCCAACGAGTACCTCGAGCTCAAGCAATCCGAGGACCGGGCGACACAGGCGCGCCGGCTGGTGCTCGCGTGGCGCATCTTCAGCCACATGTACCGCTCGTCGGTCTCGAACACCGACCTGCGCCAGACGTTTGCGATCGCCGTCAAGTCGATCCGCAGCGCGCGCCAGTACCCGGTCACGGTCATCTCGAGCGAGCTCGCGTTCGTCCGCCAAAAGGTGACCGCGCCAAGCGCGCGCCAGCTGGTGCACGTCTACAGCACCCTGCGCCTCGCGGCCGCAGTGCTCGATTGGCGCGCCGACGTCGAGCGCGGCGTGGCCTTTTCGCCCGTGCTCTCGGCGCGGGACGCGCTCTCGTTCAACTTTGACAGCGCCACGCTGCGCTACGTCAAGCCCGGCCCAGATGCGGAACAAGCAGGCTTCGTCTTTGGCGGCGCCGGCGCCTCGTCGGATCAGCTACAGGGACGCGTCTACATCTATCCGGTCGACGCGGGTCCGGCCAAGGCGCCGACGGCGGCCCGCGTCAGCGAGGCGAGCATCCTGAAGCTCGTCTGGCCGACGATTTTCTCGATGGTCGCGGCCGCGACCGGCTCGGTACGCGACTCACTCGAAGTGGCGCGAATCGACGCCGTCGACCAGTCGGTCGCCGGCCATCCGCGCGGACTGCTGCTCACGATTGCACACGAGGCCAGCAAGAACGTCGTCAAGCGCGTCATCGTGCGCCTCATCGCGCCACCGCCGATCCGCAGCAGCAGTCTGTTCTACACGATCAGCTTTCCGCAGCTGCCCGGCCGCGTCCTGCACAAGGCGCTGCTGAAAATCGACGTCAACGTCGCCGACGTCGCCCAGAGCGATGTCGTCGAGCTCGACCGGTTTGTTCAGGCACCCATCGCCGGAAGCCGCAACTTGCTCTTCGACCGGGAGCGCGCATTTCCCGTCGGCGACGATACCGTGCCGCTCCCAGAGCTCCACATGTACAACATCTTTCGCGGTGCCAATGGCCAGGTCGTCATCGCGAGCCTGCGAGGCCCCCAGTCGCACTGGATCGTCGGCAACCGGCGCTTCACGCTGCCGACAAATGTCGACACTGGCAACGACGAGGCCAACGTGCGCCTGCAGACCAACTGGGCGTTCCCGGCCACGTTCGAGTGGAAGAAGACGCCGATCTCGGCGGAAGAAGCGCGCGTCCGCACCGACCGCGAGCTGGCCTTGGTGGGCCCCAAGGAAAAGTCCGCCGTGAACCAGCTTACCATCAGCTCGATATCCGTCGACTACGCGGGCACCGGTCGCGCCGTGGGGCGCACCGTGCGCTACAAGCTCGCCGCCACGGCGTCGTCCGAGGGACTGGCTCCCATCTACCGGTCCAGGCGTACGGTTTACATCGACTCGGTCACGTACAAGGGCCGGTCTGAGCGCCTGTTCTACGACGCCATCGGAGACAAGTTCCTGTTCGGCACGTCGGTCCAGCGCGCGACCGATTTCGGCATGTCCGTCGCCTCGATCGCCGTCCCGCCGCGCCCCGACCTGCCGTCGCGCTTCTCCGTGGCACCGTCGTCGCTTGTGATCTCGCGCACCGTCGTCAGCGAAAAGGTCGTCGAGGCGACGCCGGTTGCCGAGTGAACACGAGGCACGCCGCACTCGAGTGAACCTCTCTGCGCTTCGATTGCACGAATGAGCGACCCGTCCGACGCGCGCCCGCTAACGATCGCAATAGGCTCGATCGCCGGCCTGTGCGTGCTGGCGTTTTGCGCCGCCATCGTCTGCGAACAGCTCGGCAACTGGCTGCAGGGGCGCCGCGAGCGCTACGAGCGAGATCCGTTCTGACAGAACGCCAAAGTGAAACGTCGTCGGTCGACAAAAGATGAGCGACTCTCGGCTGGTGTTCGACCTCGGCGCTGTCAAGGCGCGCACTCGCGACTTGATTCGCGCTGCCACTCGGCTCGAAGCCGACTACGAGTCCAAGCGCCTGCGCGCCTCTGTCACCCAGGACGAAGACGACGTGCGCGCCGCCACAGACGCGCGCGCCAAGTTTGAAAAGATTGCCGAGGAGCGCGCCCAGTCGCTCGCTCTGTGCCAAGCCCTGATGGCACACGCAGCCGCCGACGCCTCGACACCGGCACCGCCGCCGCCGCCGCCCGCCGACGCCTCGACACCGGCACCGCCGCCGCCGCCGCCCGCCGACGCCTCGACACCGACACCGCCGCCGCCGCCGCCCGCCGACGCCTCGACACCGGCGCCGCCGCCGCCGCCGCCGCCGCCGCCGCCGCCCGTCGTCGCCCCGCCGTCGCCGCCTCGGGCGTCTGTCGCCTCGACTCCATCGCCGTCGCCGCCACGCAAGGCGCCGCGGATGCTGATTCCGTGCGGCGTGGGCCACTGCAGTGCCAAGACCGGGTCGAAGAAGATGCACGCACGCACACTCACGTCGCGTCCCCATGCCTGCTCTGGCCGGCATATGCAGGGCGCCGTCATCGAACCGGCGGCGCGCGGCGAGCCGGTGCCTGTGTGCGACTGCGAGGCCGTCGCGCGCCCTGCTGCGTTCGACCTCGTCTATCCGCCCAACAAGCTCTACAGCGAAATGGACGGCAAGCTGGCGCTGTCGGTGTGCAGCGGCTGCCGGCGAGTTCGCTGCGAGGCTGGCCAGCCGCTCGTCGAGCTGGCTCGCGCCGCAGCCGCCATGCCAGAACGCATCAGGCAGTTTGACGCCGTCCGTCAGCAGCAACTCGCGGCGGCAGGAGCAGCGGCGGCGGCGGCGTCGATCGAACAGCTGCGCACCGACGTCGCCAGGCTCAGCGCCGCCAATGCTCGACTGCAGGCGGAGAATGACGCACTCAAGCGCCGTGTCGCAGAGTCTGGCCAACGACCGGCTGGGAAACGCAGACGCCCGGCTGACGACGACGACGACGCCGCCGCCGCCGCCGCCGCTCCCAAAACCGCTACAGAGTAAATTCGAGTAGACGCCGGACCATGGAATTATACTCCAAATATTCTACTGGACCAGAGCACGCGTCCCTGGCGCGAGTTTGCCATTTTCTGCCTCTGGGCCCCTCTGGGAAACGTGGGCCAAGGGGGCCGCGGCCCCTTGGCCCCTTTTTAGAAAAGGGGCCGCGGGGCCTCGGCCCCTTGGCCCCTTTTTAGAAAAGGGGCCAAGGGGCCATGGGGGGCCCAGGACCAAAATCGCTCTAACTTTCTGTTGCGCCGGAACCTGCTCGTCGGAGTGGTCATTTCGTGTTCGCGGCGCCGGGATCTGTACGCTGGTGGCCAAAACGAAAAGTCGATTTTTAAAGAACGCGAAATCGAACTCGTTTCGACCGGAAAACGAAACTAGACCTCCGGGCGAGTCCAAAAATGGCACTCCGACCGACGTGCGACCATTCTACTCGGAGCTAGAGCTCTCGCAACACGAAAAGTTTGTTATATGTTTCACGTTTCACCTTTGGGGGTCCAGAGGGCAAAGGTGAAACGTGAAACATATAACAAACTATTCGTGTTGCGAGAGCTCTAGC
>Ga0180435_10000198_pt1 | contig 62933 bp, 72 predicted proteins | sample SS_ome_3_FD_132467 | JGI IMG/M metagenome (GOLD analysis project Ga0180435, IMG submission 132467) | Hypersaline lake sediment archaeal communities from the Salton Sea, California, USA - SS_3_S_1 metaG | ecosystem: Environmental > Aquatic > Non-marine Saline and Alkaline > Hypersaline >... | reverse complement strand
CCATCAAACGTCCAGTGGCCGACGAGGCCGGTTTCGAGGGAGGTGTTGGAGGTGAGCGTTTGACCAATGGTGGTATCTGCTCTGCTCTGCAGGAAGTACCACACCGCCACAGCAGTGAGCAACACACCAAACACGATCAGCAACTTCTGGACACTCGAAAACCCAGTTGCATATGCGGTCATGGGTTCTAGTATACCAGTGCGCGTCACCAAATACACATCAAGCGACACCCATACATCCATGACTGGCGAAGCAGCACCAGACACACTTGCGCCAACCTAAGCACTCTATGACTTAGCTTTTTGTCTTGATTCAGTACATGCAAAACGTTCAAGCCTATGTGCGTGTTGCATACCATGGTGCCGAATGGTACAACGACATGCGGGAGGTACAGACAATGCCACGACACGAGAAAGAACTACCTGCACACACATTTCAACCTAACGAATGGTTCCGGGTGCCTGCGCTGCGTTTGCTTGGGTACCTAGACGAACACGGCACTGTGTTTGTAATACATATGAGAGAAGGACCCCGGGGTCGATGGCACAAGCAAAGACACGTGCCCCACGGTGCCGAGCAAGTGCTTGGCCTCGACCGAGAAGTACTCAAGTATCAAACCGAGCTCGTGCTTCAAAAGAGCCGCCTTACACGAGCCGCACACACACTGCGCCATTCATGAAGCCGCAACCAAGATGCCGCCACCGCGCGGCATCTTCTCTGTATGGGTAGCGGTTGAACCTCTACCGATATGCATATGAGTGAGGTCGGACCTCACTCATATATGTTTGGGTGTTTTTTTGTACCCCCAGTGCACGGTACACTCTATACATATGTCACTACACACACTCTTTGATCCAAAGTCCGTTGCCGTGGTTGGCGCCACAAGCGACGAGAGCAAGGTCGGCTACGCACTGATGAAGAACATCGTCGACAGTGGGACACGAGAAGTCTACCCGGTCACACTCTCAGAAAACGAAGTGCTCGGCCATGTTGCCTACACCAGTATCAAGATGATCCCTGGCAAGGTCGACCTTGCAGTGATCGCTATACGCGCGGACATCGTGAGCTCCATACTGCGGGAATGTGCCGAGAAAGAGATCAAAACAGCAGTTGTGATCTCGGCAGGCTTCAAAGAGATGGGCGAGGAGGGCAAAAAGCTCGAGGATGACATGGCGGTCACCGCTCGCCAGCTTAGCATAACACTCCTTGGGCCAAACTGCCTCGGCGTTATGAACGCACAAGCCGACTGGAACGCAAGCTTTGCTGTGAACAAGCCAAAGCCAGGCTCGATATCATTTGTCTCACAGTCAGGGGCACTCGGGACTGCGCTTCTGGACTGGGCCAACCGCGAAGGAGTGGGCTTCTCGAAGTTTGTGTCGCTAGGCAACGAAGCGCAGCTCTCCGAGCTTGAGTTCTTGGAGTACTTGGCCGACGACGAGAGCACGAGTGCAGTGCTGTTGTACCTAGAACAAGTAAGCGATGGGCCGCGCTTTCTGGAGCTTGCCAAGCGCGTTACCGAAAAGAAACCACTGGTTGTACTGCGTGCGGGTCGCTCTGAGCGTGGGAGCAAAGCGGTAGCAAGCCACACGGGCTCACTGGCACCGAGTGACGCGATCTTTGGCGCGGCACTACGCCAGGTGGGTGCTATACCTGTCGACTCGCTGCGCACACTGTTTTCACTCACCAAACTCTTTGAGCTCGGCCACTACGACCCACTCCAGCGCCTAGTCATCCTCACCAATGGCGGTGGGCCAAGCGTTAACACCGCAGACCTTGTCGAAGCTACTGACTCGCTGACCCTTGTGGACCTTTCTGATGAAACCAAGGCAGCACTCATGGAGGTGCTCCCCCCAATGGCTGCGGTCAACAACCCGATCGATGTCATTGGTGACGCAGGACCAGAGCGCTACGATGGCACACTCGAGGTCCTGACCAAGCTCAACGACGTTGATGCTATCGTTACCCTCGTCACCCCACAGATGATGACCGACCCGCACGGCATTGCCGAAGTGCTCACCAAGCACAAGGACAACAAACCGCTCATACCGGTGTTTATGGGGGGCGCCACAATGGACGACGGTGTTGCTGCGCTCCACGAGCACAGCATGGTGGCATTCAACTCTCCAACTGACATTGCCGAAGCATTGCATGCGCTTGCACGTGGCGCAAAGAAACCCGGGCACAAGGCACCAGCCACACACGATGTGCCGGGCGACGACACGCTCGTCATGGACGGACTCGAAGACATGCGCAACCTGCTCGATGACTACGACATTCACCTCGAGGGTGCATACGTCACAACTCAAGACGACGTCGAGGTCGCGCTGAAGAAACTTGGTGATGGCCCGTACGCGATCAAGGCGATCTCAGGGGAGCTCGTACACAAGAGCGACCTGCGTGCGGTGCAGCTTGGGCTTGCTGATGCAGCAGCTGTGACAAAGGCCTGGAACGAGATTGTGAAGTATGTTGAAGACCATACGCCAGGAGCCACCATCGATGGCATGCTCATACAGCAAATGGTGAGCGGCACCGAGTGCATCATCGGCATGAAGCGCGACCCTGTGTTTGGGCCTGTGGTTGTGTTTGGCCTTGGAGGCATTTTTGTCGAAATACTCAAAGACGCAAGCATGCGTGTGGCACCAGTTACAAAAGACGAGGCGTTGGAGCAAGTACGTGAAATCAAAGGTCTGCCGCTGTTGACCGGTGCCCGCGGGAAGGACCCAGTGAAGCTCGAGGACCTTGCCGCTATCGTCAGTGCCCTCTCCCACCTCGCACTCGACTATCCAGAAGTAGAGGAGGTAGACCTCAACCCAGTGTTTGCCACACCAAAAGGCACTCACGTCGTCGATGCGCGCATCATGCGCAAAAGGAACGTATAATAGTCAGAAATTATGTCAAAACGCCCCGGGGTCTCCGTGGGCGTTTTTGTGTGCCGATTCATGCGGCCTGCCTTTTCTCGCGCAAAAAGCTCTCCAAATGCGCGAGGAGCAGATTGTCGCTGTGGCCATTGACTACAATATGCAGTAACGGCCCTTCCATATCGACACTTTCAGGCTCCTGGGCGCTCAACGTCACCACTGACTTAAGTTTGCAGTCAGCACCTTCGCAGCGCTCATGAACTTCAGGCGCCTCTCGGTGTATGCGGTCTGCGACAAAGCGCAGTAGTGACCGGGCGTGCTTTGCCTCGGTTGACGTACGTGCCTTTGCAATGTTTACCGGTACACGTTTCGTGTTGCTCTTGTTTGGCTGCAAGTAGTACACTCGAACATCAAGCATGGCGTGTCTCCTCTTTTGCTACCTGTCCTATTTTTCACCATACGCCGGGTATGTCTAGTGTCAATACACATAACACACGCGCATCGCTGCGCGTGTGTTTGTCTATCCGACATCAATGTCTATCCGACATCAAATGGAACAGGGATTTCACCTTCATCCATCTTGTCGTCGAGAGACTGAAGAATGACGAGCTCTTCTTTAATACTCTCCAGCACCAGTTCGTACTCAGTCTGTGTGAGAAGTTTCGGCTGTATCTCCGCGCCGTGCAACGGGCGCTGCGGTAAATGGTCCCAGGCCAACAGATTGTCGCATACCCCCCTTGGGTTGTGCATGCACATGTCGTAGAGTGAATGGCCATCCAGTCTGTTCTGCTTGGTTTCGTAGATCAGCTGGGCAAGGTATTGGCCAAGCTCACTTGCCGATTTGCAGCGACACGGATTATCGTCAGGAACATCGCACACAAAGCGTACTTGGGTATGTGGCAGTTTGTACACATAGATCGGACTCGGCAGTTTCTGTGTTTCCACGGTGAAGTCTCCTTCGTTGCTGTACCTTGGTCGAGTCTACCTGCCGGAGCCGTACTGTCAACCACGCATCAGACAATAGGCCAAGCCTTTAGTGATGCAACTCAAACCCAAGTGTCAGTCCGTACAGTGTAGGCGATACTGATTCTACCTCTGTGCTCAACAGAGCCCGAACATGTACTTTTTCAGTGGTATCCGGAATCTCATTCCACACGCCTGGCTCGGTGCTGCTCCACTGCACCCCATCCGTAGAAAGCTCAAACGCAACCTGAGTGTATGCCGGCTGGTCAAAACTCGCCTGGACCTGGACCCTTGTTGAGCCCTCAGCAACACGTATTGGTAGTAACTGCACAACAGCTTCGTTCCCATACACAAGCTCTTGATACACTGCTGTATCATACTCATAGCCAACAAACGCGTTTGTTACGTACTGCGGCTGGTCTCTGTACAATCCATCCAACCAAAACTCTCGATCATCAATATCGACCGTGCTCTGCCACTGAAACTGTCCATACTCATCAGGTATGTAGTGGTGCAGTTGGTACACCACCGGCTCTATCCCCCAGTCCGGATACTGCCAATTGCCAATACTGCTATACACCAGTAGTGCATCTCCGTTGTATCCGACGAACCCATTGAGCGAGCCCTCTGGTAGCGTAATGTGTTGCGATGACTGCAGTGTTGCGTCAGCAGTGCTGTACTGCAGTACGTCGATATCTTTACCAAACGTGCGTATGTAGACAACCATAACTGTTTCACCGTCTTCACTTTCATACACCGCATGCAGTGTTGCATCGTACTCGTCAGAAGGACTGTACGGTGCACTTGCTACACGTTGTGGTTCACTACCTGGTGCACCTGGTGCATAGACATGGTGCGTAAACGTATTGTCGTCGTGGACCAACAGAAAACGCCGCGATCCGTCACGGGCTAACGAGCAGTTGGTGCCACCTGCTACAGGAACCTTGAAGCTTGTTTGCTGTTCAATTTGCCCGTGATATCCAAGGTCAAACCGATGAACCCGCTTGCACGGTGTCGCATTCACACCTTCGGTACGTGGCAATGCATACACTGCGCCGAGTACATACTCATAGTCGGTAAACCCGTCAATGGTAAAATCGTTGATCGCAAACGGTTTAGTGTCGTACTGTAGCGGCAGCCGTGTGCCATGCAGACGCCACTCTGCTGTCGTGCTGGCGTGGTCAATCGTGTCATGCCGCAACCGAGGCACCTGCGCGTCAACTACCTGCTCGACGGCACGAGTACCTCGTTCGCGAACAGTGTATTGAACCGACACAGAGCGCACTGTTGGTGTTTTCTCTGGATCAGAAGTCTGCAGCACAGCTTTCACTACCAAGTGTGAACCATCGACAGGAAACGTGTATGGAACAGCAGCCTCAATCTGGCTCCACACCGCTCCGCCATTCACTGACGCATAGAATGAAACGTCGGTGCCACTTGGCTCCAGTGTTTCTGCATCGACGGTGACGGTGTCTACGACACTGTTGCCAGTTGAAGTACTTGCAAGAACCACATCATGCGGCTCTGTTTTGTACGGCACTACGTAGAAGTCCATCCAGTACTCCTTGTCTGGTATCCAAAGATGGTTGTTGATCAACGCTATACCGTACTCGAGTGCATTCGCTGCTGTAGTAACTGGCAGGTACATGCGCAGTGCCTCGTACGATCCATCTGCATCAGCTATGTTAAACATCGTCAACTCGCGCGCATTGCTACAGTAGTGACCGTTTGTTGCCAGCAGGTAGTCACCAAGGTACCAGAGGTTTTGTTGATCGCAGCTGCTTTCACGAGGCACGACGGCAACCTCTCGAACATCTTTTGGGTTTGTAAGGTCGTACACAACAAGTGCGGTGCGCTTCCCTCGCTCTAGTGCGTAGAGCTTGCCGCCCACAAACTGACTCGCCACGGCTGAAATCTTCCCATGGTACCGAGAGACTGGATTGGCAGGGTCGGTGATATCGTACAGAGCAACCTGTGTACCTAATCGGCTGAACAGCACGTCTTCATGCACACCAAGAGCGGGCTCAAAGTCATCGTTGTCTGCGTCGATCGGAAGTTGTGTTTCCTCATACAGGACCGGCAGATCTGACGAGTGAAGATCACGAACCTCAAGAACCAGCCTATTGTTGCTGGCGAGCCGCAGCGCATATAGGTGCGTAGCACTCGCTTCAAATGCCACGAAACCATCATCGCCATTCACGATCGTGCGCGCTATGCGCTTCGGGTCATATGGATCAGAGAGGTCATACACAGTGACTACTTCTTGCTCAGCGTCCATGTGCGTCAACAAGTATTGCCCACCAGCAAGCACTGTGAGCTCGCACGATGCCAAGGTGTGCGGTCCGTCCAAATCGATCGTGGCTCGCGGCATGAGCGCACCAGGATCGTCGGGCAACGGTCCGTGCACCACAAGACGAGAACATGTATCGTCGACAACATAGTATTGGTTGCCGTGCATAGCACGATAGCTTATGTCACCAGTCAGCGAACCGCCGCCGTAGAGTGGGTACCCCGACTCAGCAGACACGATTTCTACACCATGTGTAGGTGAAACACCCACAAACATCCCACCATACGCGGAGATCTTCTCGGCCGGTTGCGTAAGTTTGTACTCACGTGACTTAATCGGCACTCGCTTGTTCCATTCCAGCGGAATTTCATATTCGTGCACACGATCACCTGACAGCGCGAACACGCTACGCATGAATACCGAGAAGCGATCATGTGCACGCAGCCAGTACCAGCCATTCGATGGTAGACCATCGAGAAAGGTGTACGCACCCCAGTATCCTGGAACGAGGTCGCTGTGCTGAGCCATAAACGCGGTACTCCGTTCACCGGTATTGGTGATGCTGTAGACAGCAAGCTCTGTGTTTTGTACGTACCCGACACTTCGCTCCTGTGCGAACAAACCTTTCAAAGCTGGCGCCCTATCAAACCGAACCATGTCTCCTGTCTGCATATCGTACTCATAGACACCCTGACCCATGTCGCTGTCAGCAACTACATACACCCTGCCGGCATCGTACATTGCCTCAACAATGGTGTTTGCGTCTAGTGGGAGCACAAACGGTGTGAACAGCGACGGCGGCATATCATCGTGGAGCTGCAAACTCAAAATCGCCACTCGCGGCACATCGCTACCTTGCTCTCGTACTGTCGCAACAAGATGCAGCTTGTCGAACACCTGCCGAACACTTGATACTACATCCACCGAGTATCCGGGGACGAGAAGCACCATTGTTTGCCATGGACTGTACGTGCCACTCTTGTTTAGTTCCGTATAGGCAACGTGAAACTCACCCTGCTTGGTGTATACAACATAAAGACGTCCATCATATGCCACAGCTGTGCGAACATATCCACCCGGCACGTCGAGCTCATGCTCGGCTGACGCAACAAGACGCAAAGGATCCTCTAGTGCCACCGTGTCTATCCGTACATGCTGTGTACTTGAGGCTGAATCTGCAGCCATGACATGGACATACGCACCAGTTCTATCAATCATGGCGTCCCAGTACTCCCAGGTGCTGGAACCAGGCATGGTGTACACCTTGTTTGCGGGACGCATATCTCCAAATGGTAGTGTGTACTCAACGTCCTGCTGGACCTGCTGCGGCACCGTGCTCGTGCCACCAAAATACGTGAGCCCAAGGACGACAATCAACACGGCACCGAGTGCCAATAACGGCGCCCATGCAACAACTGATTGCTGCACCTGGTATGGCGCATCGTACACCGTTGGGCTAAGGGTACCCGACTCTTCATCAGGAGACGGTGTGTTGTACAAGTTATGCATTATCACAACAATACCGCACGCCCATGCGGTAGATACGGTATTGTCCACACATTGTTACGCTACAAGTGACTTGAGATCGATTGAGCCGTCGGCAAGGCCTTCAAGTTTGTCTGAGACGTCCACCTTACGTTTGATGAGTTTGGTGATTGTACTCATGAGATCCGGGCGGTTCACGGTGGTGCCGCCAATGATTCGCCCGTGCCACACGATAATGCGGCAGTGGTCGGTCTCGTCGTTTTCTATAGGAATGTGTATGATAGTGCGGTCTGCTTTGGGGCGCACATCACCAGTCCAGCCGATTTTGTGGCCAAAACCATGACTCGTGTGGAACGAGACCTGGCTATACGCTTCTCGTGCTCCGGTCATGTTCTTGCCGGCAAGCTCACCCTGCAGTCGAGCACTCATCCAGTCACCCATGATGACCGTCTCGCCAAGTGCACTGTCCCAGTTCTCGGTAGTGTCGCCGGCTGTGTACACGTCGGGTACGTTGGTCTCGAGGTACTGGTTGGCGATGATGCCCTTTTTGGTAGCAATACCCGCGTCCTTGACCCAGTCGAGCGGCAGCACCACACCAATGAACGCAAGCACGGCATCACAGTCGATAACGCGACCATTGGTGAGACGTACGCCCGCGACAAACCCTTCACCCAAGACTTCCTCGACTTCTGCTTCAGCAATTACTTCCACCCCGTGCTCGTCGAGGCTCTGACGGAGCGGCTTAACCCCTTCTGGTGAGAGGTTTGGCTCAAAAAAGTGCTTTTCCCGCATGACTTCAGTCACACTGTGCCCTGCTTCGATGAGAATCTCCATTATTTCAAATGACACGCATGAGCTTCCTATCATTACGACATGCTTCGGTTCGCTATCCACGAGCTTTTGGATACCCTTGGCATCGTCTACGGTGCGCAGGTAGTGAATACCTTTTTTGTCTGCACCCTTAACGTCCCACGGGCGGTTGTGTGCGCCCGTCGCAAGGAGGAGTTTGTCGTACTGCAAGCTGTCGCCGTCGGATAGGTGCACGCGCTTTTGATCTACATTGAGCTTCTCTGCACGTATGCCCTTAAAGAGGTGAATGTCGTTTTCGGTGTACCATTCTGCCGGTTTGAGCCATACGTTTTCAAACGGCATGTCCCCCGTGACCCAACCAGGCTTACTGAGGAGCACGCGCGAGTAGAGTGGATGCTTCTCGTCCGAGACAATGGCTATCTTGCCGCTCGGATCGTTCTTGCGGATCGTTTCTGCGGCTGTCGTGCCTGCAATACCGCCGCCAATGATTACGTATGTGTACTTTTGCATAGTTTTGAAAAGAAGCTTAGTTGGGTACTCTCGCCGAGAGAACGCTCCAAGGGCGCTTGCCCGGTCGTAGTCTCTCCGCAAGAGTACCCAACCGCGCTTAACGTCAAAGTTATTGTACACCAGCTTAGCGCAGTTGCTTGTGCATAGCGTGGACCGACATACCAAAGCTGTTTACATACTGCTCATCTTTATCGTATCCCAGTGCTTCGTAAAACGGTAAGCCAGCCGCACTCGCACCATGTATACCTACACTGTCGTGGTCTTTGGCTATGTGGCTCTCGAGTTCGTTCATGATAGCCGTCCCTACACCACGACGATGACAACCAGCGTGCACAAAGACTGCGTGTAGTTCGTTGCCCTCGCATGCACCGGTACCGCAAAGTGTGCCGTCGAGTTCAGCGACAACAAAAAACCAGTTTGCCACTTTTTCCTTAAGCTTTTCTTCCGTGTATAGCTCCTTCCAGCCTGCAATAACGTCCGGCTCGAGATGTTTGGCGTTCACGCGGTCGAGCGTGGTGTGTATGAGCTCATGCATGTCGGGAATATCACCCTCTTGCGCACGACGAATGGTGGGCGTGTCAGACATACTATGTACGTATACGATATTGCAGAATGCGCGCCTGGGAAACAGTGGCGAGCGTTAGAATCGTGCCCATAACGATGAACAGAGCATCGAACGAGTGCACGGCGACGATGTATCCACCGATGAGCATAGCAATGCCTCGCGCAACGTACCATAAACCGGACGAGAGTCCCCACAACAAACCATCGTGGTCGCCGTCACCCGAGTGTTTGTCATACAATGCGTACCATGTTGGTTCTGAAAGTGCTGTTGCTACTCCGACCAACACCTGCACGATGAGCAAACCTGCCATCGACGATACAAGTAGATACGCGAACGTCGCAACCGCGTTGAGGCCGTAGCCCGTAACAAGCAGCCAACCATGTCCCCACTCATCTGCGAACTTGCCAACAACGATCACGCCCACACCCATTACAACAAGGTACACGGCGTACACCCAGCTTATTTCGAGAACATCGCCGCCCACCTTCTCGGCAAACAGTGCATACAATGGACCGAGCATACCGGCTCCTAGACCCAGCAAGTTGCTCGACCACAGAAGGATCGATTCTGCGCGACTGATCATAAGTATCAGTATACGATGCACCGCCATGCTCTCACATACACAAATCCCCGCTCTAGCGGGGATTTGTGTGACACGAGCTCTGACTATGCTACCTGCACGCCAAACCTGTTAGAGATGCCTGCTGCCTTAACCAGTGCATCGTACTCACCACGAGTAAGCGTGATGTGCTCTTTGCCGAGCGTATCTCCTTCTATCAACGTATCAATTGTAGAGTTGAGTGCCTTCATGTTGTCATCAAGCACAGACAGTTGTGACTCCACCTGATCGAAGCGGCCGCGAACCTCGTCGCGGAAGCCCGTGAACTGATCGGTCTGAGCTGCTATAGCTGCCAGGATATCTTTTTTGTCTGATGACTCCATATAGATTATTTTGGAAAGACTTGATTGCCGTCGTTGTCGTACAAGAAGATTGCCTTTGTGGGACACGCTTCCGCAGATGCAATCAAGGTCTCGTCGTCGATGCTGTTTGCATCAGTGACAACCACCTTGTTCTCGTCATCAAGCTCGTAGGCCTCTGCTGCAACTGCTATGCAGGATACTGCTGCGATACACAGGTCGCGGTCGACTACAATCTTGCTAATGTTGCTGCCCTCTTTTTCGCGAGGGTATTCACGTAGATCTGCCATATGAAAAAGTATTATGTATTAAGTGTTTTGTATTATGTATGCTCGACTTACTCGAACTCCACCTTCTCGATCTCCTCTACTTCTTTGATAAGCAGCGGACCGATTGTCTTATTATACGTAACACTCGCGAGGCCACAATCCACACATGCGCCGTACACCTTGAGATACGCCGTACCCTCCTCGATGCGCAGTAGCTGCACATCCCCACCATGCATCTGCACGTACGGACGCACCTTGTCGAGCAGTACGTTGACCTGGTCTTTGGCGGACATTGTCCACCAGTATACGCGACTTGCAACGTAAACAAAAACGGGCCCCAAACGGGACCCGTTTTGAACAGCACATCTAGATCGATTCATGAGGTCCGGCCGGCATGTCATTGCCGATCAGGTCGCACTCGTTTAGTGCTGCCTGCAGTTCACGACGCATAGTACCGCAACGCTGTGCAAGCTGACCCTTTGACACCCGCCGAAAGCGTCCATCTGCATACTCTTCGAGATCGTTCACGCCACCCAACACTTCGGCAACGTGTTCTCGTGCAACGGTCAGTGCGGTGTCGAGCTGGGTGCAACGTTCTTCGTCACGCTTGCTCTTTTCCCTACACAAGTGTGCAGCTTCGGTTGCAGTCTCCTTGTGGTGTTTTGCTTCCGTGAGCTGTTGCTGAGCGATACGCAGTTTGTCCTCGACGTCCACACGTTGTGCGCCTAGTATGCCAATTTGCTCATACGCGTCTGCAAGCTCCTGTTCTAGTCGCTCGATGGTCTCCCAGGACATTTCACCCTCGACGTACACGTGGAACTCTTCTTCCGTCAGTTCTCCGGCAAGATACCTGAGAATACTATCCGGAGCCACATAGCGAACCTGCTGTCGATCAGCTTCTTCGCGATCTTCCACAAAGCGCTCTGGACCCACTGACAGCATCATCGTTTCTGACCGAAGCCCCAGAACGGCAACGCTTGCCGATCCTCTGTTGGTACTGCCGCCAGGATTCAGGTCAACGGTCCATTGGTTGTCTGTATTCTGGTGTACGGCGAGCACGACACCAACGTCAAGTGCTGTCCCCCGTAGGACACCTTGTACGCGCAACGCCATGTAGTGCACCTCAGTTGCTGCTTCGGTCTCTGTATGTTCGGGCATGAGCACCACGCGGTGCACATCGGTCTCTTCGTCTCGCGCATCGTGTGGCAGTGAACTACTCACGACACGAAACGTCACTTCCAGTTCAGTTGTTTCTAGTGCAACACCATTTGTTGCTTCCACGGTACGTAACACGTCAGAAATCTGCATCTTCACTTACTCCTCTGGTTGTAGTGTTCACGCCAGTTGTGCTGACGACTGTTCGAAATAGTGCCGGTTTGCCAAAACCTTGTCAATACATGTCAGATGTGGCACTATATGCGCGGGTTACATAGGGGAAACACCATGAAGGAAGTAGCACACAAGGAGCTCCTGCTCCTCACCGAAGAACCGGACCGCAATTTTGCACACGCTGCTGTTCGGTGTCGCACCGCAACACCAGGTAGCAAAGAGCGTGCCGAAGCGTTTACGCTGTCATGTACGCTTGCAGTAAGCCAGTTGCATGGAAACACGCTCGTGTCGCTTGCGAAATCGCCAGGAGAATTGGTGCAAGCCAAAACGGTATGGGAAGAGCTCACTACCATAGAGCTCGAGCATGCTGCGCAGCTCGACACGCCAGAAGCGTCACTTGGGGTGGCAAAGCTATCGCCCTGTGGCGAACTCAAGAAGAGGTCGCTACGTCAAGCATTCGAACAATGCAGAGATCTTGAAGACTATGCACCTGTATGGGTTGCCTGTCGACAGGCAGGGTATGAAGCACTTGCTGCGAGTATTTACCAAGTATGGCGCGACATTGCAGGAGACATACTTGAGGCGATAGCAGCCAGTAGGCAGTTTGACCAGGCAATCCGCGTGCGCAACCTAGTGCACAGTGACATGCCCGAATACCAGACAGCCCGCAAGCTATGCGCAGAGCTTGATATCGACCGATAGCAAAACACCGCCCGAGGGATCATCCCCGGGCGGTTCCATTTTATTGCAGTGTGGCTGCCTTAGCCGTTTTCGACTGCGTCGTGTTGACGGTTTTGTGCGCGGACGTTACGGACGGGCTCTAAAGCATCAGGCCAGTGTGCCTGCACTGTCACTTTTGCGATGATTGCGCGAAGGTCTCGCGCCAGTTTCCGGCCACCAAGGAACCAGCGGTCGGCTGCCTTGTACTGCAGTCGACAGATATCCCTCATTTTGGCCTTTACTTGGACAGTCAGATGATCAGCAAGTTCCGCAAGCGTCACATCAGGAAAATCACGTTCCGGCGACTCTTCATACCCGACCAAGTAGTCGGACATCTCGATGAGACGACGCCGTACATACCATTGGTCTTCTTGCAGTTCGTCAATCACCACTTGCCGCTGCATCAATGTATCCATATACACTTGGCACTCCTCGCGATCCGCATCAAGCATGGCTCGCGTATTTTGCAGTGCTTGATCGAGCTCGAGTACGTCCGCACGGGCCATGTCACGCTCTGCAGCCAACAATTCGATCTGCTCCTCAAGTGTGCTACCTGTGCAAGCGTCGAGAAACTGATCCTCGGTCAGATCGCCGTTGAGCAGCTTACAGACGTCGTTGGTCTGCGCGCGCAAGCCGTTCTGGCTGTAGCTTCCGGTGCTGCTTGCCTCACACAAGGTGCCGTCACTCATAGTGACGTGTAGCGTGCTTCCGCTCGTTACACGTTTTGGGTACCGACTATGAACAAAGGGTTCGGACAGGTCTGCGACCACACACCCTTCAATCGCGCGATGCAGTTGCACAAACATCCCATGTTGTTCCCATCGCCCTGTACTTGCCTGGGATGGCCAGGACAGGTTCAGCGCCACCAAAGCCTGATCTTGATCACTGCCAAGGTAGAACGTCGCTTCGGGTACGCCACGACTAGTTTCATACACGTCCGAGGTGCATGAGTGCCCAACGACATGCATGAAAGCACCACTTGTGCCTTTCATGTACAAGCGCACTGCGTGCTCTCCCACGGGCTGTTGTGCGACCTTTTCGTCTGGTTTCATCATCGATTCCTTGCAGTCAAACTGCCAAAGAACTCGTCTCCCGGCCAAACCGCGAAGACGGAGTGGTGTGCCCTACTCATGGCACCCAAGAGATTTCTAAGGTGCACATACTATACAACATATTTAGGATAAATCAACAGCTCGGCGAGTGCCGAGCTGTTGTGTTTGTTTCCTTATTTACGAGGTTGGACCTCGTAAATAACTTTAGCCGCGTGCTGACTTGATTTCCTCGGCGACGTTTGGTGGTACCACAGCGTAGTGGTCAAACTCCATTACCATTTGTCCGCGGCCTTCGGTCATTGAGCGGAGGGTTGTGGTATAACCAAACATTTCTGCTAGCGGCACCATGGCGTGGATGGTCTGCATGTCGACACCACGTGGCTCCATGCCTTCGATCTGGCCGCGCTTACTTGAGAGGTGGCCGTTGATGTCACCCATGAACTGCTCGGGCACGACGACCTCTACCTTCATGACTGGCTCGAGGAGCACAGCACTCGCCTTCTTTGCTGCATCCTGGAACGCCTGACTACCAGCGATCTTGTATGCGACTTCACTTGAGTCAACATCGTGGTAGCTACCGTCAAAGAGATCGACGGACACATCCACCATTTTGTAGCCGGCAACGATACCGCGATCCATGGCTTCCTTGATGCCTTTCATGACGGCCGGAATAAACTCCTGTGGAATCACACCACCCTTGATGTTGTTGATGAACTCGAAGTGATCCTCGCGCGTCGTGTTCTTGGCGATCTTGGCGCCCTCCTCGACTTCCTCGAGTGGCTTGATGTTGATCTTGACGTGACCATACTGACCACGACCACCAGTTTGCTTGATGTACTTACACTCTGCTTCTGATGGCTTCTGAATGGTCTCGCGGTAGGCAACCTGAGGACGGCCGATATTTGCTTCGACGTTGAACTCGCGCTTCATGCGGTCAACGAGAATATCTAGGTGGAGCTCGCCCATACCACTAATGATCGTTTCGTTGGTCTCTTCGTCACTCTCGACGCGGAACGTTGGGTCTTCGTCTGCAAGCTTCTTGAGGGCGATGCCAAGCTTCTCCTGGTCCGCCTTTGTCTTTGGTTCAATACGCACAGCAACCACAGGCTCTGGGAAGTGAATCTCCTCGAGTACGAGTGGGTGCTTTTCGTCACAAAGTGTGTGCGATGTTTTTGTATCCTTCAGGCCAACTGCTGCTGCGATCTCGCCAGCATATACCTCTTCGACTTCTTCTCGCTTGTCTGCCTGGAGGCGGACGATACGGCCAACGCGCTCTTTGGCGTTGGTTGTTGTGTTGTAGACGTAGCTTCCGGCCTTGAGTGAGCCTGAGTAGACACGGAAAAAGGTGAGTGAACCCACAAATGGGTCGGTCTGAACCTTGAAGGCGAGAGCGCAGAACGGATCGTCGTCTGAAGGATGGCGCTCTTCTTCCTCTTCGGTCTTTGGATTAGTCCCCTTCACTGCCGGGAGGTCGATAGGGCTTGGGAGGTAGTCGACAACAGCGTCGAGGACTGGCTGCACACCTTTGTTTTTGAGGGCTGACCCTGTAAATACTGGAAAGATTTCGTTTGCAATAACTGCCTTGCGCAGAAGCTCCTTGAGCTTTTCGAGACTTGGCTCATTGCCCTCGAGGTACGCGTTCATTGCTTCCTCGTCGTTTTCAACAATGCGCTCGATGAGCTCTGCGCGATACTTCTCGACGTCATCTTTCAGATTCTCTGGAATCTCATCACGCACCTCGACGTTGATACCAAGTTCACCACTGTAGTAGTAGCTTTTCTTGGTGAGGAGGTCGACCTGACCCTCGTGCTGATCTTCCTCGCCGATAGGTAGCTGCATGCGAATAGCCTTTTTGGAGAGACGGTCGAGAATACTCTGGTAGCTGCGCTCGAATGATGCGCCAGTACGGTCGAGCTTGTTGATGAAACAGAGGCGCGGGACGTTGGCATCATCTGCATAGCGCCAGTTAGTTTCTGACTGCGGCTCGACACCTGCGACACCGTCAAACACAACGATGGCACCGTCGAGTACACGCATCGAACGCTGCACCTCTGCCGTGAAGTCAATATGTCCCGGGGTGTCAATGATATTGAAACGAGTCTTGCTGTCGGCATCCTTTGGATCCTCGCCGATCTTGGTCCAGAAACAGGTGATAGCAGCTGAGGTAATGGTGATGCCGCGCTCACGCTCCTGGTCCATCCAGTCAGTGACCGTCTCACCCTCGTGGACCTCACCGATCTTGTGACTCATGCCTGTGTAGTAGAGCACACGTTCAGACGTGGTTGTTTTGCCAGCATCGATGTGTGCAATGATGCCGAAGTTACGAACTTTCTCTAGGGGATAATCTCTACTCATACAGGTTAGTAATGTAATTGAATAAAAGCGCGTACAGCGCAAAAGTGCGCATACTATACAGCGAATACCTACAATACTCAAGGGACAGGAACGATTGAAGGCCCGGTGAAAACCGGGCCTTCCTTGTGGTTAGAGTGCATGCGTGCCCTCCGGCGGGAACTGATACCATATGAGCAAGTCACGATACCCTTTCTCGCGCTTCACCGTTATGAGCACCGAGCCAACGGTGCCGTCTGGGTACGTGTGCGGCAGCGCGCATTCTGCCTCGGGCGTACCAAGATTGCCATCCTTGTACACAACACAACCATGTGGGTAATCACCCCGTATGATGCGATGCAGCAACATATGCTCTTCGACCACCTGCTGAGCAACACCACCCTTTTCATTAAGCAGTGGCACAAGACTTAGTGGAATACCGAAGTGCTTCATAACCTCTGTAAACCTGCGACGTTCATCTTGGATCGTAGCTTGCAAGCGTTCGTTGGTCGCATACACGCCATCAAGCTCAGCAAGGATGCTGTTCTTGTGCACATGCACGTCCTTGAAAAGCGCATACAGGTCGTTGATCTCTGCGCCGCAACTGGTGGTGACGGCCTGTGCATAACGTTCGCTTTTTGCAAGCACTTGATCCAGTCGGATCAAACCCAGAAACACGGCTACCCCAACGACAAGTAGTGTGCCGAGCAAATACTTCGTTTGCAGCCTCAGTTTGTTTCTTGGCTTCGCCATGAGACACCTCCGTAGTTAACACAGAAAAACCTGTTCAGACTATACAACGTATGTATCTTTTGTCAATGCTGCAGCACCACAAAAAAAGCCCTTCGGGGCTTTTCTAGTGTCTGCGGTCCGTGCCTACCAAGCAAAGTGAGCAAATGCACGGTTGGCTTCTGCCATACGATGTGTGTCTTCTTTCTTTTTGATGGCACTACCTTCGTTGTTTGCTGCCTGAACAAGCTCGTCTGCCAGGAAGTGTGATAGCGGACCGCCACTCTTTGCTCGAGCTGCTGCAATAATCCAGCGCATAGCAAGTGCTTGGCGACGCTCTGCGCGCACCTCGCGAGGAACCTGGTAGTTTGCGCCACCAACGCGACGGCTGCGGACCTCTACCGAAGGGCCGACATTGCGAATAGCTTCTTCGAACACCTCCAGTGGCTCACGTGCGGTACCTTCACCTTTCTCCTCAAGCTTCTTGATCTCGTCGAGTGCACCGTAGACTACTTTGCGTGCGGTTTCTTTCTTACCATCGAGCATTACGTTGTTGATGAACTTCTCCAGGCGCTCGCTATTGTAGCGGCTGTCTGGTGCAATGCGAATTTTCTTCTTGATTGGTCGTCGCATAAACTTAATTGCCCTTTGGCTTCTTGGAACCGTACTTAGAACGGCCCTGCGTACGGTTCTCAACACCCGTAGCATCGAGCTTACCGCGTACGATAGTGTAACGAATGTTAACGTCCTTCACACGACCACCGCGTACGAGTACCACCGAGTGCTCCTGGAGCTGATGCCCCATACCTGGAATGTATGCAGATACTTCTTCGCCGTTGGTGAGGCGCACACGAGCATACTTACGGATAGCTGAGTTTGGCTTACGTGGCGTCTTAGTTGTTACCTTCACACACACCCCACGCTTAAACGGCGCCGGGTAGAAGGTTGGCTTGTTCTTGAGTGTATTAAAGCCCTTACCCAATGCAGGAACCTTGGACTTCTTGCTCTTGTCCTTGCGAGGCTTTTTTACGAGTTGATTGATTGTTGGCATAACAATATAAAACGACGAAACGTCGAGTGGAGGTACTGTACTATAGCAGCTTTGTATATGCAAGCCCCGCAGTACGCGGGGCTTGTTCCTGGGTTATGCACCTTCTGCGTCCGGATGGTGCGTAATCTGCTCTTCCAATTCGTCGTCCTTTTCCAGTAGTCCATCGAGCTCTGTAAGCAGTTGGTCACGGTGTACCCGCTCAAGTTCGACCCGCTCCGCACGAAGCTCTTCAAGTCGTTCAGCAAGCTTTGCAATACCGGCCTCCACTTTCGCAATCGCCTGATCCTGCTTCTTGAGCGCATCGTCTCGGTGGCCATTTGCGAGTGCGGCTTGCAGTTCCTCTTCGGCTTTGCGTACTTCTGCAAGTGCGAACAACAGTACTGCGTAGCTGTTCTCGGCACTGTTTTCACCTGTATTGGCATCCATGTACTTTGCCACAGGCTGTTTGTCCACTAACGTCTGCATTTGTGAAGGAACCGACTCGTACGGCTGTGCTAGCAGCTGCGCTACCGTTTCTGTACCCAGTGCAGCTTCGGCGAGATTGGTACCTGACGGCCCCAATCTAAAGCGCCGGTGCCTGTTTTCCGCTATCGGCAACTCATCCAAACAACGTTGCCTGAGCCACCCGCTGATTGTGCTTGCGACCGTGTCGACGGAAAACATGCCTCCGTATTTATCCCGACAGCTAGCGAGTACACTGCCGAGACTGGGTGGTTTTTCCATACGTCCTGCCTTGTGCAGCTCGATCAACTGCAGTGCTTCAAGCTGCTTTTCGTTCAGTGTACTGGGCAAACCAGGTTCTGCACGGACTTTGTTCTTGCCGCCGTCAAACAGTGATGCAACATGTGCTACAGCAATATCCTCCGGTGGCACAAGCATGCATCGCTTGATCATGCCCTGACGTATCGAATGCACCGGCACGTCGATTACCACATGGTGTTTGTTGACCTGATGCACCGTTATGTTTGCTCGTGCGGCATCTACACGATCACCATGCTCGACAAGTTCCACCGTGAAGGTATGCTCAATCAGACTGGCATCGGCGGTGTTGATAGCCGTAGCGATCACCTCAGCAAGGGCGTTGCGCATTAGGTTGGGGACATTATTTCCAGTGACTTGTATGTGCACGTCCGTTCTCCTTTGTGTTCTACGTGGCATATGCCACCCTGCCGCGCACTATACGACCACCACCACCATGTCGCAAGTTTCTGTACACATACAGCGTACATCTACTTTTTTGTATTTCTCTAGAGTGTTGATTTATTGCATTATTGTGTTATTGTAGCGCCAGGCTTCAACTCACTGGAGACTGCAATGAAAGAGCAGGAAACACGACTTGGTGGACACACACTGCGTCACAATATCGGACTACTCATCACACTCATTATCATTCTAAGCTTGGTGTCTACGCTAGCGATAGTTGTCAGCCACACGGCCAAACAGCGCGCTGAGCAAGTTGCCTACATCGAGGAGCTTCCTGAAGCAGAGCAGTATGCACTGGCAACGAAATCCGAGGAACTGCGCGAACGGGTGTATATGGGTGAGCGACCGTTTGTGATCTCTCCCACAGGTAGCGTCAGCATCGTCTGTCGACACAGTGCTGAAGAATCACCATTTGACGATGGCGACCTGTACCCGGTTATGCGCACACTGGTGGATGAAGGTTGCCCCCAAAGCGCAACCTGGTCGTCGAGTTCCTACAACATGGCTCACTGGACAATTGTCTGGCCAACTGAGAAGACTCACTACGCAGAAACGGCTGTGAAGTGGATCAACCAAAGCATGTAGCTTGGCACAAAAAACCCCGCATAAGTGCGGGGTTTTGTCTATTTGTCTTCTTTATGTTGTACGTCCTCTGATGATTCCTCGTCCTGCCCATTCGATGTCTTGGGAAATGCGTTGGGATCCTTACCTTCAAGAAGTCGGAACACCATATCGTTGGTCATCTGACTTGCGACGTAGATCCTGATCGACTGTTCGTTGGCGTCCTTGTAGTGCTCTTTCAAGTGTGCAACTTCACGCTCGAGTCGCTCAGGTGCAGGTGCCAGCTCCTCTTTTTTACTGATTTCGTTAAAGATGAGCTGTAGCTTGGCACGCTTTTCGGCATCTGGTTTCCATTCCTTGCGTAGATCTTCAATCTCCTTCCCTGCCTGTTTCAGGTAGTCCTCCATTTTCATTCCGGCACGCTGCACACGGTCCTCAAACGAAGCCATCATCTGATCTATCTCGCCATTGATGAACACCTCTGGTACGTCAAGCTTCGTTTTGTTTATGACTGCATCTGCAAGTGCCAGACGTATCTTCTCGTGTGCTTTCTGCTGCTTGTCCATCAGCATCTGCGCTTTCATCTTGCTCTTGAGGTCATCGAGACTCTTGAACTCACCTAGTTTCTTTGCAAACTCGTCGTTGAGCTCTGGCAGTTCACGCTCTTTGTCCTTGCCGTCTTCGTCTTTCTCCGCCGGACCAGCAATGATGCCACGCAACCGTTCAAGCTCTGCGCCAATGTCGTCGTCCGTTACTTCGATCTTGTCTGGATCATCTGCCTTTTTCATTTCTGCTGCTGCTAGCTTCTTGTAGTCAGGCAGCTTCACTTCGGGGTAGACAGCAGTCGTGATCTTGAAGCCAATCGGATTGCCGGCAGCAAGCTTGGTGATGGTCACCTGCGGACGGCCGACAACATCAAGCTTGTTGTCATCGACGATCTCTACGTACACGTCGCCAATAGCTTGCTCTGCAATTTCTTGCATAATCGCCGTATCGCCGACGTGGCTGATCACCATGTCTTCGGGTACGTGACCCTTGCGAAAACCAGGTAGTTCAAGCCCTTTTTGTATCTTTGCAATAGCCTTACTCCGGTACGTATGCACCACGTCGACTGGTATCTCACCCTCAATGTCGATCTTGGAGTTCTCCTTGTTTGAAATCTTTAGTTCTGCGTAACGTTTTTTGTCTGCTGTTGTGTCATTCATATGGTCCCGAGTCTACCGTGAAGGGACTGTAAACGCAACGAAGCCCGCTTGTGAACGGGCTTCGTTGTTGTACTGAGTATGTACAGTTTATAGCTCTTCGAGCATTTGGTCGAGCTCGGCCTCCATGTCTACAAGGTCACTGTCAAGTGACTCGAGTTCAGGCATGTCGAGGTCTGCTTCAAGGGCAGATACCTCGTCACTCGTCGAAAGTGGATCACTCTCCGGCGTTGGTTCGGGTTGAGCCACGGGTTCTGGCTCTGCTGGCACCGGCACTTCTGGTGCTGGCTCCTCAACTGGCGTACCTGGTATGATTCGTGCTCCCCACATATACATCAACGCAAGCACCACAACGATGACTGCAAGGACAATGGTGATGATGAGTTTCTTGGTACTGTCGTCCGGTAGCGGTGTGTCTGCCTCAGCGACCGATTCCTGTGGTACTTCAGGTGTTGGTTCTGCTGGCACCTGTTCTGCAGGAGCACCTTCTTGTGGTGCGTCCTGTGATTGTTTTTCTTGTTCTGGGTCCATGGTGTTGTCTTATGCTGCTAACTACTCGTCCGATTCGTCTTCACCTCCATCTTCTTCGGCTTCTTCCTCTACGTCAGCCTGCGCTGCTACTTCCTCGACTGCCAACTTGACCGCTTCGACGGCGTCGCGAAGTGCGGCATGAACTGCCTTGATGCTCTCCTTGGCAACCGCTGCCGCTTCCTTGAGTGATTCCTTGTCGACCGCTGGGTCATCCGATGCAAGCACATCAGCAGCAATCTCAACAGCATATGCCACATCCGCACGTGCCACCTCTACCTGCGCGTATGCATCTGCAAGTGCTGCCTCCGCACCAGTCATGTCAACATCTGCACTGTCCACCTTGTCCATTCGTGAACTGATCTTGTCTGCGATTGCCTTTAATCGATCGATGGCTGCGTACATGCGGTCTGCCATCTTGTCGACATGAGAGCTCAAACGCTGTTGCATTTGTTCCTGGAGCTTTGCACGACGTTCATACGTATCTGCCTCGTGCTTTTCCAGCTTAGCCTTGAGCTCTTCACGACGCTCGTCGAGTGTAGTCTGCATTTGCTCGCGATTCTGTTGCATGAGCTGCAGGCGTTCTTCCTTGTGTTCAGCGAGCATCTCCATTCTTGCTTCTTTTGTTTCTGCACGAAACACAGGAACAGCACTTGTGCCGTTCTCTTGGCGCATCTCCTGGAACGACTCCTTAGTCTGTGTACGAAATTCCTGGCGCTCAGCTTGGTTCTCTTCAAAAAGATCTTTACGCGCTTGCGTTTGCTCTTTGTAGAGCGTTGGCACAGGGCGCGCGACTTCCCCCGGACATGCTGCAAACTCGCAGTTCGGTCCCTCGCGACTCACGTAGCTACCGTCAGAACACATCTTGGCATCCTGCGTACAAGCAACGGAGCTTGCTTCCTCTGCGTGTACCCGAAGCGCTAGCATGCCGAGCACCGCAAACAGCACCACCGCAAGCGAGATCGTTGTCGCTCGTGCTGTGGTTGTAATATGTTGTTGTGTCATATACAAAGTGACTTAGTAATGTTGTACGACTAAGTAGAGGCCCTCTAGGACCTATGGCAAGTATAGCAAAGCGCACCCTGGGAAGGGTGCGCTCGTGTTGATAAGAAATGACTTAGGCAGCGCGTCTGAGGTCGTCGATCTCACCTTGTATTTCCCGCTCCCTATCTTCTGCCTCTCGCAATCTTTCACGTGCCTGGTCGAGCTCGGTTCGATACCCGTCGAGTTTGCCTTGCTCTTGATCGATCTTTCTGTAACCCTCACCAATAGTATCCTGCAGTCGACTCAGTTGTGCCTGAGCGCGTTCAAGATCTGCCTCCTTTGGCGTGACCTCACGGTCACGGATCTGTGAGATTTGTGATTCTGTATCGCTCACTTGCTTCTCGGCACGCTCAACCGCAGTCCGTTCTTGTTGTGTCTGTGATTGTGCGGTACGCAGATCCGACTCTTTGCGAGACACTTCAGCCTCGGTCTCTCGACGTTTGCGCTGCTCTTCTTCTTGTTCGCGGCGACGTTCTTCATCTGAATCCATAAGCTGATATGTGATTATTCGTAGTACGCTATGTAGTATCCCGCTATTCCGAACGCAGGGCAAGATTGTACAAAAAAACGATGTAGCACCTCGTTTTTTTGTATCTTACTTGCCGTGTTGTTCGTTGTAAATATCGATCGACTTGAGAACCATCTTGAGCGCCTCTTCTCGGCCCATGTAGCCCTTGGTCTCTACGGGAGCAGGCTTGCCTTTGAGGGTCTTGTAGGTTTGGAAGAAGTGTTCGTACTCCTTCAAGTTGTGCTTGTTGAGGTCATTGAGTTCTTTAATATCGTCCCAGCGTTTATCGTCTGCAGGTACCGCAACAATCTTTACGTCACTTTCGCCATCGTCGATCATGTCGAGGACAGCGACCGGACGTACTGGCACCAGAATACCTGGGTTGAGTGGGAACGTGGTCAACACAATAACGTCGAGCGCATCGCCATCCTCCCAGAGTGTGCGTGGTGCAAAGCCATAATCGAATGGATACGGAGCTGCGCTGTAGTTTGCGCGATCCAGTGCAATGAGGCCTGTTTCCTTGTCGATCTCGTACTTGTTGTACGATCCCTTCGGAATCTCGATGATTGCATTGAATACATCTGGTACATTGTCGCCCAATGGGACATCATGCCATAGGTTCATGGTCGTATGTGAATTAGGAATTAAGAATTGGGATTAAGTATACTACTTCTTTTCCTCGGAAGAGTCGCCTGTATCGTCAGAAATATCCTTGTCAGCCTCTTCCTCTACTTCTTCGGCATCGGACTCTTCTTTTGCCTCATCGTCTGTGTCGTCAGACTCTTTGGTCGTAGCGTCTTCTTCAGCGTCTTTCTTTGCTTCTTCAGTATCTTCCTCGACAGCTTCACCCTTCTCATCTGCGTCCGAGGCTTCCTCTGTTGGTGTGTCTTCGGCAGGTGCTTCGTCTTCGGACACGGTCACGTCGCCTGCTTCACCGGTCTCAGCAACACTGTCGCCCTCGAGCGAATGAATGTCGATGCGCCAGCCGGTGAGCTTTGCAGCGAGGCGCACGTTCTGACCACCGCGGCCGATCGCCAGTGACTGCTGATCTTCGGACACCTCAACAACAGCGTGGTGCTCATCCTCATTGAGTTCCACATCGATCACCTTAGCTGGTGAAAGTGCGTCTTCAATAAAGTGCTCAGGGGCTTCAGACCATTCGATAATATCGATCTTTTCTCCACCTAGCTCGCTCATAACCGTAGAAACACGTACACCGCGCTGACCAACGAGTGCACCAACCGGATCTGTGTGTTCATCTGAAGCAAACACGGCCACCTTGGAGCGGCTTCCTGGCTCACGTGCCACAGCCTTGATCTCGATAGCGCCGCTTGCTAGCTCGGGTGCCTCCTGCTCGAAGAGCTTTACAAGGAAGCGTGGGTGACTGCGTGAGACACGAATCATCACACCGCGTGGGCTCTCCTCAACAGAGTAAAGGTATGCGCGCACGCGCTCACCCTGACGAAAACGTTCGCCCGGAATCTGCTCATCGTACGGCATGATAGCCTGGGTGCGGCCAAGGTCAAGGAAAATGTTGCCACGCTCGACGCGCTGTACGGTACCAGAGACAACTTCTCCTTCACGACCTTCAAACTCACCGAGGATACTCACCTTTTCAGCCTCACGAATCTTCTGGATGATCACCTGTTTTGCAGTCTGAGCAGCAATACGGCCGAAATCCTCCTGTGCTTCGAGCGGGAAGATAAGCTCTTCATCAACTTCCACGTCCTTTTTGATACGACGTGCATCCTCTACGAGAATGTGTTTTTCGGCATCGTAGCGCACACGCTCGTCCTCTTCGTCCGTTGGTGCATTTGGGTCCACCTCGCCTGGGTGTTCGATGATGTTGCCATCCTCGTCGAGCTCTGGCTCGCTTGGGAACCACACACGTTCCTCATCGACCACAAACTTGATCTGGAAGAACTCCGTTGTGCCGGTACTGATATCAAACTTCGCACGAACCACCTGGCCGCGCTTTCCGTACTCCTTCTTATATGCTGTAGCGAGTGCTGTGCCAATGGCCTCAATGACGCTCTCGCGGCTGATACCGCGTTCCTCGAACTCTCCGAGAGCTGAGTTGATGACTTTTAGGTCAATCATACTAGGGTTTGTTTAATAATAGTTTTTGTAATATGGGTTTCTGATACGAAAAGTGCCCCCGCTCGGGGACAGTTCAGAGTACGCAGAGTGTACCACGTCGAGCGGTCATGTCAAATTATGGTGGTCAAGGCTTCGCCAATGCAACCTCTCCGTGAAACTCGCGCGTAGCAGCATTCACTGCAGTAGCTAGCGCCAAGCTTCCCGGAGAGGTTCATTGGCTGCGCAACCACGTACGTAGCCGCGTAGCCAATGAACCTTCTGAAGAGGCTTGGCACTAGCCACGTCAGTACTAGCTTGCTTCGTACGAGTGTCTTCAGAAGGTTGCATTGGCGAAGCTGTTACAACCACTTGTTGGTGTGAAGATGCAAAAAGGCCCGGCTTGCGCACGGGCCTTCCTCCAAGGTGCTGGGTGACGTCAGATGCGGTACGGATCGGCGGCGGTGATCCAGGTCGGGTCGTCGGTGGTTCTCGTCGCCATAGTCAACGTCCATTCTTTCGGGGGACCAGTTGTCAGTGCTTCCATCTCAAGTCTCCTTGCTGGAGGTTGCAAACGACCGGACGGTCGTCTGTGCATCCATGAAATCACACCTGGAGTTTGGTGCAAGCAAATGTTGAAAACAACGCACCATATATAGGTGTGTACTGGTACAATAGAGCCACTGAGGCCATCACCTCACGCTGATCTTTGTGGCTACAACAAGTTCACAACTGAAGAACTTTGTACTTGATTCTGGGCTCGTCACCAAGAGCGCCTACGCTGCTGCCGAGAAGGAGGCTGAGAAAAAGAAAACAACACCCGAGGAGATACTCGTCTCCGCAGGCAAAATGACCGAGGATGACCTGCGGCGTATGCAGGCGTATGTACTGGGTGTTCCCTTCATCAACCTCACCAAAGAGAAAATCGACTACGAGGTGCTCTCCTTGATCCCCGAGCCAATTGCACGCACGCACAACGTCGTTGCCTACAAGAAGACTGATCGCGAGCTCGAGGTTGCCATGCTCGATGTTGAAGACCTGCGCTCAATTGAGTTCATAAAGAAAAAGGTGGGACTCAAGATTCTGCCGCGTCTCACCGACGCTGAAAGCATCAAGCATGCGATACTCCAGTACCAGAAAACCCTACGAGACGAGTTTGGTGACCTTATCAAGCGCGAAAGTGCTTCGATTAGCATCCTTGAAGAAGACGAGGCGGGAGCAAGTGAGGCAGACCTCAAGAAGCTTGCGGAAGATGTGCCGGTAGTGCGTGTAGTGAACGCCCTTTTGAAACACGCCATCATTCAAAACGCATCTGACATACATATTGAACCTCAAGAGAACGAAATGCTCGTCCGCTATCGTATAGACGGTATTTTGCACGATGCGATGACGTTGCCGAAGAACGCTGCAGCAAGTATCACCGCACGCATTAAAGTGCTATCGAGCTTGAAACTCGACGAAAAACGCCTCCCGCAGGATGGGCGATTTAAAATGGCAGTTGATGGGGAAAAGGTTAGCTTCCGTGTGTCACTTCTGCCAACATACTACGGTGAAAAAACAGTGATGCGTCTCCTGCGCGAAAGCGGTGGTGGCTTTACGCTGGAAGGTCTTGGCTTTCACGGTGAATCGCTCGAGCGGATTCATGGAGCCATGAAACAAACGACCGGCATGATCCTCACCACTGGACCAACGGGGAGTGGTAAGACAACTTCGCTCTATACTATCCTCGACATTCTCAACACATCGGACGTCAACATTTCAACGGTTGAAGACCCTATTGAGTATCAGATGCAACGCATCAATCAAACACAGGTCCGACCTGATATTGGCTTCACGTTCGCAAAGGGTCTTCGGGCACTCGTGCGCCAAGACCCAGACGTCATTATGGTTGGTGAGATCCGTGACAATGAAACCGCGAGCCTAGCAGTGAATGCCGCACTCACTGGCCATCTCGTACTTTCAACCCTACACACCAACAGCTCTGCAGGTGCAGTACCGCGACTAATGGACATGGATGTTGAGCCATTCCTGCTCTCAAGCACGCTGCGTGTTGTCATTGCGCAACGTCTAGTGCGACGCCTGCATGGCAAAACTGAAACCTACAAGCTTAAGAAAGACGAGTTCCAATCGCTTGAGGGGTTGATTGACTTTGACAAAGTCCTCAAGGCGCTTGTCACCGAAGGTATAGCAAAAAAAGGTGCAACACTCGAAGACTTATCGTTCCACAAACCGGTTACAAGCGACGAAGCACCTGACGGCTACAAGGGTCGTGCGGTAATCAACGAAGTGCTTACGGTGTCCCCCGCAATCATTGAACTTATCTTGACAAAAGCAAGCACCGACAAGATTGAAAAGCAGGCCCGAGACGAGGGCATGCTCACGATGGCAGAAGATGGTTTCTTCAAAGCCGTTCAGGGTCTCACCACAATCGAGGAAGTACTTCGAGTAATTAACGAGTAGTATGCCCCATTTTAAATACAAGGCACTTCGCAAGGAAGATAACGAGAGCTACGAAGCTATTGTTGAGGCCACAGATCGTTTCGAGGTCTATGGCATCGTACGCAAGGAGGGGGGACAAGTAGTCTCTGTTGAAGAGGTGAAAAATGATGGTGCTGCTGCAGTACTCCAGGGAGACATTCTTAAACCACTGCGCCGCGTCAAAATGGAGGACAAGATTCTCCTTACCCGAAACCTTGGCGCAATGCTCAATGCTGGCTTGTCACTTTCGCGCGCGCTTAGCATCATCAAACGTCAATCGAAGAACACGAAGCTGCAAGACATCCTTGCAGAAGTCATACAAGATATCGAACAGGGTGGTTCACTTTCTGGTGCCATGAAGAAGCATCCCAAGACCTTCAGCACTCTTGTCACCAGCATGGTTGCGGCAGGTGAAGAAGCAGGTACGTTATCAGACTCACTACTCACCATCAGTGAGCAGCTCAAAAAAGCGTACGACCTAAAGAAAAAGGTGCGCGGTGCGATGATTTACCCTTCAGTCATTTTGTCGGTTCTTGTGGGAGTTGGTGTGCTGATGATGATGTACATTGTGCCGACACTTGCTGAGACCTTCGAGGGTCTGGGAACCGAGCTTCCTGCAAGTACACAACTCATTATGACGATCAGTAACATTCTTGTGAATTACACACTAGTTGCATTTGGTGTCGCCGCTGCAGTTATTGTCTCATTCATCATGTTTGTACGCACACCCCAAGGTAAACGCATCGTTGAAACAGCACTGCTTCATGTGCCGGTCATAGGCGAACTCATCAAAGAAACCAACAGTGCCCGCACCGGCCGCACATTGTCCTCCCTTCTCTCCTCGGGTGTCAATGTTGTACAGGCAATGACCATTACAGAGGACGTACTGCAGAACACTCACTTCAAGGAAGTACTGGCTGAAGCAAAAAAACGCGTGCAGACTGGTACACAAATAGCAGAGGTTTTCATAGAGCGAGAGGATCTGTATCCACCACTTGTTGGAGAGCTTATAAGCGTTGGTGAAGAAACGGGCAACCTGCCTGACATGCTGCACGAACTAGCAACGTTTTACGAAAAAGAAGTGGAACAAAAGACAAAAAACATGAGTACTATTATTGAGCCGATGTTGATGCTTATCGTTGGCCTTGCAGTAGGATACTTCGCCGTAGCTATGATTAGTCCAATTTATGGTGTCGCAGAAACATTCTAGTCAGACGGGGTTCACGCTTATCGAACTCCTTGTTGTTATTGCAATCATTACCGTACTGGCAGCGTTCGCGGTGGGTAGTCTTGGGTCATTTGGCGACAATTCGAGTAACGAAACAACGGCCCGCAAGGTTGTGGCAGCTCTCAACACGGCACATGCACGAACGCTTTCAGCACAAAATGGCACCCATTACGGTGTTCACTTTGACACGAATACGGTAACAGTCTTTCCGGGAGATACGTATAGTGCTGGCCACGCAAGCAACACTGTAACGACGCTCACACGGGGAACGATCACGACTGTTTCCCTGTCGGACAGTAGTGATGATGTCGTATTTTCACGCCTTCGAGGTACTGCGTCTGCAACTGGCACGGTAACGGTAACGCAAACAAAAACTCCCCTGACAAAAACAATAATTATTCATGAGACAGGGCTCTCTGAAATTCAATAACATGCACACACAAACACAACGCGGTATCGGTATGGTCGAAGCAGTTGTTGTCATTTCAATTGTCAGTGTCGCTTTTGCGGCAATTCTTTCTGCTGTTGTCTTCTTTCTGCGCGGCGGTCTGTTGGCCGCAGACAATACGCAAGCAATGTACCTACTAGAAGAGGGCGTCGAGGCTGTGCGCTTTCTACGTGATGAGAGCTACAGCACGAACATCACGCCAATAATTGGTGCTGGTGTACGTTATCTAGACCCAAACGCAAGTGGCTTCACGGTAACGACAACTAACACCCCTGTACTTGGACAGTTCACTCGGAGCATAGAACTAACCGAAGTATATCGACGCACTGCAGATGATGACATTGTGCCGTCCACCTCCGGTGACCCCAAGGCTGTAGACCCGGGGACTGCACGTCTCGAAGTGGCCGTCACATGGGCTGGCGGCTCACTCAACACTACTACGTACATAGCTGACTTGTATGAAAACTAACATAAACACTCGAGGATTCTCGCTTGTTGAGACCATAATATACATTGCAATTCTCTCAATCATCGTATCTGCACTTGTTGTAACGGCTGTTTCACTCCTGAACACCTTTACACGATTGCGAGCGGCTCAGGATATTTCTCAGGCAAGTACGGTTACACTCGAACGGCTCACGCGTGAACTGCGCTTTGCGAACGCTGTAGACACTGGTGCAAGTACACTCGGTAGCAACCCCGGCACACTTGTTTTACATACCGTTGATGCGAGTGACACGCCTACTACCGTTACCACAACACTGTCAGGTGGTCGGGTAATGATGCAGATGGGCTCTGGTGCGCTAGTGCCCCTAACACACGCAAACGTCACCATATCAAACCTGACCTTTACCCACGTAGTGGGCACTGAAACAGAAGCGGTGCGTGTGGACCTCACTGCGGAGCGTGCGGTCAAGGGTGCAACCTCGACAAAACAGTACCGGACATTCGTAGTACTTGATGCTTCCTAGCATGAAAAGGTCTGCTACAAACGCTGAGGGAGGACAAGTAATGTTACTCGTCACTATACTTCTTCTTGGTGGCAGTATGGTTATAGCTTCAGGCACACTCACTGTGGCAAAGAATCAAGTACGTGTTGCAACAGAGAACTCGATTGCAAAAGATACCCACACTCTATCCGAAGGCGCTGTTGAGGAGGTTGTATATCGACATTTACAAGGAATGGATGTATCGGCAACTGAGACACTGACAGAAAACGGTGTAAGTGCGACGGTCGTAACAACTAACGTTGGCGGTGGCAAACGCATACACGCAACAGGCGCGCTCAACGGCCGTGAGCGAACGACAGAGGTTGAACTTAGAACAGGTAACAGCTTTTCATTTAGTTACGGCGTGCAGAGTGACTCGGGGGGTATAGAACTAGACAACAGTGCAAGTGTCATTGGTGATGTGTTTGCAAACGGCGACATTATTGGGCACAACAAGGAGATGATTTATGGCAACATTGTTACTGGTGGCCCAAGCGGATACGTGTACGAGGTGCGGGCCACCGGCTCTGTGCGTTCACACGAACTCGAAGATGTGTATGTGGAAGGTGACGCGTACTACCAGGTGAAAGACATACTGACGACTGTGGACGGAACTGAGTATCCGGGATCAGGAGACCCTGCAACATCAAGCTTGCCGCTACCAGAATCACTACTTGACCAGTGGCAAACCGAGGCAGAAGCAGACAACATCACCAACTCACCCTGTCCTTACGAGATCAAGAACACAACGGACACAATTTCTGGAAAGTACACATGTGGCATGAAGATAACCAACTCCTCCGTTGTAACACTTGATGGTCCGGTATGGGTTGTCGGTGACATAGAGATAGAAAACAGCTCCGCCATTAGCATCAATCCGGCACTAGGTGATAAGAGCATACCGATCATTGTTGATGACCCAAGTGATCGATCTGGCAGTGGTATCATCACGCTCAAAAACAGCACAACGTTTGCTGGAACCGGTGATCCACGCTCATTTGTGTTTCTCATATCTCGCAACAATGACATCAGTACTGGCGGCAGTAATGCGGCTATAGAGATAAGCAACAGTGCTGCGGGAGACTTGGTACTGTACACAAATGGCGGCATGATCCAAGCTGAAAACAACACGACTCTTACCGCTGCTATCGCATACAAAATATTTCTCAAGAACTCGGCACAGGCAGTCTACGATACTGAGCTGGACGATATCCTTTTTACATCTGGTTCTAGTACAAACACGTACGTAATCGACTCATGGAAAGAAGTGGAGTAGAAAAACAAAATACTGAACGTGGTGCCATATTGTTTGTTGTCACTGTACTTATATTGTTGGGCTCTATGCTTGTGGTGGCGGGCATCATTGTCGTTGTGCGTACCCATGTACAAGTAGTGACAGAGCAGTACCTGGCTTTGGATACATACATGTTTGCAGAAGGGGCACTCGAGGAAGTGGTGTATAGACACAAGACAGCACTACAGGTTTCTCCCACGGAAACGCTGAGCGAAGGTGCGCTGGTAACAAACACAGTAACGACTAACGTTCCGGGTGGCAAAACAGTTCGATCTGATGCATCACTTGTTGGCCGCACACGTGCCCTCGAGGCAGAGCTTATTGAAGGCGACGGTGTTTCGTTCAGCTTTGGGGTACAGACACACAACGGTGGCCTTATCATGGAGAATAGTAGCAGCGTTAACGGCAATGTGTACAGTAATGGTCCTATTATCGGCCACAATCTCAACCTGATTCGCGGTACCGCTATCTCCGCAGGACCTAGCGGCTCAATAACAGAAGTGCACGCCACTGGAAGCATGTACGCACACGACATAAGTGACTCATATGTTGAGGATGATGCGTACTATCAAACAATCGACATACTCACAACAGTTGATGGAACAAGGTACCCAGGTTCACCTGACCTTGCCACAACATCGCTACCGATTGACGATGCCCTCTTAGACAGCTGGGCGGCGTTTGCGGCTAGCTCAAGTGTTATGAGTGCAGAGTGTGCTGCGGCCGGAGGAACACTTGTGTTTGATGCAGATGTGACACTTGGACCAGTAAAGATTCCGTGCGACGTGGTCTTTGAAAAGTTCCCGACGGTTACTGTTGCTGGGGTCATTTGGGTAGAAGGTAACCTTGAGTTTACTCAAGGTCCCGAGTTTGAGATCCACCCAGCAATAGGCAACAAAAGTGTTCCGATAATTGTGGATGACCCAGGCGATCGTCTTACATCGGGTCAAGTCACCATGAAGAATTCTGGTGCTTGGTCTGGAAATGGTGATCGTTCATACATCATGGTCGTCAGTCGAAACGAAAGTGCCGAGCTTGGTGGCACCGAACATGCGATCCAGATCCAGAACAGTACCGGTGGCGCACTGCTTGTGTATGCAGGCCACGGAGAAATCAACCTGCAGAACAATACCGACCTCACCGAAATCACTGCATGGCGCGTACGGCTTGAAAATCTCACCGAGGTTATCTACGACACCGGGTTAGCAAGCGCAGTCTTTACAGCTGGACCTGGTGGCAGCTACATCATTGACTCGTGGCGCGAGGTTGAGTAACGCGTCTACGGTCGCCGCGTCTTTCGCTCTGCTTCTATAACTTGCACGATCGTTTCCTTTACATCTTCTGGAAACGGTATTTGTTTCATAATGAGATCGTCAGAAATACTGGCAGTTTGAATACGCACGTCACCAAAGTGTAGCCACATGGCAATGGGTCCATTGATCTTAAATGTTACGTCCTGAATACGATCAATGGGGAAACTCGACACCTGACGGCGGAAAAAGCCGTGCTGTTCGATATCAATCACACGCTTGTTTGTGACAATCCATGCATCGAGCCAATGGTCTGACCACGAAGCAAAGAAATACATCCACAGCACCAAGCCCGTGAACGAAAGCGCGTACAAAATCAGCGCGAAGCCGCCTTGGTTAGTCACCACACCACTCTGTGTCATGAATGTTACTGCAACACTCTTAACAACAAAGACCAATACAAAAATGAGCAGCGCCACAAGACCTTCGACGGCTAAATGGAACCAATGCCGGCGAAACAGCGCAATAATCTCTTCTCCTTCACTTAGCTGTACTGCCTTGGTCATACAACAGAGTACCAAGTAGCTGCTAATGCCATCATGGCAAGGAAACCAACAGACACGCCTACATACATAAACATATTTGCGACCGTTGTGTACTTGCCCGTACTATACTCCTTCCAGTGCCAGAGCATGATGAGACTGTAGATAGCGTAGATGATAAGCACGATTCCGAAGAGACCCCACATAATGAGATCGAGCGGCAACGACCCAACAGCCTGTGCACCGATTGAGCCAACAGTTGCTGGTGTATCTTGGAGTGCGTTCATACCTCTGCAGTATACGCTAGTCACACCTGCACAACCAACTGCCCGGCAGTGCATGCTACACTCAATACATGAACGGGAACAAGCTGCACATGCAGCACAAAAGGCTCAAAAAGAAAATTGAGCCACTCGTGCGACTCTTTGTGGTTGCCATCTTACTAATCAACTTCGGACCACTCTTGGTCGAGTTTAATCTTTTGCCAACGCTTATGCCGTTTATCATTCTTGGCGGTGCCCTTGTGCTCGCCATCATTCTTATTCGCCAAGTCGACCAATACGAACGAGGTGTCATGCTGACCCTCGGCAAGTACTCGGGAACTAAAGAGCCGGGATGGCGCATGGTCGTACCGATCTTCCAACGCATGGAGAAGATAGACATGCGTGTCATGGTGATTGATGTTCCAGACCAGGATGCTATCACCCGCGACAACATTTCGGTCAACGTTAACGCCGTCGTGTACTACAAAGTCAAAAATGCCGCAATGGCCGTTCTCGAGATCGAGGATTTCCGCTTTGCGATCAGCCAGCTGGCACAAACCACCATGCGAGACATCGTTGGTGAAATGGAACTCGATGAGCTTCTCGCCAACCGCGACCAGGTGAGCAAGAAAATCAAGGAGATAGTCGATGCTGCATCCGATCCATGGGGTATAGCCATTACTGCGGTTGAACTCAAGCATGTAGAGCTGCCGCAGGACCTCAAACGAACCATAGGTAAGCAGGCCGAAGCGGAGCGCGAGCGACGTGCAGTCGTGATCAAAGCCGAAGGCGAAGTGCAGGCAGCAGAAAACATGGCGCAAGCTGCTAAACTTCTCGGTGCACAGACCGGCGCCCTACACCTACGCACCCTGCAGAGCCTCAACGACCTTTCAAGTGACCAGAGCAACACCGTTGTGTTTGCAGTACCACTCGAGATCTTGCGTGCATTTGAAAAGATGGGCACGACGCCACAGCCACGTGCAGCGCGTGCAGCGCGTGCAGCGGTCAAGTAGTACTACACCACAAAACGCACACAGGGCCTCACGCGGGCCCTGTTGTTGTATCCATGAAAGAGTGCGTTTCTCCTTGAGCTTACTGGGAACACCCACACCGTCTGTTCGTATCATAGTGTGTATGTTGGAAACTGCGAATACGCCTGCTCACAAACTTCGCAGAATTCAGCGCGCATGCTACGATACAGGTAATGAAGACGCGAACCCAACGTATCGTTGCGGTGTGTGTCGCCATCGTTGCTGCACTGTTTTTAACATGGGATGAACCCACGCTTCTTGGTTTGGTTGTGTTCACCACACTCTATAGCACACCTCTGGCCTGGCTTCTGCACGAAGGTCTGTCGTCATATGTACACAAAACCAAACCTGAATGGGAGCGCATTTTGATTCGGGGCCTCGTGACCATCCTTGTCTGGACCGCCATAGCTATCGCACAGCAACTAGCGTAGCGAAAGCACAGAGCCGTCACTCTCGAATGTAATGGTGCCCTCAGTACATGTACTGAGGGTGGTGACGTTGTACTGTGCTAAAAGCGCAAGCACTTCACGATGTGGATGCCCATAGCTGTTGTCACATCCAGCAGAAACTACCGCAAACTCAGGATCCACGAATCCGACCCACGCTTCATGCGTACTCGTACGCGAACCGTGATGGCCAAGCTTGAGTATTGTGCTTTGCAGACTCGATGCATCTTGCGACAGCAGGTACTCTTCTATGGCTATTGGCGCATCACCAGTAAGCAAGACTGTTGTTTCACCATAGACCAGTCGCATAACCAGCGAACCTGTATTGGCTTCGAGTTCACGTGCATCACGGTCAGGAAACAGTACGTCAAGCCACACGTCAGTGTCGAGTGCGATACGCATGCCGCGACGACCTATTGCAGTTTCCAAACCTTCCGCACGCACCGCTTGCATAAGCGCCTGGTAGTCAGCGTCATCGTCGTACACACCAGGCTCAAGAAACATGCCGACGCGATACCGATCAAACACTGCTGGAAGGCCGCCAATGTGGTCGAGGTCTGGGTGCGTTGCCACCACAAGATCGAAACTGCGATCAAAGAACGAAAGGTGCTCACTCAAAGCGCGTAGGATTCGACTACCACTGCCACCGTCAACGAGTACACGGTTCCCGTTTGGAGTCTCGATAAAGATAGCATCACCCTGCCCCACATCGAGGAACGACACCGTGAGATGCCCGTTTGGAGCACGTGCGGCAAGCAAGGCGCCTGAAAGGAGCACCACGAACGTGAGTACGATCACGAGACCACACGCAACGAGCACTGGAGTACTCCGCACCTGCATAGTTACACTATAGCCGACGCGACTGCCTTAACTACACGCCGATCAAATACAGACGGAAGGATCTTCTTTGCGGTTGGGCGCTTCAGGACAGCCGCAAGTGCCTCTGCAGCACGCAACTTCATATCAGTAGTAATCGTCTGAACGTGATGGTCAATCGCACCACGAAACACGCCAGGAAAGACGAGCACATTATTCACCTGATTGGGAAAGTCTGAACGGCCTGTTGCAACAATCTCCGCACCCGCGGCAAGTGCTTCGTCTGGCAGTATCTCTGGTTCAGGGTTTGCGAGCCCAAACACGATCGGGCGTTGCGCCATGATGCGTATGTGCTCCGCGGTAAGAAGACCACCAGCCGAAAGGCCAATAACAACATCAGCACCTGCCACTGCTTCGCGAACTCCACCAACACGACCCTCTTCGTTTGTAACCGCCACAAGTGCTTCCTTGTGGGGAGTGAGATTGAGACGCAGTTCGCTCAGGATCCCATCACGATCTACCAAAACTATATCGCCGACGCCGTGCGCCAACAGAAGCTCCGTCACGGCGGTAGCAGCGGCGCCCGCACCCAGAATCGCCACGCGCGAGCGTCGAAGGTTCTTCTCAACAACCACATGCGCATTGAGCAGCGCTGCTAGTACCACAATGGCAGTGCCGTGCTGATCATCGTGCATCACCGGAATGTCGAGCGCTTCTGTGAGAGCCTGCTCCACCGCAAAGCACTCTGGCGCCTTGATGTCCTCAAGGTTGATTCCTGCAAACCCTGGCGCAAGCGCTTTGACGGTTCTGACTATCTCCTCTGGTGACTGCGTATCGAGCACGAGCGGCACTGCGTCGATACCTGCAAGTTCCTTAAAGAGAATCGCCTTTCCTTCCATAACCGGCAGAGCTGCTTCAGGGCCGACATCACCAAGCCCAAGCACAGCACTTCCATCAGAGACAACCGCAACCATGTTACCCATGCTTGTGTAGGTGCGAGCGACATCTCGATCGTGCGCAATACGCCGAGACACTTCTGCAACACCTGGTGTGTACAGCTCATCGAGATTCTCTCTTGTAACCGGCGCTTTACTGGCAACACTGAACTTGCCGTGTAGTTTTTTGTGCAGCGCTGCTGAGCGCTCACCAGCGCTTTTCCTCACGGACACGCGCTTTGTGGGACGCGTTTGAGTAACTGCACGTGTTGCACCTTTTTTTCGAGGCATTGTACGTCGAGTCTACCATAGTGCCTGGTTTGGCACCTAGAGTACTCACCTGTGCACTGTGGTACAGTAGTGGTGTCTATAAGTCATCATCAGTAGTATGGAATACAAAGCAAAGGAGTTTGACCTCCCTGAAATCAAAGGACTCTCACGCAAGCAAATCGACTTGCACCTAGGACTGTATGTAGGGTACGTCAAGCACGTCAACCACCTCTTCAAACAAATGAACGGTCTTGCTAAGCAAGGCGACGAATACACCTATGCACTCACGGAGCTTCGTCGTCGCCTAGGCTTTGAGTGGAATGGCATGCGGCTGCACGAACTCTACTTTGGTGGTCTTGAAGGAGGAAAGAAGGAACTCCCGGCGACGAGCAATCTGTACAAGGCGCTGGCCGAGCAGTACGGCGGCTTCAGTGACTGGCTTGAGGTGTACAAGAAAGTATCTGCGCGCGGCCCTGGTTGGGCACTGTTAAACTACGACCCAGAGGCAAAACACTTCTTCCATACGTGGGCAGCAGATCATGAGATTGGACAGCTCGCCACATTGCCGTGCATCATTGCACTCGACCATTGGGAACACGCCTTCATGGTGGACTATACGCCGGCTGAAAAAGGTGAGTACATTACCGCCTACCTCAACGCACTAAACTGGGAAACGATTGCAAAGCGCTTTGACGATATTACAACGAACGACTAACGCTTCTGATCAACACTCACAACAAGCCCGGGTTTGCCCGGGCTTGTGTGCATACGCCACACGTACAACCCGAGTACTGCGTACGTGCTAACAAGCACAACGACCGGCACCTGCGGCAAATCGATCGACGCAAACGGCACAGATGCCGCCACATCAACAACAACAAAAATGTAGTGCAAAAGACCGTTGGCCAGGAATGCAAGCGGCAGTGCAACAAACGCGCTCACCATGCCAACAAGTCCTGCGGCAAAACCAACAGCCATGACAATAGGAACGATCGGCACAACGAGGACATTTACAAGTGGCGCTACGAGCGACACTGCGCCCACCTGATAAAGCAAGAGTGGGAGTACACTCACCTGCGTCGCAAGCGTAGCTGCAACGATCGTGCGCAACTCACCCCAGGTTGGCACAAAAGAAACCCATCGTTCTACAATAGGTGCACCGAGAACCAGTCCAAGCGTTGCAACAAATGAAAGCTGGAAACCAGGATCAAACGCAAGCACAAACGGATTCCATACAACCATCAACGCAGCAGCTATAGCAAGTGCTCGCAGCAGGTTATACGGACGATCTACCAAGAGCGCCAACATGCCGATAACAGCCATGACACTTGCACGTACAACTGTAGGGCCGCCACCTACCATCAGAGCAAATGCAACAATGCCAAGCACACCACACACAAAGCGTGCCGAACGTGGGAGTCGGCTCGTTAACCACACAACAAACAATGCGACGATGGTAAGATTGTACCCTGAGAGCACAATGATGTGTACGATGCCGGTGTCTCGAAACTTCTCGAGCCACTCGTCTCCGATCGACCGTTTCGCACCGACAACAACTCCGCCGAGGAGTGATGCGTTTGGCTCAGGAATAAGTATCGCTACCGATGCAAGCCACGCAGACTTCAGGGACAAGAGTGTGCCAGTCGTAGACCAGACACGATCTTCTGTCTCGGCGACGAGTGCACGATCGAACACGTAGTGCACATGATGACTCTTCAGGTAGTTGGGGTAGTCAAAGACGCGTTCGCTGTCACCCGTGAACGTACGCGGAACCGCAAGCGTGCCGAGTATGTCAACACGATCACCGTACTCATACACCGGGTACAGACCCGTGCGCACCCGTGCGCGTGTTTCACTGTCATCAAACTGCACCGTGAGCCAGACATACGTGTCACGTACGTCTGGCTCTTCAACAATCGTTGCGACAACATGAACGACGGCACCGTCATCGTACAGTAAGCCGTTCGCAAATGACTGCTCAGCCACCTCAATCCGAATGACGCCAAGCACTATACACACGAGCATAAGCACACCGTATCCAAATGCCGGCACACGCTGCAGTCGTGCAGCAAACGCCAAACTCGCTGCACCCAAGATGAGTGCAGCAAGTGAATAGACGTCTACCTCGATGTATGAGCGCACGAGCACCCCACACAAAAAACTACCGACAATGACGTAGAGTGATGTGCGCATTACGCTCGATCCATTGCCTCGTTCGCAAGCCTGTCTGCATGCTTGTTCTCGGCGCGAGGTACATGCGTAAACGAAACATGCGGGAAGGTAGAGACACGCAAGTTATGAATCTTGATGTACAGTCCGAAAAGTGTTTCTTCCTTGAGCTGATATTCACCGTTGAGCTGCTTGCACACGAGCTCGGAATCAAGCTTCACCTGCACGTCGAGGTCCTTGCACTGGCTCTTGCCAAAGTGCTTGGCGATCATCTCGAGTCCGAGGACCACTGCTGCGTACTCTGCGTAGTTGTTCGTCTTCTCACCAAGGTACTCGGAGGCCTCCTTGAGTGTTGTACCCTTCTCGTCGTACACAACGGCACCTGCACCAGCAGGACCTGGGTTCCCGCGTGCACCGCCATCTGTTTGCAACGTCACTGTTTTCATACCGGACATACTACCATACGGAACCGAATCCATTCGACAGATGCGCCTGCAGGGGAGAGCAGCATGTACCCATGACCGGCGCAACCGTTCCGTGGAACACAGTATGACGTCCGTTGATGCTCCGCCAATGCAACCTCTCTGAGAAACTCACGCATGGTACTTGTACTGCAGGAGCTAGCGCCAAGCTTCTCTGAGAGGTTCATTGGCTTCGCTGCAACGTCTGTGCTGTTTCCAGCAGCCGTGACGTAGCCAGGACACCTTGCGAGTGGGAGTAAAGCTCGGCCTAACGGCCTTGAGTGCTCCCCGAGCAAGGTTGTTCTGGCGGAGCAACACATACCCTGTGAAACGGCTACACGACGTCGATTATGCGGAGGCGGAGGTCTGGTTTGTACATAAAGTAGCTCGCCTCGAGGTGTGCCACGAGTGTTGCACGCTCACCCTCAACAAGCGGCTTGTGGAAGGAATCTGCCTGGGCAAAGAACGCAATCGCCTTGACCGAGCCTGTTGTGTCAGAGGTAAGCTGCAACTCTAGATGCTCTTTCCCTTTCCCAAACTGCCGCACGCCACCTACCGTCACATCACGAAACAGAAATACCGGCTTGGGATTGCTTTCACCAAATGGTGCAAGCTGGTTGATGTCATTGTGTGTGTCCCAGGTAACATCAGAGAGCTCGAGTACCTCGTCGTAGTATCGTTCGATCGACGCATCATCTACCTTGAGTTTTTTGTGTGCATCAATGAGCGCCTGCTCAAGTCCGTGCACTTCTTCTTGCTCAAGTGAAAAGCCACCTGAGTACGCATGTCCTCCGTACTCGATGAAGATGTCTCTGGTTCCGTGCATTACGTCGAACACATTACACACACCATCACTGCGACACGAGCCTTTGATCGTGAGGCCTTCCTCACGCCCCCAGAGAAACACGGGGCGCGCATACTCCTCAGCCAAACCACCAGCAACAAGTCCGAGGAGTGACGGCTTCCAATCTGGATTGCCCATCACAATCACACTCTTGGGCTCGCCCATCTTTTCAAGACGACGTTTGATCTCTCGCTTCATGGTTGCCACCGTCGTCTTGCGATCCTTGTTGATGCGATCGAGCTTGTCGGCAAGGATGCTCGCCTGCCCATGGTCAACTGTTGTGAGCAACTTGAACGCGTCACTCGCATGCCCCATTCGACTCGCAGCATTGACGCGCGGTGCGATTGTAAAACCAATATCGTCTTCGGTGAGCTGCCGCTGGTTTGCGCGCGCTTTTTTGAGGAGCGCCTGAAGTCCTGGTCGACGACTCTTGCGCAACACGACCAAACCAAAGAATGCGAACGTACGGTTTTCTCCAGTAAGTGGCACCATGTCAGCAACGGTGCTCATACCTGCCATGTCCAACAACCACTTCTCCCAACCTTCGCTAGGCTTAGGCCAGCCGGTATCATGTGTGCGCAGATGCGTGCACAGTGCTTGCACGAGCTTGAACACAACCCCCGCTCCACAAAGCATTGCCTCCGGATATCTGCAGTCCTTCTGTTTTGGATTGAGGATTGCATACGCGTCAGGCAGTGTTTCGTGTGGCAAGTGATGGTCTGTAACAATTACTTCGAGTCCCTGCTCATTTGCATACGCAACCTGCTCGACATCACCAATGCCGCAGTCGATGCTAATCACCAGCGTCGCACCCTGTTGCTTGAGTTCATCGAGGCCTGCCGCATTGAGACCAAAGCCGTCACGGTTGCGGTGCGGTGTGTGGTGCAGCACACGATCGCGGTATTCAACTTGGCGAAAAAAATCATACAAAAGCGCAGCACCTGGAATACCGTCCATGTCATAGTCACTCCAAATTGCAATCGTCTCGCCATCATGCATCGCAGAGAGCAACCGGTCGACAACACGCTGCATGTTGTGCATCAAAAATGGATCGTGTGTGTCTCGTTCCCAGTCAGGGTGTGCAAACACTTCTGCCGCTTCATCAGTATTGATGCCGCGACGAGCCATCAGTGAGCGCACCAGAGGCGAATGGTATGTGAGAGATTCTGATCCAGTAACGGGACGTTGGGTGTAGCGAGGCATAGATCGTAGTGTACCACGCAGATCTTTCCCTTGACTTTGGACACACGTCCGTATACTTATCGACGGACTAGAACTCCAACCACAACTGACGAGGACCTGATTGTGTCTGCATACAAGAACTACGTGCAAAGAATGCTGGAACTTCTTCTGGCGAACCATATAGACAGCCATCCCCAGTCATACCTCTGTGCAACACTGCGCGAGACAACGGAACAGGGGGAAGACCAACACCTGGGAGTAATACGTCGCCATGTTGAACACAGCCATATGATGCTGTCGCTCAAAATCAGCACGAACGGCAGCTACAAAAGCTGGGTCACGTTTGCATACAACCATATCGATGGTGAGCCGTACGCAAATCTAAACACTAGCGTTATTGAGCCGTACGATGAAGCAATGCAGGACGAGTTTGTACAGTGTGTTGCAGAAAGCTCTACCCCGACAGAGGGTAAGTGGAAAAGTGCGGCAGCGTGGTTTGAGCGCACTGCCAAAGAGTTCTTCACTGATGATGAACGAGCAAAGATGCCACTGCACCCTGACCAACTCTGCGATAGCGCATAAGAAGCTGCCCCGCCGTTCTGGCGGGGTGTTTGCTTGACTTTCGTGGCTGGTGACTATACTAGTCGTCAGACATACAGCAGCAAGGAGAACACATGAACGATGTGCAGTACGTACACACCACCATCGACACGCTACTCAAACGCGAGGAGAGTGATCCAGCCATTAACTCGTGGATTCTACCGGCAGGCACAAACATGCTGACGATACAGGCGGGATACATAAGTAGCGGCTTTCGGCTGATTACTGTGAGTGTTCAGAGACAGCCACAGCCAGTGGCCGACCTGATCGCACGCTACCTACTGACGCCAGATCGTCGAGCACGTCCATGCTATGCTCCCCGACTCCCCGACTCGCTTGCACACAACCTGCTCAACGAGACCGGCGAGCCCACGAGCGAAAGTGACACAGTGCTTTATAGCGAGCACGCAGCGTGGCTCAAGAAGCATGTTGCACCGTTCCTATCTATGACTGAGAACGATCAGCTGCATAGAGCACAACACGCTGGAACAGCATAAACACCCGCCGTAACGCCACAGGCACGTGAAGTACGCCAACGCAACCACAAGCGGAGAACGCAAATGCTGAAGGAAGAAGTGCTGCAACGCAGAGTGCAGTTGTAACAACGCATAACTGGGATATTAGCTATAGCTAGTGCTCCTGTTAGCCAACGCAACCTTTGTACTGTGATGCGCCATCTGTTTGCCGACCAGAACTACATGACACAGGAGATCGCCGAGATAGTCTGGCAAATGGCTGACAAAGGTAGTCTTTCATTCACAGAATGATCGGTGCATACAAAAAAGTACTTCATGGGTACCGTGCACCACAAAAACCCCGTCGATCTCGGCGGGGTTTTCTAGTCTCGGCCAACATTATCGACCAGCCACTGCAGGAGTGTACGGGTGTCTTGCTTCCAATCTTTTGAACCAAGCACGACTACTGCTACGGGACGGGTGTAGTCACCAAGCGGTACGTTGAATATTGCAAGCGACGTTTGCCCTGCCTCGTCAGTAAAACCGAGCTTGCCCCCGCGGAAGTGTGGATCAGTTGCCAGTTTGTTCTGGTTCAACACATGCCAGTCCATTCCGGCAGCACTTGTGATCGTCATGTCTTCCTCTGCAGTGATCGCAAGCAGATACTGCTTCTCAACAAAAAGATGTTTGGCAAGCACAACAAGATCCTGTGCAGTAGAAAGATTGCGTGGCGAGAGTCCAGAACTATCAGCAAGGCTCGAGCCGTTCATGCCGCGTGCTTTGAGGTACGCATTCATATGCGCCATGAAGACCGGTGCGTTACTGTGTGCAGCAATACTCTGTGCAACAGAGTTGTCGCTCTTCAAGAGGAGCGGATACAACAAATCGCCGAGCAAAAACCGCTCACCGCTTGTAACACGCACAAGTGCATCAGTGCGAAACACCTCAGCTGCAACTGCTGCGGTAACGAGCTTGGTGATGCTTGCTATCGGATACCGATCGTTGCCGTTCTTGATCTGAAAGATCTGACCAGTCTCGAGGTCTGCAAGCGCAAGCGCTGTGGCACTCGTGGCAGGTAGCTCTGCTGCACGAACATGAAGGTGTCCCTGCTGTGGCCGCTCCTTTGGTGTGCCGCGCTCGAGATAGACAAGCATGCCGGGTTCCGCAAACGATGCAACCGCTGCTGCGTCCTCGAGTGCGAGCACAATGCCGCTGCCACTGTACGGCTCGGCGAGCTCCACACCAGTGTGTGCAGTTGGCTCCCCGTGGAGTGCAAACCGATCACCAAACTTTACGTAGTGGGGAAAGCGCACCTTGGTAACTGTTGAGATCTCGACATCTTCTACGCGGTCGACTGAATAGACGCCAGCCTCAAGTGCATCGGCCGATGTATCTTCTGGCAAGCGCTCGATACCATAACGACCAATGACTTCGTTTGTGTCGAACGTGGTGAGCGTTTGTTCGGTAACATCTATCCATATGTAGGTGCCGTGTGACGGTAGTTCAGATGCACCCGACGGAAGGTACAGTGATGGTGTGTGTGGCTCTCTCTGTAGCAGTGCGATAGCTTCCTCGCGTGCCTCGCGATCAAGCTCGCTTACTTGCGCCAAGGGCGCTGCTTCACTTTGCGTCGTCATGTATGTACCGAGCGGAAGCCATGCGTTGTACAGGGCAACACCACCAACCACCACAAGAAGTAGTTTCAGAAAGAACGACAAGCCGCGTGTGTCTACCGTGATGCTGCGCATATGGGTGTATAGTTAGTACATTCTAGCATAGCCACATTGCACCATGACCAGTGAACCAACCATATTTGATAAGATCATTGCTAAAGAAATTCCAGCCGAGATTGTGTACGAGGACGAGCACGTACTTGCGTTTCTCGACATAGCACCAAGCAATCCCGGACACACGCTCGTCATACCAAAAGAAGCTACACGCAACATCCTCACGATTACCGAGGAAAGCTGGGCGCACGTGATGGAGGCGGTGCGCATACTTGCACCAGTCATCAAGGGCGTTACCGGTGCAGGTGGCATCAACCTGATGATGAACAATGAGCCGGTTGCTGGACAAGTAGTGATGCATGCGCACGTGCACATCATTCCGCGCCAAGAAGGAGATGGTATTGAGGTATGGAAAGGTGGCAGCTACGCGGAAGGCGAAGCAGCTCTCTTGGGAGACAAGATACGCAAGGCACTCGGATAGCAAAAAGGGCGGCCAATTGGTCGCCCTCGTGTTAAGTAGGAACTGCCTACTGCATTTTTCGCCCAAGCACTTCCTTGCGCTTCTGGCGATGGGGCTGCAGTTTTCCTTGTTCCTTCAGCGCTGCGTAGCGCTTGTGGGAGATGCGCTTCTTGCCGCCTTTGCCATGACTACGATGCTTGTGTGGCTTCTTCGCGTGCCCCACTGCACCGGCACCCGCGTTCATGTGCACGCCATCAATGGCCTTCAGCTTATCGACAGCCGCTGCAACCTGCTCTTGGCGCTTCTGCGCCTGCTCCTCAATGCTTTGCAGATTTGCCTCACGCAGACGGTGCTGCTTGGCAGCACCCAAATGCAGGGCTTTCCTTTTCTTGCGCTGTTTCATCGTTCCCCCTCGTGCCACTTAGCACAGTTGGCCAAAACAATATGATTCGAAGATATTATACAGGTTAATCTGTATTTGTCAACCTCTGTTCACATAACATGGTGTGAAAAGCTCGCCCGACACTACTGTAGGCAATAATGAGTGCGGCAGCGAGTGCACCAAGTGCGTTTGCGACCATGTCGATAGCAGTGTTGTAGTAACCACCTACCCCTGTCTCGGGGGCAGTCAAAACAGCAATAAACTCAATAATCTCATTCATGGCACCAAAGCCCATGCCGGCAAGCATCGCCACAAAAGCTATTGAGCCCGGCCGCCAAACACTCTTGAGCTGTGGCAAGAGAAGCCAGTATGCGACAAATGTCGCAACAAAGAAGCCGTAGAAATGGATGACCTGATCGTACTTTAAAACGTACGCGTCGCCAGAACCGACAATGTGTACGATCTGCCATGCGTACAGCACGCCGTCGCCCACAGTTACAGCACCGCCAGCCATATGGAGTGCCGCCCAGATAGAAAGCAGTGCCAACAGCCACACAGGGAAATGTGTCTTTTTAATTGTGGCCATCAACAGCACGAGAAGTGCGATAACTTGTGAAACGTAGCCCAAGAACTCCCAGTCACCACGAGCAGCGAGCATCACTGCAAGCGGCACAAGGTACGCAGCGTTTACTGCAATGAGTATCCAGTGGGCGCGTGTTAGGTGTGTCACCATACCACTAGAGTTCACGCTTTTCTTCAACGTATGCGTGCACTTTCTTGTACAGTTCGTACACGTCACCGTCGACTTTGGCTGCCTCTTCGGTGTATGCAAACACCTCCTTGGCAAGCTCCGGTTCCTGCGAGATCTTGACGACCTGGTCATGCACCCCCTTTTCGCGTGCCTCATCACCAAGCTCCATTCCTGGGAAGCTGATGGTGTACTCTTTGTACTCGTCGTCCCAACCAACACTCATCTCAACACCGTTCACGTCTGAATGTTCCTGGTATGGTGCGTCGGGAGCTTCAATGTCTGTAAATGGGTTGCCTCGCTCATCTGCATGCTCAAGGCCCTGCACCACTTCTGGTGCCTCTGGATTGTGTGCTCGTTCGCTCATATGAATGAAACCTATTACGTACAAAAGTTATGCTGCTGATGCAACCAATGCATCGACTCCTGGCAACTGTCCGTCAACAAGGAAGTCGAGCATGGCACCGCCGCCAGTTGAAAGGAATCCAAACTGATCTTGCAGCTCGAGTTCACGGATTGCTGCCACCGTATCACCCCCACCGACGATGCTGTGTCCCTCGGCGTCAGCCACAAGCTGGGCGATACTCTTGGTACTCTCTATGTAGCCACCTTCAAAAAGCCCAAGTGGGCCATTCCACAAAATGTCCTTGGCATGTGCGATGCGCACCCCAAGCTCGGTCACGGTCTCGGGCCCAACATCAACAATTTTGTCTTCGGGTCCAACATGGTCTGCATGTTTGGTGTGCACACCGTCGGGAGTTTCCACCACCACATCAACTGGTGCGAGGATTTTGCCACTCGCCAGGAGCTCGCTAACCTTGTCAGTGCCATGTTCAGACACGAGAGACTTGCCCACACCAAACCCTTCCGCCTTCAAAAAATCGTTAGCAAGCGCACCCCCGACAAAAATGTGACTGTACCGCGGTAGTGCTGCCTCAAGGAGTGGCTCCTTTGTGGCGAACTTTGCCCCGCCAAGGATAAAGAGTGACGGCTCGTCTGGCGTGAGCCCTTTGGTGAGCTCGTTGAGCTCACGTTCCAACAACAGCCCTGCAAAGCCGGGAATGTGCTGGGGTACGCCGACGATGCTGGCATGCTTACGGTGCGTGGCACCAAATGCATCGTTGACGTAGTAGTCAGCGAGGCCTGCAAGCGCCTTGGCAAACTCAGGATCGTTCTTCTTTTCACCTTCGCTGCTACGCACGTTCTCGAGCAAGAGTACATCGCCAGCCTGGAGTGCATCGACTGCAGCACGGGCCTCTTCACCCACCACATCGGCGACAAACCGAGCGCGTGGTAAGTGCTTTCGTAGCTCTGTATGTACCAGTTCGAGTGAGTCCTCCGGATTGCGGCCAAGATGCGCCGTCACTACCACCTTTGCCCCGCGTGCTGCGAGCTCTTCGAGTGTGGGGATGGCCATTTCAACTCGAAATGAGTCGGTAACCCTACCATCGGCAATGGGCACATTGAGCTCGCTACGCACGAGCACATGTTTGTCGTTCACGTCTGGAAGATCTTTGAGTGTTTTGTAGTCTGCCATACTATCCTGCTGCAACTGCAGCTTGCGTTATCTCAATAAACTGCTTCGGATCGAGTGAGGCGGAACCCACCAACAAACCATCGACACCACCTTCACGCACAAATGCTGCGGCGTTCTCAGGCTTCACTGAACCGCCATAGAGTATCGGCACTTGTTCGGCAGCCTTCCTGCCAAAGCGCTCGATCATGAGCTTCTTGATGAAAAGCGTCATTTCCAAAAGATCCGGTGCCTGCATTGCTTCTGCCGCACGCTTGCCGATCGCCCAAATGGGTTCGTATGCAACTACAAGCTTCGGAAGGTCACGGCGCTTGAGGCCTGTGAACACCGCTTCAAGTTCATCACGCACATAACGATAGTATTCACCTTCGTCAGTTCGTTCTCGCTCACCGACACACAGTATGGTTTGCATACCTTGCTCAATCGCATACCGTACTTTGCGACCGATGTCTTCATTGCTCTCGCCTCGCTCGCGCCGCTCACTGTGCCCCACAATCGTCCACTTAGCTTTGTAGTTTTGCGCCATTTGCGGACTAACCTGTCCAGTAAATGCACCAGTCTCTTCATGAAACGTATCCTGAACACCGAGCCGTACCTTCGCTCCTTGTACGATCTTGCTGAGTTCAGGAAGATGTACAAACGGAGGGCAGACTACAAGCTGTGCACCCTTTGTGCTGCTTGCACCCTTCTGAATACCCGTAAAGATTTTTTTGGCCTCTGCGGCCTTTACTGGATGCATTTTCCAGTTGGCAACAATGAGTTTTTTCATTGCAAAAAGTGTACCACGAGGCCTGTGGTACCGCGACGAACAACCCCGCCACAATGGGCGGGGTCCGTGTCAGTACGTATGTTCAATGTGCTCGTAGTAGAACAGGCTGTTAAGAGAATCTCCCTCCGGACATGCACTGACTGCAAGCACGGTCACGGTCGCATCCCAGAACTTCTTGCGTCGTGCGCATACTACGACAGCATTAGTATGTGTACGCATGTCCTCCAGACTCAACGCACGCTCTAGTTCAGCCACCGACAGTGTCTCCCATACCACTCCCGTGTGTGCACCATGACCACTGCGAGACCAGGCCACAAAACCTAGTATCAGAATGGGAATAAGTACGTAGCTAGGTACACTCGCGGCAGTTTCCAGAATACTTGGCATTAGTATGGGTCCGGCTACCAGCCCAATCACTAATCCAAACAAGAGTAGCAGTGGCGCTGGGATAGTATAGCTACCACCACGCAGATCAAGCATGTTGTACCAATTGTTCTCCAAGTTTCGCAGGAGTACTTGTTGGGCGTAACGGTGTGTTAGACCTCGATCATCCCCAATCTGCAGAATACCTGCAGAGCTCCATCCACGTCCCAAGTACGTCCTGATAGCTTCTTGCAAATGCTCACTCTGCTCCCTGTACATGGGCGCACGTGGGCAATCAAGCCCAATGTTACTAACCATCTGTTGTCACCTCCGTTTAGATGTCTACCGTGGTTATACCACTAACTGTTCTAGAGGCAATAGACACCTACATGCAGTGCACGCAGGTGTCTATAGCAAACAAAGCTGTCCCCAGCACTATCGGTACTCCTCAATCTCTGCCTGTGAGCGCTTGGCCTGTTCTACTTGTTGATTGAAATCACGTATCGCAGCCGTGAGGTCTTCCACCATGCCTGAAAGCTCGTTCATCAGTGACACAAGCTCCTCTTTTGTGAATGTGCCGGCTTCGATGCGGGCCTTGAGCTCGGTAAGTGCTGGAGTAATGTTGTTCCGGTCCATACTATGCGTTGCTACCTAGCTCTTCATGTGATTTTTCAATCGCTTCAGCCTCTGTCACGAGGCCATGTTCCTTCAGACGTCCAATGAGATATGGCATCGCTGTGGCAAGGGCCGTGATTGCGGCCATGGTTACTCCTACCCTGCTCGTGATATCGAGACCTTCCTCCATTGCCTGCGGGCCTGTGAGCAGCTCACCCCACGTGTCTGGCATGCTACTGGGGATATGTGGCTCTGTGGGATCACCATTCCGCCCAAAGGCAAGGCTTTGGTGTGTCAGCATGCCACTTGTATACATTGTAGCGAGCCCGGTAGCAAAAAAAATGTTACGCCCTATCTGGTCGTACTTTTCTTTCACCTGCTCTGCAAGTCTACGGAGCCCGTGCGGGTTGGCCTCGGCTGCCTCTTGTTCTTCTACATACGTAAGATTGGTGTCGAGCTTTTCTGTTTCGGCTTGCAGCTCCTGTGCACTTGTTGCGAGTCGTTCGGCCGCACGTTCGAGTTGCTGTTTTAGTTCTTCCGGTGTGGTATCTGATGCTTCCGCAGCATCAACTGCTTCCCCTTCTTGAGTTGTTTGTTCCCAGGTCGATGGGTCTTCGGGATTTCCCATTGTCATACAGTTCGTATGGTTACTCGTATACGCATCAGTATAGCAGTGAGCACACACCCTGGCGACCAGATTGGTATACTGAGGTAATGCAATCAGAGAATGCGTTTCCGGAGTCTGTCGATGTAACAGGGCAAACAATAGACTTAACAGAACTCACCAACACTCAGCAAGAGTACTATCGTTCAGTCGCAACACACCTGCACGAGCTGTTCAGGCAAGCAGAGACAGAACGCTTTGTGGTAGCGATTGCCGGACAGTCAGGTTCTGGGAAGTCAGTGCTCGCAGAAGTGGTGCGTGTGCTCCTCAATCAGAGAGAGAACGCACCCGCGGTATATGTAGCAGATATCGATGCGTTTCATTTCCACAATGACTACCTGCTCTCGCATAAAGACGACTCGGGAACAGTATTGAAAGACGTGAAGGGACGATATGATACGTACGATACCGACGCACTCGCTGCGCGTCTTGCACAGTTCCATTCTGGCACTGCATGCGACTTCCCCACATACTCACGCCAGTCGCACAACCCGGTACCCGGTTTTCACATACCCAAAGGTACGGCACTGCTTGTGGTGGCAGGACTGTGGCTTTTGTACGATCATCCGGCATGGGCCGCAGTACGCGATCATATCGACCACAGGATATGTATCAAGGCCGATGAGTCATATACACGCCCACATGCCATCGAGCGCCACGTCCGGGGCGGTCGCTCAAAAGAAGACGCAGGGCGATTCTATGAAACCAGCGACCACCAAAACACACTGGAGCTTGCTGAGCGCTCGGTAGCTGCAGACGAGACCATTCCAATGTATGCACTCATTGCGTAAGTACTGACTAAACAATACCTGCAAACCTACAAGCGCTTGATGACATCGAACTTTCCGACTTGTCCTTGATGGACCCAACGACACCAACATCTCCCGTTTTGCATAGAATAACCCGCGCAGTACCACTGCGCGGGTTGATAACAACGTGAGCAACTACTGTACCCGCCTCGCAAAATCAGAACGTAAATTTCAAACCAAACTGCGAGGTTGTTTGACCGCCCTCAGCCAAAGCGTTACCCCACAGCAACAAATGCTCAGTAACCTTGTACGTCACAAATGGGCCAGTTCCGAGGTACTTTTTGTTCTGGACACCAAGACTCAAGTTAGTTGTAACATTGTGGGTAACTTGGACCTTGTGCCAGGGGCCTGTCAAGTCGCCATCCTCGTAGACAGCCACTGTTGACCACGGCCACGCACCGACCCAGATATAGGACGCAAACCGGGTATCCCAATCGTCACCTACTGTTTCGGCACCTAAACCAACGCCGACTTCAAGCCACTCCTTGGGAGCAAATCTGGGACCAGTATAGAGTTGCTGGTAACCAGAATCACCAGTCTGCCCAAAGGCAAACCAGTGTTCTCCAGATGCACCGACTTTTAGCTGTTTGCTCAAGCCGGTCTCCTTGTCGGATAACTGAACCTCGACCCAATAGTCTGCTGCGGCTACACTGCCGCTGAGACAGAACGGCAACAACAAGAACAAGTTCATTGTAGTCTCCTTGCCCTTAGGGCAGTGGTTGTAAATAACTTGAGCTCTGATGAAATTGTAGTATAGTCACTACGAGTGGTAAATATCACCATATGGTGGTATTTATGACCACAGATGTACGAAGAAAGCACAAAATGGCTAATATAATAGATATCTTTGAAGAGCTGGGGCTGGCCAAGAACGAAGCACGGGTCTACGACGCGCTCTTGGTAGAGGGCGAATCTGGGGTCGGAGACATTGCGGTTAAGTCCAAGGTACACCGCCGCAACGTCTACGACACACTCAACAAGCTCATTGAGCGGGGGTTGGTGTTCGAACGGATCACTTCTACAGAGCACCGCTATCAGGCAGCCGAACCGAACAAACTAATGGAGCTCGTGAAAGAGAAAGAGGAGAAAGTACAGTCGGTCATGCCGGATCTTACGAAGCTCTACAACGCTGTTCCACACAACGATGACGTGATCGTCTATCGGGGAATCGAAGGTTGGAAGAACTATCTTCGCAACATCATCCAGGTGGGGGAAGATGTCTACACTATAGGCGCGAAAGGTACCTGGCAGGACGATCGACTGAAACATGTGGTTTCTCAGCTGGCCCGTGCATCAAAAGATAAGGACATTCGCAACTACTGGCTGTTTGACCATGGGGTAAAGGGAACACATGAACCTTACATTGAACAGGGTTTTCAGGTTGAGTACCGCTACCTGCCACCCGGCTTTGATTCACCTGCCGCAGTGGACGTTTTTGGTGATCATGTAGTAATTGTCACTGACCCTACCCCAGATCGTGTAGTGGAAGAATTTTCAGTAACCGTGCTAGTGAACCAACATACTGCTGATGCATTTCGGACATGGCACGCACTTTTGTGGAAAATGTGTGCTGGGAAATCAAAGAAACAACCTGCCACAAACTAGGCGCACGTACTTGGGCCTGGATACGCTTCCCCGTCAAACATACAGGTGCTGTGAAGTTAGACTGTTTGGTAGTACCATGGAGGAACTTATACTAGCAAGGACAACTGGTACATGTTAGAGGGGTACAAGCCTGAATATGAATCTGCGCGTGACTACGCACAAGCGCATATGCAGGAGAAACGCGATGCCGCTGCGCAGCAGGTGCGGGAGCTGCGCACACGCGACCAAGTATGGTCTGCACATAAAAAAACTGAGGCTCGTGAGTCGCTAGAGACGTATACGGCGTCAAAACGGCATCTTCAGGAGGAAATTGCATATCTGCAAGACCAGATAGAAAAGTACAACGAACAGTTGAAGCTTTCGTTCGTGGAGAAGCTTTTTGGTGAAACAAACGAAGCTCGAAGGAAACGAAAATTTGCACAGGAATTCAGGTCCTTCGACACAAGCACATTCGAGCGCCGTAAGCACGATCTTGAGCAAGCAACACGCATGATAACCTCTGCTGAATTAAACCTCGAAGAGTTAGAAAACCTGAAGAAACGTCCTCACCGAGAGCAGATTGATTCAATACTGGCGCATTTTCATGAAGAGGAGCAAGCACAGTGGCAGGCACACGAATACAAGCGAGAGGTAGAGCAGACCAACACTGAACGAATTGAACGTGAACGACCTTACCGCACAATTGAACACCTTGCAAAGAAACACGGGGTTTACTTTCTTCACGGTACAAACCCAAGCTATACGCCCATTGAGAACTCATTGTTCGAGAATCACGTTTCGTGGCGAGACAAATTACGTATTGCCATTGCCTTGCAACCCACACTCTCAGCATCGTCATTGAGGCCAGAGTATGATGGCTTCGAAAACCTGTTCGCCGGTGTTGGGGTACTACTCCGTGGCGGACGAATAGATGCCGCGTCACCCGGCGACGCTGCCACAGTTGCACGCTCACTCACGGAACGAACGGCGAACATTGGCAGGATGGATAATGCGGCGAACCCTGCAACATTAGACGGTATTGAGCAGGTAATCAAACAGGGGCCGCAGCAGTTTCTTTCAAACAAGCACAATGAGTATACAGTGGCACGCCCGGATGTCGCGGGACTATACTATGTTGCGGATGAGATAGATGACGAAGTACTCCAACATGTATACAAGGTGCCGAGTCATGTAGAACTTTACAAGATGAGTAACGAAAGCAACCTGCCGGTCTTTGCACTCAAGAACGGCAGACTATTTCCAGTTGATTATGATGAGCACACAAAAGTGTTCAAGCGTAAGGATGTCGCCCTTGATGCTGAAGCGGTTCCAGGACTCCCTGGAGTACCTGCCGACCAACGAACTGCACTGCAAGAGCAGCTGATTGCTGAATACTCGGATCTTGTGGCATCAGCTCGGATGTACTTAGATGCCTCGCCATAAACAACGTTAGCTACTCGAGTGATTCGGGACCATAAAACACATATTCGCCCACTGTACTCGTGCGAAATACCCCGCCTTTCAGCGGGGTTTGCGTGACAAGTATGTCTCATTCGATCTTATCAAAGACGAAGTAGCGGTAGTCTGGATGACCGCACAGTCTGGCACGGATTTCGAGCACGCTGATGCGGCGTTGCCAGAATCGCTTGCTTCGAAGTGTGATCGATACATCATCTACACGCTCGTTGATCTGACGAAGCGCATCGGCAGACAGTACGATGTGCACCGGCCACGTACGCCAGTGTGCGCGGCCATGCACAAGCCAAACCCATCGATACGCCAAGCACAGTATCACACCAAACGACGTAAGCGGGAGTATAAGCGGATACTGTACGAGAAACGCAGCGACTTCACGCGCAAAGACAATGCCGAGCAAGAACAGAGCACCAGCAACTACCATGCCCACCTCAAGCACGATACGAGTATGTGCTTGTGCACCATGCAACGGACCGTAGTCACCGCCCGCCAGACTATGAGTCAATGCACCCGTCGCGTACCGATGCGTCAACATTTCGTCTGTACTGTGTTCCTGGTCGAGCGCATAGTACCACTGTGAACCAAGCGATTGCTCTAAAACATAGGCAAAATCAGCAGCCTGCTTTTCACGAATGATGTTGACATGCTTGAGTGGCAAGGATACAACCGTTTGATTCTCTTCTGTCATTGCGTACCTCCTCAGGTAGTTCTTACATGGTTATACCACCTGTGGGTGCCTCCGCAATCCCAAGGGAGCTTGTTTGTGCTCAAAAATAGTTACCAAAACGTGACGTGTTCGATATGCTACTGGGACGCACTTTCACTCTGTGTGTAATCCGATGGTGTGAAATCCACACCGGCACACACTGGCTCATGTGCCAACTGTGCAAATGGCACATAGCGAACCATGGAACCTTGGCGAACGAACGCCTCTTGTACTTCTCGGTACAATTCTGGCGTAACCACCTGCCGTACAGACTCCTGCACGTATCTGTCGGTAGCATCTGCTATGAAACTCAGGTTGTTCTCCGCATGCTCCTTTTGTAGTTGCTTACGCTCTTCGTTGAGCTTGCGCCCCTTGTCGGTTACGTAAAATACTTGTTCAACCTCGGGATTACCTGCAAGAACAGCACCAACCACAACACTCTGTGCTTCTGCTAGGTTCTGGGGCTGCAACGATTCGGGCCCGCCAGACACACTCCTGGCTTGTTGTGCTAATGCGGCTATTTCGTGCATATCATGCTCGGACATAGACATAATACGCTCCACAGAATGTTCATCCCACGCCCGCTTTGCTGCTCCAAGTTGTTGTAGATCGGCCACAAAGTTGGGGAAACCAGCTATATCTTCTTTGCGCCGCGGTCTGTAGTACCAGACACCCCCGGGATCAACTACGGCGTCGATGTGCTGTGTATCAGGGTCAAATGTATAGTCCTGCCTGTACCACATCCGACTCGTACGATGCTTCCAACGATCTATGTCGATCTCACTGGGAGGTAACGAAAGCGTGGCCTGCTCACCTTGTTCCTCAACCTGAGCCCGCTGGCCTTCGGTTATCATGTTGTGCAGCGCGGCGGCATGTACAGGATGACTATGCATACTGCAAACACGTTCAACGGCTCCCTCTTTCATCTCGTCTTCAACCTTTTGTGCAAACTCTCGTGTTTCCTGATCAACATAATCATCCTCACCCTGCACCACTGACATCCATTGACCTGATCCGTCTGTGCGCAGTACATACTTGCCCGCAACTTCATGTTCACCCGTTAGTGCGTGCTGTCGAATGATCGATGTTCCTTCAAACCAACTCGCTTCGGGTGGTAACTCAATAGGACGCGGCTGTTCCGCTACACTGAGTGGAGCCGCAAGTGCGGCAGATAACGCTAGTGCTGGCGCGTCATAGGTCCGCAAGCGCTCGAATATACTTTGACATGTGGGATCATGATCGCGTGGCTGCTCGTTCTCCTGGTAAGCAGGTGAGTCGTGTATGTTTTCATGGTTCATACTGATCGAGTTTGGCGCGATATATGCACGTATCGTACTACGAGGCACAAAAACGGCATTCGGTGACTAATCTAATGCATACCAATGTGGGTACACCTGTGCATGTAGTGTGTTCGGGGCTGTAGCATCAACGTCAGACACAGCGCACGTGCGATTGTGCCTAAAAGCCACGTGTTTTAAGCTCTTCAATCTTTGCGTCCAAAGTATCTGTTGACATAGTCGTGAACTTTTCAAAACCCATTTGAGCACCGTTCAATAGATCATTTCCGGCTTCAAATGAAGCCGACCAATCTCCCCGTCCAGCAAATCGTGCAGCTTGCACCGCCATGGCCATTGCAAGTTCACCTTCGCGTATCACTTCGTCGAGTTTTTCACTGAGAGCCTCACGAGTCTGCTTGTTCTCCTCAATGGCAGCAAGTCGCGCATCCGAACCCTCTGCCAATGTGTGTTTAGCATTTGCGTTGATAACCGCTTGTACAGCAGCCTGCACTTCGTCAGCTAGTTCCTGAAGCTCCGCAACACGTTCGGAATCTGCACCGCTGTTTTCCACCTGAAATTTCTGTGCTGCGGTCTCAACCTCTTCTGATGTCATTTCGGTGTGTGAAGGCACAGTCGGCTTTTCACCTTCCACTTCTCGGAATGCTTCGTTCATACAATTTCGTTTTAGTGACTATGTGTCCTAGTATAACAAAAAAGCCGCCTCAGGCGGTTGTTGCACACATCATGAGAAGCTACACCTTAATGAGCCCTGCTTCCTTCAACACCTTGTATGCGCCATTCTTGTTGATGTTCTTGATGGCACGGGTCGAAAGCGACACCACGACATGCTTGTCGAGCTCGGGTACAAAAATGCGGCGCTTCACCAGGTTGACCTGACGACGACGCTTACCACATGGGTTGTACTGCGTAGCACGCGTACGGTTGCTGTAGCTTCCGCCGACCTGACTGCGCTTCTTTGTTACTGGGCACACTTTCGCCATAAAGTCTGAGCATGGTACCATAGGGCCTACAAATTGCAACATATTGTATGGATCCAATCAGCATCTTTTTTCTTATCGCACTCATATTCTCGATCATTATTCACGAGGTCAGTCATGGCTATATGGCCGAGCACCTGGGCGACCCTACCGCACGCCTGCAAGGACGTCTGACACTCAACCCCATCCCCCATATTGACCTAGTTGGATCGATTTTGGTACCTGCGTTTCTTGTACTCACCGGAGCCAGTTTTCTCTTTGGTTGGGCAAAACCCGTACCGTACAATCCGTACAACCTACGAGACCAGAAGTGGGGAGAAGCAAAGGTGGCGGCAGCCGGCCCCGGGGTAAACATTCTGTTGGCAATTGGCTTTGGCCTCGTGGTGCGCTTTGGTGAGGCGAGTCTCTCGCCCGTTTTTGTTGCCCTTGCCGGGATGATTGTGCTTATCAACATCATGCTTGCACTGTTCAATCTGATTCCCATTCCACCACTTGACGGCAGCAAAGTACTTCGCTCGGTCTTGCCACTCAAAGGCAACATCGCATTTCAACGCTTTGAGGCCTGGCTTAGTAGCCAAGGCTTCCTCGTGATGATCCTACTGCTCTTTTTGGTGATCACTCTTCTGGGTGACGCACTGTTTGCAGGTATCGGTCTTGTGTTCGAGCTTTTGACCGGCTCATCCCTCTATGAGGTGCTGATGTAATGACACGACTTGCACATTTGTCAAAAATAGCTACACTAGCAGCACTATGAATGAAGAACCAACACAGGCAAACCTCGTCCCAATGGTCATAGAAAAGACCCAGTTTGGCGAGCGTGCCTTCGACATTTACTCGCGCCTATTGAAGGACCGTATCCTCTTTGTGGGTGGCCCTATCGACGACCACACCGCAAACCTGGTCATCGCACAACTTTTGTTCCTCGCTGCAGAGGACCCCAAGAAAGACATACAACTCTATATAAACAGCCCTGGCGGCTCGGTGACGGCAGGTCTTGCTATCGTCGACACCATGAACTTTGTGAAGCCAGACGTCAGCACTGTATGTGTAGGTGTCGCGGCAAGCATGGGTTCGGTTATTCTCTCGGCTGGCGCCAAAGGTAAACGCTTTGCACTCCCAAATAGCGAAGTAATGATCCACCAGCCATGGGGTGGGGTGCAGGGACAAGCAAGTGACATCGAGATTACTGCCAAGCACATCCTTGCCACGCGTGAACGCCTAAACAAGATCCTCGCTGAGAACACCGGCCAGGACCTCGAGAAGGTCAATAAGGATGTCGATCGTGACTTCTTTATGACCTCAGACGAAGCAAAAAAGTACGGTATCGTCGACAAGGTAATGAAAACGAAGTAAGCAAACAGCGCCCTCGGGCGCTGTTTTCGTTTATGCGTTTGCATGCTTCTTAGTGCCGCAGTTGCACCACATCGAGCACAGTGGCAAACGTCACATCCTTGAAAAGCAGTCGTGCAGCCGCCTGCGTGACACATTCAGCGAACACCAGTGCACCGATTGCACTTCCGGTGATGATGAGCGCCTGTAGTGCTTGTTGATCCATTGCCTCAAGTGCCGCAAACAATGGATCGAAAAGAAACATGAGTGTGAACCAGTAGGCCAGTCCTGCGCCGGCTGACACACTAAATGTCTCTACGCGACCATCTTTCAGCTGAAGAAGAGAACCATTGTGCCGCTCTTCGCGCACAATTTCTATAACGAGCAGCTGCCAAACCACCGAGGCCACCAAAAAACTCCAAATCATCCCAACATCAATATCTTGCATTGTCGTTCTCCTTTTTGTTCACCAAAAGAAACTGGCTCAACAATAGTACACATAGCAACACAGTCAAGCTTTGCGCTCCATCCGTGCTTGTCAACACAGTTACAATCCAAGTCGTAGCAACAGGTCGCTGTATGAGCCGGCAAGACTTTTGCTTGTATCGAGCCCCAGAAACGAAATCACATCGTCGTGCTCTTGCTGTGCTTCTTCCTGTGACCGCCCATCAACCGCAGTCTCAAGCTCTACAAATGTGCCCAAACCCCACACATCATCGAGATGTATGCGCGTGTTACGGTAGATAAACAACTCGCGGTGCTTGCCCACCGAGACAAGGACGCCCAGCGCTTCGGTAAGCTGTGTTTTGAGGATATTCGCTGTATCTGACGTCAGATGGGCTCGTTGATACGTTGAGGTACGCGAGCCGGTACGGTCCGGGCGAGTGTACGAAATGAGCTCGTAGTGCGCGTGATTGATCTCGCGCAGTTTCAGACGGCCTGTAGGAACCTTGAAGTAGACATCAGTCTGACGCAACGTATCGCGTGCAGCACCCACCAGATGCCGGCAAGCTGCCTGCACAGTACGAAGGTCTCGCACTTTTACCTTGAGCTCGATGTTTTGCATAATCCTCTTGGTACTCCTTTGTACGCTTTTCTGGTAGGATGGGCAACATCGCGGGTATAGTTTAGTGGTAGAACCGCTGCCTTCCAAGCAGCTGGCGGGAGTTCGATTCTCCCTACCCGCACAGGATTCCAACAAAGTAGCCACAACGCAGTTGTGGCTACTTTGTTGGCGCAATCCGTAGCGTGCCCCGCAGGGTGCGCACAAAAAAGAAAAGCACCGGATTCCCGGTGCTTCGCGTGTTGTCGGCTAGTCACTGACATCTTCATACATGATTGTGATTGTTTATCAAAATGCAAAAACCCCGCGGTGACGCGGGGTTTTCTGTTATTGAGTCGGGAAGTGTGGTGCACTCAAAGCTTCAACGTTTGCGGGGAGCGAACTCAACCCTTCTTCTGCAACGCCAATGGCATTGCCTGCGAAGTCAAACGTGGCTATGAGGGTATGTTCCAATGCAGCGAACACACTTCCCATTAACAGTTGAAGGACCAGGATTGCAATACCTAGTCCAATTGCCCTGTTTATCCTCATGGATAAAAACTTGGAGGGGCTAATCGTATGAAGTGACGAACTTCATACGGACTAGGTAAGCCTAATCACACCCTCTCGGGGACACACGGCATGTGGCCTCGGAAAAGAATGATGGAGATCTATGCTGTTGCTAGTATAAACCATATCATGGTTTTGTCAATACCTGCTGAAACGACGTAACCCCCGGTGTACCGGGGGTCGTTGTGGTTAAAAGAACTCAGTACCGTCGAGGTCCCGCATCACGAATGGCAGTACTCACGCCGCCAAACTTCTTGTCCCAGTTCTTGTGGAAACTGTCGACAAGCTCTCGCATGGCATCCTTGTACTTGCGTGGGTTGGTCCACATACTCAACGGATGCAAATGCTTGTCGAGCACGCCTGGCACATGTTCAGGTACTTGCAGGTTCATCTCTTCCATATGCCATTGCGGCATACTGTCGAGTGCGCCACTGATAGCACTGTTGACCACTGCCCTGCTTGTGCCAATCTCGAACCGTCGGCCCTCCTTTGAACCAAACGGCCCTCCTGTGTAACCCGTACTGACGTTGTACACACGTGTGCTGTGCTCACGTAGCTTCCGCTCGTAGAGATCGGCGTACAGCTTTGGTTTGCATGGGAAGAACGGAGCTCCAAACATCGAGCTGAACGATGCCTCGATCTGTGCGGTAGAACCAACCTCGGTGCTACCAACTTTCGCTGTGTAGCCAGAAAGATAGTAGTAGACTGCCTGCTCAACAGTGAGTCCCGCCACTGGCGGAAGCACACCGTACGCATCGTAGCTCAGCAACACCTGACTTTGCGGGTGCCATCCACGGTTCTGGAAGTCACGGTTCTCGATGTGCGAAAGCGGATACGCTACACGAATGTTCTCGGTAATGTCCTCGCAGTCATAGAGCGGACGTCGAAGCTCATCGAGCACAACATTCTCGATAATCGCTCCTTCACGTATTGCATCGTAGATGACCGGCTCCCGCTCGCGCGTGAGTTTGATACCTTTTGCGTAGCAGCCACCTTCGAAGTTGAACAAACCGTGTTCGGACCAACCGTGCTCATCGTCACCAATGATCCGGCGATTGGGGTCTGAACCGAGCGTGGTCTTACCCGTACCGGACAAACCGAGAAACACCGCGACGTCACCATGCTCGCCTACGTTTGCTGAGCAGTGCATGGGCAACACCCCTTTGCGAGGCAGAATGAAGTTCATGACAGTGAACACCGCCTTCTTCATTTCGCCCCCGTAGTGCAGACCACACAGCAAAATACGTTTGTGATCGAGATCGATGAAACCGCTACAGTCACTGTTCGTGCCGTGTTTTCTGACGTCCGTATGGAATGACGGTAGATTCAGAATCGTCCACTCTTCCATCTCTGGCGTTGGTGGCTGACGAATGAACATCGTGTTTGCAAACAAGCCATGCCAGGCATACTTGGTGAATACACGCAGACCTACAGCGTGGTGCGGGTCTGCGCCAACGCGGAGGTGTTGCTCCCACAGAGGGTCCTCCAAGCTGTCCGCATGCCGCACTGCCTCATCCCAGAGTGCGCTGAAGCGGTCTGGTTCATAGGCGATGTTGATGGGACCCCAATCGATCTCATCGCGATACTGCTGAGTCACAATGTAACGGTCGTTTGCCGACCTGCCGGTGCGTTCGCCAGTGTACACCGCGAGAGCACCGTTAGATGCAATAACTGCACCTGGTACAGTCTTGCTGTCGTGTGGATACTCGTGCCGAATGGTGTGTTCAACCAACTCTTGTACAAACCGTACTGGTCGTGTCTTGTGTGGTAGGTTCAAGGCTATTCCTCCTCTCTATTGTTTCGCTATTTGCCTGGGCGAGAGTGTAGCATAAAAACGTACGATGCCCCACGCTGGTAACGTGGGGCTTGATGGGATGGAATCACTTGCGTGATCCGCGACGCCGTGCGCTGTCTACGAGCGCGGCGACGTACTGACCTTTCATGTGCTGATCGATGATAAGGTACGGACCCATCCAGATTGCTGCACTTTGTTGCATGACCTGATTCCACCTCTGGAACCAGAACTGTTGTACTTGCCAAATCGGGAACATGACACACCTCCTACATGCGTTATGTGTTCAAGGGCAATTATACCATTTAGATGCATTTTGTCTAGCATATTTGCATACATTGAACCCCGCCGAGGCGGGGTGTGGCCAAAGTGGCCAAAGGTTCATGCAGTACAACGAGTGGCTAGCCGTGGCCCACGTCCAGCAGGTGCGCACGTGCGCGTCCGTCATGTTCATGGAACGATGCCATCGGGTTGTCAGCAGCGGTTATTGGCCGCCCAACGACGAGATGGGTGCTACCCCATGCCATTGCTTCCTCAACCGACGCTTTGCGACGCTGGTCATCAGGCGCAGAATCAGCGCTGCGGATGCCTGGTGTCACGAGGTGAAATCCAGCTGATCGCTCTGCGCTGACACGCTCAACTTCACGTGGCGAACACACAACGCCGTCAAGCCCACTCTCCTCCGCCATAGCCGCGAGAAGAGACACGTGGTCCGAAACGGTATCATTGATGTGCTGAGCAATAAGGTCATCTTCGTCGAGGCTCGTGAGCACAGTGACTCCAACAACTAACGGTCGCTCACCGTAGTTTGCCACGGCGTTTGCTGCCGCTTCCATCATCCGTTGCCCACCCTGTGTGTGCACATTGAGCATCCAGACACCCATATCGGCTGCTGCGCGGCATGCGCCGGCAACGGTGTTTGGGATGTCGTGGTATTTGAGGTCCAGAAAAGTCTGGTGTCCCATGTGCGCAAGCTCTTCCAAAATGCTCGGCCCAGCACGTGTGAACAATTCTTTTCCAACCTTAACGGCGCAGCCGGCACCGGCGAGCGCTCTGCCCATAGCAGACGCTTGTCTTCTGTTGTCATAATCCAGCGCCACAATGATCGGTGACGTATCGTACGGTGTGCCCATGGGGTTTGCTCCTTTCTCATGGTCAAAAAAATGCACGCGAGTCGCGTGCAACCCAGCAAACAATAGCAGTTGGCCACTGAGGGGTCAACTGCACACTGTTGCCTAAACTACTAACGCACCGTCACTGTGCTCAGAGCGACGCGGCCCCACGCCACCTTGCCCCATGCTCGCTCGTGGAGGTAGTAGAAAACAATCTTGGCGGTGATCTCGAGTGCGCCAACCTCCGCCATGATCATGAGGTCCCCAGTAAAT
>Ga0180435_10000197_pt1 | contig 63339 bp, 51 predicted proteins | sample SS_ome_3_FD_132467 | JGI IMG/M metagenome (GOLD analysis project Ga0180435, IMG submission 132467) | Hypersaline lake sediment archaeal communities from the Salton Sea, California, USA - SS_3_S_1 metaG | ecosystem: Environmental > Aquatic > Non-marine Saline and Alkaline > Hypersaline >... | reverse complement strand
GTGGCCAATAGTGTTGGGTACTTGGTGTAATGACATTGCAGGAACATCGTGATCAGCAGATTGCCACGCTCGGTAAGTCGCCAGCGGCGGGTGCGGGGAACCTTTGCCAGGAGGCCGTGGACGTGCAAGCGTCGAAAGAGTCGGCTCACACGGTTCGCGTGGCGACGGCGGAGGGCGCTGTCGCGGGGCTGACCGTAAAGTTCTTGACGGACATCCTGATTACGAATGCCCTGCAGGGCATGCTCGCCGCGGAAGATGGCCGCGAACAGGCGCAAGTCCTCTTCGGCGATCGGGTTGAAGCCGCGATGGGGACGCCCACGACGTCGCTTCGAACGGCCCAGCTGACGCAACGTCCGCATCGCCTCGACCGGCGGTTCAACCACGGCCAGGGCATCAAGGTAACGCCCGTTCGACCCGCGGCAGATCTCCGCGTAGCGGAACAGGTTGGCGACGCCCTTGCGGAGCGGGAACCAATCGATCACCTCCCGTCCTTTGCGCGTGCCCTGGCGACGCACCTTGAACTCGCGCGGCTGGTTAATCACCGTCTCGATGCGCAGCACGCGTCCATGCTTATCGTACATCTTGATCCAGTTGCCCTTCGCCCGATGCTTCACGCGGGCTCCGGGCCAACGCTTTTTGGTGTCGCTGAGGACCTCACCCTGGTAATTGCCGTGCAGCTTGCGACCGAGGAAGGTCAACACATCCTCGGCGGAGAAGCACGTGCTGGCGTGCTTCACCAATTTCTCATACAGGGGTTGCAGCGCGGCGGGACTCTGGAACATCAAGTCGGTGGCGTATTCGGCCTGATCGATGACCCAGTAGTAGTTCATGCCCGCCAACAGGTCCTTCAACAACGGGTTCACACGCCGCGCCAGCGACGTGAGGATACGCGGCCAGTTCATCCGCACCAGCCGGTCGGCGAACCGTTGGGCTCGCCGGGTGTCTTCGATCCATGTGAAGGCGTTGTCTTCCTTGTGATAGGCAATGCCGTGTTTGTCGAGTTTGCGGGCGAGGATGTCGTGGCCGTTGACACACACCTGGATCACCAACGGGAACCACGACTGGATGCGCACATGGATCAGCCCGAGCTTCGGATCGAGGAAGTAGAAATAGAAGCAGAGACACTTCCGTCGAGTGGGGGCCAGCCGGGGCCGCCCCTCGCCGGGCACGACCTTGAAACTCTGGCATGGCTCGACCGCCCGCATCACGCAGACCAGACCCTGTTGCAGCCCCTCGGCTTGGATCAGTCCCTGGACGATGGCTTCCTTGCGGTGGGGGCCGTTCAGGTAGAGATAGGGACGCCCGGCGTCCTCCGCCAGCCGCTGGGCGTGCTCGACGATGCGGCGGGATTGTTTCTGGACGAAGTTGCCGAAGTCCTTGATTCGCAAGCCTTTCTGTGTGAGAAAGCCCTCCATGGAGCCGTTCCACCCGAGAGGGAGGTAGCCCTTGAACAGGATTCGGTCGAAGCAAGAGAGCATACCGTTGATCAATTCGTTATACTGGCGGACAAAGCGTTCCACGGCGTTCTCCTTGGGATGGCGGCTTGAGAACTACCATTTTCAGGGATGACCGCCCTTTTTGTGAACCCATTGACCACTGACCATTTTGGTTGCGGCCGTAGGCCGCGCTAGGTTTTTCCAAGAACGACAACTACGTGTTTCATTTATCTGGCGGAGGTGGCATCCTTACTGGTTTAACTCGAACCAGGGAGGAACGGATGCCGGGTCGGAAAAGGGATGAGGCTGTGGGTCGTTTGTGGGGGGCGTTGGGTGCTGGAAGGACGCTGGGGGCGGCAGCGGGGGCAACCGGTGATGCCGACAGTGACAGCATGAATAGCATGCACCGGCCGGCGTGGGACGGCTAACGAGCGTTGGCTTCAAGTTCGCAGTGGAATCTGCCGATAATGGCGACAGCGCGGTTTAGGTAAACTTTGCGGGCACTTCCGCCGCTCGGGAGCCCGTTTCGCGTCCCCTCCCGGTCGGCTCCACAACCCGGTGACGGCTTCTCGGTGATGTCAATGCAAGCACACTCAATCGCTCGCCTTCATTGGGCCGTGCCGTTTTGGCGAATACTGCTGCTCGCCCTGCTCTGCGCCGGGCCACTGGGTTGCCGGACGTTCGACCACTACGATCCCTCGGTCGAGCAACCCGTGCCGGCGCAGCTCACGCCCCCGCGGGAACTGGAGCTGACCTCGCACCCTGATTACTTGATCGAGCCGCCCGATTTGTTGCAAATCGAGGTGCTCAACATGATCCCCAAGCCGCCCTATCGGGTGGACGTGTACGATGTGCTGCAGATCGAGGTGATCGGCACGCTCTTGGACCAGCCTATCGCCGGCTACTATCTGGTGGAGGCCGAGGGCGAAGTGAACCTGGGGCCGGCGTACGGCAAGGTGCGCGTGGCCGGGTTGACCATTGAGCAGGCCGACCAGGCAATTGGCGACCAGCTCAGGCGGATTCTCCGCCAGCCCGAGGTCTCGGTGCAGTTGGCCCGGGCGAGCGGGCTGCAGCCGATCTCCGGCATCTACCTGGTCGGGCCCGACGGCACGCTGAACCTGCGGCACTACGGTCAGGTCCACGTGGCCGGACGGACGCCGACGGAGGTCGAGCGGATCCTGCAGCGTCATCTGGCCGGGATGCTCGACTCGCCGGAGGTGGCGGTCGACGTGGCCCAGAGCAACAGCAAGGTCTACTACGTGGTCACCGAGGGGTTGGGCAACGCTGACAACGTGCGTCGCCTGCCGGTGACCGGTAACGAGACCGTGCTGGATGCGTTGGCAGAGGTGGGCGGGGTGTCCCAGATCTCAAGCGATCAGATCTGGGTGGCCCGTCCGGCGGGAGAAGGGCAGAACTGCGAGCAGATTCTGCCGGTGGATTACGAGGCGATCGCCTCGGGGGCGTCGACGGCGACGAACTACCAGTTGCTGCCCGGCGATCGGGTGTACGTCGCCGCGAATGGGTCGCAAGAGACGACCGAGATGCTGGCCCGGGTGTTTGGGCCGGCGCAAGAGGCCGGGGGATTTGTTAGTTTGATGGGACGGACAGTTCGCGACATCCAAAGGCTGGGACGAAGATCGCTACAATTCCGGCGCTTCCGGCGATTCTAACCACCCGGACGGCTGTAAGCTCGCAATCACCGGCATCCGTATTGCGCTCGTATCGCGCCCAAAGCACGACTGCTCAGCGCTTATCCGCGTGAAGTAGGCGCAATCTCTCGCGGGGGAGTCTCGCAACCTTCCTCCGACTGCACGGTGGCTTGCGTCGATTCTGGGGCCAAGGTCTCCCACCCCAGGACCTCGTGCAGTAGATCAAGAAAGCGCTCCGCCAGTCGGTCCCGGTCGAAGTGTTCGGCCACGTAGTCGCGTGCCTGCCGGCCCAGTCGCTCGCTCAGTTGGGGGTCGTCGGCCAGTCGCTCCACCGCGTCGGCCAGTTCCTCACCCGAGTCGGGCGTGATGTTGATCCCCGCCCCGGCCTCATCGACGATCCGCTGGGCCTCGCCCCGCACGCCCATGATGATCGGCCGCTGCATGGCCATCGACTCGAAGATCTTCGACGGCAAGACCGTGCCGAACAGCTGTCGGTTAACTCAAATTCGGTGGCGCATGATACGCCGGCCAGAACCAATTGGCATGCAGCCCCAGGACGGTGCATAACCATCGCCGAGCGGCTAAGCGTCGATGGAGGGCGTATGGGCTGCAACGGGGGCTTTGGATGGCAAAAGTCCTTGATCTTGAAGCACTTCCCAACAGGAACCGAATGAGTAACGCGAAAGCAGCTTGCGAAGCTTCGGCTCGGTTGACGCACGCCCGTAGTAGGATTTGAATCGCCGGTGCCATGGCATGGGTAAAACGGGACAATCCTCCGCGAAGTCACGGGGGTGGAGATAGATAACCGTTGGCCGACCGAGGTTGGCGTTTTGCTGGATGCCGTGCTCGATTAGTCGAAGCGGAAGCAGGCGGAAGTAGCCGCCGCCGCTGTAGCACAGCGTCTTTGGGCCGATGCTCATGGTGCTCATTGGCAACTCGGCCAATGCACCGTTTTCTTTCGTCAGTCGGCAATGGGGAGCTGGTGGACACGGGTAGCCCCCATGGGCACGGCGGGCTGGGAAGAGGCTGGCATCGTAGGCAAGTCCCGCCTTGGCGATCATCTCGAAGGCCCATTCACAACCGGGCGTGATCGAAAACGAGGGAGCCCGGAAACCACGAACGTTTACACCGGCCTGCTGCTGTACGACCTCAATCGAATCGACCAGATCTTCATAGAAGGTGTCCGGGGCGAGTTCGTAGACACGTTGGTGCCAGAATGAGTGTGTGCCGATCTCGTGACCCTCGCGGACCACGCGGTCAACGAGCGCCGGGTATCGTTCCGCAATCCAGCCGAGGAAGAAGAACGTTGCGTGGACCGACGTCTCCGCTAACAGGTCCAGGATTCGATGGGTCTCACGTTCGACGATCGACGGCAACCTTTCCCAGCCGCTCGGATCGCTTGTTGAAGCGATGTCGACAATGTGGAACCAGTCTTCGATGTCGAAGGACAGGGCATGGCGCAACGGAACACTCTCGGTTATGTTCACGGGATCAGCCACAATCGGCACCGCCTCACAATGACTTGGTTTGAAATCCGGCTGGGTTGACAATCGTCCGGAAAGCAATCTGCCTCGCCACCAGCGACTATTAGTAGAAGCGGTGGCCGTTCTTCAAGAACCGTCTGACGTCCTCTGGTGTTGGGACCGAGAAACTGGTGGCTTCCTCCTCAGGATTGGGCAAGCACGAATCGTTCCCAAGCTCGATAGAACGCACCGCCTCGATCAGGGTCTCCGCGGCCAAATCTTTCCCCCGACCCATGATCTCTTCCAGGGTGTCCCCCGGGTTGATTCGGTACTGCCGCTGAGAAACAATGGGGCCATTGTCGAGTTTGTCATCGACGAAGTGGACGGAACAACCGCCTACCCGCTCGCCATTGGCAAGGGTCCAAAATGACGGCATCAACCCACGGTACTTCGGCAACAGGGCACCATGACAATTGATGATACCGCGCGGCGTCTGTTCCCGCAACTTGCGGCCGTAGAATTGCGTGCCGGAGATCGATACGATCAATTCGACCCCTAAATCCTGCAACATCGCCCGAAAGTCCTCGCTGTTGACACTTTCCGCCTCGTGGACGGGGACCCCATACTTGCGGGCGACGGCGCGGACGCTACAGCAGGGCCGCTGGCGCCGCAGCAAGTCGTTGACGACCTTGCCTTTGAGACGCGCCGTCAAATAGCGCCGCAACTTCCAAAAAAAGTAGCGGATGCCATAGATGCGCAGCAGTTCCCGCGCAGTTCCCAGTTTGCTCCGTTTGCCCATGACCGTTGGCTGGATGTGAATGCCCACGGTCGAGTCGTGCCATTCCCGCAGATACTTATCGAGAACCTTGGGGAGGAAGAACGGGTCGTCCTGAATGAAGACGTATTTCGTGAGCACGGCGTTGATCGACATGTTTTCGGTGAGCGTCAGGCTCCGTATTCGTCGGTCACTTCCTGGAGAATTCCAAGATAACGATGGGCAAGTTGCTTACGATCGAAATGAGCTTGGACGTATTGCCGTCCCCTCCGGCCCATCGCGCGGCGTCCCTCCGGATCGTCGGCGAGCCGACGGAGCCCGTCGGCCATCCCCTCGACGTCTTCCGGCGCGACACAAATCCCGGCACCGGCGGCCTCAACCAATTTCCGTGCCTCGCCACCGACGCTTAGCAGGATCGGCCGCTCCATGCCCAAGTATTCGAAAATCTTCGACGGTAGCACTTCCTGGAAGCGATCCGAGGCTCGTAGGCAAACCAAGCCGGCATCGCACGCCGCGTAGAATTCGGCGATTTTCTCGCGCGGTTGCTGGTCAATAAACTCAACGTTACGCAACTCCCAATCCCCTGCCTGAGCACACAGGCTCGGCTTCTCAGCGCCGTCGCCGACAAAGACGAAATGCTTGCTGGGGTCGTCTTCAAAACATCGTGCCAACTCAAGGGCGCGGTGCAAGCCGTGGCACATGCCGTGGGTGCCGATGTACATCAACACAAACTTATCACGCCAACCGTATTGGCGACGCACATCGTTGTCGCGAGGGCCGGGTTCGAACACCCCCATATCGACGCCGTTGTGGACGATACTCATCTTCTCAAGCGGAATATTGTACAATTCGTGAATGCTCTGGCGGTAACCCTCGCCCACCGGCACGATATGATTCGCGTGGCGATACAGGAAGCGGGCCAAACGGCGAAGGCCGCGGATGACCACCGATTCGCTTTCCATGGCATCGACGGCGATTATCGTCTCCGGCCAGAGGTCACGCACCTCGAAAACGAACGGCACGCGTTTAGCTCGCGCGACCAGATATCCGGCGAGTCCACATAGCAACTGCGGCGACGTAGCGATCACGACATCTGGGCTTCCGCCGCGGAGCGTTCCGATCACGGCAGCGGACGCCATGAAGGACGCGTAGCTCAGCATTCGTCGCGCGCTGCCTCGATTCGCGGTCGCATACACATAGCAGCGAACGACGTCAATGCCATCCTTACGCTCACGCCGCGTCAAGACGAAGCGATCCTCGTGAGCCTTGATGCCGTGGGGGTGATGAGCAAACCCGGTCACGACGGTGACCTCGTGGCCGGCAGCCACCCATTCCTGGGCCAGACGATGGACCCGCGAGGCCGGGGCATTCACTTCCGGCGGGAAGTAGTGGCTGACAAACAGAATCTTCATGGTTAAACTTCTACTCGCTGAACCACCGGCTATTATCCCGCAGCAATTTGCCACTCTTTATGCCGCTCTCATGCTCCCAGCAAGTGCGCATCTGGCTCTCGGTGACCGAACTGCGGAGTTGAGGAGCCACGTCATTAACCGCGTGCTGAATCAGCAATTCCTGGCCGCATCCGGTCAATCACCACCGGCTGGCCGTGGCCCATGGCATCGACAGCGGCGAAACTGACCAAGGTTGTATCGACGAGGCTCTGGAAGCTGATCGGCAATCGCTCGCCGGCAGCGACCGCATTGACCACCGCGGCTAACTCCGCCGCATGCCCTTTGTCCGGCTGCATCAGCTTGCGCCGCGTGGACTTCCCGCCGCGCGGGTAGAGCCACATCTGACGATACTCCTCGAGCACGGCCGTCGAACCCCCGGCGAAGACCTCCAGCCGTTCTTTGCCCGCAGCCGAGGAGCCCTGCGACGTATAGGCCAGTGTGCCCACGGAACCATCCTCGTAGGTAACGGTCACGAGCGCGTCGTCCACGGATCCTGTTCCCGGCGCCGCGGCGGTGACTTGCACCGGCGGGGCATCGGTGAGGAAGCCAAAGAGATCAAAGAAGTGACAGGCTTCGCCAATGATTCTCCCACCCTCGGCCGGATCGCTGATCCAGTGATCCGGAGGAAGCGGCCCGGCGTTGCAGCGGTACTGCATCATCAGCGGGCCGCGGCCGGCGAGGAACTGTTTTAACTCCAGAGCCAGCGGCGAGAAGCGGCGATTGAATCCGACCATCACCTGGCCCTGATGCTCGTCGACCGCCGCCACGACGTCCTGGAGTTGCTCCATCGAGATCGCCAGCGGCTTTTCGACAAAGGCGACCTTGCCCGCCGCCACGATCTTGCAGATGGCCTCCGAATGTTTTGAGTGCGGCGTCGTGAGAATGACCAGATCGGTTTGGTCGTCCGAGAGCACCTTATCCGGTTGCGAGGTGCAGAAGGAGAATCCGAACTTGTCGGCAGCCGCGCGGGCCGCCAGTCCGTCGGCGTCGCACACACCCCGCGCTGCGCCTTTGGACACTCCGCGAAGATTCGGCAGGTGCGTTGCCCGGGAAAAACCCCCCGCCCCAATAAACGAAACACCGACCTGCCCTTTACCCTTGCCCACATTGGTTGGCAGCTCGATGCGCGACGGCTGTGCCGCCCCGTCGGTGCTCGGTTCCGGATAAGTCAACACCACCCCCAAGTGCGGCTCACTGCCTTCGAGGATCAACTGCATGGCGTCGGTCGCCCGCTCGATCGGGAAGCGGTGCGTGGTGAGCACCTCGGGGCGCACCCCGCCGCCGGCGACCAGGTCGAGGAAGGCCTCCATGTTGCGGTTCTCGGTCCAACGCACATGGCCGACGGGATAATCGTGGCCCGCCTCCTCGTAGTCGTTGTCATATCGTCCCGGCCCGTAGGAGCGGGAGACGATGAAGGTAAGCTCCTTCTGGAAGTAGTCGCGACGCGGGAGGTCCATCCCGGTCACGCCGACCATGACCACGCGTGCCCGATCGCGTGCCAGTTCGGCCGCCTGTTCCACCGGGGCGTTGCTCTCGGTGGCGGCGGTGATCAGCACGGCGTCGGCGCCCCGCCCACGAGTGAACGACATGACTTCGCTGGTTGTTTGTTCGCCGCCGGGGACCAGAGCGAGATCGGCCCCGTGCTGGGCGGCCAGCTCCACCCGTTGCGGGCTGAGGTCGAGTCCCACCACACGGCAACCGGACGCCTTAAGGATCTGCACGGTCAACTGCCCGATCAACCCCAGCCCCAGGACCACCGCCGTCTCACCGAATCGCACGTCCGCGTTGCGCACACCCTGCAAGGCGATCGTGCCGACGGTGGTGTACGCAGCCGCCTCGGCCGAGACACCTTCTGGCACGCGCGTGGCCAGCAGCCGTGGGATGTAGTTCACTTCGGCATGATTGGCGTGCCCGGCACCGGCGCAGGCCACCAACTGCCCCGGCTGAAACTCTCGAGCCCGGGCGCCCACGGCCACCACTTCGCCGCAAGCGCTGTAGCCCATCGGCGCTTCGCGATCGAGCTTCTCACGCACGGTTTGCAGCGTGGCGAGGAACCCGTCGCGGCGGAGTTTCTCGAGCACCTTGCGGACCAGATCCGGCCGCTCCCGAGCTTTCCCGACCAAGCTCTTCTTGGCCAGCTCCATCATCATCCGCTCGGTACCGGCGGAGACAAGCGACGCGCGGTTGCGCACCAAAATGCCCTGCTCCTTGAGCAACGGCGCGGGCACCTCGTCAATTTTCAGTTGGCCGCTCCTAAGGTTCTGAGTAATTTGTTTCAATGGGATTCCTTGGAGATTCTGTCCGGCTGATTTTTGCGACCTACGCCCTGTCCAAGCGACACTTCACACCCCGGCTATCTCGCTTGGCAGTTCCTGGATAAGACGCCTTAATTTGCCGCGCGGAGTGAGAGGGATATCTTCAACAAGCTTAACCTCAACCGTGAGCTCCTCTCCCAGCTTGCGGCGGTACGCCTGCTGGAGGAGTACGATGTCTTCGTGCTGGAAGTCGGGACCGGGGACCACCCGCAGCTCCAGAACCCCGGCCCGTCGCTGATGATATTGATAACGGAGGACGTGGTCGAAAGCGTCACCATGGATATTAAGTGCCGCTGGCGAGATGTGCGATCCGGTCTTGCCCACGACGTACTCTTGCTTCCAACGCCCCTCAACCCGATCGAATCGCTGAAAGGATCGGCCACATGAGCAGTGCGTTTCACGGAGTCGCGCTCGGTCCTCGGTGCGGTAACGTATCAATGGCAAAGAATAGTTCCAAAGCCCCGTACCAACCAATTCACCACGTTCGCCGGCCTCGTCGATTGGTTCACCATCGTCGCGGACCATTTCAAGGATCCCGTAGTCGGGGAAGTGGTGGTAGACGCTTGTTTCTTCGCATTCCCCAGCGAGAATGAGACGCTCGCTGTGGCCATACCAGGAGAACACGCGGGCATCGAAGGCCTGCTCGATCTGAGCCCGTTGATCCGACGTGACGCCCTCCGAGCCAAGCAGCACTGCCCGAATGCCCAAGTCGGAAAGTGAACGCCCCTCGGACCGCAGGTATCGGGCCACCAGCGAGATTGCTGACGGGTAGCCGTGCAGATAATGAGGCCTGTACTGGTATAGCGCTTCGATATACTGAGGTAAGGTTGACGTATTGATGTGATAAGGCGAGAACTGCCACTCGTTGTAGATGGGGTTGGGACGCCATAGTCGGGGGTGGTTACCAGTCGCCAGGTTAACGCCGCGGAATGTGGCCTTGCGGCATCGCGGCGTATAGCCAACCCGCGACCAGTTCCGGTGCATAAAACCCATTTCGATTGAATGGGAATTGTCGTCAAGGTAGAGACGCAACTGGTTACCAGACGTCCCCCCGGTTGTGCATTCGTAGTGGGGAATGCTAGCAAAATCACGCGGCAAATAGCGTTTCAAGTCTATTTGGATGTCGTGCTTGCTAACCAAGGGAAAAGCCCGCAACGCCTCCAGAGGTGGAAGTCGATCCACAACTGAGCGGAGCGAGCGGTAAGCGGGCACCTGTTCGGACGCAAAGCGTAGAATCTTACCGAGCGCCTCTTGCTGAAATGCGCGGATCTGCTCGGGTGAGGCACGGTCCATGGCCGCTGCGCGTCGCCATGCCCTCCGGTACGCCTTTCCCGCAACCAGCGCGAACGGCACCAGCCTTACCGGCCGCTGCGCCCAAGGTGGGAGGGATTCATAGAACTTTCGCTTCAGTGAGTACATCGACAGGACGCGGAGGCAACGAGAGCGGACACATTCGCTGATTCAGGCATTATCGGGTTACGTTTGGACGCGCTCGATATGCCCCGTCCAGCCGAAGTGAGGCACAAAGTGAAATGTCGTCTCGGGATCGATTTTCCTAAGGTTGCCGCACCATTCGGGGCGGTTGCTAAGTGATTCCACCTCTCGCCAGTCCCATTCCGCCAAGGGGTAGCGGCGACACCGAAATGCCTGGCGAACGATTGGGATCTTTTCCGGATCGAAGCCCATGAGAACCGCGCACGTCGCGTCAACGCTCGCAGGATGCGTCCCAAACACGAGGAGGCCGGCTTTCACGGGGTCAGGATCCAGCGGACCTCGCCCTTCGCCAGCCAGCAGACCGTCTACGAGAACGTAGTGCCGTTTTCGATAGCGTGGCATTTCCGGACGGAGCGTGCCGTCGGCGTTTCCATAAAGAGCGATCTTATTCAAGTCAAGGCACATCCGCCAGATGGTATCGTTGCCATACCAGTTGCCGCTTCGGATCACCGCTGCCGTGTCGCCAAAGACGTGTCGCCCTACCCGCTTCGCATGGCGGAAGAACCATGGCCCCAACCCCGGAACGGAAACGGCTAGGCGGCGCAGCGGACGAATAAGCGACTTCTCGGCCGTCTGACGCGGGTCACCAGCGGGCCGCTCATCGCCGGGCAGTCCGCCGCCCGCTTCCGTGTGGTGCGGCAGCCAATTCTTGTCGCCGTTGATTCCCACGAAGTTCTTTAGGCTGGCCGTGACGCCCGCTTTTTTGTGTGTCTTGAGCTTCGGCAGGCTAAGGAGCACGGCGGCGCGGGCGATGGTACCAGAAATAAGGTACTCATGTCGCCCGCCGGTGTGATGCCGGTTCACTTCGCCCTCGTCGTAATCGGCCCCGTAGTAGTACCCGGCGCCCTCATGTCCCACGAATTCACTGCTATCCCCAAGATCGTAAGCCACATAACCGGCCGGATCGCCCAGCAACTTACGACGCTCTGTAATAACGTCGCCGCGGCTGATCCATTCCTCCTTGCGTAAATCGACCAATTCGAACTGATACCCTTGCGCCAAGTACTGATCTTGAAGTCGGTCCAGGCCCAGAATCCGGACGATCTCGGTGAAGGAAGAATCGGTTTGTGGCCCGTCGGCCACAACGACCTTCCCAGACTGGCCGACCGCCTGGAAGACATAGTCAGCGACGGTACGGATCACATCACCATCGGTGAGCACATAGCGCCACCCTTCTGGATCGCGCGGATGCGACTCTTTCACCAAATTGGGCTTCAGGACGACCGTCTCTCCCGGATGAATCAACGAGCCAAACGGGTTCCACTGTGGAGTGCCCGCGTTGCCCGCATCCAATCCAGCCAACTCCAGCAAATCGGCCACCGCGCGCCCCGCAATTCCTTCCCGCTCCACGTGACATGTGCCGTCACCTCGGGCGCGCAAGGCGGAAGGTCGAGCACGACCGTCCGGTTCCTGTCGTCCTGCCACCTGGTAAACGCAGACCTGATCTGTTGTGATACTCACTTCCCCTCTCTTGATGCTTGGGCGCTACTGCGGGGGGCGGCTACGAGTGTCCGCCCTGCGTGAGTCGGCCTTCATCCAATTCAGAGATCACGAACCTTAGCTTGCCGGTTCGCGACCGCTCCAGTCCATCGACGTACTCGATGTTGATTCGGGTGTCATCGCCGATTCGCTCTCGCATCTCCGCCAGGAGTCTGTTCCCATCCTGTTGAGTATAGGCGTGGCCCCGTACGACGCGCAGGGTGACCTCGCCCACCACGCACTGGTGGATTTGGGCTTCGCGGATGTTTGTCTGGTCCTTGAACACGTGGTCCATGCGTCCGACCCGTGCCCCGCTGGGTAGCACAACATAGTCCTCACGGCGACCGTCGATCGATTCGACGAACCGGCCGTGGGCGTCTTGGGCTTGCGATTCCGGAGGGAGCATGGCAAGGTCGCCGACGTCGTAACGGATCAGGGGCGTCGCGGGGTTCGTGAAGTTCGTGCCGACCACCCGGTATTGGTCCGGCACGTCCGTGGCGATGAACTCGACGACCGAAAAGTCTTCGTCAACCCGCAGCTTTCCGTCGGGCCATTCGGAGATATTTGCCACGGCCTCGGCCATCCCGTAATGTTGCCGGGGCGCGATGCCAAAGGCACGCTCGATGACCTGGACCTGTTGCGGAAGAAGGTTCTCCGCGCCGATGGTGATATGCTCCACCTGGTAGTCAAGTTCATCGCCCGAATCGAGCACGTAGGCCGCCAGCAGCGCCAACAGCGATGGGTATCCGTGAAGCCAACTCGGCTTCCATCTCCTGAGGTTGTCCAGGTAATAGGGCAGATTCTTCGGGCTGATGTGGTAGCCGCTGTAGAGAATCTGCTTGCCCGGCCGGTTATATCGCCAGAATGGCGGATCGATTTGGCCGGCGGGTACTACGCTCCTTCCGCCGAAGTAGCCGCACCAAGTGCCCAGCGTGATCCCCAGCCGACGCCGATATCGCCACCAGACGGCCCACTGTTCCTGGGAGCCTTCCAGCGTGCTTTCAAACCGCAGACCGCCGCCCGTCGTTCCGCTGGTGTGAAACGCAAGCCGTTTGTCCCGCGGCACCGCCTCCGATTCAAACTCACCAAGATTATTCTTGACGGTTGCCTTGGGGAGTATCGGAAGCTGAACGAGATCGTCAAAGCATGTGAAATCTCGCGGATCAAGTCCCTCACGGCGGAATAGATTTCGATAGTACGGAACCGTCTCGGCAGCGTGGCGAATAAAGCGTCGCATCCGGGCGTCTCGGTAATCAACAATACGTTCGACCGGCCAATTCGCCCGTTCCTCATATTCCCGCAGCATCGACCAGAACTCGCGGTTGTAGCGCGTCCGCTGAATACGCCATCCGGCGAAGGAGCACGCCAGGTCTTGCAGGGCTAAGGGAAGGCGCTGGTAAAGCTGGACCGAATCCATGGTGAATTTCGCGGGCCGTAGCTCAGGCCGAGAACCACAGGTGCCTCGACCCAAGCGAGGTCCGAGATGTGTTGCCGCGGGATGTGGAGGGAGGCCGGTCGCTCAGCGTTGAAAGCTTCCGCTGGCTGGACGTAGAAACGCAGTAACCTCTGAGACGGGTCAACCTACGGTCAATCGGCACGAGTGCTCCCACGTACGCCAATAATCTGCGTTGTCATGGGCTGCCGCCGACCGGAAACTGCACGCGTCCATGTGCCGCTTCAGTCTCCTCTGCAATCTTCGCTCCTTCGATGTTTGAGACAACCAGCCGTAGTTTGCCAGCGGACGACCGCGGGATGGAGTCCAAGTATTCGACAATTAGCTCCATGTCGTCGCCGAGGCGTCGGCGAAGTTCGCCACGTAGATGGTCCTCGTCCTGTTGGCAATAAGCCTCGCCGCGAACCACGGCCACCCGAATCGCTCCCACCTGATCTTGCCGAATCTGCGCTTCGCGAATGTTGGTGAGTTTTTAAAGACATGGTCCAACCGGCCAATGCGTGCCCCGCTGGGGACGACCACGTAGTCTTCCCGCCGTCCGTCGATCGTGCTCACGCGGCGACCTCCCTCGTTCCGCGGCGCATCTGCTGGCAGCGTGACAAGGTCGTTGACGTTATACCGGATCAGCGGGAAGAGAGGATTAGAGAAATTCGTGCCGACAACCTGGTACTGTCCATCTCCGGCATTCAGGAACTCCACGGCCGCGAAATCCTCGTCCACGCGCAGCGAGCCGTCTGGCCACTGCGAGATGTTGGCGACGGCCTCCGCCATTCCGTAGTGCTGGCGCGGCGTTACGCCAAACACCTGCTCGATCAAGCTGGACTGATGCGGCAATAGGCTTTCCGCGCCCACGGTTATCGCGCGGACGGCATAGCCGAGGTCCTCGTTCCGTCCATGCAGGTGCGCAGCCAGCAGTGCCAAGAGCGAAGGATAGCCGTGCAGCCAGGGTGGTCGGCGTCGCCGCAATTCGTCAACGTAGGCGTCCAAGTTTCTAGGGCTCATGTGGTAGCCGCTGAAGAGGATCTGGTGTCCGGGCCAATTGTAGCGCCAAAACGGTGGTCGGGATTGTTTGACCGGGACGACGGTGCGCCCGCCGAAATAACGGCACAGCGTATCGCGCGTGATATTATGTCGTTGCAGATAACGCCACCAGACGGCCCATTGTTGCTGGAGGGCCGAGAGCGTCGTGGGGAACTGCAGCCCGCTGCCGGTGGTCCCGCTGGTACGCGTTACGGTACGGGGCGATGCCGGTGACACCTCGGAAATCAACTCGGCGCAATTTGCTTGAACGTCCTCCTTCGTGAGCAAGGGCAATTGGGCGAGGTCTTCCAGACGAACAATCCGTCGCGGATCGACACCGTGCTTGCGGAACAAACGGCGGTAGAATGGGACCGTCGTCGCCGCGTGGTTGATGAAATCATGAAGTTTCCAATCCCGATATTCGCAGATTCGCTCCAACGGCCATTCGTCCCTTTCATGGGCGGCCCGGAGGTGTTTAGCGAATCCCGGCCCAAAACGCGTTCGCTGAATGCGCCATCCCGCCCAACTGCAAGCCAGCTGTTGAAGCCGGACGGGCAACCAAGTGTAGATGGATTCGAGAATGGGCACGTCGTTTATGGCAGTTCTTCCTCGCTAAGGGATGCATCCGGCTCACCGGCTTCAATGTGTCCCCGCCAACCGAAGTGTGGCCGGAAGTGAAACGTTGTCGCCGGGTCGATTTGATCGAGCCGGCCGCACCACTGGGGCCGATTGCTGACCAATTCCACCTCGGGCCAATTCCATTCTGTCAAAGGATAAGATTCGCACTGAAAGGCCTGCCGGACGATCGGGATCTTCTCCGGATCGAAGCCCATCAGCACCGCACAAGCCGCGTCCACACTGGCCGGATGCGTACCGAAGATCAGTACCCCAGCCTCGACCGGATCGGGATCCAGCGGCCCGCGGCCCTCGCCGGCGAGAATGCCGTCGACCAAGACGTAATGCCGCTTGCGATGCGAGGGTCCTTCCGGGCGAAGCGTTCCATCCGGGTTTCCATACAGCGCGATCTTGTTCAGGTCGAGGCACATTCGCCAGACTGTGTCGTTCCCATGCCAGTTGCCGCTTCGAATCGTGTCAGTCGTATCGCCGAACACACGGCGGCCGACCCGCTTCGCTTGGCGGAAGCACCAGGGTCCCAAGCCTGGCACGGAGAGGGCAAGCTGGCGTAACGGGCGGATGAGTGACTTTTCGGCTCGCTGCCTAGGATCGCCCGGCGGTCGCTCGTCTCCCGGCCGCCCGCCGCCCGCTTCGGTGTGATGCGGCAGCCAGTTCTTGTCGCCGTTGATGCCCACCAGGTTCTTCAAGCTGGCCGTGATGCCCGCCTTCTTATGCGTCTTGAGCTTCGGCAGGCTGAAGATCACATCGGCCTGGGCCACGGTGCCGGAGATGAGGTACTCATGTCGCCCGCCCGTGTGATGGCGGTTGACCTCACCCTCGTCGTAGTCGGCCCCGTAGTAGCACCCGGCGCCGGCGTGTCCGACGAATTCACTATTCTCGCCTAGATCATAAGCGACATACCCTGCCGGGTCGTCGGGCAGCTTGCGCCGCTGGACGATGACATCCCCGCGACTGACCCATTCTTCCTTGCGCAGGTCAACCAGCTCGAACTGATAGCCCTGCTTCGCGTACTCCTCTTGAAGTCGGTCCAGCCCGAGCAACTCGGCGATTTTCGTGAAGGAAGAGTCCGTCTGTGGCGCATCGGCGACAATCACCTTACCTTCCCGGCCGACCGCTTTGAACACGTAATCCGCAACCGCCCGGATCACATCGCCGTCGGTCAGAACGTAACGCCACACCTCCGGAGCCCGCGGATGCTCCTCTTTGACGAGATTGGGCTTTAGGACAACCGTTTCACCTGGGTGGAGCAGCGAGCCGAAGGGGTTCCACGACGCCTCGCGCCGGCGGTCCGGGTCGAGGCCGGCATGCTCGAGACAGTGGGTGACCGCCGCGCTCGCGTCGCGCATTTGCTCACATTCACCGTGCATGGAAAACCGCACGGCCGTGACACGGCAGGGATCGCTCAACACTGTCCGTCGCTTGTAGTGATACTTTTGTGATACAATTTATCGAGCCGTTGAGCCGTGGATCGCCAGGTGAGGTGCTCTCGCACGTAGTCCTGGCCGGCGCGGCTCATGGCCTTTGCGCGACCGTCGAGGATGTGCGCGATTCCTTCCGCAACGGCATCCGGGGATCCCTCGACCGTCAGTCCGCCGCCGCTGGCGTCCACGTAGACATGGGCGGCGACCTCGGGAGTAACGACAATCGGCACAGCGTGGGCCATTGCTTCTACCGCGGAGATGCCGAAGTTTTCATGTTGTGAGACGAGAGCCGCCACGTCGGCAGCCGCGAAGGCGCCGATCTTTTCGTCGCCCTGAAGAAATCCAGCAAAGACGAGGGCATCCTCGACGCCCAGCTGCTGGGCAGTGCCTTTGATGTCCCCTAAGGCCCCGTCGTCCTGCCCGACAATCAGTAGGACCAAATCAGGGTACCACTCCCGCAACCGTGCAATCGCCTCGACCAACATTGGGACGCGTTTCACGGAGTGCATCCGTCCCATAAAGATCACGATGCGCGCCTCGCGCAGCGCGGGAAAAGACTCGTAGAACTGCTCGACCGCCGTGTCACGGTCGCATTCCGGGATCGGTACACCGAGCGGGATGACTTCAATACGCTCACGATCGATGAACTGAGCAAGTTGTTCTGCCTCATTTTCCGATGTTGCGAGAACCACGGCTGCCTTGCGAAGATTGTCCAGAAGGCTCCACTTCATATACCATTGCTTAAGCCGATGGTAACCATGGCGGATGGACACGGCGCCGAGTGAGCCGGCCGGCCGCAAGATGTACGGCGTTCCGACCCGGCGCGATGCCGACGCAGCCACGGCCTGCAAGTATCCCCATACTTCATGGATGTGAACGACGTCCGGCCGCTTGGTTGTGTCATTCATGCACTCAAGCAGCCAGTAACGCCCCGCGGGAGAATACGCGTAGTGACGAAAAGGCCGGCGTTTTCCGTACGCCTTCGCAAGATGCACCTCGGCGTTAGCCAGCATCGGATCGCTCCGAACCCTTTCCTCAAACTCTCCCAGGCCTAGAGGCGAACTCGGTGTTCTTATGGTGGTTGCCAGGACCGAAACCTCATGGCCGCACACGTCGATCTGCGCACGGACCAATTGGCGCAGCGCCTCGACCGGCCCGCCACACAGCGGGTCCAGCGACCAGAGAACATGCAAGATTCGCACTAATGCGGCCTCAGGTGGGTGGAATCTGTTACGGTCAGCCCACTCGCCATCACACACCGGCCCGCGGCGTGCCTGTGGGCTGGCGCGCAAGTCGGATTACTCGACCGATGCAATCATCTCTTCGTACAGCGCAGCGTACTGACCAGCGATCGCCTCCGCCGTGAACCGCTTCACATTGCGGAGGCCGTTGGCCACGAGTTCCTCTCGATACGCTCGATCGTTGATCACGCGCACGATGCCCGCACGAATGCTTGCCACGTCGTGCGGATCGACCAGACATGCACCGTCGCCGGCGACCTCGGGCATGGAGCATATATTACTGGTGACCACGGGCCGGCCGGTGGCCTGCGCTTCAACGATCGGCAGGCCGAACCCCTCGTATGTCGAGGCGAAGAGCAACATGTCGGCGGCTCGGTACTCTTGGACGATCGCCTCATCTGAGATGCCGGAAACACTCGAGTAGTCGACCTCCGCCTCGCGCAATGCGTGCTCTTGATCCGGGGACAGCATTCCGATTATCCGCAAATGGCACGGGATGCCGCGCAACGCCTCGGCTACTCGGAGAAGATTCTTGTTCTCCTTGGTCCCGACTTGCAGGATCGTCGGCTGTTTTTCGTGGAACGGGCGCGGCGCATGGACGAAGTCGCTGGAAATCGGATCGTGGACGACAACGATCTTGGCTGGGTCGCATCGCACGACATCGAGCAACTCGCGGCGGCTTGCCTCCGAGATGACCGTCACGCGCGCTGCCCGTTTCACCGGCAGCCAGTACCAGAGGAGCCACAAGAGGAACCATCGAACACCGCGCAGGCGGTTCAGGCCAACACAATCGTGAATGGTGAGGACTGTACGTCGTTTCCTCAACAGCAACGCGACGTAGTGGATATCTCCGGTGACGTGATTGATGCTTCCCTGCCGCCAGGCCGCCTCGAGCGCGTTATACGCACGCCGTAGCACGCCTCGATCAAAGCGGCTCCTGGCGATCCGGGCCCGGACGCGCTCGGGCAGCGCACTGTGCACGGCGTCGAAAACCCGCTCGATGCTAAGGCGACCGGGGCGTGGTTTTCGCTGATAATATGTCACCCGCACGCTGGGCCCTGCCGATGCCGCTTGGCATGCTCTCGATAGCAGTTGACGATGACCTGGGCCCGTTGGACAAGGCTATTCTCAGAAACGCATCGCTGATGACCAATCAGGCGGATCCGCTCGCGCTCGTCATCGTGCCCCAGGTAGTATGCCACTTTCTCGGCCAGTTCCTCCGGCCCGTCGAAGCAGGCGACTTCCTTGCCCTCCGTGAAGAACTTGGCCAGTTCGTCGGTGCGTTCATGAAGCATGAAGCCACCGGCGGCCGGTATGTGGAAGGTGCGCGAGGTAACCTGGTCGCCCGAGCTCGCCCCGAGAACCCGCTCATGCAGTAGACCCAGGTTAATTCGGCTAGCTTGAATGGCTGCCGCGTACATGTCGCCATAAATGGGGCCGGTCACCGCGAGCCGTGCTTTTAGCGCCGCGCTTGCACTATCCCACCGCGTCCCCCACACGTTCACCTTAGCATCGGGCAGTGTCCGGCACACGCTGAGGATCATCTCCTCTTTCTTTGCGGACCACCCTCCGACGAATGAGACGTCGCAATGGAATGATGTCGGCACCACCGACCCATCGGGAAGGGGCCGATGCACCGTCGGATCGAACCCGTGGTAAAGGAGCGTGGCGTTATGAACCCCTAGCCGCGAACGCATGTCCTCGATACCGAATGACTTGGTTGTGAACACGTGGTCGTACAAAGGCAATGCCCGCGGAATGTAGCTGCCATGCACCATAAAGCTCACGTCGGGATAGAAGACACAAGTCCAAATCCCTCGGTCCTTCAGACGTTGGATAGTCTCTGGCACTATGTACGCACCCTTGAATACAACCAGTAGGTGTGGGTCCAGGCGGTCGGCATTGTATAGGACAGCCCGATTGAAATCTCGCACGAAGGCCGGTTGCATTAGGCGCCGCACCGCGCGTGAAGCGAGCCCCCGACCGGTAGGCACGTATCGATCTTGATCTACCGGCACGCAGATATGTCCCAGTCGGCGAAATCCATCGGCGAGCCCCTTGGCGTTTGAGCCGTGCCATTGGGGACCATCGAAAAGTATTCGCAGTGCTACACCTCCATGGCTGGACGGGCTGTCGTCACTCATTCGTTAGCCTCCGATTGTATGTTTCAGGCAGCAGGTATCTCCTTTGGCCATTGCACATGCATGTGTGGGGAGTGCGATGCTATCGGTTGGACAGCCAGCGTATCGCTTCCAGCTCGCCGAAGATACGGTAAGCATACTTCTGCAGGGTGCTGTCATCGACCATTGCGCGGAACGTAGCATCATTTCGGAAATAGCGCCAACGTCCCATGACATCCATACGTTGGGGTGCTGCGCGGTGATGGAGGCCATCGAAGGAGCTCCCACCGCCATGCTTCGAGACGGCTCCGATGCCCAGATCATTACGAGACATGCCGAGCCTCGCGGATAATTCTTCCCGGTAGGTGCTGCTCTCGAACCACTGGTTGTAGTTCACCGGAACAAGCATCTCCCTGCCATAGTACCGCGACTCTCCGAGAAAGACCCGAGCATGCTGAACCCACAGCTCTGTGGGCGAGAGTTGCGGGTGCCTTGTTTTCAGCATCCCGGCCTTGATCCGACTCGCCATCATGTTAAATGGATCGCGTAGAACAAGAATGACGTAGCTTTCACGGCTGCGGCCAACGAACATGTCATGGTATTTCCGCCATCGGGCTGACGCGACCTGATCCATCCCGAAATCTTCGTGGCTGACAATTAGTAGCTCTTTTGGGGTGAATTCCCCGCGCGCCTCCTCGGCGAGGCCTGGCTCGGGGTAGTAAGTAGCCCGTTGGCGAAACGGATTGTCGTAAACTGGTACGTTGTTGAGATGGTACACCCGATCGTCACAATGTCGCTGAAGCCAACTGATGATCGCATGCTGCCCGGAGCGCTTCATGCCTACCACACGGATTTCACGCTCATTGATGATCGGCGTATGCTGCTGGGAGCGGCAGTGGTAACGTAAAAAGTCAGATAAATGCCACCACTGGCGGCGCTGGCATCGCCATACTTTGCCTGCAACATTCTTGATCATCGTCATATCGCCGTCGTTGGGTGATGAGGAGCGGTTCAACGGTCGCATGCACAAGCTCGGGCCGTTGCCCCTGCGGAGCAATTCGGGGATAATGTCATCGAGGTTGCGCACGAGCGATTTGAGGGGAGCGACTCTGTGGTTATTCCTGGGCAGGGAACAGGAGTTGTGTCACGAACGTCGCTGGCAGATAGATGACAAAGAAATAGGAAAAAGACGCCACGCCACCGTTTCCTGAGGGAATTTCCCTCGAAGCAACGCATCGCGTTCAACAGAAGGGTCGTCCCACCAATGGTGGCGAATGGAGTGACGAAAAAATATGGACGCAGAAGTAACCACATCACGCTTGCTAGGAAGCCGTTCACGAACGCTCCAATCACGACAGCCGTCGCTCCTCCGTTCTTGACGCGTCAGCTCCGGCGACCTTGAGTCCGGAAATTGGCCGAGCGATCAGGATGCTGTTGCATCTGGTAGCCGACGTCGTAGATTGACATTGCAACGGCGGATAGGGCATAGAATAACATGTCGCTGACCGGTCGCATGATGATCGCCGTATGAGGCGAGCCAAAAAACAGACCGATGGCCGTCGCCCCGGCGATCACGCCGGTCGTGTAGTTGCGAACACTGAGAAAACGAAAACGACACAAGCGATAGTAGTGTAGCACCCACAGGTACAGGAGTATGGCCATCGAGCCGATTCCTGGAAGGCCCATCATCGCCCAGATGGCGGGCCAGCCTCCATCTACAAGGAAGTTGCTGCGTTCGGCCCCTATGCCGAGCTTCGTCCCGCCGGCCGCTTCGAGACCACTGCCGATGATAGCCTCCACGCCCCGAGGAATCGCCCTCAACCACATGACCGAATAGTTGATGGTGACCGAGATAAAATCCACCCCACCAAACGCGGTGCCGATCACCGTCCCGACGAATAGTAGCCCGATTGCGACAAGGAATACGACCTTTGAAGCTCGATGGATATTGGCCGTGAGCATGAAACAACTTAAGCCCACCAGTAGCAATATGACGACGCTACGGGAGAGTGTGAAAAACGCGGTGTAGCCGGCCGCGATTGCAATGACCAGTAGCACACCGCGCCACCATGAGTGAACCCGTCTAGAGAAGATGAGTCCGAGGCACATCACGAGCCCCGCCGCTACGAAGATCCCGGCATTCGATGGACCGCCACCAATCAGCGAGGCGTTTCGCTCGAAATAGACTCCGAGTATACGCCGACCACCGCCACCGAGGATCGTCGTCGCTGCGAACTCGCTTGTCTCCAGCAGTCCGGCGGTCCATAGCCAAGTGAGGATAATGAAGATGGTCGTCGATGCAATGCTGGCAAGCAGGAGCGCGTAGCCCGTGTTGGGACGCTGCGTGACAGTCGCTTTGGTTACGAGGTAGATGGCCGCGGGCATCGCCACAGCCCGCAAGCCGAGAAACCCGTCCATGAGGCTTCGCGATGCTCCGGCCATGAGAATAGCATAGATGAGGAAGACGCAAATAGCCACTGTATCAGCTCCGCGCGGCAGACGCGCGCGGCTGCTAATCAACGCTAGGCCCCACCCCAGCGCGACGCTGAACATCCACATCGAGCGTGCACCGGAAAAGACGATGCTATCGGGGGCGGCGTTTCGAACCAGGAACATCAGTGGATTGAGCATCAACAGCAGGCAGATCGCAGCGGTGGTGTCGATCACACCGAGGACGAGCAAGCAAAGGCAGGTCATCCCGAGAAATAGTGATGGCGCCGGCGGAGCCCAGATCAACACCAAGCCGCACACCAACCCGCCCACCATCAGCAGCACGCTGATCAGGTCGATTTGGTAACTGCCGACCTGACCGGGGGCCAAGTTGGCCGTCGGGAACGCCGGTCGGGTTTCTGCCGCGGAATGGGCCACGTTCGATGTCAGTTCGTTCCAGAGGGAGATTGAGTCTTAACCCGGTTCCTGTATTCGATGATTCTCACGCTAAGGAAGTATCCGATCCGCCCCGCCTGACGAGCTAGGTGACGCGGCAGCAGCCAGATGAGGAGCCGTGGACGCCAAATATGCTGGACCATCATGATTGGAACGCGGACGAGATCTCCCACCAACGCCCGCAGGACCCATGCCACGCCTTGAACGCACCCTCGGTGTTGCACATGGATGCTGCTTTGCACGAAACCCACGCGATACCCACGGCGCATCATCCAACGCAAACTCGCACGAGATAGCGGCTGTTCTTCGCGTACGATGGCGTCCGGACATGCGAAAAACCGGAATCCGTGGTGATCGAGCCACTCGAAGAGTTCTGTGTCGGAACCGCCAATCCGACCATACTTTGGGTCGAAGGGGCCCGGGCGCGACTGGAGCATCTCTCGACGCAGAACTGCGTTGTTGCTGGCAAGTTCTTCGTGAAGCTCGCCTTCAAGCCCGACTCGCTGGGGGCGGAAGAAATACTTACTGGCCTGTAACCACCTCGGAAACTTCTCTGGAAACGTCTTAACGACCGGTCCCCACACGCCGTCGGCGTCCTCGGCTCGGGCGCAACGAACCAACGCGTCAAGCCAGCCGGGGTCGGCGACTTCGTCGTCGTCAATCAACGCTACCCAGTCACCTCGCGCGGCGGCGATAGCCCGATTGCGGGCCAGAGAGATGCTTTGCTCAGGTTCGATGTGGTAAGTCAGCACGATTCCGCGGTCTGCCGCCATGGCGGCTCTGTCCTCGACCGTCGTTCGCGCACTACCATTTGCATCGTTGTCGACGACGACGATTTCATAGGGCACCTTCGTGTCCTGCCGAATCAAGCTCTCCAGGCATCCGTCGAGCTTCTCCGGGCGGAAGTAAGTGCACAACGCTACGGTTACGAGCGGGCACGACTCATCCGGCGACTTGCCACGGTCTAGATTGGTTTGAGGGGTCATTCCCGGCTGTCTCATTTGGTCGGTTGGTACGTTAGTCAGGGTCTCTCCAGCATATCGGCACGTTGGTAGCACCTTTCGCGCGTCAGATGGACAGCCGCACCGTTTCAAGGCTTTCCGCCGGCAGGCGCGAAAGCTCGTACAGCCGAGCGGACAGCGTCGCCGGATCGGGTGTGTTGCGGGTGAACAGGCCGGTCGACGGGTCCGAGGTCCGATTGACCTGTTCATTCAGCCACCATGCGCTGGTTTCGCTCCAGGCATCGTCGTCGAGTACATTAAGCGCATAAAGGGAGTACGGCACCTCGAACCCGGGCGCATTGTAGCCGTACGAAAACGTGTTGTCTTGCACGCCTTGTCGATAGCTGTCGCTGAGTAAATATCTTTTGACGCGTTGGAGTGCCTCACCGCTCCAGGCCGGGTGGTCCGGCCGGCACGAATGCAGAATCCCAAGGGCGTGCGTGTTGAAACAATGGTATCCGATCGACTTGGCAATCATGGCCGCGGGCCGAGCCGGCTGGCCTGAAAGGCGGGCTTTCGACTTGTCCCACCATCGTAAGCCAAGGCGTTTGAGCTTTCTGGCCGGCTGGGCACCTACCAGGTGGGCGGGGAAATTTTCAATCGGGTGGTAGATCAACCCATCGGGGAGCACGGTCATGTTATCCGTCAGGTGATCGAGAAACGCGTCGACTTGCTTGCGGATATCCGGTTGATCCGCGCCCAACTCCGCCGCACAGGCAGCGAACCAAAGCTGGTGGTTGAACGTTAGGTCAAGCTGACAGCTGGCACCCTCGACCTCCAGGACCCACCACAGCCCCACCGATGGGTCGAACCGGTAGGCGCGACAGGTTTCCAGACCGGCGGCGACGTACCGCCGATCACCGGTAAGGCGCGTCGCCGCGACGAGCGCTTCGAACGTCCATGCCGCACCGATCACCCCGTTGCACTGACGCCCTCCCGCCTGCACGAAATGCGCGAACGCATACCCGGCGGGCCGATACTCCGGCCGGAGCAGTTGCTCGGCCAGTTCCTCCGCGCGACGGCGGTAGGGCTCGTGTCCTGTGTAGCGGAATACGTTGCTCAGTAGGATTAGCCAGTGCCCGGTGTTGCGCAGCGATGTTTCGGGGACGCCATACGGCCCATTGTGGCCGGCTTGCAGGTGCTCCGGATGGGCCAGCAGCGAATCCGCCGCTCGAATGAGCAAGTCCAGCGCGTTCATGGCGTTCGGCCCAGTCCCAGCAGGATGCGCGTGCCGCTGTACAGGTGCCCCAACTTAGCGGCGATACTCGACGCCCAAGCAACCCGCCACACGGCGGCAACTCTTCTGGAATCGCATTCATGGCCGTCGCGCTGCATCAGTTCGCGGATATGCGCCTTCGAAGGCGGCTTCCAAATAAGTACGGCGATGCGAAGCACACGGACGAACAACCGCCACCCTCGCGTATCCCACTGGTAGGGATGTCCGAGACCCACGCGCAGGCTCTTCCGCAGTAATGGACGAAACGTCCGCGTCGGGTAGAGCACTTCGGCCCGTTCGGCGTAAACGATACGAAATCCCTCGCTGGTCGCCGTGGCTGTGTGTAGCACGTCGCCGCCGGAACGCTGCTCGGGCCAGGGTCCGATTCGATCGAATACGGCCTTGCGAAAGAACAGGTTGCACCCCTTCCCCACCTTACGCTTTCTGACGGCATCCTCCATCTGAATATTCACCAGCGAGTCATAGATTTCCGCGGCAGTCGGCTCGGCGGGCATTTCGAAGGTGACCCTCCCGCCGGCGAAGTCGGCCCCTTGTTCGAGTGAATGCACACCTTGGGCAAGCCAATCCGATCGCGGCACGCATCCGCCGTCGGTGAATGCGTAGATCTCGCCTCTGGCGTGCCGCAAGCCCAGGTTGCGCGCCACGTACGGACTGGCCGCCGAGGTCTCTTCGAGCAAGGTCACCGGATACGATCGGATGATCTCCTGCGTGCCGTCGTCCGACCCGTTGTCGACGATGATCACTTCGTATCGATCGCGTGGGTAGGTCTGGTCGAGCAACGCCTCGATACAGCGACCGATCCGCGCCGCTCCATTGCGAACCGGCACGATCAAACTGACCAGCGGTGGTGTCGCGCGATCGATAGAGTCGCCTTGGCTGCTGCCATCGTCATTCGTCATATCTAAACCGTCGCCGATTGCGGGGCGAGCATCTGCCGCACTAACTCCAGGCACGCTTCCGACGCATCTGGCTCGTCCTGGAACAGCTCATTGCTGATCGTCCGGAGTTCTCCGTCATCGAGCGATGTCATCCGCTCAACCGCCGAGATGATATCCTTGCCCGTCTCGGCGTAGCCCATCAGCCGGTCGTTGATGAATTCACCGAAGGCAGTTTGCCCGGACGGATGGACGATGATCGTTGGGGTGCGGAACGCAAGCGCCTCCAGCGCGCAGGTCGAGAAGCCCGTCATGTGGACGTCCGCCACCTGCATCAGCGCGTACAATGGAAGGCGGCAGGCCCGGTCGACCTCGACGCCCGGGTGATCCAGCCGGCCGAGCTGCTCCAGAATTGCCGTCCGCCCGTCTGCGTCGGTTGCGCGATGAATCCGCACCAGCCATCGCCAATCGCGTGGGCTGTAGGCGATTGCATCGTAAAACGGCAGCATGTCGACGATCGGCTGAGTGGTCACCAGAATCGTGCGATTGTAGCCCTCGGTTAGGCGTCGCGCTTGTGTGATCTCTTCCTCGATAGCCCGCTCCGTCCGTTGCCGCCACAGGTTGATCCAGAGGTTCCCGACGGTCACCGCACGCATGGGTCGGTGGTCGCCATAATGGACAGGATGATTACCCCATAGCCAACTGGCGTCCGGAACAATCTCGAACCCGTTCTCGGGTTGTCTTGTCCAGCCAGAGTACGCGTAATGGTGTGGCCCTTGTACACCATGCTGAATATCGATGGAGGGAATCCCAAGCCGCCGAGCCGCTATGAGAGCCGGGAATGACGGCGGTCCGTACCAAGTATCGACTAGGAAGCAACGGCAGCCCAACTGCTCGAACCACCTTTCGTAAAGATGGCTCTTGTACTGGATGGCCGCGGCTTGCAGCGGCAAGTGATCGTAAGGGATCGTGCGGTCTAATACTACCGTAGCCCAATTAGCGAGCTCGCGCAGCCAAGTCCGAGCAGCTCGATCACAAGTCACCGGTCTTCGACGCTGGGCGTTCGTTGCCGCAATGTTCAGTTGCTCTTGAATCCAGATGGGCTCCTGGCGCCGCGGTCGACGGATAGGGCCTCGCTCCCACACTTGTACGGAAATACCGTTCTCACGTAACTTGGCAGCAATCGGATCGGCAACTGGATGCCATAGAACGCCACCGATCATCTCGCTTCGATTCGAAGGAGTCAGGAGGGCCACCTCGCTTCGCTCACCCGGTGAAAACGAACTGGGCTGGTGCTCACGAATCTGAGGCCAATAGGGACGTACTGTACGGGCGCATCGGGCGGCGAAGCGTCTCCACGGTGGTCGCTTAACAGGCGGTGACGTCAATCCGACCAAATAGCCGCCAACCGCCAGGCGCAGCATCGGCCAGGCATGCCAGTCATAAAACCGGTACTCTTCAACCGGATGCGTCGCCTCGTATTCGGCAAACTGCTCGACGACCTGCTCTCTGCTGTACTTCTTCGTATGAGTCACTTGATCGCTTCCACATATATCGAAGCCGTCGGGCGTCGATAGTCGAAATACAGCACGTTTCGCATGACCGGGACCCGACTCTTACCGTACGCAGATGGATACACGGAGGAGAATCCCGCCGCAGTCAGCATCCGAATGAGTTTTTCGGTTGTGAACCAATTGATATGGTTGCCGGGATACTTTTTCTGTGTATCGAGTGGGCATTGGCTACAAAAGGAGTCAAGTGCTTCCTCCATAGGTATTGTTGCGAAGGCCTCCCGAACTTCCTCGCTGGAGAAGCGCCGCGCAGCACCGTCCGCGTGCAATTCCGACACGCTCCCGGCGACCAAATACAGAAAGACCTGCTCCAACTCCGCCTCACGCACTGGCATGTCAATGTGGGTACGCTTCATCTCATCAGGACGGCTATACCTGGCGATCCAGTTGAACCAGTGCCGGTCATTGCGTTGGAGTGCGGCCAGCGCCTCGCCGATATCGGGACATAGGATCCGGAATGCTCCCCCTGGCTTCAGTATCCGGTGGGCCTCTCGAAATAGATTCTCATCCGCTTCATCTGTTATGTGTTCGACGACATGGCTAGTATAGACCAACTCGGCACATTCGGGCTCCAGGTCAAGCGGTCGAAGCGCAAGCAGATCCCACGAGAGGCCGATCCCTCCCTGTCCTTGCGCGGTCTCATACCAGTCACTGGGGTTGTCGACGTTGGTCCACGCCGGGTGCGCCCAGCCTCCGGCTCCGATGTTATAGAACCTGCGCTCCCGAATCGAGCGCGCGTCGTAGAAGTCGGCATAGAGATCGAGATCGTGTTTTGCCCAAGGGGCTTCGACGCTGGGCCGTTCGAGTGAGTTCGCGCGTACCAGCCGGACGCCGAAACGGGCAAGAACAGAGTTCGCAATACTTGATGTAATCGACATTAGATTTCTCAGTCTAGGAGTAGCACTGGGGGCGGGACCTAGAAATCGTCCCCCCGGGCGTTAAGCCTCTGATGGTGTTCAATACCGCAGCACTTGGAGACTTTCGCGAAACACCACTGATGATGACGGCTTTCACATCGTCTTCGACAAAACATAGCGTAACATCGCGCCCCTAGCCTTGTAACCCGGCTCGCCACCAGCGTCGTGCGCGTCGATACGCCTTTCTCGCTGTCTTGATCGGATGCAAAACGTGTCGAAACGGTCGTTGCCGCTCGGTGGCCTTCAGAAATCGCATCACCGGGGTGTAGTCGTTCACAAGGTGAGTTGCGTCGCCCTGCTCCTGGGCGTCCATGCGGAAGACCGCCTGCGTGAACTCATTCCCTCGAATAAGCTGGAATCCATGCCGCTGCATCAGATTCAACAACGTTGTCAGGGAGAAATGGTAGGTGTGGGCGTTTTGAAGGTATCGGAGGAAGTCCCATGTGTAATTGTGGCGGATTCCTTTCACGCTTGGCACCTCGATATAGACGAGTCCATCATCGGCCAACGCGTGACGAATCCGCTCGCATTCTTCGTGCAGGTCGAGGATATGTTCGAGCACGTGGCTGTAGATGATGACATCGGCGCGCCACCCCTGCTGGATCGCTGGAATGGATCCGATCGTGCCGATCGTGAGGTCGAGACCATGGTTGACCCTGCCATAGGTGAGGCCCTCGGTCCCGAAGTCGCATCCCTTGACCTCGCAGTTGAACCTGTCACGGAAATGGGCAAGCGCGCCGCCGGCCCCGCAGCCCACTTCCAGGATGCGCTTACCAACGAGTTCGGCGCCGCCGGGGCGCAGAAACGCGGCAATCCGCGCCCCACGCCGGCTGGTTTTCTCCCACACAGCGTCGGCGCTGTACGCTTTGCCCATGTACAGGGGACGGTACTCGCGGTCGTAGAACGCCGCGTACGATGCCTGATCCATTCTAGGAGTGGAAAAGATCAAGCCGCACGTCCGGCAGATGACCACAGGCGAGTACAGGCCGTAGCGATCCTTTTCGGCAAGCATGGTGGTCTCCGTGGCGCCGCAGATGCCGCAGGCGACCGTCTCGAATCGGTACGTGCCGTCGGCGATCTTGGCTGCGACGACATCGCGTACCTGGAGCTGAAGCCGATTGAGCGGAATGCCGGGTTGTCCGTCGTTAACGAAGCGGCGGCTGAGCATGGTGAAGTCCAGGGAGGAGACTGTGTGCTGTGCGAGAGAAACTGGAACGGGCAGCGCGGTGGCAGCTAAGGTGTGGCAGACCCGGTGGCTTTGCTCGCGACCATGCGGCGGAAACCCTACGCTCGCCGAGCGGCCTTAACGGCTATGGTGCCGACTCGATGTGGGGCGGTGTTGTTCAATATGTGGAATACGCGATTTCGTGGAGTGGGCGCTAGGAACGTCGCCGCAACTTCTTCATGATCGGCCGCTCGCTCTCGTACACGCACTTCACGCCATCCCCGAAAGCTTTCTCGATCACGCGGGTATCGCGGATCAGTCGCATCAAACCCTGCGGCTCGACCGACGCCGCCTGGTCGCTGCCCCACATCGCACGGTCGAGCGTGATGTGCCGTTCGACAAACGAGGCCCCCAAGACCACCGCGGCCAGCGTGGTCTGCAGGCCGACCTCGTGACCCGAGTAACCGATTGGCAGATCGAATCGCTCGCGCAGCGTTGGGATCATCCTCAAGTTGAGCTCCTCCGGTGGGCACGGGTACGTGCTGGTCGCGTGGAACAGCAGCAAGCGGTCCTTGGGCAGGCGGCCTACAGCTTGCTCGATTTGCTCCATTGTGCTCATGCCCGTTGAAAGCAGCAGCGGCCGGCCCGTGGCAACGTATTTCGCCAGCAAGGACTCGTCGGTCAGGGAGGCCGACGCAATCTTGTGACAGGGCGGGTTGAATCGCTCGATGAAATCCACCGACGGCTCGTCCCAGCACGAGGCGAACCAGGCCATCCCCTTCTCGCGGCAATACCGATCGATCTCCGCATACTCGTTCTCACCGAACTCGATGCGCTCGCGGTACTCCATGTAGCTCATGATGCCCCAAGGCGTCTCGCGCTGGACATCGCGTTGCTCGGGCGGGACGCATAACTCGGGCGTACGTTTCTGAAACTTCACCGCTTCACAACCCGCCAGGGCGGCGGCGTCGATCAATTGTTTGGCGATCCGTACGTCACCGTTGTGGTTCAGCCCAATCTCGCCGATGAAGTAAACCGGATGCCCGTCGCCGATGGGCCGTGACGCAATTTCCACGGTGGTTCGCATGCTATTGTTCCAAGAGTTTGAGTTGAATCAGGTCACATAGTTCGCGGACGGCCGCGTCGCCCCCCGCCCGCTCCAACACCAGCTGCGCGTTCCGGACCGCCTCCGGGTGCGCATCGGCCACAACCGCTGGGCAGCCGACCGCCTGCAACGCGGCGAGGTCATTCACATCGTTTCCCAAGAATACCAGTTGCTCCAGCGACGCACCGATCTCCTCGGCCCAGCGGTGGATTGCCGCGACCTTGTCGTCGATCCCCTGTCGGCAGTCCAGCCCAAGCTTTCTGCATCGTGCGGCCACCACTGGATTCTTCTCGGTCGAAATAACCACCGTCGGGATACCCGTCTCGCGGAGTCGGGCAAGCCCCCAGCCGTCGCTCCGGTTGCACAGCACCGCCTCTTGGCCATCCTCGGCGACCAAAACTCTGTTGTTGGTGAAAACGCCGTCGAAGTCGAAGGCGACTCCGCCGATCCGTTCGGGCAGGGCAGCCAGGCGCTGGCGTTGGAGCCGCTCCCGCAGCAGCATTTCGGCCACCTTGAAGTCCACCGGCTCATCGATCTCCAGCCGCCGTTCGACGGGCGTCACGTGCATCGCCGTGCGTCCGAAGAACCGGTGGCGATGCTCGATGAATCCCGCCGTCCGCATGACGTAGATCGCCCCAGTTTCGAGAAACTGCCGCTCGCGTTGCTGGCGCAGCAAACGCACCGATTTATCGTGATTGATTCCCTCGGCCTCGCCGTCCGGGCCGGTCCGCCACAGGAAGTAGTGGAAGTCGACTACCGCCACCGCCGAGTCGGCCGCCTCGCTGTTGAGCGCTTCGATCGTGCCATCAATATCCTCGGGCGCCGTCAGGGGGGAGGTGCATTGCAGGAACACGAGCAGTTCGGGCCGGTAGTCTTCTGTCTCGGCCAGGTGTTCGAGGGCGTGGAGCAAGGCCGCTTCGCTGGAGGCCATGTCGCCGCTGATCTTGGCCGGACGCCAGATAATCTCCGCCCCCCAGCGCCGGCTCACCTCGGCAATTTCCGCGTCATCGGTGGAGACGGCCACGCGCTCTATGTGCCGAGCTTGTCGCGCCGCCTCGATATTCCAGGCGATCAACGGCTTGCCGCAAAGCGGAAGGACGTTCTTGCGCGGCACGCCCTTCGAGCCACCACGAGCTGGGATGATGGCCAAACAGGAACTGTTGCGTACGATACTCAAAGGAACCACTCCTCAACCTCTAGTTTCTCGCGATGCTTGATGTCATGGTATGTGAAGGCCTTGGCCGGATCGCTCCCCGCGACGCGATATCTGCGGACACCGCAAACAATGGAAGTCCCACTGTGAATGCTTTCCCCTTTGTAAATACAGCCGTTGCCCAGTCTTGCAGCAACTCGCGACATCAGTCCCCGCGTCGCGGAAGAAGGAGCCGAGCGGCACGAGCCGAAAGGCTCCGCGCTCGTCCAGCCAAGCGACTCGCCACTGTAACGACAGCGCTGTCCCGCGTGTACCGGGCCCTCGCCAATTCGATGTCGCAGCGTGTGACGGGCAGCTTGAAAAACTCCTCAATTCGGTTGATCGTTTGCCGTGGCTGATCCAGAAGGTCTTTATAAGTAATCACGCACGTCATGGAAGGATCTGACGTTGTCCATCCCTCGTGAAAACGCTCCAATTCATTGAGCAGGCCAATGCTGGTCGCTCGCTCCAACCATTCTTCCGACGAGGTAATGCCGGCAAACTCCGGCCTACCCTTTATCACCCCCTTCTTGAAGGCTCGCCAATATGCTTCGATGACCTCCAGCGGTTCCCGTAGCAGTACCACGCGTGGTGTATTGCCGAGCATCGCACAGTTGTTCTCCGTTGGAGGAATGTGCTGCTTGTGAAAGCGGTCGGCAGCGGTGAATTCCGTAATGTGTTCCTCCGTGTACTCTCGCACGTCACTGTGAATGCGACCAAGGGCTGTAAATCCGCCCGGCACCGGGAGGTCAGAATGCATCACCTGCTTGCTCGGCAAGTAATGAACACGCCCGATCGTCTGAAGCAAACTCGTGCTGGCAGACTTCGGGATTGCAATAATCAGCATCGGCCTTTCCCTTTCACCATATCATGCGGAAGGACTGGTGCGTTCAACTGCCCAGTCCCGGATTGTTCGTCGTTTGTCAGGCAGCACAAAGGCGCCAAAGCAAACAGGACTCCCCGCCGACACTCAACATTGATGGATGGTAACGTAAGCAGTTTACTGATATCCCACTTCTCGCGCGATTCCGATGCTGTGAGCCAGCAGTGGCTTTCCGTCCAGAAGTCGGGCGTTCTTTCGGGGGATTCCCTTTGACCCGCCTCTGGCTGGAATGATTGCAATGCAATGAGCGTTGACACAATGGTTCATCAAGCCTTCGACTCCTGGGCAAGCATGGAACGGCTGCGTGCCCACCACCTCGTCAACCGCTCGGGCAGCAGGTGGCGCAGTTGCTGGACCGCGTCCTTCAGGATGGCAGTGCCTCTCCTCTTCCTCTGGAAGGTGCGACTAGCCTGGGATCAATACTCGGCCAAGACTCCCAAGCGAATTGGACAAGCGGAACGCTCACTTCCACAGCATGAGCCTGCGTAAACCCTGCCGAACCCTATCCCGAATTCGGCGCGGCAATGATCGCCACGATCGCTGTTCAAAGACCTCCAGACGGCGGTCAAGCAACAGAAGAGTGCGCGCCAGCACGATGGGCGCGCGATCGGCTGTCACCATCTCTGGCTGTTCGGTTGAGATTTCTAGCGGAGGAGGAAAAAGTTCCTCCTCGCCACAGTACTCGCGGGCAACTCGGGTATTCGAGCCGGCGTATCGCTCAAGGAACGCATGCCGCTGGTCATCCCGAAAGTAACGATGATCAGTCAAAGGCTGCCGGGGGCTTGCCGTTTGCAGCAGTAGCCGGAACTGGTGCTGCTCCTCGGGGGTAAGGTGCGGATTGCAGAGCCGGGCCAACTCGACGGCGCCAGGCGATTGACTCGTGTTGGTCCAACTGGGACGCCGTTTGAACGTGCATGGCCCGATGCCCAGCACGTCGACGAAGTCCCGCAGGAGGCTGTCCTTCTCGGGGAGGAATGACTTGCCATAGCGTCGGACAACAATACTCTCGCGTCCAAAAAGGCGCGCGTAGCTTCCGACCAACGATTCCCAGCAGTACCATGACGCATCAGTCTGACCGAGGAACTCCTCGAATGACCAGGAGCGGCCCCCCTGGATCGTTTGGATGTAGAACGACTCGACAAATTCATCCTGTCGCCGCAGGTACACTATGATGGTCGGATTGAACTCGGCGGTGACCTCGTTCAGCATGGTGGCAATCGCTCCCACGTTCTTGTAACCGGTCCATGGATCACCGGAAAAGCCCTCATAGCTCATCAGGTAGCGGTGGGTTCCTTGCTTGGCGCGGTCGACTCGTTGGCGGAGATACTGCCGGTACGATTGGATGAATGACTCGTCGACGGCAGTTTGGCGAGTGAACGTTCGAACGTTCGGAAAGGGAGGTAGCCACTTGATTCCCCGCTGAGCCAACAGGCGACTATTGGCCCTGAATGTCTGTTGAAGGACCGTTGAGCCGGTCTTGTGGGTTCCGATATGTAGAAAGAGGCGGGGCATTCTAGGCTGGGCTACGGGCAGCGATTCAGGTTATCGAGTACCGACATCGGCCGGCGGCTCAACTGGAGTTGTTGGTAAAGGGAACTCAGCCCGCGTTGACTGCGGGAGCTGTGGGGCAGTAGAGGTCGATTTGCCGAGCAACTGGCGCACGCGTGTCAGGCACTCGCCGAGTACGCCCCTCCCGCCTGGAAGAACGCTGAGAGTACCGATGTACAATCCACCGAACAGGCAGACTTGCAAGAGCAGTGTCACGGCCACCGGGACAGAGGCTGGCAGGAGTTCTTGAATCAGGTGCACGGCGAACCCGGCCGGGAGCGCCGCCGCCAGCGGCCGCCACGACATGCGCCAAAAATCCGACGCGTGAACGGGCGTGCCATGACACACGTACAATAGTCGCGGAACCACAGTAATGATTGGAACAATCGACACAGCCGCCGCAACGCCGACGATTCCCCAGTTCAACCCGATAACCATGCCCGGGAGCAGTAGCAATGACGTAACGATGGCGACGACCAGCATCTTACCGGGCCGCCCAAAGGGGATCAGCAACAAGCCGGTTCCAGCGGTTATCGCGCCTACGAGCGCGCTGCCGCCAAGAAGCCGGTAGACCGTTGCGCTGCTGATCCACTGTTCCCCCAAGACGAACAGGATGACGTTTTCGGCCGCAGCCACGAGAAACGCAACAATACCGATCTTGATCAGGACCAAGAAGGAAACCATCCGTAGATAGGCGCTTCGAAAACACTCCGCGTCGCCGATGAGCCGGGAGAGCGCGGGCGCAGCGACTTGCGCAATGGGCCCTTGAATTTGGTCCATTGGCAGACGCAGCAAACTGTAGGCCTTAGAGTACAGGCCGAGTGGCGTGGCCCCCAATTGCCAGCCGATGATTAAGTCGTCGAATCTCTTAAACACCTGTCCTAAAATGTTTCGGCTGGCGAGCAATCCGCCAAACTGGAGCATTCCGCGTACCCCGGTCCCACGGCCCGGAAGGCCGGGAATCCAGCCGCAAGCGAGACACGCGGCCAACGTTGATATCGGCACTGAGACGACCTGCGACGCCACTAAGGCCCAGTAGCCAAACCCGGCCAACGCCATTGTGATCGCCACGGTGATCCCCGCCACCCCCGCGCCAACCCGAATCATCGCCAACGTGCCGAACCGCATATGGCGCCGCAAGAGCGCCTCATGCTGGATGCTCAGGCCACTGACAGCGAAGACGAGTCCCAAAACAATGGTGATGCCCAGCAGCTCCGGCCGCCCGTAGAACCAGGCGACGCCCGGTGCCAGGCTCACGATCACCGCCCCGAGACACACCGTCAACGCCAGGTTCAACCAAAACAGCGTGCTGATCTGCTCGCGGGTGATATTTTCCCGCTGGACGGTGGCCATCGCCAGACCGGCATCCTTGAACGCCGCAACGAAGGCGATAATCACACTGGCCATCGCGACCAGCCCGAAGTCTTCCGGGACGAGCAGCCGCGCCAGGACAATCGTGCTGCCGACGTGCAGCACGAATCGGATCGCTTGGGCACCGGCCGTCGCTGCGCCACCACGGACAGTCCGGCGGCCAAGGCCCGTGGTTAGGTGCTCGTTCCTGAACAGGGCATCGACAGAATTGGGAGAGGACGACAAGTGTTCTAGTTCACGAAACTACCCAAATCGGAATGTCACCGAGCTATGCAAATTACTCTCCGGCCACGCTCCGCCAACACATGGAGTTTGGTAAGGCATCCTATGCGCGATTCATCCTGTGGGTCCGCTTGACGCGCGACGACGGAGCACTCGGGACACACGGCGAGGGATATTTCTGATACGCTGCAACAGGTGCGTAACCGCAAAGCATGCCCGGGCAATAAAATATGCGCTGCCTCCGCGACTACCCCATGCCATCAGCCGCTGCAGGCACGTAACGCGTCCTTGCACTTCGCGCAGTGCCAGAATCGCCTCGGCAGCGAGATCCTCCCGGCATGCACGAAAGGCGATGCGCAACATACTCTCATCGTATTTACTAAGCACGCGTTCCCGCAGCTCAGTGGAACACTTGAACTTCGCCAAGTAGTGTCCACGCATCTCGCGGCACGATCGGTTGAAGCGGCTGAGCCGGTCGGGGTCTTGCGACTTCGATGCCGATTCGGCAAGCACACGGATTGTCGCAAGGGGTTCGTCAATGTACCTGAACCGGCAACGTTGGGACAATTCCAGCCACATCGGGGTATCCACCATCAAAAAGCCTGCTCGAGTGAACTCCCAGTCCGCCTCGTCGAGAACGCGGCGGACCAGCTCGGTGCGGGCGCATATTGTGCATGTCCAAATGATGTACTCCCCCGCCATGATCCGTTCGTGGAGGCGCTCCGGACTGTCATCGTGCAACGCGACAGCTCGGCGATGCGCAGCCCCTTTTCGTTGGCCCGCAACTTGCGATTCGCGGTCGGCGTCGCCATGCACGAGCCCGACCTCGGGGCACGTCTCTAGGATATCGACCTGCTTCTGGAGTTTTGAAGGATCGTGCCAGTAATCGTCGCCCTCGCATAACGCGATGTATTGTCCGCGGACGCGTGGCAACCAGAATGTGATCGGCTTATTGCCCTGGGAATACTGGTTCTCGGTCTGGTAAATGGGCTTGATGATGCTGGGGTACCGTTCAGCGTACGCGCGCACGATCGCGGTAGTGCCGTCGGTTGAAGCGTCGTCGTGGATGATCACCTCGAATGGGAAGTCTGTGTCCTGGATCAGGCAACCCTCGATGGCGTCGCGGATGTACTTTTCGTGATTGTACGTGATGCATATCACGCTCACCAACGGCGGGTCGAGTGAGGACCAGCGACTTAGGATTTCGTGCTCAGATCGCAGCACTTCTCGCACCATGGAAACACAGTTGGGTGTCTTCTGCGCAATTCGATGTTTATTTACGTACAACTCACCGGTCGTACGGGTTTATCCGTGGTCTTGTTTTCCCAGGGAAACGTCTCGCGATCGCATGGCTTATCCAAGAACTCACAGAACCTGGCGTAGGCTCCCGCATCGGCTACGTTCATCACAAGCAAATCGTCCGGCCGGTGGCGGAAATACTCGACGACACTATCGTTGTGAGCCTTGTAGTGCGCGATCAGGATGTCTTTCTGGTAAGGGTCGCCCTCGGGCGTACGATGGATGGCGCGATTCATGTCGTAGGGAAACCCACGGTATCGGTAGTGGGCGGCCTTGAGAGCGTCAATCGTCGGAAGCTGCCCCCCACCAAACAGCTTGGCATGAAATTTGGTAAGCGACTCGTACCACTGCTCAGCATTGTCTCGCACGGTCAAGATGAATTTCGAGCCAGGGAATGCCATATCCACCGCTTGGTAGGTAAACGGCAGACTGAACGGCGAATCCTGGAATGCTTCGTACCATCGGCAGAAGCGGATCAGCCTGCGGAAATCGCGCCGGGCCCAATCGTGGATCATTAGTTCGGCCGGTTCTTGCGGCGCCACCACATAGCCCAGTTCAAGCAACGCTCGCTGCACGGACGTTGTGCCCGTCTTGTTTCGGCCGATACAAAAGACCTTCCTACGCCCCATAGCACGGACCGCATTGCGAGCCCAACGCGCTCTATGGGCGGCCTTTCGCGCGATACGTAGTAACACCATCCTCTTCATACCCTAGGACTGGCCGCCAAGCTTTTCGCCTTCACTCTTGCTTCTCTGTAAAGCTCTTCGAATGCCTCCAACCGCATCAAACGGCACATGCCGAAGAACACAATCGCACCGGTAGCGGCCTGTAGCAAAAGAAGCATCCACGGTTGAAGGCCGGGTATGTACGCCAGGGGAAATGTACATACGGCCATGAACCCGCCAGCAAAGAACGAGGGTGCAACGTCCAGAAGTTGATCTCGGAATGAGTAGCCAAGCAACCGCGCCGTGTAGTAGCTATTGATGAAGTATGAGATCACGCTGCAACCGAATTGGCCCCAAACAATAGCAAGGATGCCGAAGGGGCATGTGCCAGCCAAGGCCACCAGCTTGATGGCGTTCTTGGCCGTGGTAATCTTCAAATTCAGACCGGACCGCCCGGTTGCCGTCAAGAACTGGACATTGACGAGGTGAAGTGGATACAGCACACCGGCCAGGCAAAGCACCTGAAACAGTGGCACGCTGGGCAGCCACTTCTCGGTGAGCAGGACGATCACCAGCGGCTTGGCCACCACGAGCAGGCCGAGCATGACCGGTGTGTTTACCAGCGCGAGGCTGCGGAGCATGCGGCGCATTCCCCGCTTCAGCCGGACATAGTCGTCTTGGATGGATGCGAACACGGGAAACGCCACACGTGAAATGATGCTGTTGATCGATAGTGTGGCCGTTTGCTGAAGGCTGGTGGCGCGGGTGTAGAAGCCGAGTTCGGCCGGGGCGTACACCTTGCCAATCACCACGCGGTAGACGTGTTGAAAGCCTGAGTACATCAGCCCGGAGGCCATGAGCTTGGAGCCGTACGAAAACATCTCGCGCAGGGACGTTAGCGAGAAGCTCCAGTGGGGTCGCCAGCCGATCATGAGCCACAGCAGGGCCGTTCGCATGGACATCATGGATACCTGCTGCCACGCTAGTGCCCAGACGCCGAAGTCCCGGTACGCCAACGTGATGCCAAGGGTGCCTGAAACAAGGATCGACGTGACGCTGATCAGTGTCAGGGCTTTGTATCGCAGTTCGCGGGTGAGCAGCGCCGCCTGCACGACACTGAATCCGCCGATCGCGACCGAGATTGCCATGAACCGAGTGAGCGGGACGAGCTCTGGCTGCTCGAAAAACAAGCCGATCGCCGGGGCGACAAGCATGAGCACTCCGGCCAGCGCGAGGCCTGCGACGATGTTCAGGTAGAACACCGACGAGGTGTCGACCGGGGTCAACTGCTTCCGCTGGACGATCGCTCTTCCAAATCCACTGTCCAGCAGCACCTGTGACAGCATGATGAAAATGCTGAGCATCCCGATCAGCCCAAACTGCTCTGGCAGCAGCAGCCGGGCCAGGACGACGCCGATGACGAACTGCACCGCCTGCGCGCCACCCCGCTCCATGGCGCTCCACCAGACGCCGTGGAGGGCTTTCTGCTTCAGATTGTCGGGCATTTATCGCGGTTGCTTGATGCCAGATCACGGGGCTGCCCGAAAAACACTCGCACCCGAGGGTCTATTTGCTTGAGTCGACAACTGGCCTACACTCACGGCATCGCGTCTTCCAGCGTCCCTTCAGTGAAGTTGGCCATATCATCGAAGCTCATTGGCCCGTAATTGGTGCCGGCGGGGTACTGGAGCGGCTCGCCGCTACGGCTCCGGTCGTAATCCAAATCCAAGCCGGACGACCATAGCTGGAAGGACTCCGGGTTGATCCACTGGCCGCTGCGAGCATCGATGGCCGGCCAAGCCGGGCCCCAATTTTTGCCATCGTAGCTGCCGTTCTCGGCACGGAAGTAGGCCATTGCTCCCTTCTGATCGACATTACTAACCGCTGATTTTGGCCAGCAGCGGAGACGACCGCCGGTATTGATTATCTGATCGGGATCGAACTCGTAGAACGGTCCGATGCGGCTCGTACTGTCGTCAAATGGATTGGAGGGATTGGCGCTGAACCCGGCGAAGCCAGTTACCTCGCTACCGTTCATAATCGGCTTGCCACCCAACCAGAAGGTGATCCAGTCGCCATACGCGTACCCATTGACACTGATCCCCCAGGCGGCGGCGTCGCTCTTCCAGTTAGCCGCGTTGTAGCGAGGGAACGCCTTGCGAAGGTGGCGCTCAACCGCGGCTGCGCTGTCCGGGGGAAACTCGCCAAACTTCTCCTTGTACGCGCGGAAAGCCATGTCGATCTGCTGAAGCTCGGAGTGGATGCTGGCTTCGCGCGCGGCGGTCACGGCCTGCATTGCCGCCGCGGTAATCAGGCCAGCGAGGATGCCGATGATCACGATGGACGTAAGCAACTCGATGAGTGTGAACGCGGCACGGTCTTTTCTGTTACGTTTAAAGCGTTTCATGGTCTCACTCCCTTCGGAGCCACGAGTTGGCTGCCCTTCCCTCGCCCTTACTGCCGGAAACCCGGAAGGCCCTTCGTACGTATTGTCTCGCCAAACGTGATTTTCCGCAATGCCCGGGCGCCCCCCCGGGTGGGCTATCCCGCAAAACTTCCCCAGGCGGCTTCAACCCGTGCAAATTCGTCCGACGGGAGACGGCGGCGATTGGTCGCCTCGAACCGTTCGGGGCCGTGGTAGGGGTGGTCGCTCGGATGGCCCAGTTCGGCCAGCTTCGCGACGATCTGCCCGTACACGGCGGCCGGGTCCTCGCAGAACCGTTCGTACTCGACCGCCAGGCTATTCGCCTCCGGCAGGTCGGCCAGCTCGCGGCGGATCGACTGGTTGGTCAGGTGGATCTGGCCAGCCACCTGAGTATATGGGTCTTGCTCCAATAGCGGCTCGTAGCCCGGCGGGCGGACGGAGAACCAGGCGTTGATGTCGCCGTAGTACTTCATGCGCGCTTCGAGGAACGATTGGGTGTTGTACGCCCCGTGACGTTGCGTGAACACGAACAGGCACCGCGGGAAGATTTCGTGCAGCTTGCGGAGGTTGTACTGAAGGATGATCCCCTTGGTGGCAAACGGTTTGCCCAATGCGCGCTGGATGGCGCCCATGCCGCGGCGGAACCCGGCGATGTCGATCTTGGCCTCGTCGTCCGCGGAGAGTTGCTCGGGCTGATCGTTCGGGATGAACCGTCGCCAGAAGTACCAGAATTCATTCGGTTCCAGTAAGCCTTCAGTTTTACCCAACGTCGACTGGAACGACCCGGCCGCCGCGTTGCCGATCGAAAGTTCGTTCCCGTACGCGTACTCCGGATCGGTCAGCAGTTGCTGGATTCGTGCCCCGACATACGGCGAGGCGAAGAACCGCGAGAGCAAGTTCGTCGGATACGCCACCAACCCCGTCGCCCCGAGCCACTGAACCATCACCGTCGTCCCACTCCGCGGCGCCCCGATGATGAACAACACGGGATACTCCGGCTCGACGTCGTCACCGAGGTACGCCCGCTCCGCCGGTTCGAGGATCGCGCGCAGCTCGGCTAGTAGCTCTTCGAGCTTCTCGTTGCGCTGAAACTGCTTCTGTCGTTTGGTCTTCAGTGGACTACGAACTCAAAGTGGTCTGGTCGAAACGGTCAGCCTCGCGAAGATTCCTTAGGTTTACCGACTGGAAGTAGTCGGCCCTTTCGCCACCCACGACGAGATTGTCTTTCATCATCACGACGCCATCGGTGTAGTCGCCAATCCGTGGCTCGACGGCTTGACCTCGCAACATCCGCAAAATCTGGCCGGGGAAATCGGCTCCGGCCAGATGGGACACCGGGTAGCCGCCTCCGAATCGCGGATTGAGTTCAAGGACATGGACGCCGCGGTCGTCGACAAACAAATCCGCGTCGAGAGGACCAATATTGCCCAGCAGGTTCCCCAAGTGCTCCGCAAACTCCAGCACATCGTCGCGATGACAGGTGATTGCCTGTTCGGTCTCCCCGAGACGCGAGAGTAGTTTGCGCCATAGGACGACCGAAACCACCCGGCCGGACAGATCATTAAGCATGTCAACGTTCAGCGCCTCACCGACCAGTCGCTCTTGGACAACCATGTCGCTTTCGTAGTGAAAGAAGGCCTCCAGCTGCAATTCGTTGCGGGCCAGGAAAGTGTTCCGGCTGCCAAACCCTCGTCGCGGTTTAACATAGACGGGGAATGCCAGGTCCCCGTCTCGGATCGCGCGGCGGGCCGATGCCAGATCGATAAACGTTGTCGCGGTGCTGATGCCATGCCGCCGCAAAAACGAGTACGTGGCGTACTTGTCGAAGCAAACATCGGCGACCTCGGGCGTCGGCACCACCGGGGTTACTCCAACTTCCCGCAACTCCTCGAGATGGCTGGAAAGCCGATGCACGTCCGGATCGAAACAGGAAAACAACGCGTCGATTCGCTCCCGCTGGCAAACTTCCTTGACGGCCGGGAGGTAATCATCGTCATCGATATCCGGCAGCAAATACGAAGTATCACAACACCGGAAACTTGGGGTCCACTCGGTATTGCTCGTCCCGACGATCCGGTCATCGGTTGTCAGCCCTGGCCGAAAGAACTCCGCCAGATAACCCCGCTTACCGATACAGGAAAAAAGCAAATTCATTCGTAGGAGTCGGGGGCCGTGATCGGTTTGGGGGCGAGCTTGGGACCATTGATCGGTGGATGCTTCAGTCGGCTGTAGGGCCGGAGGAGGTCTTCAATGCTCGATTCCCTTCGGATTGCGTAGAACTGGCGTCGCTCCGCATCCCAGCCCACAACGGGCGGCGGCATACGGATAAACGGCGGGGTCATCTCAATTGTGTAGGCCCCCATGTTCTTGAATACCAGGTAGTCACCCGGTCCGAGGCTGTCACTATAGGCCGTGAAGACGCGATCGATTTCCATGCACGTGTAGCCGACGACCTCGACTGGACCCGCTGCGCGGTCATCCTCCGGAAGATCCGGGTTCGGCAAGACCTTCAGCGGCAAGAACATCTTCTCCATCAACCGCAGGGCACCAGGCAGGGGCTTGACCGTATAAACACTGGCATGGCAGACGGCCAAGTTGCGCTGTGCCACGCTCTTCACGTGATCGACGCGACTAACCAGCATCATCGTATCCGCAACAATGCCGATCCCCGGCTCGACGATCAGTTCCGGACCTTCCCCGTCCGGAAAGGCCTCGGCCATTAAGCCGCCGATTGTCTCGCCGTAGTCTTCATACGAGGGGGGATCGTACGATAGCTGCCCACGGATTTCCGGTGGGATCCGTCCACAAAATCCTCCCCCAACATCGATGAATTCCGGTGGGCGCTCAACAAAAAAACGTTGCGATAGTTCAAGCATCGCGTCGAGACGCTTCTCAAACGCCGGAAGCGACCGATCCGGACCGGAGAAGTGGGAATGCAAGCCCACAATTCGGCAATTACGAACTTCCCCCATGCGGCCGAAGGCGTATTCCAGATCACCATTTCGGGCGTCGATCCCGAACCGGGACGGTTCCTCGCGTCCGGCATCAAACGTGCACCGCAGACCGATGTTGAATTGACGATCAGGGTACGAGTTCGCGATAAGCGCGATGCGTTCTAATTCGGTGAGCGAATCACAGTTCACCAGTGCTCTTGCCAATAGGGCCGTTTCTAGCTCGTCGTAGAGCTTGATCGGCCCGTTGAAGATGATCCGGCTGCCCGGCACGCCAAAGCCCCGGGCGAGCTGATACTCCATCCCGGAGACCACCTCGGCGTACGCTCCCAACTCATGGGCCGTCGTGCAGATCGGTGGCAAGTAATTCGTCTTATAGGAGTGGCCAATGTTTGTGTGCGGGTAGTGCCGCCTGAACGCCGCCAGAAACCGCTGAACATTTTGCTTAAACTGTTCCAGGTCGACGAGATAGAACGAAGGCCCGTATTCGTGAGCCAGCCCGTCAATATGGGTCCAGTCGACTTGCATTGATCCGCACACCCCTCGCCGCGTCCAAGGGAAACCATCGCTGAAACGCCCGAGGGGCGTTCATGCTAACGGGGTTGTCTCATGAGTAGATTCGTTCGCCGCCAGTGGTGGTCTGTGGTGAGAATCACTTCCTCTTGCGGCTCGACCAAGCACGGCTGATCGAGCCATCCGAGCGACTCATTAACAAACAGCAGCGTATGCCCATACCAAAGTTCCTGACGCCATATCACGCCATGCGCGATTCCCACGGTATCGGCAGTCAGTTGCAGCGTCTCGGGGTAATGATTTCGCTCGCCGCGGTAGCTCAACTCCACGAACATTGATTCGGAACTGAGCACACGCGCGCCTTGGCGATCCAACACTCCCGCCGATGATCGCAAGGGAAACAATTCTTTGTCGGGAGGGCCTTCCATTACTCCTCGCAAGAGCGAATTGAAACGCAACCCGTGCCGCGTCTCCAGTTCCGCAACCTGTCGGTTCCACTGGCGCTGCCTTGAGCGCAAGTCCTGTTCGGGCCACTCGCAAAGTTGCGCGGTGTATCGGACACGGTCAGGTATGCAGCGACCATCGGCCGCCAGGAACCGGTCACAGAGGTCGTACGTCAAGTCGCTAGCTTGCTCGTCACGACGCGGATCGTTCAAGTAGAGCATCGCGAACACAACGTCGAAGGGGCGTTCGAAGCGGGCATCCCAAGTTCCAAGATCAGCTTGGAAGAACTCTATCCGATCCGATCCGGCGTTCTCGTCCGCAAGCTTTCGCGCCAAGTCGAGGTCACTGTAGTCAACTGCAACAACTTTCTCCGCGCCAGCCTGCAATGCCAGCAGCGACAACAAACCGCTACCGCAACCGGCGTCGAGCACGAAGTCACCCGGTGCGATGGCATCTTGGACCGCCTGGGCCAAACCGAAAGTGCGGTCCCAACGAAGCAACAGATTCAGATGCTGGAGTGGGCTCACTTGATGAAGTCAATCCGCACGCAGTAAGGACGGCCCGCGCTCGGGCTCTTGGGAGGATGACAACACATGGATTTCCGCAACAATTCGGGCCACCCGCTCCGCGTCCTCGGTAGTCAGGGAGTCATAAATCGGGAGGCAAAGGATCCGCTCGGAAGCGGTTCGGGCCACGGTCAGCGGATCACAGTGGGACAGACTGCGGTAGCAGGGAAAATCACACACCAGCGGATAGAAGTAGCGGCGTGCGAACACATTGTAATGCTTCAGCTTCTCGTATAGCCCGTCTCGAGAGAGTCCGAACGAGGCTTCGTCGATCTCCACGGGAAAGTGCGGATAGTTATGGCTGACGCCGTCACGGGGCGGCGAGGGCAACCGAATGCCCGGGATGTCGCCAAGCTCCGCCCGGTAGACTTCCGCAACGCGTGCTCGCCGTTCAATCACCTCGGGCACATACTCCAACATTTGCAGCCCCAGCAGGGCTTGCACTTCATTCATCTTGGCATTGGTGCCCGGCATGACGACCTCGGTCTCGTTCTCGAAGCCGAAGTTCTTCAAGTAGTCGAATGTCTTGCAAAGCCCCCTGTCACGGAAGACGATCATACCACCTTCAAAAGTGTGAAACAGCTTCGTGGCATGAAAGCTGAACATGCTCAGATCACCGTAGTGGGCGATCGGCTTGCCGTTAATCGTGACCCCGAAGGCGTGCGCGGCATCATAGATCAGCTTCAGGTTGTGCCGGCGGGCGATGTCGGCCAACTCGTTCAGTCGACATGGATGGCCATAGACGTGGACCGCCAGGATGGCCGTGGTCCAGGGCGTGATCGCCGCTTCCACCCTCTCCGGGTCGAGGGTGTAGTGGTCCGGCTCGATGTCGACAAACACCGGCCGAAGCTTGTTCCAATAGAGTGCGTGAGTCGTGGCTACAAAGGTGAAGGGTGTGGTAATCACCTCGCCCGAAAGCTGCATTCCCTGCAGGGCAATCTGCAACGCCAAGGTTCCGTTGCTGAACAGGCACAGATTGTCGGTTTCAAGCCGGTCGCAGAGTTCGCGCTGGAACTTCCGGTGCAGTGGCCCGTTATTCGTCAGCCAGCCGCTCGTCCACACCTCCTCCAGCCCCTCGCAGAACTCGCCCAGGGGCGGGAGGAAGGGTCGGGTGACGAGGATCGGTTCTTGGAAGGGTTCGATCATTGGGAAAGCGTGCTGCAAATTGTCCTCACCCGGCCCTCTCCGGAAGGAGGCTGGGACGGAAGGAGTTTTCAGTTGGCATCGATTCGGCTTTTGATGGTGTCTACCACGGTCGTTGCAGCCGTCAGGCCCTCGTGCGCTTCCGCGATGGACGGCTCTACCCAATCGCCCCGGTAGCGGACGGCTATGGCGTAGGGTGTCAGCAGCGCGACCGCGTTGGCGAGCATGTCCAGCCCAGCATCCACTTCAGTTGCCAGTTCCAGCAAATAGACCAGATTGTGTATCCGTCCGAAGGGTCTGTTGTGATGGATTAAAAAGGCTTTCAGGTACTTCTCGGCCGCCTGCTGGCAATGGAAGCAAGTCGTGTCAGTAAGGGGCGGGTCCGCGTTCACGAGTACCCGTGCGGAATTCAGATCCGCCTGCCCCTTGTCAAGCCATGCCTGCACTTCCTCGCTAGGAGCCATGAAGGATTCTGCCCCTTTCGGCCACCTCCCGTTCGACGGACGCCCGCCAGTGGCGGCGCCGCTCGAAGCCATCGTTCGACACGACGTTTAACTCGAGGGGGATTTTCAATCCTTGGAGTGCGGCGTAACCCCGCGCCGCAATCCTGGATGTCTGCTCAGCGGGCGCGTCGACGACAACGAGCAGATCAATATCGCTGTTCACGTGGGGTTCGCCGTAGGCATGTGAACCGTAAAGGTAGATCGTCCGCGGATGAATCGCATTGATGATGCGACTGGTGACCTCATCGAGCGATCGTTCTGACAATGTGGTCATCACGCGATCGGCGGATATACTTGTGCCAGCCCTCACCCTAGCCTCTTCCCGGAGTGAGAGGGGGGCCCAATGCGTTCGTCGGCGACGTGCCGGACATATTCTCCGTAATCGGATCGATCGTCGGCGAACATGCGTCGAACGTCATCCGGCTCGACAAAGCCCATGTGCAGGGCCACCTCTTCCGGACAGGCAATCTTTTGGCCTTGTCGGGATTCGATCGTTTGCACGAAATCGGCCGCCTGGAGCATCGATTCCGGCGTGCCCGTGTCGAGCCAGGCGACGCCGCGGCCCAGCCGGTCCGCGTGCAAGGTCCCTCGCTCCAAGTAGACTTGCATCACCGACGTGATCTCCAACTCGCCCCGGGCCGAAGGCTGGACCCGTTCGGCGATACCGCAAACATCGCCATCGAAAAAATAGAGACCAACAATCGCAAAATGCGACTTTGGCCGCCGAGGTTTTTCTTCAATGGAAAGCACGCGACCGTTCTTGTCGAACTCGACGACGCCATAGCGTTCGGGGTCCCGCACGTAGTAGGCGAAGACCGTCGCTCCTTCCGGCTTGCGGGCGGCCTTCTGCAGCGTGCCCGGCAACCCCGTCCCGTAGAAGATATTGTCCCCAAGGATAAGGCAAGCCGGTCCGCCCTCCAAAAAGTCACGGCCGATGACAAAGGCTTGCGCGAGCCCCTCCGGCTTGGGCTGCTCGGCGTATTCCAGCCGAATCCCCCACGCCGAGCCATCACCGAGCAGTTGCCGATAAAGGGGTAAGTCCTCGGGGGTGGAAATCACGAGGATCTCACGCAAGCCCGCCAGCATCAGCGTGGTGAGCGGGTAATAGATCATCGGCTTGTCGTACACGGGCAGCAACTGTTTGCTGATCACCCGGGTGACCGGATGAAGACGGGTGCCACGTCCGCCGGCGAGGATGATGCCTTTCATGTTGTTTGGGGCATGCCTTGATACCGCCACGGATTCGACAGCGGCGGTGTCATCAGGCGATCAGGGCCAGTCGGGGGCAATTTCCGCGAGGGGCAGCTAATGGGCTGGAGGGACACAATATGCCTCAAACTCATTCGCAGCGAAATACGCATTGTCGCTATTGTAGAGCCCAAAAATCTTAACGGCTTTGACCGGCTGGGGATCGAACTCGATGCGCTGCCAACCTTGCCACTGTCCGCGACTGCGGTCAACAAGGGGCTTAAACGTCTTCCCGTCGGCCGAGACGGCCATTGCGTACCGATAGAAGCGGGGAGTGCGCATCCCAAGCAGGAGGCGAATCTCGCGAAGCCGGTAGGCCTTGTCGAAGGTGACTACCCATTCGCAGGGATACTTACTGTAAGAGACGCCTTTGCTAGTCCCTTGCTGCTCCAGGTCGCCATCAAGGAGGTACTGCGGTCCGTTAGTGATGCCGGACACCTTTGTTCCGTTGCTGGCCAGGGCGACATTTCCTTGCTCAACCACCCCTTCAATACCCTCGCTTGAAGAGCTGGCATCGTCCACGGGACCCTGCTGGCGGACCCCGGCGAGCAGCTTCTGGGCTTCGATGCGGTCGAGGCCGCCGAGTTGTTCCGTGGCCATCGTGAGCAGCCCCACGACGTGCCCATGCAAGGCGGGGCGTTCGTACTCGGCGACCTTCTCCCGCAGTGCTTCCCAGGCTTGGGCGGCCGCGAGCAAATCCTTACCCTGCGGCGGTCCGGCCACTTCCAGCTTGGCGGGAGCGGACCAGCGGGGGTCGTCGGCCTTGGCTAGGTGCGCGATGCCCTCGCGCCACTCTTCTTTGACCAGGCAAAGCCAACGGCCGAGGGTCAAATGGGCGTTTCCGTCGGCAGGATTGGACTCAAGAGTTTTTCGGGCCTGCTCAACGCGACGATGTTGCTCATCGAGCCGCTCCAATTGGCGGCCCTGCGTAACCAATCGTCGCACGGCCGTTCGATCGTTCGCCCGGCGCGCGGCGACAACGGCGGCATCCAATACTCGGTCGGCACGGTCAAACTGATCACTGCCTACCGCCCGGCGCGACTCCTCCGCGGCAACGGCCATCACTTGCGCCATGCCGCCGCCATCCTCGGTCGTGAGCGGGGCTTCTTTGGCAGACAGTTCGATTAGATACGTTCGAACACCGGCTGCGTTCAGGTCGAATTGCTCGGCCATCTCGGCTGCCACCTCCAGGGCAAGCCGGGGATGGCCCGCCCGAGCGGCCGTCTCCGAGGCCCGACGCAGCAACACAAATCGCGTCGCATGATCGTTCGGGGTCCGGCCAGCCAAGTCCCGGAATTGCTGGGCGAGTGCCATTCGGCCGGCGGGGTCCCGCGCCTTGGCGATCTCTTCGGCGAACAACTCATCGAGCCGTTGGTTGATTTCCTTTTGCTTATCCAGCGACGGGGACGACAACGGTCCGGTGTCGTTTCCGTTGGTGGCCGCCGGTGGAGTACCTCCGTTCTCCCCACCGTTCTCGCTCATCAGGTCAGCGAGGGAGCGATCGTCCGAATCGTCGGACTCGGGCGACGCAGGATTTGATTCACTGTCGGACGAACCTTCTTCAGCGGTCGCATCGCTGGAATCCGGGTTGGCATCGTCCGATGGATTGTTTGATTGATCGCCATTCGACGGGTCGGCGTCATCGTCGTCCACTCCCGGCCTTAACGGACCAAACGTGTCCTCATCGTCACCCGCTTTGTCGTCCTCGTCATTCTGGCGGGCGGCCTCGTCCGGTTGATTCGAAGCTCCAGCCGGCTGATCGGGGACTGAGGCGGTTTCGCGTCGAGCCGTTTCGCCACTGGAATCACCGCGAAACGAACCGAGTACCCCAGTGCGAATGAGTCCGAAGTAGACGATCGCCGCCGCCAGGGCCATGCCGATCACCGCGCCGATCATCCGCGAGGCCATGCTGGGCCCAGCACGATGTCTGGAGCGGCCCAGCGTGCGCGAAGCGGCGGTCGAGGCGGCCTCGGTGTCGAGATTGAGGTTCGGGATGGCGGATTCATCTGACTCGGAAGCGTCACCGGGGGATTTACCGGCGGTGGCCGCCGCGACGCTCGCGTTGCCACCGCTTTCCGCTCCGCCCTCCTTCTCCCTCAGTTGGGCATCGTAGGCTTGCTTCTTCTTCGGATCCAACAGTGTCACCCGGGCGGCGGCAATCTCATTGAGCAGACGCTGCGAGAGCTGGGCTCGCTCGCCGGAGGCGAACTGCTTGACCTGAACCATCCGCCCGTCGGCGGCCGTGGAGATCACGTCCGGATCGGACTCGTACAAGTCCAGCCCGAGCAGCCGGTAATGGTTGGGCGTTCCTTCCCCGGAGATTCCCAGCCATTTTCGATATGGATTGAAGGTTTCGCTCACGGCACCATTCATTAGAACGCCGATCCGCCCGCGCGGTCAAGCATCCGGGAAGGGATCACGGGCAACGCTGAAAGAGGAGATCCTAGCACCGGCGGCAAACCCGCGGGCTCGGCGCACACTCCGTCCCCGTCGGTGACAGGCACCGTTTCGAGACAGCAACTCCTCGAATGTCGTAAACCGATGGCTTTGAATGGGTTACACCAAGAAAAGCCACATACTCCAGCCCGTTAGGTGAAACATTTGATTATACATCACCCGTCGCGTACCGTCCAACGTCCGACAACAAATCCGACCAAGTCAGCGTCCGCAGGGGCAGGTTTGAGACGGTGATCCAAGCCAGAGCAGGTGGTTTCCCGATCAATCGGCGGCCGGAGCCCAGCCGCGTGTGAGAGAAGCTGGTCCAACCCGAGTTGGGTGTCACCCGCTATTCACCGCCACCGGGGTTGCTCCGCGAAGGGGTGGCAGCGGGCGTTTCTTCCGACCCGTCGGCCTCCAGTTGGGAGGGTGGCGCGGCTTGTGATGATTCCCCTCCGGCAGAACCATCTGTTGTCTGATTATGGAGCCAGCGGTTGATACGGCTGCCCAAGTCGAGCAATTGCGTTTCCGCATCGGCGGGGTCCTCGGCGGAAGTCTGAAGGAGGACCTTCACCAGCGGCGGCCAAGTCTCCCGTCCGGCCAATGCCAGCCGCGCTTTTCCCAGGTCAAATCGTCCAAAGATTGTCTGCTCGCCCAACTGATACCAGTAAAGCACCTTCACGCGACGCCCCCCCTGTTCCCAAGTCGAGATATTCACCGGGCGAGAGGCAGCCCCGTCCGCGCTGAGTTCCGCTTCATGCGTTTCCAGGTTGCGCCATCCAGCCGCCCCGTAGCAATTGGCCGGATAGTGCCATACACCCTCATCTAGATTATCGAATACGGCGATGTGGGTGCTTGCCTCGCGGCCGTCCGGCAGCGTCGTTATCCAATCCTTGGCCTGATCGGCGCCAATCTTTCTGAAGATCCGATCATCAAGTTCAGATTCGTGCGCGCGCCACGGGCCGAGCTCCTCGGGAAAATCCTCCAGGCTCCAATCAGGCAAGTCGATTGTCGCCGGTTCCAACATCCCACGCACCTGCAGACTGGTAACGTGGACAACAATAATCAACCCGGCGACCAGCAGAAGTCGACCGGCGGTTCCCATTCGATTGAGCATGAATTTCCTCGCTTGCGGCCTTGTCGGCCGATCAGTGGAAGTTGCGCTGGTGAACTCTCGCTACTGGCGGGGCGAGAACTGATCATTGCGGCCCTCGCCGGCGCGTGGTTCGGACGGATTGCAGATGGTCACCTGCGCGATCTATTGGTTGGCATGACTCCAGGCGCGCCCAGCATCGGCGTGAGCGGTTTCTCCTCGGGTGGTTCGACGACGAGTGCGTGCAGCAGCCAGAGCTCCATCCAAAGCAGGATCATCGCCAAGGGCATCATCATCAGCCCGGCCAGGTCGTGAAACACGACATCCGCTGTCTCAATGCTGACCAACTCGTGGAGGACGGCCGTCACGGTAATTCGGATAACATTCGCCACGACCGCGATCGGCACGGCACTGACAACCACGAGGGCCTTCTCCCACCAGGGGCGTTTGATCAGCAGGGCGGCCCCACAGCATACGGCGATAAACAGCATCAGCATCCGCAGTCCGCTGCATGCCTCGACCACACCCAATTCTCCGCCGGGAAGCTGAATCACGTTGCCACGATTTGCCGCCGGAATACCAAGGGTCTGGATGATCCCAACGCTGGCCACGGTGCCGACTCGCTGCAGCGGCTGCCGGAGGAAATCGGACAAGAAGCCAGGCAGGGGGATCATAAAGACCAGAAATCCGATCGACGGCCATGACCAATGCAGGGCCCGCCAGCCGCCGACGAGCAGGGCCAAGCCGGCCAGGCAGGGAATAATCGCGAGCCTAGCAGCAACATAATACTTGAAGTAGATCGACGCCAACCACAGGCCGGCGAAAAGAGCGATGAAGGCAATCCCCCACCAGCTTCCCGTTTGCGGAAGCGGCCGGATCATCTCGCGGCGCAGCCAAAGCAGCACCAAGCTAAACGGGATCACGAAGAATCCATGACCGTAATCCGCTTGCATCCACCAGATTTCGGCCATCTGGAGCAGTGGTTCCCAGTACATCCATCCAATGAGACCGATGACGACGATCCAGGCGGCCGCGGTCGTCGGCTTGGGGAGCCAAGGATTGCTCGCTGGGCGGTCTGGGCGGACTTCACGGGGTGTCGGACGTTCTTGAGTGGCTGTAGACATGACGGAAGATAGTAAGGCGCTAGGTGCTGGCGCTAGGGGTACGAGTTGTGGAAAAAATAGTCAACCGGGGACAGGCATCTTCGCCGCGCAATCAACGCGGACGGCGAGGCTCCGAGGGTTCATACGGAGTGCTCCGGACATGGGCCGCTACAGCGGTCGCCACTGGAGCCGCCACGGTGACCGGCTCGGCTCCGATTTCGGGTTTGGTCTCGTCGAATCCCTCCGTGGTTTCCTGGCGATCGTCAGCCAATAGTGTGCGAAGTCCACCGTCAAATTGTTCGAGCAGTTCAACGACGGCAGACATGCTTTCGACCAATGGCCCTCCCCCCGAGTCTCCGACGACCGATAGCCGGCCGACAGGCGTCTCACCTTGGTTGCCATCATCCAGCGGGATAATGATCTGCCAGGCTTTCTCGCGGTCCCAGCTATTGGTCGTCTCCCAGGTCGCGTGATAGCCTTCGCGAATTGCGGGCAGATGTACGTCAAAACGAATTTGGCACAACTGAAGACTCTCAGCCGCTTCAGTGAGGGACTGCCAGAGCTTGTCCCATTGCCGCGTGCCCTGCAGGCGGACCATGCTCTGCCGAGATTTGCGCCTGAGTCCGCGGCCGGGGATCAACGCCCCACCCATCCGTCGCAGCCGGCTTCCAATGAGCATGAGCTCCACCCGCCCGAAGACTCCGGTGACCACGAAAACGCCCGCCACTGCGGCGCAGGTTACCACGGCGATCAAGTCATTGCCTTGGCCTACACTGATCAAAGCGGCCACGGAGGTAAAGGCACAGGCCACGGCGATCACCGCCAAAACCCGGCGGTTGTCGCCCAGCAGATCCAGCAAGCGATGATGGAGGTGACCTCGGTCCGTGGCGTAAATGCTGCGGCCGGTGAGTTTGCGTCGCAGGATGGCGGCGGCTGAATCAAAAATCGGGATCGCCCAAACGGCCAGTGGCGCCGCGAGCAGCACCGTGCCGGGAGCCTTGAATGAGCCCACAATAGCCAGCGCCCCGACCATCAGGCCAATCTGCATGCTCCCCGCGTCGCCCAAAAAAATCGAAGCCGGCGGAAAGTTGAACCAAAGGAATCCAAGCAAGCACCCGGAGAACACCATGGCAATCACCGCCACCGCTGGGTTGCCGGTGATCACCGCCAGGATGGAGATCGTGAAGCTGATGATCAGCCCGAGCATGGTGGCCAAGCCGTCGATCCCATCCAGCAAGTTCAGGGCATTCATGGCTCCGAGAAACCAAAACATGGTCAGCGGATACGCAAAGACGCCCAACGGGATCGTGTAGCCGAAGACGGTGACCTGGCGTATGACCAAGCCGCACCCCATCAAAACCCCGGCGGCCACCATCTGCCAGAGCAGCTTCTGTCGGCCCGACATATTGAACTTGTCATCGACAAGCCCAACAATCACGATCAACCCAGCCGCGCCGAGGATCGCCAAGGTCACCGGCAAATCACCGTTCAAATGCTTTCCGGCCGCACTGGGGAAAAACATCAACACGGCCAAGACCGTGAGCATCGCTAGATACACAGCCAGCCCCCCACCCAGCGGCGTGGCACCGGTGTGAAGTTTCCGGTGGCCGTCGGGCTTATCAACCAAGCCGATCAACGGGGCGACACCCCGCATCAGCGCGGTCAGCGCCAATCCGGCGATGCAAGCGAAGACGAAAACGGTCGGTTCCGATACCATGATGTCTGACTATCTCGATGGACCGAGGCTGCTAGCCCTTTGGCAGGATGTTTGACGGTACTGCGGGTGTTCAAGCTTCGACTTCCGCGTCGTACTGCAAGGATTTCGAGTAAAGATCGCCGTTCCCTCCAGTGACCGCCGTTTCGATATTCTCGACGCCAAAGGCCGTGAGGATCTCGAAGGACGACTGCACTGACGGCAGGTCGCTGGTGTCTCTCAACACCGAAAGCAGCACCATGTCCACATGTTGACTAATGTACCGGGTGTCGGCCACCGGGAGGACCGGGCAAGAGTCGATGACCACGAAGTCATACTCCGCACGCAACTCGTTCAGAAGCCCCGCGGAAGCGCCCTTCGCCAGGGCCGCCATGACCTGCCGGTCCCAGCGGCCGGCGGGCAAGACATGCAAGCCGTCCGTTGCCGTTTCTCGCACGGCGTCCTCCACGCGGGCATCGCCGCGCAGGCACTCGCTGACCCCCGGCTCGGCCGGTAGACCAAAGACATCATTGAGGGCTGGTCGCCGCATGTCGCAGTCCATCAGCAAGACGCGATGCCCATTTCGCACCAAGCTCAACGCGATCTGAGTAGCCATGGTTGTCTTGCCCTCGCCACGCACCGGGCTGGTGACCAGCACGCTGCGGGTGTCTTCCAGAGCGGCCTTTCGCAGCAGTTGAGCCACGATGCCGTCGACCGACTCGGTCAACTGCATCCGCCAGCGCTGGTGACGCTGGGTGGGCTTCGCCAATCGCTTGATGATCCTCGGCGGGATCTTCGGCACCGACCCGATGACCGGCAACCCCAGATTGTCCGAGACGTCGCGAGAGGAGTTGATTCGCTTGCCTCGCACATCCCAGAGGGCAATCCCCACGAGCGGCAGCCCGAAGGCCGCCAGCGACGCCAACACAGTCAGCGGAATCCGCATGGAGCTGTCGGGAGACCGTGGTTCGTCGGCGCTTTGAATCAGGGTAACCCGTGCCTCCGAATTCACCTCCACGCGCAGTCGCTCGCGTTCCGTGGCGAGCTCGGCCAAAACACGCTCGAGCTGCTCGATCTCCGCCCGAGCCATCTCGACATCGATGGACTGCACACCGTATTTCTCGGCTTCCGCCCGTGCATCCTCGACGTCTTGTTGGATCGCCGCATTCTGCGCTTCCAGCACGGCAATCTGCGTGTTGAGCTCCTCGATCTGATCTTCGATGGACATTTGCGTGTGCATCACCAGCTCATCGCGCAAACGTTGTTGCTGCGCTTCGTACTGCTGCTGGGCAAGCGCGTAATCACGACCGTAACGCTCCAAATACGGCGTGGCGGCACCCGGCCGTACCTGGGACTGACTGTACATGTAGTCCGCCTGGATCCAGGCGAGTTGTTGGGCCAGTTGCTGGACGATGGGGTCCTGATCGGCGTACATGGCCAACTCCAGCCCCGAAACCTTCTGTGCATCGAAGTTCTTGAGCAGCGCCTGTTGTGCCTGGAGTTCTCCCCGCGCGCGAAGCATCTCGAATTGGACTCGCATCTGCTCTCGACGGAACGCCGCATAGACTTCCAGCGCGTTCTCCTGTTTCAGATTCAAGGCATCCTCTTGGCCGGTGCCCAATCGCGTGGCCAGTTCCTTCAAGTCGGTTCGCTTGGCACGCACCTGGGTTTCCTTCGCGGCAAAGACACGGTCGAGCTCGCTCAGCCGCTCTCGCTTTTGTACCCGTTCGACATCGACCACCTCGTCGCGATAGGCCTGAACCACGGCGTTAACGACCGCGGTGGCTTCCTCTGGGTTGTCAGCGGTAAACCGGACCTCCATAATTTCACTGTCCCCGGGGAATCCCACGCGGACTTCTCGCGCGAGCATCGCCAAGGGGTTCTCTTCCTCTTTGATCACCGAGAGGTTGGTGAGCGCAGGATCCCGCAGAGCGGCCATCAGCACAAATGGGCTGGTCAACAGCTCCTGCTGCGTCGAGCGATAAAGGTCAAAATCAGTGCGAATCTCCCCCTGCGTGGCAAACGCGATCCGCTTCTCCGTCGAGGAGACTCGAAGGTAGGCCTTGGCGGTATATTCGTCTGTTTGCGAAAGCCAGACGAGAGGGGCCACGATTGCAACCATCAGCAGGCCCAAGCCGAATGCCAAGGCCGAGTGTCGCCGCAAGCCATGCAGGTAAGGCGCGACTTTGGCAAGAGGATCTTCCGAAGCCGCCGCCGCGGCCAACCCGCCACGATTCCAGCCGTTATCGTGCGGCTCCATAGCGGTGGGCGAAGAAACGGCGAGACTCTGGTTCGAATCGTCGGGCAACGCGGTTCGTTCGTCGTAGGACATCGTTCTCGGTTCCGTGTCAGGGGTGAAAAGGTGCTTACAGGTTCTTGGCCCGGGGAGCCAGGAGCCCCCCGCGGCCAGTTGGGGTTACGCTGTTCCGGTCGGACTCGCCTCCCGCGTCGGCGGGTGCGACCCCGTCGACAGAATGTGTCTTAGCAAAGCCAACTCGCCCATCAGCAAGACGATCGCCAAGGGCATCATGAACCAGCCGGCCAGATCGTGAAACACCCGATCCGCCAACTCGGCTCCCACCAGATCGTGCAAGATCGCCGTCACCGTGATCCGCGCCACATTGGCGATGATCGCGATGGGGATCGCACTGACGAAGATCACGATCTTCTCCCAGGGCCGTGTCTCCAGCAACATCGCCGCGCCGGTGCATACGGCGAAGAACAGCATCAGCATGCGGATTCCGCTGCATACGTCGGCCACGCCGAGATTGCCAGTGGGCAAACCGATCGTGGTCCCCTCGACCGTCGCCGGAATGCCCATCGCTTGAATGATGTAAACGCTCCAGGATGCCCCGATTTCGCGTAGCGGTCCGCTCAGCCAGTCGGCCACGACGGCCGGCAAGGGAATCATGAAGACCAGGAACGCGGCGGCCGACCACGACCAATGCAAGGTCCGCCAGCCCCCGGCCCAAAGGGCAAGGCCCCAGAAGAAGGGAATTAACGAAAGGGCGATCACCAGCGGCGCCGTCAAGGCCGCTCCCAGCAGACGCAAACCGGCCCAAATGCCCAGGGGCACCAAGCCCCACCAGGTCGGCGTGTCGTCCACGTTGATGATCCGCTCTCGCCGCGACCATAACAACACCAGCGAAAAGGGAATGACTAGGAATCCATGAATGTAATCCGGCTCATTGGCCCAGCGTCCGGCGAACTCAATCAGCACCGCCGCGTACGACCAGGCAACTCCAACGGCAACAGCCACGCCCGCCGCCAGGACGGCCCAGGGAACATGCATCTTGTCGGCGGCACTGCCCGTCATAAGCTCTCGTTCCGGGACGGGGGTCGCCGATGCGCCGTCACTGGTAGCCTTGGCTCGTCCGACCAACGTCGACCCTCGCGAGTTTTCATCTCGACCCTCGTTCCCCGGGGGAGAAGACCCCGTTTCCCAGCCAGGGGAAGAAAATCGTCGAGTCATTGAGAGGAGATAAGTGGGGGGACTGCCCGTCCCTTCAGTTTGATTGAAGCGGTCGGCGATGTCAAGGATTTGACCACCATCCAACGCAAATCCATACGCCAACGCTGCTTACTCCGCCGAAAGCCCGAGTTTCCCCCTCTGCGTTGTTCTCCTCTGCCAGGATTGCCGCTGACCGCGATCCCGTCCCTTCAGAGTCGCCACATAAGGCCATTCTGTCAAGCGCGGGCCTTGGCGATTGCCCTGCGAAAAGCCCGCTGAACACACTATTTACACTCACCTAACACGCCCCTGAGAGGAGGCTAACAGAGGCGACCCCGGAGGGCAGGGCGGCCGATCCAGGGCCGCTTGGAACCTGGAGCCGATCCAAACGATTCAGGAAGCAGGCAACGGAACCGGCCCTCCGGAACTCACCCCGGAGCCTTGCCATGGGCTTTCGGAGGCTATCGCGGGCTTTCACTGGGGGCCGGGGTTTTTGCTTGGGGGGCACTGCCCAGGACGCAGCACCCGCCGACATGCGGAAGCTCGTCCGGCTCATGTCGCTCTACATGGTGTGTGCATATGAAACGTCTCACCGTCGGACGTGATCCCCTTCCGCGGCGCCATCTGGGCCACCACCGCGAAGGAAACGGTTATGCCGGATATGAGGGCAAGCGAGAGTCTGACGTTGTCCGGCAGTCTTACCTTGGCCCGCGGGTAATCCCACTCGGGCCACAACATCACCAACGCGGTAATCATCGCGTCGGGTGGGGTCCCCGGCTCCAGTGAATTCGCAAGCAGGAGTGTTCGGCTCGGGTACGGTCTGCCGCAAAAATGGAGGGCCACCAAGATTTTTCCTTGCCATTTTCTTGCCAACCCCGAAGCGTATGAATATACTGAGGGGTGAAGGCGACGGGTGAGCGGAAAACCTCGCGCTTCGCCACAAGAGACCCCTGGGCAAGTCGCCCGCGGTCGACTGCACTGAATCCTTTCACACCCTGAGGCAGCGGACTCTCGTCCAAGTTGACGCTGCAATGGCCGGCGGGTCGATATACCGCCGCCGCCATCGCTGGGGTGTTTATTCGCGTGCTTGGCGAGATTCTCGCGAACCGGGCCTTCTTCTGGAGGTTGCCATGAAACGCTACTTGGTCAAGATGCTGCCGCTCGTTCATTTGTGCGTTTGGGTCAGTGCCTGCCTGCTTCTGGCTGCCGGTCCGAGCCAAGCCGTCCTAATCGACGGATTCAGCTCCGACAGCAATGACCGCTTTGCCAATAGTTCTTCATTTACGGCCGACGGCTATGATCTCTCGGGAGTGGCATTATCGAACGATTCAAAGTGGCTAACAATGGTCAGCCCGAATGTCTATTTGAGCGCAAACCACTTCAAGCCGGGTATTGGCGCCTCGGTGACGTTCTACGGCTCAAACGACCCTCTCGGTGGTAGCGTGGTGCGAACCGTGACGAACAATCGGGAGCGTATCTTGTCATCGGATCTTTGGATTGGGACGCTGGACTCCCCTTTGCCGTCCGGCTATGGGTACTACAGTTTCGCCACCGAGGACATTACGACGGGAACTGGAAACGGGCAGGGCAGTTTCAACGCTTCACCCTACGCAGGCGAAAATGCATTCATCTTCGGACGGTCACCAAACAATTTTGCGATCTCCAAAGACATGTCGGTCGGGCGGAACAGGCTGGACCTCTGGTGGGATGTTGTGAGCGTTAAAGGCACCGTTGACTCGGCAATCGGGTCGCTGGTCGACGAGTCTGACGATCCCAACTACGTTCAGCACGAGGCGTATCTCCAACCGGGAGACTCAGGCGGTCCAATGTTCGTCGACATCGGAGGCAACCTGAGACTCGTGGGCATCAACTGGTTTATCGATGACGATCCAGCCTCGGATTTCAATGGCCAATCCTATGTGGGCAACTACGATGGTGTGATCCAGGAGTTTATTGAAGCGAACCCTATTCCCGAACCCTCGGCTCAGGCGCTGCTCGCTTCCGCGCTCCTTCTGGCGGCGTGTGGGACACGAAGCCGACCGTCGCGAATGTAAGACTCTCGTCTGGCGGAACGGGGCAACCATGTTGGCTGGCGATGTTGCGTACTGTCGGCGCTGCCCCTTGGCCCGACTCGGTGCGTTTCCCTCAATCCTGCTCGGCGAAGCGATCCGACGTAAAAGTCGTCGGCTCGCGTTCGCACGTCAGCCCTTGCACCCCCGGCGGGGGGGTAGCTGGTGATTTGCTCGCGCCCCCAGCTTCCATTTTTCGCCAATCAATGATATGCTCTATGGAGAAGGGCATCTATTCTGCCGCGCCCCGAACTGGCAAAGTACGACGGCGTGGCGCCGATTTTCTACGGACAAGGAGAGAAGAGCCATGCTTCGTCGCCATTCCGGACAGGCCGGCTTCACGCTGGTGGAACTACTGGTCGTCATCGCCATCATCGGCATCCTCATTGGACTGCTGCTGCCCGCCGTGCAGAACGCGCGCGAGGCCGCCCGATCGATCCAGTGCGCCAACAATCTGAAGCAGATCGGCCTGGCGATGCACAATTACCACACCTCGTTTAAGACCTTTCCAATCAACTGGGGGGGGGATTCAACGACCGAGTTGAGCGCCCGAGGGCAGACTTGGCTCACGATGCTGCTTCCTCGGCTGGAAATGAACTCCCTGTATGATGCGATCGACACGGACGCGACAATCCAAGACAATCTCGACGCGGCTACGCGGCCAGTGTCCGCCTATCGTTGCCCCTCGGATAACAGCGACGAAATCATGGCGATGCGACTGAACAGTGGTAATACGCCGATTGCCGTGACGAATTACAAATCAGTGGCGGGGATGAATTGGATGATTAATCCCTTCCCGAACAGTGTAATGAACCCCTGGTCGGATCGTGGGCGGAACGCCGGGATCGATTCGATGAGCGAAGGTGTGCTTGATAAGGGCAACGGTTTGATCTGCCGGGGTTATGGAGAGCATCGAGAACGCTTGCCCAATGGCAGCATGGCCACGCTGCCCGGAGCTGCCATCACCACCAAGATGCGCGACATTACCGATGGAACCAGCCACACGTTTGCCGTGGGTGAGGTCGTGCCGAATTATTGTGAATGGACCGGGTGGTACTGGTTTAACGGATCCACGGCAACCTGTGGCATTCCCTTGAACTATCGCGAAAGTAGCGCTTCACGTGAGTCGCTCGCGAGTGACTACCAGAAGAGTTGGGGCTTCCACAGCCAGCACCGCGAGGGGGCCAACTTCGCTCTTTGCGACGCCAGTGTGAAATACGTCAACAACAACATCAGTGAGCAAACCTACCGCGGGATGGCCACGATCAACGCCGGAGAGATCCTCGAGGATGAGCCCGAGTAGTCGCGCGTCGACCCGAGGACCGAGAGGCGGTGAACAACGAGAGGCATCACTACCCGCGTAGTCGGAGCGGGCATCCTGTTCGCCGTCGCCACAGCCGCGGCACTGAGTTGGTTGTTGGCGGACCATCGCCGCACGCCTGCGCATCTTGAGGGTGGGCTGGCTGTCGGCGGCGCACGTTCTTCGCGGTTAGTTGCGCCTGGGCGGTAGATCTCGATGCAGGAAGCAGCCCCGCTCGCCTGAAGGGCACCTGAGAGTCCAGCGCCTGAGGACGAAGCTTACCAGGACACCCCCGTCCCCGCCGCTTACCTTCAAGCCCCCGCTGCCCCGCGGTCGGCACGCACTGCCATTCACACATGGGATCCGCAGGCTGGCGTCGGCAACACGCCACCTTCGGGTCACAGCGGCACGGGCCCACGCCGTTTCCACTGGGATCGACCGGGCACCTCGGCGCGTGAGTTTGCCGCGAGAAACTCCGCCCATGTCCCCCCCTTCCGCCCGATTACCCTTGACCCCATCGTCCGCTCGGCGTTCGCCCAGGGCTTGGCGGAGAAACCTGTTGCCCCCGGCAAACCTCTCCCCATAGAATACGTAAAGAGACGCGACCGTGTCGCGGCCCGGGTGCCGGAACCCCGCGCCGCGCGGGCATCCTGCCCATCCCGCGCCCTTTTTCTCAGATCGGCCGAAGGGACTCCCATGAGGCACTTTTCCCGGCTCAGCAGCGCCGCCCGTCGCGGGACAGGCCGGGCAGCTCACGGCGATGGGTGGGCCGCCCGCCACTTGGCCCTGGAACCGCTGGAATCGCGGCTGGCGCTCTCCGGCGTGTCTCCCCTTGGCGTGAGCGGTCTGGAGGACGGCTTGATCACCGGCCCGGAACCGACCCTGGCGGTCGATCCGCCGGCCGAGCGGTCGCCGCTGGCCGCCGAGCTCGCCACGGCCGACGCGATCACCGCCGCGGCGAGCTATTCCCTTGACGAGACCTTCCTGCTGCACAGCAATCCCGGGGCGTCGAAGACGATCTTTCTGGACTTCGACGGCCACACCACCACCGGCACGTATTGGAATAACTACAACGACGGCCAGGCCATCGTCTCGCCGGCCTACGATATCGATGGCAACGCCAGCAGTTTCAGCAGCACCGAACTGACGCGGATTCAGGGCATTTGGGAGCGCGTGGCGGAGGACTACCTGCCGCTGGACGTGAACGTCACCACCGAGGACCCCGGCTCGGCGGCGCTGAGCAAGTCCTGGGGCACCGACAACCAGTGGGGGATCCGCGTGGTCATCGGCGGCAACGGCGATTGGTTCGGCTCCGCCGGCGGGGTGGCCTACGTGGGCTCCTTCACCTGGAGTTCCGATACGCCGTGCTTCGTGTTCGAAGACAACCTGGGCAACGGTTACGAGAAGTACGTGGCCGAGGCGGCGACCCACGAGGTCGGCCACACGCTGGGATTGTATCACGACGGCGGTGGCGGCGACGGCGAGTACTACGGCGGTCACGGCAGCGGCGCGACCGGCTGGGCGCCGATCATGGGCGTGGGGTACTACCGCCAGCTCGTCCAGTGGAGCCAAGGCGAATACCCGGACGCCAATCAGTTCGAGGACGATCTGGCGATCATCACCACGGAGAACGGTTTCGGCTACCGCGCGGATGACCATGGCGGGGGCCGTTCAACGGCCACGGACCTCGGTGGCGATCAGTCGCTCGCGCTGGCCGGCGAAGGGATCATCGAACGGCGGTCGGACCTGGACTATTTCCGATTCAGCACCGGCAGCGGCCTGGTTGAGATCGACATCGATCCCTTTTATCGCTCGCCGAACCTCGATATCCTCGCCCAACTCCACGACGCGGCCGGCAACCTCCTGGCCCAGAGCAATCCCTTCAGCGAACTCAGCGCGGGCTTCAGTCTTTCCCTGGAGGCGGGGACCTATTACCTCTCGGTCGATGGCACGGGCAAGGCGGCCAGCGGCTCGGACTACGGCTACACCGACTACGGCAGCCTGGGTTACTACTCGATCAGCGGCACGGTGGCCGCGCCCAACCAGGCCCCCACCGACGTGACGCTCCAGCCCAACAGTGTCGACGAGAACGTCCCGCTGGGCACCGCCGTGGGCACGCTCACCGCCAGCGACCCCGACGCCGGGGATTCCCACACCTACGCCTTGGTGGCGGGCAGCGGCGACCAGGACAACGCCCATTTCATCATCGACGGGGACCAGTTGCGCACCGCCGCCACGATCGACTACGAGTCGCAAACCACCTTCGGCATCCGCGTCCGCGCGACCGACGCCGGCGGTTTGTGGTACGAAAAGTCCCTGACGGTCACCGTCAACGACCTGGCGGAGGCGCCGAGCGGACCGGTGGCCCATTGGTCGTTCGACGCGGGGAGCGGGACGCTGGCGGCGGACACCTCGACCGCGGGCGGCGACAACTCGGCCCCGATCCGGGGCGGGGCGACCTGGACCGACTACGGCCTGGGCGGCGCGCTGCGCTTCGACGGGGTGGACGAT
>Ga0180435_10000196_pt1 | contig 63349 bp, 51 predicted proteins | sample SS_ome_3_FD_132467 | JGI IMG/M metagenome (GOLD analysis project Ga0180435, IMG submission 132467) | Hypersaline lake sediment archaeal communities from the Salton Sea, California, USA - SS_3_S_1 metaG | ecosystem: Environmental > Aquatic > Non-marine Saline and Alkaline > Hypersaline >... | reverse complement strand
GTAAATAAGCATTCTTGTCCCTCTGCACATGCATGGATTACGGGGTTTCGGTGTTTACCGGACTTATTGCGCTGCAAAATGGGCCATCATCAGGATGGCTCCGGCAGTTCCGTCCATGGTGGGTTCATTGGTGGAGAAATCCCCCATATCGTCGTGGTAGACCACAAAGGGATTCTGCACGGTGGCGAATTCATCCGGATCATTCATCAGCAGTCCCTGCAGGTTCCTGAAAATACTTCCATAAACAGGCCCATCAATTAATCCTCCCGGCACTTCCATCCCGGTCATACCGTATACGCTGGTATGCACATCCACCGGATACTCACCCCCTTCGGGGATCCCCGTAAACATGGTGGTTCCCCAGGGATTCCGGCCAAACAACCAGTCGCGTTGCTCTACCAGGAAGCCGGAATATCGCTCATCTCCGGTCATCTCCTCATATAGAATGATCTGTGCAATCAGGCTGGTAAGCAGGTTATTGGAACACCAGATAAAGGGAATCCCGATTCCGTAGGGATTCTTCTCTGCCCTGGCCATGCAGCTCTCGATCCCCGCCCGGTAGTAGGTCGCCAGGGTGTCCTTGAAGGAAGCATCCACCTCTTCATATAACGCATAGTGCCCCATATTTATAAAGGGATAGTACTGGTAGTGCAAGGCTGTGTCGTAAGGCATCCAGGAGACGGTCCCTGCCATCCGGGCATACTTCTTAGCGTCCTCCAGGTATTTCTCCTCGCCTGTTGTTTTATAAAGCTCTGCGGCCCCCCATTCCATATCATCGGCCCAGGTTTCTTCCCCGTAGCGATAGGGCGCACCATACGAATTTCCCTGCTGAAATCCCTCCTTTTCCTTTCCCATTGTGTAGAGGCTGATGGCCGCTTCCTGGCACTGAGCTGCAAAATGGGGATCCATATCCTCTTCTTTCCAGATGCGTGCAGCACGTGCCATGGCTGCTGCAGAACGACCCGCCAGGTTGGAAACTCCGGTGGCCTTACTCATGTATTTATTCAGGCCCTGGGGCTCCCCGGTAGCAAAATAGGCGGCCCTGTAGCTGTTTGGGCCCCAGCCATAATCGGACTGATCCAGATCGGGCATCTTCCATCCAATATGGTCCCGGTCATCGGCCACCTGGTGTATCAGCTGATCCGGTGCAGGATGCAGTTTATGGATCCAGTCCAGTCCCCACTTTGCCTCGTCCAGTACATCGGGGATCCCGTTGGCTCCTGGCTGACCCAGGGCATTGCACCGGTCTTCAAAACGGTCGGGATACAAGGAATAGCTCAGCAGCATATGGGCCGTGGCATAAGAGCCGGTAATCAGGTACTTCAACTGGTCCCCCGCATCGTGCCATCCGCCGCTTGCATCCACGTATGTGGAATCAGGCATGGGACCGTAAAAGGAGCGGCCATCCCGCTGGTGACAGACCATGTCCAGGGTGGGATTGTACCCGCATCGCTGCTGGCGCATAAAAACAAGCAACTCTTCCTGCAGATGATCATAGGCATGGTCAGAAATCTTAAAAACGGAGCTCCTGACTCCCGAACGCTTCCCTTCCAGCAGATAGTTTCCTGCTTCCTTCACCTGACTGAAATCGCAGGTATAATAATAGTCAAATGCTCCCCAGTTTGCCCGCTCACTCTTTACCGGTTTCAGGCTAAGGATTTCCTTTCCAGTCTCCACCTGGATCAGGGCAAGCTTTTCCCGGATGGCCTCAGAAGAAAACAGGAGGGCCGACTTGTGTTCCCCGGTCTGGTAACCCACCTGGTTTATGCGAATATAAATCTCTGCAGGTGCATTGCCTGCCTCCGCCGTTTGCCACAGCGGGAAGATGAGTAGCCAGATTTGTAGTAAAATAGAAAGCATAAGATTAATTTAGTTCATGGAAGGTTTAAAGTTATGCTTTTTCATACTAAATTGCATGACGACCTAAACAATTCCCAAATCTGATTTATGAAACATTTCTATTGGACACTTCTTCTGGTACTGGTATCCTTCAGCGGACAGGCACAGTATTCAGGCGGCGGAGATTTGAATCCTGATCTGCTTACCAACCAGGAAGCCCTGAAGGACTTTTTGGACATGCGCTTTGGTATGTTTATTCACTGGGGGCCGGTGGCGCTGAAAGGCGAGGAAATCTCCTGGTCAAGAGGTCGGGAGATCCCCAAGGATATATACGACAGGCTCTATCTGGAATTCAATCCTGAATTATTCTCTGCAAAAGAATGGGTGGGTGCTGCCAGAGCAGCCGGGATGAAATACCTGATAATCACCAGCCGTCACCACGATGGGTTCAGCCTCTGGGACAGCGATTTTACAGATTACGATATGGCTGCCACTCCCTATGGCAAAGGGATTCTGAAAGAACTGGCTGAAGAGTGTAAGAAACAGGGCATCAAATTCGGGACCTATTACTCCATCTGCGACTGGTACCGGGAAGACTATCCAGTGGTATATCCCTCAGACGATTACACTTTTCATGAACCAAAGGAAATGGATGCGGCTACCCTGGCCCGGATGGATCATTATATCACCTTTATGAAGAATCAGCTCAAGGAACTTGTTGAGGATTACAATACCTTTTTACTCTGGTTCGACGGGGAATGGGAATGGGCCTGGACCCATGAGATGGGAACGGACCTGTATGCCTACCTGCGGGGACTGAACGATGAGCTGCTGATCAATAACCGGGTGGACAAGGGAAGAATAGGCATGGAGGATAAAAACAGGACGGCCCGTTTTGCCGGCGATTTCGCCACCCCGGAACAACAGATAGGAGCCTTTGATAACAAGTTTGCCTGGGAAACCTGTATGACCATCGGTAAGCAGTGGGCCTGGAAGCCGAATGATGAACTCAAATCCACAAAAGAGTGCATCCATACCCTCCTGCAAACGGTTGGAGGAGACGGGAACCTCCTGTTCAATGTGGGTCCCATGCCCGATGGCCGCATCGAACAGAAACAGGTGGACATCCTTACTCAAATGGGACAGTGGCTTTCAATTAACGGGGAGGCGGTATATGGAACACGGGGTGGACCCTATCTGCCAAGCGAACAGCTGGTCAGCACACATAAAGGGAATAAGATCTATCTGCACTTACTGAAGACTCCGGGCAAAAAACTAAAACTGCCCATGGACAAGGGCGTCACGGTAAAGAGCGCTTCCTTCCTGCAGGACAATACCTCCCTGGAGCTTATCCCGGATGATGAAGGAATTACCATCATCCTGCCAAAACAACTTCCTGATAAAATAGCCACCGTTATTGAGCTGACACTGGACAGTCCAGCCTCTGAAATCAGTTTAATTACACTATAAGCCACTATAAAACAAACCAACATGAAAACTCGCCTGAAATTAAACATCCTGTCACTGACAGTGCTTAGCCTTATGCTGGCAATGGGAGCCTGTGTGGCCCCGGAAAGACAAAGCGAAGAAATCACATTTAAGGCCGCAGAGCTCTTCCCTGAACCTCCAAGACCCGAAGGGCAAAGCGATGTGATTGAGCTGCGCTGCGATCCCATTGAAACGGTACGTGTAGCCTTTGTGGGACTGGGAGGTCGTGGCAAAGGAGCCGTACGCCGCTACACCTTTCTTGAAGGAGTGGAAATTGTGGCCCTGTGTGACCTGGTCCAGGAAAACCTGGACAAGTCCCAGGAAATCCTGGAAGGAGCCGGTCTCCCCAGGGCAGATGTATATTCCGGACCCGAGGATTGGAAGAAGGTGTGTGAACGGGAGGATGTGGACCTGGTGTATGTCTGCACCCACTGGGACCTCCATACCCCCATTGCCGTATACGCCATGGAGCAGGGCAAGCACGTGGCCTCGGAGGTACCGATAGCCATCAGCATTGATGAGTGCTGGCAGCTGGTGAACACAGCAGAAAAGACCAGGCGTCACTGCATGCAGCTGGAGAACTGCAACTATGACTTTTTCGAGCTGGCCACCCTGAATATGGTCAGGCAGGGTTTGCTGGGAGAGATCGTACATGCTGAAGGGGCCTATATCCATGACCTGAGGGCTTCCAATTTCAATGAAGAGAACGGGTACTGGGACATGTGGCGGCTTCGTCACAACCAGAAACGCGATGCCAACCTCTACCCCACCCATGGTTTCGGCCCCATTTGCCATGCCCTGAATATCCACAGGGGAGACAAAATGGAATACCTGGTCTCCGTGGCAAGCGACCAGTTTGGCATGACTGAATATGCAAAAAAGAAATTCGGCGAAGATTCGGATTATGCCAAAAGGGAGTATGCCAGGGGCGATATGAATACCACCCTGATAAAAACGGCAAAGGGCAAAAGCATCATGATCCAGCACGATGTGACCAGTCCACGCCCCTACAGCAGGATCCACCTTTTAAGCGGTACCAAGGGCTTCGTTCAGAAATGGCCCATACAGGGAATTGCCCTGGAACCCTTTGCACACAACTTTATGGGTGAAGAAGAAATGCAACAGGTCCTTAGCGATTACGAGCACCCCATCACCAAAGAAGTGGGCGAGCTGGCCCGGAAAGTAGGGGGGCATGGTGGAATGGATTTTACAATGGACTACCGCCTGATCCATTGTCTGAGAAACGGCTTGCCCCTGGACCAGGATGTGTATGACGCCGCCGAATGGTCGTGCATCACAGAGCTGTCGGAAAAATCCATTGCCAACCAGGGAATGCCCGTAAAAATGCCGGACTTTACCAGAGGGGCATGGAAGAAAGTGGACGTGGTTACCTACCACTGAGCCAGCCTGCTCCGCCTCACTGATTCTGAATCACTTCCGGGAGCTGCGGATCAGGACAAAAACCAGTCTGATCACGCTCACCAAAAGGAGCAGGGAGAGCAGGATGATCACATAGAGGACCCGGCTCATGTTCAGGTCAAACTGAAACTGGAGCTGCTGGAATTTCCAGCCCTGATCTTCCTGTGTCATCACCCCGGATACCCTGAGGGGCAGATCCAGTAAACTGCTCATATCAAAGACCACGTGTCCGATCATTGAAAACCAGGCCACGCTGTCGCTGACAGATATATTTGAGCTGGCAGTGTGCATGCTTACATCGCCCCAGTACAGCCAGTCAGAGCTTACCAGGTCGGCTGCCTCCTCATACCCGGAATAGATCTCCCCGGGCATGGTCCCCAGGATCAGCATGTTTTCCCTGGAAAACAGCTGTTCCATATAGCTATCCAGGATGGAGGTATCCCTTTCAGTATAGCCTTTCTGAAACAACTCCAGCTGCTTCAGGATCTCCAAACGAACTTCAGGAGAGGCATTCCCCTCACCGTAGAGAAACAGGGAGTGATCATCCTGGTACTCCTGGTGAGGAATTTCAAAGGTTTTCCCTACAATAAAAAGTGCCAGGGCAAAGCCGGTTATTACAAGGATGTTGAGGAAAATTTTCATGAAAGCAAGATAGAACTTTTCCATTTATCCTCCCATTCTACCATTCATCCTCTGGTTCTGCAGCTTCAGCATCCTTTTTTTTCATGAGCCTTGTCCTCTCCGTAATTTTACTTCAGAATCAATCCTCGGAACATGAGATACCTGAGCAGCATATTTCTGATACTGATAAGCCTGAGTGCCGGGGCACAGCAGCGTATCTCAGGAAGCATTACGGACAGGAAAGGCAATCCGGTTGCCTTTGCCAATGTCTATCTGGATGGATCCTATGAGGGGTGCACCACCGACACCACCGGAGCCTTCACCCTCTCCACCACCCTCACCGGGAAGCAGGTGGTGCTTGCCAGTTTTATCGGCTTTGAAACAGGGATGATGGAAGTGGACCTGGATACGCTTCGCCGGCCTCTTGCTATCACCTTAAATGAAGCGGTCAGCGAATTAAACGAAGTGACGATCACGGCCGGGGTATTCAGTGCCAGCGATGAGAAAAAATCGGCCACATTAAGCTCCTACGACATAGCCAGCACAGCCAGCGCGATGGGAGATATCTATGGCGCTTATGCCACCATGCCGGGCTCCCAGAAGGTAGGCGAGGAAGGAATGCTTTTTGTGAGAGGTGGTGAAAGCTATGAGACCCTTACATATATGGATGGAATGCTTGTTCAGTCGCCCTACTTTTCAAGCATGCCCGATGTTCCCACCCGGGGGCGCTTTTCGCCCCTGCTCTTCTCCGAAACCCTCTTCAGCACAGGGGGCTACTCGGCCGAGTACGGTCACGCCCTCTCTTCCATTGTGGATCTGAGCACGAACGGACTGGAAACGGAGGACAAAGCCAGTGTGGCCCTGATGACTGTAGGCGCCAATGCTTCCTGGGCCAAACGCTGGGAGAAGAGCTCGCTGGCTGTGACAGGCTTGTATGCCAACAGTACACTCAGCCACCTTATATTTAAGCAAAATGTGGACTGGACCAAAGCTCCTGTTCTCGGAGACGGGATGCTCATGTTCAGGCAGCAGGTCGGAGAGAACGGTTTGCTAAAATCCTTTGCCTCCTTCAACTCCATGAGCATGGGAATGAATTATGACAATTTTGAAGGTGGAACCATGGATGACATGAAGCTGGACAATCTGAACTTTTATACCAATACCACTTATAGCGATCAGCTGGCTGAGAAGTGGCTGATCCGTACAGGAGTGGCTTACAGTCGTGACAGCGAGAAGATCAACTATGTGGGTACTCCGGTGACCACAGTGAATACCGGAGCCTCCGTAAAACTAACTTTCACAAACCTGACATCCGAAAACTTCAAAACCCGGTTCGGAGGAGATTTTAACCGGTTCTGGTACAGTCAAACCATCACCAGCGACAGCACTTTCCTTATGGAAATGGCAGATAAACTGCCCTCACTTTTCGTAGAGACAGAATGGAAGATTTCAAAAAAACTGGCACTTCGCACCGGGATCAGGGCTGAGTACTCCTCACTTCTCAACGAATCTGCCTTACTGCCACGAATATCTGCAGCATATAAAAGCGGAACCTACAGCCAGTTCTCCTTTGCCTGGGGGCTTTACCGGCAAAAACCAGAAAATGAATACCTCCGGTTCGCACCACAGCTTTCTCCTGAAAAGGCAGATCATTACATACTCAATTTCCAGTACCGGAAACACCGGAGGACCTTCAGGGTGGAAGGCTACCTCAAATACTATGACAAGCTGGTAAAGTTTTCCTCCCCTTACAGTCCCCTTGCTACAGACTACAACAACGATGGCCATGGAAGCGCACAGGGCATCGATCTCTTCTGGCGTGACAGCGAGAGTCTTCGTGGCTCCGATTACTGGATCTCCTATAGTTTTCTGAACACTTCCAGGGACTACCAGGATTATCCAGAAAGCGTCGTCCCCTCCTTTGCTTCGGCCCACAACCTTTCAGTGGTTTACAAACGCTTCTTTGAACGCCTGAAAATCCTGGGAGGCATCACCTACTCCTTCGCCAGCGGCAGGCCCTATAATGATCCCAACAGTCCCGTTTTTATGGATGGACGAACCAAGGCCTACAACGATATCAGCCTGAATCTCACCTATCTGACTACCTTATTCAGCAAGGATTGCATCATCCACCTGAACATCACCAATCTGCTGGGCTTTGAAAATGTATTTGGTTACACTTATGCCGGAACCCCCGACGAGAACGGGACCTATGCCTCCCAGGCCATTGTTCCGACAACAGGTACCATGGCCGTATTAATGATTATGATTTCACTATAAATACCATTACTATGAAAACCAATCCAAGATTTTTGACCTTCATTCTGATCCTCATACTCACATGTACCCTGAGTACACATGGACAGGAAGACCGCTACATCACTGCCATGCTGGGAGCCATTGAGAAGATGGAGCAGGCATCTGACCCCACCGATCTGATGGAAAGTGCAAACCGGTTTGAACGCATTGCCACTGCAGAGAAGAACCGTTGGATGCCCTACTACTATGCCTCATACAGCCTAATTTCCATGAGTTTCGATGAGAACGACGGGAATAAGAAGGATCAGATCCTGGACCGGGCCCAGGAACTTCTCGATAAGGCCATGGAACTGGAAGCAGGGGAATCTGAACTTTATACCCTTCAGGCCTTTCTCTACCCCTCCCGCATTATGGTGGATCCCATGGGAAGGGGCATGGAATTAATAGAGAAGATGTTAGTTAGCCTGGAGACTGCCAAAGAGCTGAATCCGGACAATCCAAGGGCCTATTTCCTGGAAGGGGTCAACAAGCTGAACCTCCCCCCTTCTTTCGGCGGAGGAGCCGATGTTGCCAAACCAATTCTGGAGGAAGCTCTGATCAAATTCAAAGCATTCACAAACGAAGATCCGCTCTGGCCCGGATGGGGCGAAGAAGCTACCCGGACTGAACTGGAAAAACTTCAATAATATCAGATGTATTAAGTATCTTGTGTAGCTCTAGATTACAGTCATATGAACTGGAGAAAAGCCCGGAGATTTATTCTTATCCTGCTCAGAGACCTGCTGATCCTGGTTCTCATAGGAAACATACTCAACGCATTCACCATCGACAGGGAGTTGTGGTCGGTGGAAACCATTTTGCGTAACTGCATGTTCTCTGTGGCAATCGGTTATCCCGCGTGGAAAGGGATGGTGGGCATCACCCTGCTTCTTGAGCGAAGGATCCCCTGGTTGAAGGCACCCATCAAACGGATGATTTACCAGGTTGTGTCTCTGACCATATTTTTTATTCTGCTCATATTTTTTGGTTTTTTCCTCTGGGCAAAACTGGACCAGGACATCAGCTTTGACTTGATTATGTCCGAGGCGGCTCCAAGCCTGAAGGTGGCCTTCACCTTTATGTTCCTCTCATTGCTGGCAGGAAATACGGTTCTCTTTTTTAAAAACTGGAAAACAGCCACCCTTAAGCAGGAAGAACTGAAAAGGGCTCATCTTGCATTGCAATACCAGAGTCTGAAGGACCAGGTGAGGCCCCACTTCCTCTTTAACAGTCTCAGTTCACTGGCTACGCTGATCAATACGGACAGCAAGAAAGCTACCGAGTTTGTGCACAAGCTGTCGGATGTGTATCGCTATGTGCTGGAGCAGCGCGAAAACGAACTGGTTCCCCTGAAGCATGACCTGAAATTTATGGAGGACTATATATTCCTGCAAAAGATCAGGTTCGGTGACAAGCTGCAGGTGGAAACCAAACTGGAGCTGGACCTGAACAGGCTGGTCATCCCCCTCTCCCTCCAGATGCTGGTGGAGAATGCCATCAAGCACAACGAAATTTCCAAAGATCATCCGCTGCTTATCTCCATCACCTCCACAGGAGAAGGACACGTGATTGTAAAGAATAAGCTGCAAAGAAGGGAAGTCTCTGAATCTTCCCTGGGGACCGGACTGGAAAATCTGAAAAAGCAGATAAGCTATTTTTCAAATGATTCCCTTCTGGTACTTGAAGAAACAGATGCCTTCATCGTAAGAATACCTACTGTTGTTGGTAAAAATGGCGTAAAATGAATGTTGTACTAATTGAAGATGAACATCTGACGGCAGAACGGATCGGCACCCTGCTCAGGCAGATCGATCCACAGATCAAAATCAAGGCCGTCATCGATTCGGTGAAGCGGTCGGTGGAATGGTTTCAATCCAATGAAGCACCCGACCTGGTTTTTATGGATATCCAGCTGGCCGACGGGCTCTCCTTCGATATTTTCGATCTGGTAAGTATTGAGGTCCCGGTCATCTTTATTACCGCTTTCCAGGAATATGCCATCAAGGCCTTCAAAGTAAACAGTGTGGATTATCTCTTGAAACCGGTATCGGAGGAGGCCCTTCGGGCCGCACTTGCCAAATACAATCGCTACTTCAACCAGGAACTGGAGATTCCTGCCATTGGCGGGGATCTGCTGAAGAATATAAGGGATATGATCAGCCGGCCCTATAAATCGCGTTTTATGGTCCGGGTTGGCGAACATATCAAATCGGTGGATGTGGGAAACATTCTCTATTTCTACAGCCTGCAGAAAGGGACTTATCTCCTCTCATCGGAGAACCGCAACTACGTGCTTGATTACACCCTGGGCGCATTGGAAGAAATACTCGATCCAAAACGCTTTCACCGCATCAACCGGAAATACCTGGTTACACATGGAGCCATCCAGGACGTGCTCACCCTGTCTTCAAGCAAGCTTAAGGTAAAGCTGTTGCATTCGGACGATGATGAGATCTACATCAGCAGAGAGCGTGTGACAAGTTTTAAGGAATGGCTCGACAGCTAGCCTTCCCGGTTCACATGCAAAAAAAAACAGTTCATCCTGATTATTCGACAGCCCGGCGAAAAATATTTCTCCCCTATCATGTCCCGTACTACTTTTATGTCTGAGAGTTAAACATAAAAACCTATGATCATGAAAAACACACTTTCCATTCTCGGCCTGATCCTTCTGACCATCCCGGTCCTGTCCCAGGGAAATAAGTACGAAAAAGCCATGAAGTCTGCCATGGATCAGATGGAACAAGCCAGCAATCCGGCCGAAAGTCTGGAGGCAGCTGCAAGTTTTGAAGAGATTTCAAAGAATTACCCGGACCAGTGGCTTCCATCCTACCATGCCTCCAGAATCTTTGTGACAAACAGTTTTGAAGGGACCGATGCCGACAAGCGGGATCTAATACTGGAACGGGCTGGGATTAACCTGGACCAGGCCAGAGCAATGGCGCCTGAAGAATCGGAAGTGGAAGTACTTAAAGCCCTGTACTACATTGGATTGATCAGCATCGATCCGGAAACGAGGGGACCGGTCTACTATATGGATGCCATAGATGCCATTCAAAAAGGGATTGAGCTGAATCCGGAGAATCCCAGGGCCTATTATATAAGTGCCATGTGGACCCTTAATTCGCCGGATTTCATGGGAGGTGGTCCGGAAGCTGCCCTACCTCTGTTCCGGAAAGCCCTTGAAAAATACAAGACTTATAAGAATGACCTAGCTTTCTGGCCAGCCTGGGGTGAAGATCTGGTCCAGGCCGAGCTTGATCGCATGGAAGAATAGCCGTAGCGCTTCACTTAAATAATCGAAAGATTCACTATTTTCAGGCTATGAAAATAGCCCAACATTTCAGAAGAGCATCCCTTCTTTGCCTGGGAGCACTGATCCTGCTTGCCACCGGATGCAAAGAAGAAGCGGTCCAAGGACCCAATATCCTTTTTGCCATTGCCGATGACTGGGGATGGCCCCATGCCGGTGCCTATGGAGACCCGGTCGTGCAGACCCCGGCCTTTGACCGGCTGGCCAGTGAGGGAGTCCTCTTTAATCATGCCTACATCTCCTCTCCCTCCTGCACCCCGTCCAGGAATGCCGTTCTTACCGGGCAATTCCACTGGAGACTGGGGCCCGGCGCCAATCTATGGAGCACCCTGGATCCGGCGACACCCGTCTATCCCCTGCTTCTGGAGGATGCCGGCTACAAAATTGGTCGCTTCCGGAAAAGCTGGGGTCCGGGCGATATCAGCAACTGGAAACGCCATCCGGCAGGTCACGACTATACAGATAAGGGTTTTGAAGCATTTATGGCTGAACGAAGCGATAGCCAGCCTGATCAGCCCTTCTGCTTCTGGCTGGGCACCTCAGATCCTCACCGGCCCTACGAGCAGGGAACCGGAGTTCAGAGTGGAATGGATCCGGATAAAATCCGACTTTTTGAATGCTTCCCTGATACTGATATTATACGAAGTGATGTAGCTGACTACTACTATGAGGTGCAGCGCTTCGACACCCTGGTAGCCGATGCAATCAGGATCCTGGAAGAATACGGCGAGCTTGAAAATACAATTATTGTGATGACCGGGGACCATGGAATGCCCTTCCCCCGCTGCAAATCCAATAACTATGATTCAGGGGCCAGGATCCCCTTTGCTGTTCGATGGGGTTCGGGCATTGCCTTACCAGGCCGCGTGCTGGATGATTTTGTCAGCACCACCGACCTGGCGCCTACCTTCCTGGAACTCGCAGGTCTTGAAATTCCGAAGGTGATGACCGGTAAAAGCTTTGTGAAACTCTTGCGTAGTTCGAAAGAAGGATTTGTGGATCGGGGAAAGCGCGACTATGTCTTGCATGGAAAGGAGCGGCATGTTCCCGGACAGGAAGAAGATATGGGAGGCTACCCGGTACGGGCCATTCGCACCCACGACTATCTCTATATCCGGAACTTCAAGGAGGAGCGCTGGCCCTCGGGAACACCCAACTACCTGGAGGCAGCGATCCCTTATTGCTGGCTGGGGGATTGTGACAATGGCCCCACCAAGAGCTATATGGTTGAGAACAAGGATCTGGATGAGAAACACCGTGAGCTCTATGAACTGGCCTTTGGCAAGCGTCCTTCTGAAGAATTATACGACTGCCGTAAGGATCCGGAGCAAGTGGTAAACCTGGCCGGTGATCCGGCCTATGCCGGGATCAAAGAGAAATTCTCGGCTTTGTTAATGGAACAACTGCTGGCCACCGGAGACCCGAGGGCCACAGGAGGAGGTGATGACTTTGACACGGTCACCTACCTGGGCATGGGGCCAAGACACCCAAGCTACAAGCCAGAATAATACATACAGGGCTCAGTTTTCGGATGATGCTTTACGCAACCCATCTTCCGCCAGATGCATCATAAGGGCAGTATCAATTCTTAAAACTCCTGACATGAAAAATCTATGGATTGTGCTGACGGTCATGGCACTTTCAGCTTTCTCCTGCTCCGAGCCTGAATTAGTGATGAGCGATGGGCTCAACGCACAAGCCAACGGCCTGTACGGATTAAATAGTACCGGTTACAAGGGAGGCGAAGGCGACCAGTACACCGATTTTGGTGAAAACCCATTTATAAGTGCAAGTGAGAATCCGGTTTCAACCTTCGGCGTTGATGCGGATGGGGCCTCCTATGCCAATATGAGAGGGTACGAGAGTGACGGCTACAGGATCCCCCCGGAGGCCGTCCGGGTGGAAGAATTTATCAATTACTTCAACTTTGACTATCCAAACCCCTCCTCAGAGCATGTGTCCATTAACAGTGAAACTGCAGTATGTCCCTGGAACACGGAGCACTACCTCCTGCGGATCGGGCTCAAAGGCAAGGACCTGAACGGGGACCGCCCCCCCGCCAATTTTGTTTTCCTTATTGATGTATCGGGCTCCATGTCCGGCGAAGATAAAATCGGCGTGCTTAAATCGGGTTTTAAGAGACTGGCCGAACAGCTTACCGAAAACGACCGGGTAGCCATTGTAACTTACTCAGGAAGTGTTCGCGTGGCCCTGGAAGCTGTGAGCGGATCAGAAACAGAACAGATCAAAACAGCGATTGATCGACTTACTGCAGGAGGGAGCACAGCAGGAGGTGCTGCCATGGAAATGGCCTATGAAATTGCTACGGATAACTACATTGAAGGCGGCAATAACCGGATTGTACTGGGAACCGATGGGGACTTCAATGTGGGGGTCTCCTCCACCGACGCCCTTATAGAGATGGTACAGGATTTTCGTGAACTGGGGGTCTTCCTGACCATCTGCGGGGTGGGACACGGAAACCTGAATGAATCCATGATGGAGCAGGTGGCCAACAAAGGAGACGGCAGCTATGAATACATTGACAACGGGGATCAGATCTACAAAGTGTTTGTACAGGAATATGACAAGTTCTTTACCGTGGCCAAAGATGCCAAGGTCCAGCTTACATTCGATCCCCTCTTTGTGGATTCCTACCACCTTATCGGATACGAAAACAGGGCCCTTGAGGATGCGGAGTTCGAGAATGACACGGTTGATGCCGGTGAGATTGGAGCCTCCCAGACCATCACCGCACTTTACCAGATAGTTCCCGGAAGCAGACCATCGGGCAGCTTTGGAAAGCTGGAGCTCAGGTATAAATATCCCGGTCAGGAGCAGAGCAGGATGCTTTCACACAATCTGAATAATAACAGGGATGAATTCCTGGCCAGCTCAGAGAACATGCGTTTCGCTGCTTCCCTGGCCGGATTCGGAATGCTCCTAAAAAACTCTGAATATCGTGGAGATGTAAGCTATGACCAGGTGAAAGAGTGGGCCATCAATGCCCGGTCCTACGATCCCTTCGGATTCCGGGAAGAGTATATTGAGCTTATCGACCGGGTAAAGCAGCTGGATTAACTACAGCACCCTGAGTACATCCTCCATGGTGATGAGCTGGTCCATGTAGGTCTCCAGGTAAGCCTCACTGGAAGCAAACTTCAGCTCCAGGGGATTGCCTAACTTTGACACTATTTGAAGGTCCGTCAGCTCTCCATCCATCCATTCCATATCCACCTGGAAGCCACCCCGTGCCATTAATCCGCTTACCTGGCCATTCTTCCACTCTTCCGGAAGGGCGGGTAGCAGTTCCACATAACCCGCATGGGATTGTATAAGCATCTCGGCAATACCGGCCGTCCCCCCGAAGTTCCCGTCAATCTGGAAGGGCGGATGGTTGTCAAAGAGATTGGGAAGGGTGGAAAGTTCAAAGAGCTTCTGAATATGATGGTGCGCCTGTTCGGCATCCTTCAGGCGGGCATAAAAGTTAATCATCCAGGCCCTGCTCCATCCGGTATGTCCCCCTCCGTGATCCAGGCGGTAATCAAGCACTTTTTCGGCAGCCTTCATATACTCCGGGCTATCGGTCCAGTTGTACTGGGGTGAAGGATAGAGCCCATAGAGATGCGACATATGCCGGTGTCCGGGCTCTACCTCTATAAGTCCTTCTTCGGACCATTCCAGGATTCTTCCATCACTTCCAATCTCCACCGGTGCCAGTTGAGCCAGCTGGTCCTCCAGCAGGGTCCTGAATTCAATATCTTTATTAAGTACTTTACCGGCCTCGATTACCGAGGTAAAAAGATGCCATACAATCTGAAGGTCCATGGCAGGACCCATGTTAATGGCAGCCGTATCTCCCGCAGGAGTGACAAAGCGGTTTTCCGGTGATATGGAGGGCCCGGTTACCAGCTTACCGGTTCTGGGATGTTCCACCAGGAAATCGGACAAAAACAGGGCTGCCTCCCGCATCACATCGTAGCCGTAATCGCTCAGAAAGGTGTAATCGCCCGTGAAAAGAAAATGCTCCCAGATATGCGTGGCTGACCAGGCAGCTCCCATGGGCCACATACCCCAGTTGGGAGATCCAAAGAGCTGGGTCTGGTGCCATGCATCTGTGGTGTGGTGAGCCACAAAGCCACGGCTATTATAGGTTTTTCTGGCTGTCTCACGCCCACTCTCTCTGAGGTCTCCTATAAACTTAAGATAGGGAAGATGGCACTCCGACAAATTGGTAAGCTCTGCCGGCCAGTAGTTCATCTGCAGGTTGATATTGATATGGTAATCTGAATTCCAGGGCGGCTCGAGGTGTTCGTTCCAGATTCCCTGGAGATTGGCAGGCAGATTCATATGCAGATCTCCCGGCCTGGAACTGCTGATGAGGAGGTAACGGCCGTAATTAAAGTAAAGCTCAGCCAGTCCAGGATCTTTCTTTCCCTTCGAAACCCGGTCCAGTCGTTCATTTGTAGGCAGCTCTGAAGCTCGTGAGGAGCCCAGATCCAGGGAAACCCTGTTGAACAGTCCCTGATACTCCTCCACATGCTGGGTCAAAACCCGGTTGTAGTTGCATTGCATGGTTCGCTGCATGCATTTCTCGCATTCCACCCATTGTGCTTCTCCAAAATAATCTGTTGCCGCAAATACCCTGATTTCAAGATCACTCGCACCATGCACCTGCAGTCCAAATCCATCGGAGTGGATATGACCATCCTTGAGCAACACCTTCAACCTTGTTTCGTAAAGTACACCACCAACAGTATCCACATATTGTTTCATGACGATCATATCGTCCTTGTGCATAAGTACCTCCCCTTCCCCCGGCCGGGAAAGTGTGATGGTACAATCGATTTTCCCTCCCTTAGCGGCTTTTTCTTTAAATACAATTACATTATCTGCAGCCGAAGAAAATACCTGACGCTGATAGGCAACTCCACCCCTTGTATACTCCACCCGAACCATCGCACTATCCAGCTTGAGAGCTCTTCTATAATCCGAAACTTCCGTGCTATCCTCATATGTAATGCTGATATCCCCGAGGGTCTGATAGGTATTGGTTCCGGAGGGGAGTCTCTCCTGCATCAATTGGTCCACCACCAGCTCCTGGGCCTCCCTGTACTTCCCATCAAAGAGCAGTTCCCGGACTGCCGGGATTGCCACACTCCCATCACTGTCCTCGTAGGAACCCTTCCTGGTCCACACCGACTCCTCATTGAGCTGAATGCGCTCCACATCCGTTCTCCCGAAAACCATGGCCCCCAGCCTGCCGTTTCCGATGGGGAGGGCTTCATTCCAGTTCTCAGCAGGTTCATTGTACCAAAGGCTTAATTCAGGTTCATTCGAGATGACTGGCTCTTCCTTTGAGCACGAGAAAAAAACGGCCGGCACTAAAAATCCGGTGCATAACAATACCCTGAGAAATGATCTGTCCATGGCTGATTCAGAATTTGAGAGGAGTGTTTTTGCAAGTTAAGGCACTTTTATGGAATTACCATATTCTTAACAAAGAATGGTACATAGTGCTATGTTAAAATCAGGTACGGCCATCATAATCACTCCCATATTCAGGCTTCAGTGGCCACTTCACAGGTTTTCCATCCCTGGCGGAACGGTAGATGGCGGTGAAAATCTCCACAGTTACACGACCTCCCTCACCGGTAATCATGGGTTTCCTGCCCTCCAGCGTGGCTTGAAGAAAATCTTCAATATTGCGCTCATGAAAATAGTCCATCTGCCTGGGCAGATTATTAAAAAAGTCACTATCCTCCTTCACCCACTGCTGCAGCATCTGTTCCTCACCCGGAACAGTCCACAGATCATTAACCGGCGGTTCCAGGATGCTTGACATCCCGGCCACAAACATGGCCCCTCCATCGGTTTGGACCCCCACGGAAGCACCATTTTCCCCATGTACATGTACTTTCCCAAAAATTCCTGGTTTCTGGGAATTGGATACAATGATATTGGCCACGGCACCATTTCTGAATTTTAAGATGGCATTGGCCGTATCTTCCACCTCAATATAAGGATGGTTCAGGTTGGACCACTGTCCATAGAGTTCATCGATCTCACCCATAAACCACTGGAGCATATCCAGTTGGTGGGGTGCCTGATTCACCAGCACACCTCCCCCCTCTCCTTTCCAGGTCCCTCTCCATGGATCACTTTCATAATAGGCCTCATCCCGCCAGCCCAGCATATTCACGGTGCCGAAAACAGGCTTCCCGATTTTCCCCGCATCTATGGCCTGCTTGACCCGCATGGCCGGAAGATACCAGCGGCGCTGACAAACCACCCCTATTTGCTTTCCACAACGTTTGGAAGCTTCGATCATGGCATCACAATCCTCCAGCGAAGAGGCCAGAGGTTTCTCAATCAACACATGGGCTCCGGCTTCCAGAGCAGCAATGGTGGGTTCCTTGTGATTGGGATGCGGAGTGCAAATAAGTACCACATCGATTTGCTCTTTGGTGACCATTTCGGCTACATCCGTATAAGCTTTGACCTTGTATTTCCCGGCATAGCTTGCTGCCTTTTCCTGGCTTCTGCTGCAAACAGCTGTAAATACCGACTCTTCCAGCTTAGCAAGAGCCCTGGCATGCATATCTGTTACTTTACCCACGCCCACAAGGGCCGTTTTCAGTTGTTTAGTCATCTTGTCAGGGTTTCAGAACGACTTTGATCAGTCCGGGTTCCTTATTATAAAGCCGCCTGAACCAGGATGCTCCTTCTGACAAGGGTGCCTCAGCGCTCAGGATGGCTTCCACATTCACCTCCCCCCGGGCAATCATGTCCAGAACAGCCGGATATTCCCCGCAGATGGCGCAGGAACCCTGCAGCCTGATCTGCTGGGTGACTACTGCCTGGAGGGGTAGCTCAGCACTTGGTGAAAGATTGCCTACCAGACAAACCGTTGCACCTCTTCTTACGGATTCAATAGCCGTCTTTACTGTTTCGGTAATCCCCACCACCTCAAAGGCCACATCAGCACCTCTTCCATCTGAAAGTTTCTCCACTTCCCTGCGGATATTATCACGGGTTGGATTGTAAGCCGCATCAGCACCCAGCTCCATGGCAAGCTGCAGCCTTTCATCATCCAAATCTACGGCCAGGACGGTACCACATCCCCTTGCCCTCAAAACCTGGACGACAAATAGTCCGATCATCCCGCAACCTACCACCACCGCAGTATCGTTCCATTGCAGGGGAGTCAGTTCCACCGCATGGGCTGCCACGGCCACAGGCTCCACCATGGCAGCCTGTGTGAAGCTTACTTCTTCGGGAATCTTATAAAGAATATGCTGAGGTACATTCACATACTCGGCAAATGCACCATGACGTCGGTATTCACCGGGTGAAACCCCAAGTACCATGCGGCCATCACTCAGGTTATACATGCCTTTGCGGGTATACCAGTTATCCAGCTTATAGATGGTGGAATCAAAAGTTACGCGGTCCCCCTCCTTCCATTCGGATACCTGAGATCCGACAGCTGTGATGGAACCGGCAGCTTCATGACCCATGACCAGGGGCGGAATCCTTCTTCCCGTATTGCCATCCATTCCGTGTACATCGGAACCACAGATTCCCACTGCCTCAACCTTCACCAGGACTTCATCTTCAGCTAGGACCGGATCAGGAAAGTCTTTATAGACCAACTTGTTATATTCTTCTAACACCAGAGCTTTCATAGATTTTTTTTAGCAGATTTAAGTAAATATACGCATTCAATTTACGAATTTGCTATCCCCCGTAATTATGCATAATTTGAGTATTTAAAAACCATGCTAACTGACAATATGAAAAAGACACTGTTCATCATTTGTTTTTTAATGATAATAAGCCAGGTTGGATTTTCCCAGGCACTTGAATTCACAGCGATACAGGCCAGAGTTGATTTTTCACATACCCTGCAGGATTGGGATGGATTCGGGTTCAATTATGTGGAAACAGCTCATAGCTCAGACATGAAAGTGTTCAGGCAGGAGTATGGTGGTTTCAGTCTGCTTGACGAAGATGAGAAGCAGGAAATTGTCAACATGGTATTTGGAGAGAACGGACTTAAAGTTGGTCTTGTTAAAATGTTTCTGGGTTCTCTGCATCAAAGCGAGGCCGGAGGTGAATTTGACCATAAATATACCACTTCCAATATGCGCTACTTTGTTCGCGAAGGTCTGAAAATCACTAGAGAGGGTGGCCGGAATCTGGAAATTATCACCACCCTTTATGGTCCCCCCGGCTACACCACCAAACAAAAAGTCCATCGCGGACGTGATCTGGATCCGGCCTTTAAGGATGCAGTGGCCAATTATATGGTGGATTGGGTGAAGTTCCTGAAAGAAGAAGAGCATCTCCCGGTAAAATACCTGAGCCTGCACAATGAAGGAGAAGATTGGCGACGCTGGAACCAGGAGGGATATACTGAAGATAAGGGACATGATTACAATCTTTACTGGCCCCCAGATCAGGTGGTGGAATTTGTGAAACTCATGCCTGAAAAACTTAAGGCCGCGGGCGTGGGTGATGTGGGAATTACTCCTGGAGAATGTACCAACTGGTATCGTTTTGGAACCTGGGGCTACACAGAAGCATTTCTGAAGGATGCTGAAGCCCTGGATAATCTGGGATTAATCACCAGTCACGGTTTCTATAGTGGCAACTATGGCCGCTGGTTCGGGGAACATAAAAGTGCGGGAATCGACAAGCTCCGTGCCAGGCGTCCTGAACTACATGCCTGGGTCACTTCCACCAGCTGGAGCCAGATGGATGCATTTAACATCAAGGAGATGCATGGAAATATCTATACCGCAAAAGTCAATGCCATCATTCCCTGGGCCGGAATCCAGCGCCCGCCACACTGGCTTGGAGGTGATCCCAATCCCGGTTCAGCTTTTACTGTAAGCGAGGAAGGGAGTTATAAAGTACGTCCGGGGTACTACTTCTATAAGCAGATTTCCCGGGCAGGTCAGCCCGGAATGAAGGTAGCCCAGGCCACAGCCATGGACTCAGAGATCGCAGTTATTGCCTTTGCTTCCAATGGAACCGGAAATCCCGATGCCATTATTGTTAGCAACATTAATAAAAAGGATCAAAAAATTGCTCTATCTGTATCAGGCACCTCAGCCACTACTTTCGAAGCATACAGAACCACCAAATCTCCCAATTCGGGACTGGATGAAATCCAGGAGAAATTTACCTATCTTGGCACCTGCAAAATACAAGACGGGATGCTGATTTTTGATGCACCTTCCGGCAGTGTAACAACTTTCTTTGCAAATAATAATAATTGAAACGATGAAAAACATAAGCATATTCATGATTGGTGCTGTAATGGCACTTCTAAGTACAACAAGCATGGCACAAAGCGAATTTTCAAGTGGTCTTATCGGGGTAGGTGTGGTCACCAGGGATCTGGATAAATCCCTCGATTTCTACCTCAATGTAATCGGCATGACCAAGGTCAGCGAATTTGATGTGGATGGTGAATTTGGCAGCTCCTCCGGGCTCACTGATGGAATTGCATTTCATGTGGATGTTCTGAAGCTACAGGACAGTCCGGATGCAAACCAGTGGAAGCTTATGAGCTTCAAGAAAAAAGGAAGTCATCCCATGCCCAAGTACATCCACGATGATACGGGTATGCAATACATTACCATCAATGTTAAGAGTCTGGAACCCTTCCTGAAAAGGATCAAGGAGCATAAGGTGAAATTGCTGGGTGACACCCCTGTCCCCCTGGGTGAAAAGGATCATTTTGTGCTGGTTCAGGATCCTGACGGAACCATCATCGAACTCATTGGCCCACTGAAATAATGCATATACCTTCGTAACAAAAAAACAAATCAGATGAAGTTTTTAAAAGCACTCTCAATAGCAGCCATGGTCATGGCCATGACATCCTGTGCCTCTGTAAAAGTGGCTGTGGATGAGAATAAAAACATTGATTTCTCCAAGTATAAGACCTACAGCTTCCTGGGCTGGCAGAATCAGAGTGATCAGATCCTGAGTGCGGAAGATAAGGTTTACCTGAGGGATGCGTTTGTAAAGCAGTTTGAGCGCCGGGGCATGACAAAAGTGAATTCAGGCGGCGACATGCAGGTTTCGCTCTATATTATCTTAAGCGAGGAAAGCGCCGTCTCCGGATATAACGACTATGTTGGAGCAAGTGGATATAGAAACTATTATGGCTTTGGCTATAACACCGGCAATATGAACAATACCTATACGACGGCCAGTAAGGAGTTTGGTACGCTGATTATGAATTGCTACGACGGAGGAAGCAGAGATCAGATCTGGCAGGCCATTGCCACCAGTGCCGTGCAGCAAAAAGCCGAAAAACGGAAAAGCTCCATCCCGTCCAAGATTGCTAACCTGATGAGTTATTTCCCAGTGAAACCCAATAAGGGAAATTAACAAAATCCTTAGTTGCGCGTCTTAGTTGCGCGTCCTAGTTGCGCTTCTTTTTACTCTTCTTACCCTTTTTTTCGCTCTCGTCGGACTCTTTCGGCTTTTCGAGATAATAGCCCTCTCTGGAGAGTTTATGATCCAGCATGGCCAGTCCGTATACCAGCACGGCTGTGGCAGTTGCAGTTTGCTCCTGATATTCGGGAATGCTTTTGTTATAGAGGTCCCGTTCGGTATGCCAGATCTCTCCGTAGCTGAAATTATAGCCCTTGGGGTCGGCGCAATCAAAGGTAATGGTGGGTACTCCTTTCACGGCAAAAGGACCACTGTCGGTTCCCCATGCTCTTTCCGGCCTTGGTACGGCTTTACGCTCCTTCAGCTCCAGCGGGAAGTCGGGATTGATGGTGTTGATGACTTCAGCAATCTCCTTAAAATCATCCATCATTGCCGCTGAAACGGTGAGACTCACAGGAACCGTAGGTCCGCCATCCCGGTTCACCATATTGGACACATTCTCCAGCTCAGCTTCATGCCTTTGCACCCAGCTCCTGGAACCAAAGAGTCCGAATTCTTCTCCTGCCCACAGGCTTACCAGGATGGTACGTTTGGGTTTTCCCCCGGCTTCCATAATCAACCTTGCTGCTTCCATGGAAGGGGTAACGCCCGATCCGTCGTCCACACCACCGGTGGCCACATCGAAGGCATCCAGGTGTCCGCCCACAATCACGTATTCCCCGGGGAATTCTGTTCCGGGAATCACCCCGATCACGTTGTGATACTTCACCGGGCCCATTTTGAAATGGTTGCGGATATCAAATTCCAGCTGAAAGTAGCGACGCTCCTTCGCCATCTGGTAAATCAACTTATACTGGTGTTCATCCAGTTTGATATCGGGAACGCCTGGAAGGGTCTCAAAGGTCATATTATGCAAATTCTTCCGGTCGTAGAGTACCCTGATCGGGGTAGATGAGGATTGAATGATTCCCAGGATCCCAGCTGCCACCATCTCGCTGTAGAACAGGGCCGGTTCTTCATTCATGGGCAAGAGTTCTTTTGCCGGTTCTCCGCTTCCACGCTTACTCCAGTTCTCCCGCCTGATCTGATTATTGATCTTTTCGGTTTCCGCATTTACAAGTTTGATGGAATCCCTGAGGCCATCGGCTTCCACAGAAATATCTATTGGCCAGCCATCGTTCTTTCCTCCTATCAATACCCATGCCCCTTTCAGAGCACCCTTCATTCGTTCAAATTCAGCTTCAGTTTTGGGTTCTATCAACACATGCCCCCGCTGCACCCCTTTTGTTCCCGAGGTATAAGAGGGTGTGGCAAAATGCAGGCTCATTCCATTTTCAGCCAGCAGTTTACCGAACCAGGGCCCCCGGTTAAATCCAACGGGCAACTCCCCCACTTCGTCCATGATCACCTCCATGCCCCACTCTTCAAACTTTGACGCAGCCCAGAGAGCTGCATTCTCGTATGCATCCGAACCGATGAGCCTTCCCCCGAAACGGTTACAGAGAATATCCAGGTGAGCCATGGTGCGGTTGTCGCCATTGCCGATCTCCACAATTCTTTGCATTACGGGGTCGCTTTGAGCCATGGAATTTATACTAAGCATTATGCCCAGCGTGAGGAGTGCTGATAATCTTACTAGCATGATTTGAAGGTTTGTTAAAAAATGAAAGTGTAAATGTAGCAGATTATTTGACAATGGAACTGATATCCATCAGTACAAGTTGTCTCCCCTGCTCACCGACCGGACAGTCGATTATCACCCTGCTTCCGTCGGGCGAGAAGCGCGGATGGGTATCGCAACGCCATTCACCTTTATATTCCGGAGGAAGATAAAACTCACCCAGAGGGATTCGTTTACCGCTGGCCATATGAAACAGATAGACCTCCTGCATCCTGTCCCGGTTTGGGTAGGTGTCGTTAAGGATCCATTGATTGCCCGGGAGATAGGTATTATGCCCGTTCCTGGTCATAAGCCCTTCGCCCAACTGTACTGCTTTCCCGGAGGCATCGTCCTTAAACAGAAAGAATCCCGGTTTGTCCTGGTATCTGGTCCACATGGCCAGGTGGTCCGGGTCGCGCCAGATAAAATGCGAAGTGTAACCCGATCCATCCACCAATCGAATATCCTTGCCCTGCAAATCTGAGGAGTACATAAGCGTAGCAAATCCGCCCACTCCGGCTTTTGAAGGAGATTTCCATCGATGAAGGAACACAAAGCGTGAACCGTCGGTATTGAATAAAAGGTGATTGAACCAGTTTTTCCTGGTGAGCAAATCCTTCGAGGATGGATTGGTCTGATCGGGGAAGGGCATGGCCGCCATCTGCGCAATGGAAATAATCAGTTCCTTTTCACCAGTTTCAAGGTTGCACCGGTAAATACCGGCATCGGCCGGAGCCAGCACCTCCCGGTTGGGATCCGGGATCCCGGCATAGCCATATCCGGGCCGAAGATCATTGATACGCTCAAAATCGACCGAAATGGCAGTCACTCCATCGGGGCTCAGGGCATAAACCGGGAAGGGTAGCGTACGACATTCCCTGCTCTGAATATCCATGATATGGCTGACAAATTCCCCGTTCCGGCGATCATTCCAGATCACCTGTGTTTCAGAACCCGGGATAAATTGCAGCATGCAGCCCTGCTGCCAGCCCCAGGACACAGACTTACCCAATTCGATCCACCTGTCGTGATCCGCCAGGTCTATGATGCCCACCCTGATGGTATCATCTGCCTGTGGTGAACGGCCTTCAAAATCCACCCGGCCTGTGAGGACATACCTTCCGGAGGGATCGAACTGAAGTTTATCATAGTAGCCAAACCAATGGTGACCGGGAGTCCTGCTTATTATGCGGGCAGGAACATGCATCACGGCTCCGGGGACCTCCGTTCCCTGGCCGGCAAGAGCTAAAAACAAGCAGATTGAAATAATATTCATGGATCAGAAATATACAAAAACCACAACGCATCATGCCCGTAAAGTAGATTTTTCTGTAACTTATGGTGCTTCAATGGGAGAATCCGATGAATGAAAATAGACCCGGAAGGGCCCATCTGAAAATTGCCATTAGTGCAGCAGCTCTGATTGCTGCCATGGTGCTGACCATGCAACTCATATCGCATGCCAGGCAGCTTCAGGTGCTCAAAACCGACCTGGCCGAGGTCAATCACATCCGTTACGGCCTCTTAAATACGGATGAATGGGCCTACCAGATGGCCACCATCCTGAGTATTAAAATCGTTGAATTTAAATTGACCCCCGAAAGCCGGGAAAAGGTCCTCCATAATCTGGAATCCGTCCTGAATATGATGATCGATGAGGTGGAAGTGATGATGCTTAAGAGAACTTCTGGATCACTCTCCGGAATGAAAAGGTTCTTCGCCGGCTTCGCAATCAACTTTGACCAGCTGCGGGACAGTGTTCCAAACTATGCCAATACCCTGCTCCTGGAACTGAGTAACCCTGAAAATAAAGAGGTAATGCAGCAGTTTCTCCTGGATAAACTGGGTGAAATAACAGCATCCACCTACAACCTGGATCAGATGGATCCGCTGCATACGGTGATGGAGAAGCACGAATGCAAAAGCAAAGAGGCCTGCAAAGAGCTGATAGAGAAAGAGATTAATCTGAAACAGGAAATCATAAACTACCGGGTGATCCTGGTCATACTCCTGGTAAGCTCCGTTTTCATGATCAATCTGATCACCCGGCACAGAATAAACATGACACAATCAAGCCTGCTTATCCTGGCCTCTTTCTGTCTCCTGCTGGGAGGCATCACCACCCCCATGATCGATCTGGAAGCCAAAATTGACCTGTTGATGTTAAAGCTGATGGGGGAAGATGTAATCTTTCAAAACAATATCATATTTTTCCAGAGCAAGAGCATCACCGATGTGGTGCGCATCCTTATGGAGGAAGGCTCGCTTCCCATGCTTTTTGTCGGGGTATTGGTTTTCACCTTCAGTATAATTTTCCCTGCTGCCAAACTGATCAGCTCCCTGCTATACAGTTACCATGTTGGAAATCTGAGAGAAAACAGGCTGATCCGCTTCTTTGTAATCAAATCAGGAAAATGGTCCATGGCCGATGTGGTGGTGGTGGCCCTGTTTATGGCTTACGTTGGATTCAACGGGATCATTGGTTCTCAGCTGGACCAGCTTACCCAGGCGGCCAAACCCGTGGAGATCTTCACTACCAATGGCACACAGTTACTGGGAGGATTCTATCTTTTCCTCCTCTTCTGTATATCCAGTCTATTACTTTCAGAAATGATTACCCGGAAAACATGATTAAAAGCCATGCCCGTACTCCTGCTGGATAAAGAGAAATGTTTGCGAAATATGGAAAAGATGGCACGCAAAGCCAGCGTGCACAAACTCTCCTTCAGGCCCCACTGCAAGACCCATCAGAGCGCGGAAATCAGCTACTGGCTCAGGGATTTCGGGGTGAACAGGATCACTGTTTCCTCCTTTTTCATGGCCCGGTATTTTGCCAGTGCGGGCTGGACGGATATCCTGGTGGCCTTTCCCTTTCAGCCGGGTGAGATGGAGAACCTGATCGCCCTATCGGAACATTGCAGGCTTTCTATTCTGGTGGACAGTCCAGAGGTGCTCCCCTTTTTGAATCACATCCCACACAGGCTCAGTTTCTATCTGGATATTGATACCGGCTATGGCAGAACCGGGATCAAAGCTGAGAACACCGACCTGATGGAACAAATCATTGTGAAGGCCGGTGCCAATCCCCATCTGCAATTTGCCGGCTTTTACTGTCACGCCGGTCACTCCTATAAAACCGCAAATCAAAAAGAAAGAGACCAAATTCATCAGAAGGCCATCGGCGATCTTGGAGAATTAAAAAGGAAGTTTGGGTACTACAAACCGAAGCTTCTCTATGGTGACACTCCCAACTGCAGCACACAGGAAGATTTTGGAGAACTGGATGAAATCACCCCGGGAAACTTCGTGTTTTACGACCTGGTCCAGTGGGCCCTGGGTGCCTGCAGCCTGGATGAGATAGCCGTGGCCATGGAGTGCCCGGTAGCCGGCCGCTACCCTTCGGAACAACGGATCCTGATCCATGGCGGAGCCGTGCACTTTTCCAAAGAGTCCTTGCAACTGAAGGGAGGAAGCATCCATGGAAAACTGGTCAGGCAAGCAAAAAGGAGCTGGGTGGATGCAGGCTCAGAGCTTTACCTGAGCAGTCTTTCACAGGAACACGGCCTGGTGGAGGATGCCGGGGATCTGATCAACAGAATCGGCATTGGAGAGAAACTACTCTTCCTTCCTGTGCATTCCTGTCTTACCGCGAACCTGGCCAGGGAGTACCGGAGCCTGGATAATGAAAGCATTGAGAACATTCATTCAAGCTGAGCAACAATGAAAAGTCTTTCCCTGATTATGGCCATTCTGGGGATTTGCTCTTTGGGTCTGAAGGCCCAGGACAGGTTCCCCGTGAAGCAACTGACCTTCGATCCTGCACAGCAGGGTTTTCCCACCTGGTCGCCCGACGGCAAGTACATCATTTACCAGCACTCAGAAATGCATGACAGTACAGGAAACAACGGCCTGTGGCGTATGCTGTCCAACGGAAGCGGAGCAAAACAAATCTTTAAGGAGCTGGCCGAACACCCCAGGTGGTCGCCCGATGGCAGTCTGCTTGTTTTTGATGCAGATACGGGCAAGAGCATTAAAATAATACCGGCCGAAGGCGGAGACCCCATCCTTTTTCTTCCTGATTCTATTCTTATCGAGCGTGGAGGTCTGCCCTGCTGGTCGCCCGATGGAACCCGGATTGCCTTCATTGAAGGAGGCAGTTCATCGCTGTGCGTATATGATGCCAAAAAGGGTACCATAAGCAGAATTTTCCAAGAAGAAGGCATGCTGCCCCTGCCGGGTGGCTGGACGCCCGACGGGCAAAGCATTCTGGTGGCGCTTATGGAAAGAGAAACCCGGAGATCGACCATCTGGAAAGTCACCTCCGATGGAAAAGAGAAACAGCAGATAAGCGGGCACCATGAGAACTTATACCGCTACCTGGCCCTCTCTCCCGACGGCTCATTGCTAGTCTACGGAGTGGTGGAAGGAAGGCATCAGGGACTCTATATTATGCCATTCGGGGGAGGTCCTTCCCTGCCACTTATCGTCACAGAAGGAGGGCATAATGACGGCCCCTGCTGGTCGCCCGACGGGAAAAAGATCGCATTTACCAGCACCCGCAGTGGCAATTTTGATATCTGGGTCATGGAGGTGGATCCTGAACAGCTTAAAAAGGATCTCATGGAAGATCAAGAGGAAAATCAGCAGTAAGGTCAAGCGGAAGATCGGGCCTGACCCGCTGAAAGATTAGCGGAAGATCGGCCCTGACCCGCTGAAACAATACTTGTGGAACAAAACTCAGCCGCGCGGCTTCCCGTAAACATGGTCCCCGATACGACGGATCCGGGCCATCTCTTCCTCGCTGAGAGGGCCGCTGTCCAGTGTTTCCAGGTTTTCGCGCATCATTTCATGGGTGCGGGCCCCGGTCATGCAAATATCTACGGCCCGATTGCTTAAGACAAAACGATAGCAATCCTTTGCGGTCAGTGCCTGCTCACCGGGAGGCATCTTATTCTCCTTCAGGAGCTGTCCCCAGCGGGTGGCGGTAAAAGATATAATGCCCGGGCGCTTCTCTCCTCCCACATAAGGGAACACATCCTGTTCAGCTCCGCTGTTGGCTGCATTGTAACGCACCTGGAAAATATCGATGGGACCATTGAGCAGCTCCGGAAAAAGCTTGCGCCTGTGCCCCGATAGCGCCAGGTGCCTTACCACTCCTTTCTCTTTAAGGTCAAGGGCCAGGTCCATCATCTGTTTTCCGGGTTTCCTGGGATAGTAACCCAGCATCAGGGCATCCACGTAATCCAGCTCCAGCTTTTTTAAGCCTTTATAGAAATGAGGTTTCCCCAGGAGGCGGGAATGGGTGTACTCCATCAGGCAGACCACCAGTTTGTCACGCTTGCCCTGCCTGGTAATGTTCCGGATGGCCCTGATCATTTCTTTGGAGCGCCCCTTCATAAAGCTCCCCATCACAAAATAGTTGCATCCCCTTTCAAAGGCTTCCTCATAGGCTGCGGCCGGTGCTCCATAGCTGGAAGAAATTCCCAGACGACCGGTAAGAAGTCCGGTTCGGCCCAGGCTTACGGGCTCATTGAATGTCATTTTGTTTCTCCATTTGAAGGTTTGTAAAGTATATATTGATCAACCTGTGGTACCCATGGCGTTGGCAATGGCATTTACAGATTGAAGCAAGTTGGGCAGGAGCTGCTCTTCCAGGACCGTATCTCCCTTCTTCCGGGCCTCCCTCCAGGAGCTCAGGAGCTCAACCTGTTCCTGATGCAAAGGGAGCAGTGCTTCAGCCCTTAACCTGGTGGAAAGATGATGATTTACCCGGCGGACAGAAATGGGACTCATCAGCAAATCGAGCATCATCTCCCGGGTAAGTTCCAGTTCATCCAGCAACATGCCAAGAATATCCTGCCTCACCTGCTCCTCCTTTACCAATCCGGCATACATGCGCATGATGGCCTCATCGGTGGCTGCCAGACTGGTATCCACATTTGTAAGTACATAACGGACAAAATCGTCTCCCCTGGCCAGTTCTTTCAGTTGCTTATATTTTTCTGCTTCCTGCAGCTTCATAAGCTGAAGGGTGGTCCCCACCCCGTACCAGCTGGAGATGTTCATCCTGGACTGGGTCCAGCTAAATACCCAGGGAATGGCCCTGAGGTCCTCCAGGCTTCTTTTCCCCCTGCGGCGTGAAGGCCTGGAACCAATCTTGCTTGACTCAATCACATCAATGGGCGTGGCCTGCTCATAAAAGCGGATAAAGGAAGGATGAAGGGTCAATTGTTTAAAGGCCTTGTAACTCTCTTCGGCCATGTAGGAAAAAAGAAGCTGATGATCAGGATCGCTTTTGGCCTGATCCAGGTGATCTACAATGGCTTTCCGGGCAGTCCCTGCCAGCAAGAGCTCCAGGTTATAGGCCGCATTTCCTTTGTTGGCATACTTCCGCTCTATGGTCTCTCCCTGCTCGGTGATCCGGATAAGACCCTCAAGGGTGGCATTGGGAAGCGACTTCAGGAACCAGTGGGTGGGTCCGGCCCCACGGCTGATGGTCCCTCCTTTCCCATGAAAGAAACGAATATTAATACCATGCTTTTTTCCAACTGCCGCCAGCTTTACCTGGGCATCGTAAAGGTGCCAGGTACTGGCCAGGATTCCACCATCCTTGTTGCTATCGCTGTATCCGATCATCACATCCTGAACCGGCCGGATCCACTTGCGTTTTTGCCTGACATACTCCAGGCTGTTCATTGTCACTTTATTTGAAAGAAACTCATCCAGGATGCGCGGGCTCTCCTTCAAATCTTCTATGGTCTCGAACAGCGGAACCACCGGCATGGGACAGAGCAGTCCTTCAGGACTCATCCTTGACAATCCGGCTTCGCGGACAAAAAGGAAAACAGTAAACAGGTCGCTTGCACGCCTGGTCATACTCACAATCAGTGATCCCAGTGCACGTTCCGAATAATTACGTGTATGCCTGCGCAGGGAATGGAATGTCTCCACCGCTTCTCTTGCCTGTTCCGATGGAATAAACTCGGTTCGCGTCAGGAAGGGCCGGTTGTGCATTAGCTCTTCCTGAATAAAAGCTGACAGCGTATCTTCTGTCTTTAAAAGCCCCCTGTATTCATCTGGGATTGCAGTTTTAATAATCTCCTTCAGAGCTTCTTCGTAATACTGGCTGTTCTGCCGGACGTCGAGACGGGCCAGGTGAAAGCCAAATATATCCAGATGACGCACTACCTTCTGCACATCGTAGCGTGCCAGCGACCATGCACCATATTGTTCCAGGCTTGCTTTCAGCAGATTCAGGTCCCTGACCAGTTCATCCGAGTGTTTGTAGCTATACTCCGTATCGACCAGTTCAACGCCCCCACCCTGCCTTTCGGCCACGGGCAATTTCAACTTTAAAAGTTTGATAAAGTGGCGGAAGGGTTCATTTTGATCCGGGAGCGATGTTGAATTGAGCTCCGATTCAAGAACCTTCAGGCGACTGATAAACTCCCTGGTCAAACAATCGCTTTCGCAATAGATACTCACCTTATCGGAAAGATCATCCAATTGGGCCAGTGCCAGTTTCAATCCGTGGATCCTGAATTCCTGAAGCGTATAGGTGGTGACCTCAGAAGTAACAAGTGGATGGCCGTCCCTGTCTCCTCCCACCCAGTTGCCGAAAGTAATGGAAGGAAAGCGGGTGGAATCCTCTGCCAGCGCGGGATCATATTCAGCTTCTGCCCAGGCCTGTCTCAGCCGGTAGTCCAGAAAAGGCAGAACCTCCGGGAACACCTTGTAAAAGTAGTGAAGTACATTTTCCAGCTCCGATTCCAGGGCCGGCTTTTCGATGAAGATCTCACCAATAAACCATAGTTTATGCAGGATCCGCTTGATGTCGTGTTTTAACTCCTCCTGCTCATAGCGATTATACATGGAATTCTCCCTCTTTACCATAAGCAGGTACAACTGCCGGTACAAGGAAAGCACTACAGGTCGTTTGGCTTCGGTAGGATGGGCGGTAAGTACGGGTTCTGCCTCTATATGCTGGAGCTGTTCCATAATTTCCTCCCCCCGCACTCCCCGCTTCTTTAAATCTATCAGGACTCGTCCCCACAATCCGTTTACACTTGCCAGTCCTTTGGCGTCTATGGCTTGCCGCCGGTTCTGCACTGCTCCGTTCACTTCCGACAGATTTAATAGCTGAAAAGCGATGGAGTACAATTGCAGCAATTTTTGCTTGTTTTCGCCGGAGAAATCGGGAACCCTTCCTGAGATCCAGGGGAGTTGGGCGGCCAGACCTGGTTCTCCATTCTCGATCAGGACCTCTGTGAAGCAGTTTAGCAGGAATTCCAGATCCTCATATGGTTTTCCAAGCAAATCTTTGATTTCCTTGAAACGTGTGCTTGTCTTAGCCATGGACTAAAAATACAAAACAATCCGGACTGGCCTGAGTATAAGTTAGAATTAGTATAAATAAATCCACCCGGATAAATACCAAGATTTAGGTATCGCTGCTTTCACTGAAATGCTGTTATTTTGCAAACGATGAAGAGCATGGGCAAAAAATGGCTTAAGCAAACCGGCACGGGACTAATGATCCTGGTTATAGGTGTCATGCTATTGAACAAGACAGCTTATACCCACGTGCATGTTTTACCCAACGGCTCCCTTGTAAGCCATGCGCACCCTTTATCAAAAAGTACCGAAAGCAATAACAATACTTCTCACCACCACTCTTCTCTGGAACTTTTTCTGCTGGACAGCCTCGAGGTTTTGATGCTCTGTGCCATTGCTGCATTTATTCTGAAACGGTCCGCATCGACCCGTGTCTTCAAAGAAGCGGCAGCCCAGCGCCTTTACCCGGTCCAGGTCCCGGTTCTCCCGGGAAGAGCACCGCCCACCCGTATGTAGAATCCCAGGCAAGCCATCCCCAAGGGGATAGGTGCGTTCTATTTTAGTTCCAACTGTAGCTTACATACCTACTTCAGAAATGAAAAAAATACATCTCTTTGCCAGCCTTATCCTGCTTTCCATCTTCCCTTTAAGCGTAGCGCAGAAACATATCAGCGATGCCAATATCGTGGGACATGTGGTTTGCCAGGGAAAGCATATCCCCTTTGCAAGCGTATCCCTGAAAGGTACCACCATTGGTACTTCCACCGATGAAACCGGGCACTTCCAGTTAATCCATCTCCCCGAGGGGGAGCAAACCATTGTGGTGACCAACATCGGTTATAAGTCCCAGGAAAAAAAGATCACGGTCAGGGCAAATACAACCCTTGAAATTAAGTTCCACCTGGAAGAAGACATCCTGAACCTGGAAGAGGTGGTGGTATCGGCCGATCGAAGCGAGCAAAAGCGGACTGAAGCTCCGGTAATTGTGAATACCATAGCAAAGCAGATTTTCCACTCCTCACAGTCTCAGACCCTTGGAGAGGGACTTAGTTTCTCTCCCGGGCTGCGCCTGGAGAATAACTGTCAGAACTGCGGATTCTCCCAGGTTAGAATGAATGGCATGGAAGGGCCCTATTCCCAGATCCTTATTAACAGCAGGCCCATCTTCAGTGGTCTGGCTGGTGTATACGGACTTGAATTGATTCCTTCCAATATGGTGGAAAAAGTTGAAGTAGTTCGTGGTGGCGGTTCGGCCCTTTACGGCAGCAATGCCATTGCCGGGACCATCAACATCATTCTGATGGATCCAAGCACTAACAGCTACGAAGGGGGAGCCACTTATGCACTGACCGGGATTGGTGTGGATGGATCGGGCGGTCCGGCCTCAGACTACTCCCTCAATTTCAACACTTCCGTTGTTTCGGACGATCACAAGTCAGGACTCTCCCTCTATGGCTTCACCCGTAAGCGGGATATCTTTGATGCCAATGACGATAGCTTTTCCGAGCTGGCCCCCTTGAGAAACCTGACCTTTGGCACACGGATCTTTCACCGCTTCAGTCACAGGGACAGGTTGTCTCTGGATTTTTTTGCCATCAATGAAGACCGCAACGGTGGTAACATGCAGGACTATCCCCGGCACGAACGAGACATTGCCGAGTCTCTGAATCACTGGATGAATGTGGCTGGTCTTAGCTATGAGCGCTATTTCCGGGACTACGACATGCTTTCCCTCTATGCATCCGGACAATTTCTGAACCGGGATTCATACTACGGGGCCGAGCAGTCTCTGAGTGGTTACGGGAATACCAGGGACCGGACCTTCAATATGGGTGTTCAATACAAGGCCGTTTTCGGCAGGTCGTCACTGGTAAGCGGTCTGGAGAATACCTCTGCCTCACTGCTGGATAAAAAACTCGGTTATCCCGACCTGGACAATGCCACCGTGACCGACAATGTAATCACCGACATCCCTCATACATCAAATACCATAGTGGCTGACCAGACTTCTGTTACCACAGGTGCCTTTGCCCAGTACGAGCTGAAACTGAATCGCTTCAAAGCATCCCTTGGTGCCCGATACGATCACTACAAAATCAGTGACCAGGCCCGGGAAGCCGAAGCACCAAAGAATGGAAATGTGTTCAGTCCCCGCATAAGTCTGATGTACGAACTTGCGGAATACTTGCAGACCAGACTTAGCTATTCCCAGGGATTCAGAGCCCCGCAGATCTTCGACGAGGATCTGCATATCTTAAGCTCCGGTTCCCGGCAGGTTATCCATAAGAATGCCCCGGACCTGAAACAGGAAACCTCCCACAGCATAATGGCTTCCCTGGACTTTAACAGACAATTTGGAAGAATCTATACAGGATTCCTGCTGGAAGCATTCTACACGAGACTTGAAGATGCATTTGTCAACGAAATCGGAGAGCCCGATTCCACGGGAACAGTCATTTACACCCGGGTGAATTCCGAAGGCGGAGCTTCCGTACAGGGAGTGAACATGGAGCTCAAGCTCAAACCGACGAGAAATTTCTCCCTGACTTCTGGTCTTACCCTACAGTCGAGCTCTTATGAAGAGCCGCAGGATTTCGATGAAACCAGCTTCTTCCGCACCCCCGACACCTATGGGTTCCTGGCCCTTGACTGGGACTTCAGCAGAAATTTCTGCCTGTCAGGTACTGGAACCTACACGGGAAAAATGCTGGTTCCGTATTTCGGACCTGATAATCCGGAAGGAGAATTACGCACCTCAGGAAGCTTTTTCGACATCGGCCTGAAGCTGGCGTATACAATGAAACTTAACGGTGCATCGGTAGAGTTTTCAGGTGGGATCAAGAACATCCTGAATTCTTACCAGGATGATTTTGATACGGGCATCGACCGGGATCCGGGTTATATATACGGGCCCCTTACCCCCCGCACCATTTTTATTGGTCTGCGCTTCGGAAATCTGCTGAGCAAAGAAAGCGGGGCTTCAGAGCTTTCAGGCCGAGGACGCGGACGCGGGTATGGCAGGGGCCAATCCGGAGATCCCGACAGAGAGCGGAAGCATCGCAACAGGCGTCAATAGGCTGCCAAAACCTGTTTTTGTGCAGATCCTCCTAATTGTGCAGATCCTCCTAATTGTGCAGATTCGAAACACGGTTCAACTCCGCCCTGCAGCGGTAACAGAATTGCTTGTCCTTCTGATCCAGGTCCTCCACATAAGTGCTGGAGCGCATCACGCAGACCGGGTTGCTGCAATGGATCAATCCAAAGGTATGTCCCAGCTCGTGAATAATCACCTTACTGAAACGGTCGATCAGTAATTCGTAATCGGGATCCAGACCATAATGTTCATTTCGCAGGCGGTACAGAGAGGCCACTCCTGTATACCCTCCTAGCCCGGCCTGTCCGAATATGTAGGTCAGTATAGGAATATAGAGGTCCACCCGCACCATTCCAATCACCTTAACAGCATCGGCAGGAGCCCGTTGAGAAATGGCTTTCAGCAATTTATTTGCATCGTACTGCCGGCGACCCGGGTTGTAAAAATGGGAGATATCGAGACTGCAATCCTTCAGTTCGACAGGGTAATGCAATTCCCTTGACACATCAGCAGCAACCCTTCCGGTCAGTTTCTTCTCGAAAAGTCCACACGACACCAATATAATACCCTGGTCCTCCAAGGGATTACCTGTCTTTTAGTTTGTACTTCTTAATCTTGTTGTAAAGGGTTGCCCGGTCCACACCCAGAGCCTTTGCCGAGCGACTGATGTTCCAGCTGTACTTTTCCAGTATTTTGGTGACATGCTTCTTTTCCAGGTCATCCAGGCTCTCAATGGAACTGCTGATCACCTCTTTTCCCATGGGCAGGTCTTTCAGTTTAATCACCCTGCCATTGCCCACCACAATAGCCCTCTCGATCATATTCTCCAGTTCACGCACATTGCCCGGGTATTCAAAAGTTTCCAGATGTTTCATGGCAGCCGGATCGATGGAGATCATATCCCTGCTCATGGAGGTGCAGTATTTCTGAATGAAATGCTTCACCAGGCCCGGGATGTCATCCGGCCGCTCACGCAGTGGAGGGATTTTTATGTTCACCACATTAAGCCGGTAATAGAGATCCTCCCGGAATGTTCCTTTGGCAACCATCTCCTTCAGATCCCGGTTGGTGGCGCATATCACCCTGAAATCGGAAGATATTTCTTTGTTCCCTCCCACCCGTACAAAGGTTTTTGATTCCAGCACCCGAAGCAGTTCCACCTGCATTTTGGCAGAAATGGTCCCTATCTCATCCAGAAAAATGGTCCCTCCGTCGGCCATTTCAAAACGACCCTTGCGATTAAAAGCAGCCCCGGTAAATGCTCCCTTTTCATGACCAAAGAGTTCACTTTCCAGGAGACTTTCGGAAAGGGCTCCGCAATGCACGGAGATCAGGGGGAAATACTTTCTTGGCGAGTTGGAATGAATGGCCCTTGCCACCAGCTCCTTTCCCGTACCACTCTCCCCGGTGATGATCACCGAGGAATCTGAAGGAGCCACCTTTTCCACCTCTCTGAGCACCTTGTTTAAAGGCTCACTTTCTCCCACAATATCCTCCACATCCACCAGACTGGTCACATGTTCTTTCAGGTTTTCATTTTCAGCCTTCAGAGCCACCTGAGTGGCCGCATTCCGGATCAGGTGTGAAAGATCGTCCGGATCAAAGGGTTTGGTCACATAATCAAAAGCCCCCTCTTTCAGAGCCTGCACGGCCGTATCAACCGCTGCAAAAGCTGTCATGATAATCACAATGGGTACGCGGGGAAGCGCCCTGATCCGGCGATGCATTTCCATTCCATCCATCCCCGGCATCTTGATATCGGCCAGGACAATATCAAACTCCTTCTCATCCAGGAGTGCCAGCGCTTTCTTGGCATTCTCGGCACATTCAACACGATAGCCGTCATCAATAAACCAGTTGTAGAGGGAATCCCTTACGGACTCCTCGTCGTCGACGATCAGAATGGATACTCGATTGGGCATAATTCTATAGTTTAAACTTCCGTAAGTGAAAGCGTAATTTCAATGCTTGTCCCCGAACCCGGTTCGGACTTCACTTCAATTTGTCCCTTGTGGTTCTCCACAATGCCATGGACAATGGAGAGACCCAGTCCTATTCCGCTTGTATCTCTTTTGGTGGAAAAGAAAGGCTCAAAGATATGAGGCAGGTCCGCCTTGGATATTCCCGTACCGTTGTCAGTCACGCTGATGGTGATATGCTCTGGATCGGGATTCCAAGTACTGATAATGATTTCGCCCTGCTCCTCGACGGCTTCAGATGCATTAACCACCAGGGCCACGCATGCCTGCTTCACCTGGTTGGGACTACAGATCACCCGGTCGCTTCCGGCCCTGAAATCCGTCTTAAAACTGATATCGGCGATCTTGATGGAGTGGGTCATCAGCCGGTAGGTCTCCTCCAGCAATTTATGAATATGTACCGGCTCAAAATCTTCCCGTTCCTTCCTGGAAAAATCCAGCAGTCCCTTTACAATGTCCCCACATCGTTTGGTTTCGGTCTCAATCAACTTCAGATTTTTAAGGATGGCCTCTTTCTTGGGATGATAGAAATCCGAACTGTTGAGCTGTTTGTAAATGAGTTTGTTATATACCAGGATTCCCGAAAGCGGGTTATTGATTTCATGTGCGACTGAGGAGGATAATTTACCCAGAGATGCAATCCGCTCCACATGGATCAGTTCGTTCTGAGCTTCCGAGAGTTCCTCTGATTTTTTCTGCACCTTGTACTCCAGCTGCTGGGACCAGTTTTGCAGCTCGTTGGTGGCAGCATCCATCTTATTCAGCATGTTGTTAAAAGCCAGAGATACCATGCGCATATCATCAAGCAGGTTTGGTTTAATATCAAGGCGGATGCTGGTATCCCCGGAAGAAACAGCTTCGCTGGCCTGAATGATTGAATAGAGGGGATCTTTGATCCGTTTCCTGGTAAAGACCACCAGGAAAGTGACCAGAACGGCGATGATAAGAAGGGCCAGCAACATAAAGTCTGTGGAAGACTCCACTGAAAAGGCATCCAGATCATCCAGAGGCATGGTTACCAGCAAGGAGCCAAGCACTCTTTCACCCGCATCATGGGCATGACATTCAGCCGTGGAACAGGAGGGCTCATTCAGGATGGGCTGCCGGATCACCAGGTGCCTGATCCCCTCCACATGCTGATGAATACCACATTCGGGTACATCTCCCACTACCATATAGGACTTTTCTGTGCTGGAAAAGCGCTCGCTCATATCGGGATGACAGGAGATGCAGTCTGGATTGCAGTGGCAGTCTTCTTCCCGGTGGACAGAGGAATAGGCCGGCAAATTCTGATCATCATACAGATTAACCTCATCGATACCTGACATGGTACTGATGATATCCAGGGTTCGCTGAAGCATTGCTTTGTCATTCTCAAGCATGGAATAATAAAGTGAACCCTCAATTATGGAACTGATGTTGTCCCCGTTCTGACTGATGGTCCGGTTGTAGAAATCCATGTAAACAGATCTGAAAACCAGGTTAAAAAGCACAAATACAATAATCAGGGATCCACTGATAATAAAGACCACTCTGCCGTATATGGATGACCTGAAACGGATGAAGTTCCGGACCACCCTCCTGCTATTCTTTTTGTGCATAAAACTGCTCACCAGTACGTAGTATGAAAAGCTTCCCGGTGATTAACCCGGGAAACTTCGAATTTACTAAAAAGGAAGGGATTCTCAGCCTTCCATACTCAGAAACTTCTCCTGGAAGCCTTTCCAGGCCTGCTGGTCCATTTCGCTGAGCGGATGACCGGTCAGTTCACCACCTTCCTGCAGGACAAGTTCTGATCCCGGAGCCTTGCCAAGGGTTTCGGCCAGGTAGTCGCGGAAGCGTTCCAGCTCCTTAGCTGTCCACTCAGAAGCCCGGCCGGCCATCATGGCATCACTGGTCTCTTCCTGCCACTTTTCCGGTTTGATCCGGTAAAGCCACGAGCTGTATGGATCCTCAGTAATGGACTCCGAATGATCTTCCAGAGATGTATGTACCCCATCAATCTCACCCGATATGGGAGAGGTAATCAACAACTCCTTTCCTTCGCGGGTGATCCTTGCAATGGCTTCACCCCGCTTCACCCGTTCCTGTCTCTCCTTCAGATAGTTTAGCTCTACCCCGCCGGTAAGGTGCAGAAGTAAATCATCCATACCCACGCTGGCCACACCCGATTTATCCAGGTGGCTCCAGGTATGGTTCCGGTTAAAGAGCAATCCCTGGGGTATCCGCAGAGCTTGTAAATTGATGGCCGCCAGGGCATCGCCCATGGCCTTTTTCAGTTTCACCGGCCTGTTCAGCAAATACCAGAAAGGTATGAGTAGCAAAAAGAAGAAAATCACGATGATATATTCAATGCCCTTGGTATCGAAAATATCTGAATAAACAAATTGTTCCATGAATAAAAGTTATTGAGTTAATAAGCTTGCGTCTCACTGAATTAATGCTGGTCTTCGGGCACCCAATCGGGCGATTCACGCAGTACCGGAAGGCGCCTCACCAGCCAGCGGAAGATCCATATCTCGATGGACAGAACCGTCAGGGTCACCACAATCTCCTGCCAGGAGGGAACATAGTGGGTGGGGGCATCCCATTTGAAGGCAATCACCGTCACATTCAGGCGGTTGATAATAATCCCTATCATGGTAAGCAGGGAAGATATCTTCACCAGGGTGATGTTACGCTTGCGGTAAGAGATGAAATAGAGGATCATGGGAAAGATTACGAAACCGATCATCTCAACCAGGTACCAGGCTCCCATGCGCGAAGCCAGGTACATCCAGTGCTTTCCATGCACAAATACAACTATATGAAGGAAAAAATAGATCATCAGGGTAAAGGCACAGATCTTTGAGAGACCATGGATGATGTCATCGTGGCCCTTATGGTTCTTCTCACTGATCTGATCGGAAAACACGCGCTGACTAATGGATCCCTCAAAAATCACCATGGATAGTCCTGCAAAGATGCTGGATACAAAAAAGAGTATGGGAATGAATTCCGAGTACCAGAGCGGGTGAATTTTCTCTTTGGCCATCAGGTACAGGGCTCCGAGTCCACTCTGATGCAGGGTGGAGAGGGTGATCCCGAAAATCACCGCACCCAGGGTCATCCAGGAGAGGATCTTTCTGGCCTTCCTGGCCCCAAGCCATTCAGCGATGGCTGGTGAAAATTCAATCAATTGGGCAACCATATAGAGCAGGAAATGCCATGCAACCAGGAAGAGGACCGAACTTACACCGAAATTATTCCCTATGATGGGGTTAACCACATTCCAGGGCTTTCCAAGGTCCAGCAACAGTGCACCCGCATAAAATACATAGGCAAGGAAACCATTCAGAACAGTGACCCTCACGATGGGCTTGTACTTCTGAATGTTCAGGATATAGACCATAAACGTGACCACATAGGCCCCACCGGCAAAGGCTACACCGGTAACCACATCAAAACCGATCCAGAGTCCCCACGGAACCTCCTGGCTCAGGTTGGTAATGGACCCGATTCCATTTACAAAACGCATCACGATCAGCACAATTCCCAGGGTAATAATGGGAACTGAGATCATATTAAAAGGAGTAAATATTTTACCATGAGGGCGCAGGGTCGACATAATAAATTTCACGACAGGCTGGCCGTCATTGTCTCTGGGTATTATCTTGCTTGAATTACTCATGGTCTTTGGCAGTTTTAGCATTGTTCTTTGTGGCGTTGTGAATTCCCAGCAATATGGCGGGCCACAGAACAAAAATGGATGGAACACTGTAAAGGAAGCCTTTGCTCAACTCGGGATAGGATTTCTTCTGAAGCTTCGTATTGAACCCAAGCTCTTCAAAGGGCAGGGGTGACAGGTATAAATAGCCGGTTCCGCCGGCCTCATGCTCCCCGTAGATCCCGTCGTAATACATATCCGGATCCTCATGGATGCGGCGGCGGGCCTCCTTGATCAACTCCCTGCGGGTGCCGAATACCAGGGCTTCAGCCGGACAATCAGATACGCAGGCAGGGAGCTCACCCTCCTGCAGGCGATCGAAACACATGTCACATTTCACAATATCCGGATTGGAACTGTGGTACTCAAACTTAGGAACATCGAAGGGACAGGAGACCATGCAATAGCGACAGCCCATGCATTTTTTGTCCCTCCAGATAACCGGACCCTCTTCGGTCTTGTGCATGGCCTGTGTCAGGCAGGCCGAAGCACAGGCAGGCGTGCTACAGTGCATGCACTGACTTTTCACATAAATCTCGCCCAGCTCCTCGTGTGCATATGCGTTCACCACCGTGCGCCTGTTCTCATTGGTTTTCCGGGTGACTCCCGGCATGGGGTAATCCTCCGGATCGGGCTCAGGCAAGCCATGTGCAGCTGCACAAGCTACTTCACAACTCTGGCACCCCACACAGCGGGTGGAGTCGTAGAGGATTCCATAAAATTCTTTTTCGTCTAGTTTTTCAGGAACGGCATTCAGTTCTTTGCCCGTACCAAGTGCGACCCCGGTCATGCCCAGTGCCCTGAAAAAATTACGTCTGTTTATAGCCATTTTTTTTGATTAGTTAGATGATTACTTACTTTGCCTTATCAATAAAACCTTCCTGAAATTCCTCCCAAACCGCAGGTCCGAAAGTCTCCAGAACTCCTTCACTGACTTCCCCTCCATCCTGCATAAGCAGAGCCGTTTCCTGTGCCTCCTCCAGTTTTAGTTTGGAGGTAAAAAATTCCTTTAGTCTCTCGGCCTCCTTTTTCAGCCAATCGGCATATTGCGAGCCCATGAAATAAGACTTAAGCTCCGAGATCCAGCTTGCGGGTTTAATCATCAGGACCCAGCCTTTTTCAAAGGGGTCAGTGTTCAGTAGGGAGGCATCTTCTTTCAGGTCCTCATTCTGTTCAGCAATGAGTCCGGATACCGGCGACTTTATCTGCAGGCGCTTTCCGTTCTGTATAATTGTAAGAAAGGGATCGCCCCGCTTCACTGTTTCGCCAGGCTGCTTCATCTGCACCCGGCTTACTGAACCGCATACTTGCTGCAGAAAATGATCTATCCCAATCCGTACATTCCCGTTCTTTTCCATAAAAGCCCAGGTATGGGAGCTATCGAAAAAGAGCCCTCCGGGTACTCCCTCCGCTCCATCACCCCCTGGAAGAATCTGCGCAGAAGCCAGTGCCCTCTTCCCCGTATAAGTGGCCAGCACATAAACCAGAAGTCCCAGCAGCAGAAAAATCCCTGCCACCAGGAGGTAAACTCTGGCTGGAGAAGCCTTCACCGGGACACTGGCATACACAGGCTTGGGTGCTGTCATTTTTTCCATTCCGGAAGTCCGCTCCCCATATCCAAGCGCCATGATGCCGGCAGTCGCAACGGACTCCTGACCACCGCTGATCAGCCACTGCATAAATTCCTGCTCAACTGAGCCCACCGGCTGTTTATCTGCCAGCATGTAAATCCTGCTGTACAGGGCCCTGGGAAAGCGACCCACAAAGATGCCATGAGCAAGCGTGGAGCTGCTTTCATAAATATCCTCGAAAGTGCCTATCCGGCCATCTCCATCCATATCCACCGGTACCAGAGCAATTTGGGTCTCCAGTCCGGCCTTCTCCAGATCCATCAGGCAGTTCAGACTGCAGAAGCCCATGGCAGACGGATCGCTGGCAATCTTATGCAACATTTCCTCAGGGTCCATAATCTGCAATCCGCTCAAATCAGCAGGCTGCGTCCCCAGGAATTCGGACAAATACTCAAGGGCACAGGGAATCCCGGGCATATAACTATGCACCGGGGTTTGATCCTGGAGGCCGAGCACTTCACCCCAGCATATATTTGCCCTGCCTGTATAGGCCCTGGAAAACTGTTCAGGCGATAATCCTTTTTCAAGTATCAGATTCTTCTGAGGATGATTTGCATTCATCACCGGGACAATAGCATCACGCCCGATCACCAGACTGAAATACTGATCGCCCTCCAGTCCGGCTACACATTCCTTGTTTAGCAAAGCAAGGCTTCCTTCTCCCAGCTTGTCATGAAGGTCCCCCTCTGAAAGCGTGCTCAACTGAATTTGAACAGTCTCTTTTTCCTTCTTGTAATCACCCGCGAGCCGGGCGGCAAGATTTTCAAGACCGGGGCTGCACCTCACCTTTAGTTCATTTTTTCCGGATGTACTTTTCTCCTTTTGTGCACCCTGGATGGCTGTCATGGAAATAAAAAGCATGGCCATCACCATTGTCATTGTTTTTACAGATTTCATTGCTGTCTTTTTTAATTTCTTGTTTGAACAGTGCCCTGAGGCTGCAAATCCAGTTGACAAAGAACATGCCACACCAGTGCATCTAGCTGATATATAGATATTTAAAAAATATCACAGGGGCCGGTCAGATGAAATAATTGTGGAATTATTCAACACTCCAAAGTCCCGGGTGGTGTGAACTAGCTATTGATCATTGTTTTACAGATGGTGGTGTATTATTCATCACCTGTGGTATTTCTCCACACCGAGAGCTATAGTAGACCATGTATCAATGCAATACGGTTCCTGCAAGGAATTGATATCTTCATTTTAAATAATCATTCTAAATAAGATGCCAATTTGATCTCTGCAAGGGTGTTGTGAATGCTGAATTAAAAATTCATTTAAATTCACCACCTCAATCAATCTTAACAAGAATACAAGCACCATGAAAAAAGCCACACTCCTTTTTCTGATAATTTCCATTGTCTGTTCTTTCACATCTGCTCACGCCCAGGATGCCAAGCAAAAAGGGCTTGATGCCATTACCCTCCAGGCCGTACAGGGCCAGCTGGAGTTTCTTGCCTCCGACTGGACCGAAGGCCGTGCCACCGGAACCGAGGGGGCCTATATGGCGGCGGACTATATTGCCAGCCTTTTTAAGGTATACGGGCTTCAGCCGGCAGGTGATATGGAATGGGTGAGACCCACCAGGCAAGAAAGAAGGGAAGGGAAAAGACCAAGCTCATACAGGACCTTTTACCAGAGTTTCAATCTGCTGGAAACCCGTCCCTCTGACAAACATGAACTATCGATAACAGAAAGCACCCAGGGAGGCTCCCGCACCACTAATTATACCTACCGAGTGGATTTCCACGTACAGGCTTCAGGAGTTTCCACGGAGATGGAAGTACCTGTTGTTTTCGTGGGTTATGGTCTGACCGATAAAGAGAATGGCTATGATGATTTCAAAGATGTGGAAGTTAAGGATAAGATCATCCTGAGGTTATCGGGATACCCAGGCCAGGATAACAAGGAATCAAAGGCTTATAAAAGCTTCTCCAAGGAATGGGGACGTGGCGGATACGCCCTGATGCGCGCGAAGAATGCAAGGGCCTCAGAGCTCGGCGTTGCTGCAGTTATTGAAGTATATCCGGGCGACGATATAACAGAAGCCTGGGCTGCAAACCTCCCCTTTCGTGTGAACTCAGGAAACTATGAGGGAGTAAAACCCAGGGCCTCCTACTATGAGACCCGCATGAGTCTTCCTGGAAACGAACGGGCGGGCAGGGTGACACAGATCGGTATTTCCGAAAGAGTGACGAACGAATTGCTTAAGGGTACTGGAGTAGACCTGAAAGCCTTTCAGGAGAAAGTAGGGGAAAGCATGAAACCAGACTCTGAAGTCCTTGCAGGAAAAAAGCTAAGGGTCAAGACCACCGTCGATTCCAAACTAATCAGGGCCAGAAACGTAGTGGGTGTTCTACCTGGAAAAGATACCTCCGAAATCATTGTAATCGGGGCGCACTACGATCACCTTGGCATTCATGACGGCTGGATCTGGAATGGAGCCGATGACAATGCTTCAGGGACAGTAGGCGTAATGAGTATTGCCAAAGCATGCATGGCTACCGGCGAGAAACCTGAAAAAACCATTGTTTTCTGTGCGTGGACCGGTGAGGAGAAGGGACTCCTGGGTTCCCGGTATTTTGCCGATCATCCCTACAACGATGCCAAAATGATCCTGAACCTCAACTACGACATGATCTCACGCGATAATACAGATGACAGCTTAAAGAACAAGTGCACCATGAACTATACCAAGGCTTATTCTGTTCTGAAGGATCTGACTGAAAAGAACGTGGAGGAATATGGATTGGATCTGGATGTTGGATTCAGGGCCTCGGCTCGTCCGCGCGGCGGAAGTGATCATTCGTCCTTTTCAGCCAAAGATGTTCCAATCATGTACTTCATGGCCGGATTCCCACCCGAATACCATCAGCCCGACGATCACATTAAGCTGATAAACTGGAAGAAGATGGTCAATATTATCAAGATCGGCTACCTGGATATCTGGGACCTGGCAAATACGGAATGGGGAGCGACTGAAGAAGAGTAAGCGAGGAAGATTTTAAAAAATCTCGCCCTCTGCAGGGGAACCGTTTGACATTCATGGTTGTTAAATGTAAATTACAATTAGAATGTCAGGAGTATTATATATTCTGCTGCTGCTTGTCCCTGTACAGGAAAGGCCCGACTACCCTCTCAGAGATGGTCGGCCTACCAGTAAAGGAATCGATCGTTATGTGGAGGAAAAAGCCGATGCACTGATTCTTGAATTCCAGAACTTCATCGGAGATACCCTTTACAATGCCAATATCTATACAGAGGATCTTTCCAAAAACGAGGACCAAAATCCCCTTGAATTGGGTAACTACTACCCCAACGAGATCTTCATAAACAATGCGGAGATATTTATTGGCTATGAACTGGAATGGCTCCCCTGGCAAAGCAGAGATACCATCATCAGCAGCAACCTGTTTGTAAAGGCTGCTGTACTCCATGAACTTATGCATCACTATATCTACCAGGTAGGTATAGAAATGCTGCGTGTAGATCAAATTGAGGTGGACAGGGCCTACCAGTCCTTTTTCAGGATTTACAGCGACCGGGGCGATCCGGGAAGCAGATTTATCGAAGAGGGGCTTTGTGAATATGTGACTGTCAAAATGAATGAAATCATTACACCCAGGCGACCTTATATCCCCAGAAAAGCCTCTGACCTGAGCCTGCCGGAGAATGCCCACGATGTGTATTATAGATATTCAGCATATTGCCTGAAGGATTTTCTCGATACCACAGGCTTGAAGCAGGGAATCAAATTATTGTTACATAATCCTCCTCCCACAAGCGCTGAGATGCTCAAGCCCGAGCTCTTCTTTTCCAGGCTGGAAGGGATTGAATAATCCCTAGGTTTTTACAGCTTTTCTGCTTAAACTGCATAAGCAAAAACACGATGATCATGAAAAAATTAATGCTTGTTATGTTGGTGCTGGGAATATCACTTCAATCCTTTGCCGGACCCAAGGAAAAAGATGTGATTGGCACCTGGAAATACAAAGTTGAAACCGACCAGGGAGATTTGACCGGTACGATAAGCTTTGAGAAAAAAGATGGTGTTCTGCTTGGCGAGGTCAATACTGACGATGGGGAGGCCTTTACCTTCAGCAAAGTTGAGTTTAAGGAAAAGGACGTACTCTATTGCGAACTGGATACCGGCTATGATATCCTTGAGCTTACCCTTACGGTGAAGGGTAAGACGATGGAAGGTAGCGTTGGCAGCGAAGGTGGAAGTTTTCCCATGAGCTGTGAGAAGGTAGAATAGATCCCAAGAAGGAAGCTTGTCATACTCACTCTTTGTCACTTGATTTTCCAATGGTAGCATTGCTTACGAGGGGTTTGGCCCAGAATGCTATGCTCAGAATGTAAAGCAAAGGCAGGTAGAGCAGGACCATCCCCAGCTGTAATCCAATCATATCTTTCAGCTTACCAACCAGTAAGGAGAAAATAGCCCCACCCGCAATAGCTGTGCATAGGATGCCTGCGAAAGAGCCATGATATTTGGTAACGCTGTTCAGGGCCAGTGAAAATATGATGGCATACATTACAGAAAGGCAGAATCCCAGTGCCGCGAAACCAAAGAGTGCAAATTTAACGCTACCAAACAGGGTAAAGCTTAAAATAATTATTGCTGCCGAAGTAAAAATCCCCAGCACCAGTTTGCTGTCCATCAGCTTTAGTAATCCAAGCCCCAGGAAACAGCCCACGGTCATCATTCCCCAGAACATCCCAACACTGCGGGCTCCCTCTACCTCTGGTGCCAAACCATGGTAAGTTCTCAGAAATTCAGAGATCCAGTTGGCAATACCCTGCTCGGTTCCCACATAGGCAAAGATCCCAAGGAAGAAGAGAACCACATACTTATTTTTGAATAATTGGAGATGCGTCTCCCATGCACCAACTATTTCATCTTCCTTCCGCTCAACCACCGGAAACGTAGAAGAGAGTATAATCACCAGCATCAGAAAGCTTACCAGGGAAAATACAAGGTAAATGGACACCCAGGGCAGCTCAAGTGGAGTCAGTTTGGATATCAGATCTATTAAAAACCCTCCCTCCGAGGCCGGATCCCCCAGGTTTGTCACCAGGTAAGAATAAACAAAGGGACTTACAAAAGAGGCAGCACCAAATACCAGCTGAGCTATAACCGAGTTGAAAGCAAAGTGCTCCTCCCCTCCTACCACCCGCAGGAGAGGATAAAGCGCCACCTGCAAAAGTGCCATTCCACTGCCAATTAAAAAAAGAGACCCCAGAAAAACAGGAAAGCTGGGAAAGGATGAAAAGATCAGAGCACCTGCAAAAGCAAGAACCCAGGCCAGTATCAGACTTTTTTTCTCCCCGTACTTCTGGACAAACATTCCAGATGGGATAGACATAAGGGCATAAGCAATAAAGAAGGAGAAGGGCAACATGCCTGTCATCGTACCCGAAAGTGAGAAGCTATCGCTTACATTTGGGTTGATGGAGCCCAGAATGTTCGTCAGAAAGGAGATTGCAAAAAATACCAGGAAAATAAGAATCAGAAGATAGAAGGAACGTTTCATAGGCAGCAAGTTAATTTTTTTATTCCCTAAATTGCATTGAAATTTTCATCGATGGATAAAAAATTGCGAATCTGTATTATTGGTCCGGGTGCCATTGGGGGTGTGGTTGCGGCCATACTAACCCGGGAAGCTTATGATACCCTGCTGGTAACGAAATATTCTGACCTGGCTGAAAAGATCAGCAGCAAAGGTATTGAAGTGGATGGCGCCTGTGGTAAGCTCTCCATAAAGATTCCGTCTGTGGCCCGTCCAAATGAATTAAGCGGCACCTACGATTATGTCCTGATCGCCACCAAGGCCGATGCACTAACTGAATCCGCCAGGGAAATACTTCCATTTCTTCATGAGAAATCACGGGTGGTATCCATGCAGAACGGGATCTGCGGGGATATGCTGGCGGAAGTTGTGGGTGAACAACGGACCATTGCTTGCGTGGTAGGATTTGGAAGTACCATGCTCGAGCCTGGAAAAATTGATATGACCTCCGGCGGAGAACTGGTTATAGGGAACTGGCTGCGGGGACCTGACCGGGAACTTGAAGAACTGTCAACAATTCTAAATCATGTGGTGGAGACCCGCATCACCAGTAAGATATTCCAGGAGCTTTATTCCAAAATGATTATCAATTCCTGCATCACCACCCTGGGAGCAATTAGCGGTCAGTTCCTGGGTGATATGCTGGCCAGCCGCCTCAGCCGGAATCTGTTTATCCAAGTGATCAGAGAGGCCCTTGCTGTAGCCGATGCAATGAAAATTATAGTTCCCCCTGGAGCTGCCGGGAAACTGGATTACTATAAATTCCTGGCCACAGGCCCTTTCTCTGGATTCAAGCGGCACCTGACTATCCGGGTGATCGGGATGAAATACCGGAAGCTCAAATCATCCAGCCTCCAGAGCCTGAAACGGGGCCGGAAAACCGAAGTGGCCAACTACAATGGATACATTGCTGCAAAAGGAAAGGAACTGGGTGTTCCCGCCCCGGTAAATGAACAGCTCACGCTTATGGTCGGGGAGATTGAAGAGGGTAAACGGATGATCACCCCGGAGAATTTCAGAGAGATCAACTATAAATAGTCTTATAAACAAAAAGGTACTTACTGCTTTACAACCACCACCCAGTCCAACTCAGGGTCTGAAGGAGGTATACCCAGGGACTTAGCCCCAATACCATCTATGGATCCTACACTTCCCTGATTCAAGTCTCCGCCTTCCCTGGGATTAAACCAGAATACATTTAAGGGGGCGGACTGCTTAAGCTGGAGCATTGCAGGTGTTGTGCCGGCTGGCAGATAGACCAGATAGAGCTCCCTCTCCTTGGCCAGACAATAGGCTCCGGCAACATCCACCAATTCATCTTTGCAGCTCATATCCTCCAGGGGATACTGGTTCATAAACTTTGTTGCAATAGTGGATTGTTTCCACCAAAGCTCCCGGCTTCTGAAATCCTCCAGGCCCAGATCATTGTGCGCATAGCGGTATCCAAAATACCATTCCACCCCAGCCCCTCCGGCCATCAAGCTACCCCAGAGACAATGGTTCCGTACCGTATCATGATCCGGATCATCCGAGTCTGGCATAACTCCCTGCCAGTGGGGACCAATTTCATCCAGACAGACCACCCAGCGTTCTCCTGCATCCTCAGAGGCCTTCACCCAATGACTCATTCGTTCATGCACCCTGGCGGGATTGGCAATCTGCATGGACGGCCCATCAATGGTCCCGGTACCCAGCATGGGCTCCAGGTACTTATCCTGGTAGGCATCGTCGGAATGGGTATGCAGCACAATATTGGCCGGCCAGGGAATCAAGCTTCTCAGGTAGTTTGCCATATCCTTCTTCTGAGGATCGGTCTGCCCGATGGGTGTCCAGTTATGCGGACCATTCTCCTCTCCCAGGTTCCAGCTTACCCCCAGGTGATGGCCAAAGCGAGCAGCCAGCTCCCTGAGGTATATCCTGCGCTGAACATCCGTATATCCTCCATCAAGCAAAACTTCATTCTCAGTCTCCTGCAATACAAAATGAGCCATCATCCCCAGGCTTTCCATATGGTCGAATACCACTTCCCACTGGTCCAGCTTGCTACAGTCGAAACGGTAGCGCTCATTGTAATCGTTGTAGGGCCAGACATCCTTCCCATCGCCCAGGATGTTCATGGTAAGCATGTAGATGGAGTTAACTCCCGCGGAGTGGAGATAATTTACAGCTCCGATAATCCCTTTTCCTTTTCCGTCCTGCCAGGTGGGATCTCCCTCCGTCCAATCGGAGATGTGGGGTTCATAGCTATGAATTTGTTTCTTGGGATCCGCCTCTCCTTCCCTCACTTCAGACTTCAGGCTAAAACGATAGCTTTGGTCAAATTCCGCATAAGCCAGAAAGTTTTCGGGACTATCCGCACCATTCTTGATCCAGAGCTGATCGTTTCCCTGGAGTTTAAAATAGCCCTTCCCTCCATTTACGATCCGTCCATGGGCACGGAAATCGGGATCCTTTTTATCAGATGCAACTACCTCAACAGAACCTTCCTTGCCATGTGAGCCCACTGGCTCGCCCTCAAGATCTCCATCCAGGATGGCAATGTTTTTTCCTTTCAGAAAGGAAACCGAGTAGGACCAGGTACCGGGTGCATCGGGCCTGAAATGAACCTTCCAGGTGGCTCCTTCCGTGGCTGAGCTCTCTCCTGCCCGGCCATCAGCTGCATAATAACCGGGAACCAGGTAGGTGGAGCTCCCATTTGTAAAGTTGACTTCCAGCTTATAGTCCAGGAAGGGATTTTCGACGGCATACTCCGATGTGGCCGGTCCCGGGATCAGCAGGGTGGCTTTATGCCATTGCATTAATTCGCCTTCCACAGCGATTTCGGAATTGTTGATGGTCTGACATGAATATGCCAGGAACGTAAGTAAGAGGAGTGCGGGGTATTTCATGGTTTAATTCTTTGAAATGTAAATATAATGTCTTCGAACAGAGAATCGCTTTAGAAGCTCCGCTTATTTCAACAGGATATCAATCTCCCCCGATATCCGTATCAGATATGATCCTGGTCTGCGCAGATGCCTTAAGTGACAGGATGCTGACAAACATTAAACCCAGGAAGCGAAATTTCTTCATGGTCAGAGGGTGTTTTGATTTACTTTAAGAAAAATAAATCAAAGGAATTCTGGCATCATTATATATCTTGTACCCCATGAAAGCACTCCATCTGAAAATTCTTGCCCTGAGTCTTGTCCTCGCATCATTAAACCTGAACACTCAGGCCCAGCTAAATACCAACGAGCGGGCAGAATGGTTCGCCGATGCCCGTTTCGGAATGTTTATCCACTGGGGTGTATACAGTGGTGCGGAAGGAATCTGGAAGGGAGAGAAACTGAGAAATGACAATGATTATGCCGAATGGATCTATTACCGCAACCGGATTTCGCGGGAGGAATATCTCACACTTCTGGATCGTTTCGACTGGGAAAGCATCGATCCCGAACAGTGGGTTTTGCTGGCCAGGAACGCAGGCATGAAATATGTCACCCTTACGGCCAAACACCACGATGGTTTTGCACTGTGGGACAGCCAGGTGAGTGATTACGATGTGGCCGAGTATACGCATCCAAAACGGGATATTGTGAAGGAACTGGCGGCTGCCTGCCAAAAGCACGGTCTCAAACTGGGGCTCTATTATTCGCACTGGGTAGACTGGGAGCACCCCGACGGATGGGACCACTCCAAAGAGATTTATGGCATTGCAGCAGAAGATTACGACCGCTACTGGCAGGGGAAGGTGATCCCGCAAATCCGCGAGTTACTCACCAATTATGGCGATGTGGGCCTCCTCTGGTTCGACATGTGGGTTCATCATTCCACAACCTGCGTGACCAAAGAGCAACTTCTGCAACTCAAGGGTTTAATCCGGGAGCTTCAGCCCGATTGCCTTGTAAATTCCAGACTGGGGCTGTCCATTGAAGAAGACAGCGACATCGATTACAAGACCCTGGGGGACAACCAGCTGGGCAGTAAGAAAGAGGAATTTCCCTGGCAATCGCCTGCTACCGTGGCCCATTCCTGGGGATTCAGTGCTTATGAGAAACAATGGAAATCGACCACCACCCTGCTTCAGAACCTCATTGGCAATGTAAGCCTTAATGGCAACATGATGTTGAATATTGGTCCCCGCGCCAATGGCGATGTGCCCTATGAAATCGAACAGCGGCTTCTGGATATGGGACGCTGGTTATCCATAAACGGAGAATCCATCTACGGGAGCCAGGCCTTTGACCTGGTCAAGGACCAGCACGATTGGGGAAAGATCACCTGCCGTAAGCATACGGATGGCACCACCAAAATTTACCTGCATGTCTACAACTGGCCACTGAACCGGAAGCTACCGGTGACAGGTATAAAAGCGAAACCGCTTAAAGCCTACCTGCTGGCCGATCCTGAAAAAACGGCGCTTCCTTCAGATACCCGGGGAGTTTTGACTGTCCTTGATCTGCCTTCAAAGTCTCCCGACCCACTGGTTTCAGTGGTGGTACTGGAATACGACAGCTATCCCCCCATCGAAGAGGGGCTGGTGGCTCAATCGGTCTATGGTGGATTTTCTCTTAGCCCTGACAAGTCCCAGGAGTCCTCAGGCTCAACTTTTCTCAAAGCTCCTTCGCGCCGCGGAACGGTCCCGGCACATATTAAAGTGACTCAAAAGAGCAGCTATAGCTGGCGAATCTTCGTGGACAGGCCCATGAGCTTAAATGCAGATGTATCCTATAGCTTTCAGGGAGAAGAAGGAAAAGGGATTATCACAGTAAGTTCCCTGAACGGAACACTTAAAGCAAATTTCCTTTCCAGTGGCATGTTTGTGGGAGAACCCAACAGTGGCTGGCAGATAGACAGCTTCAATTCTCACCGCCTGGGCCAATTTGTATTCACCGAGCCCGGCTACTACGATATCACCCTGGAGATCAAACCCGGGAAGAAGGAAGAAATCGGATTTCAGTGGCTCTGGTTAGGCGGGGAATAGTCTCTTAAAATATCAGTGAGACCACAGTACCTTTGCCAGGCACAGATTCCAGCCGGATGGAGCCTTCGTGATTGTTCATGATCTGACGCACCAGACTCAGTCCAATGCCCGAACCATGCTCCTTGGTGGAAAAGAAGGGAACGAACACCTGGTCGAGAAGCTCTTCAGCAATGCCTTTCCCATTGTCTTCAACCTTAACCACTACCCTGTGTTCGCTCCGCTGTGCACGGATCCGGATATGCCCTTCATTCCGGCCATCAGAAAAGGAATCAAAGGAGTTTCTCAAGAGGTTCAGAAGAATCATTTCAAACTGGTGCACATCTGCATAGATCTCAATTTCAGCATCTTCCAGATCAATGGAGATCTGGATCCCCTTCGCCCCCGCCTCATCATCGAACAGAAGCAGGATCCCCCCAAAGGCATCCTTTAAGCCAAGTTTCTCTCGCTTTGGCGGCGGCAACAAAGACAGGCGACGATACTCTTCAATAAACTCAATCAATCCCTTCCCTGTGTTTTCGATCATTCTGAGTCCGTCCAGTACCTTTTCTGCCTCCTGGCCCTTATCGGATCTGATCTTCTTTTGCAGCGATTTTGACAGGGAAAGCATGGGGGCCACCGCGTTCATTATCTCGTGGGTCAGGACCCGTATGATTTTCTGCCAGGAGTCGGATTCATTTTGATGCAGTTCCTCCTGGATGTCCTGAAGGGAGAAAAGCCTGTAGGTTTCATTAAAAATCTGCACCTCCTTCAGTCTGACGGATACAAGCTGTTCTCTCACCTTCCTTTTATCCCGGCCCTGACTCTGTGCCAGGCTTAATACTTTGGGACTCCCGGGAATCAGTTTCCTGAATGTCTCCCAGAGTTTCATGTGATGCGCCTTGATCTCATCCATGTGAGACAGATCAGGCCTGCTAATTAGCTCCTTCGCCAAGTCATTAACAAAGAGTACTTTTCCCTGACTGTCGAAACAAAAGAGTCCCAGATCGGCTGAATTTATCACATGGATCAGGATCCGCTCATCTTTTTCCTTCTCCAGCCTGCGAGCATTCATGGATTGTTTAATAGCATTTGACCGTTCCTTCAGCTTTTGAAACAAGGCTTTCCCTGTCCCAAACTGAATTTCAGGCGTTTCTTCTTTCCCTATGGCATCGACGAACTGCTCTATGACCCTGGTGATACCCAGAACATAGCGGGTAAGCAGAACAACCTGCAGGACAATCAGGAAAGCACCAAGCAACAGGGTGAAAATAAATTCCACCTTTAATGTCTCCGTAAACCAGACAAACAGAAATACAGTAGCCATGATCAGGGCGATCCTTAGCATGATGTTCCAGAAAAATATTCGACTATTCATGGATCTCTCAGATTCCGTAGGATTTCATTTTATTGTATAGTGTCGACCTTGCGACTCCAAGTTCACGAGCCGCTTTTGAGAGGTTGCCTTCGTTTTTCCGGATGGATTCCCTGATGGTGATCTCCTCTAACTCGGCAAGGGTGGGCCTTCGTTTCTCTGCCTGCATCTGGCTTTCGGAAGCTTCAGGAAAGATATCCCTACGCTCAACCCTTCGGCCATCGGCCATCAGAACAGCTCTTTCGATGCTGTGTTGTAGCTGCCTTACATTGCCTGGCCAGGGATGGTCCTGAATGGCCTGTGTAGCTTCCCCGGAGAAAAGCAGTCCGGGCCGGTGATGCTTGACTCTGTATTTCTCAAGGAAATAACTGGCCAGGTCGATGATGTCCTGTCCCCGGTCCCTCAAAGGAGGGGCTGTGATTTCAATGGTATTAAGCCTGTAGTACAGGTCCTCCCTGAAGCTCTTTTCTTCTATCATAGCCCGGAGATCCTGGTTGGTGGCTGATATTAATCTGAAATCCGCTGCCAGGGGTTTGTTGGAACCTATTCTGTAGATCTCCCTGTTCTGAAGAACGTTAAGAAGTTTGGTCTGCATGGAGGGCTGCAAATTTCCGATTTCATCCAGGAAGAGGGTTCCTCCCGAGGCAATTTCAATTCTCCCTGGTTTATCTGCTCTGGCATCAGTAAATGCTCCCCTAATGTGACCAAACAACTCACTCTCAAAAAGGGACTCGCTGATGGCACCCAGGTCCACATGAACAAATACTTCATCGGATCGATTTGAAGCCTGATGGATCTCTCGTGCAACAAGCTCCTTACCTGTCCCGTTCTCACCGAGAATCAGTACATTGGAATCGCTTGGCGCCACCTTACGGATGGTCTCCAGTACCCGTAGCATTTCAGGAGATTTACCATACAACTTCTCATGCCCGGCATCGATATAATGGCTCAGGTGGTCCTGTTTGGATTTCAGCTGCTTTATTTTCTTCCTGGACTCCCTCAGCATGATCCCGGAACGTACCGTGGCCACAAGTTTATCATTGTCCCATGGTTTAGAAATAAAATCTGTGGCCCCGCATTTCATTGCTTCAATGGCAAGTTCCAGTTCTCCATAAGCTGTGATCATAAGCACCACTGCATCCGGGTCGTCTAGCAGGATACGTTTTAACCAGGCCATCCCTTCCTGTCCGTCGGTGGCCCCCCTGCTGAAATTCATATCCATAAGAAACACATCCACCTCCCGGGTTTCAATGATGCCGGGGATCAAATCGGGCGATTTTATTCCAATCACCTTCTCCACCTCGTATTCCAGAAGCTGACCCAGCGCAGAAAGTACCGCCGGATTGTCATCAATGATGAGTACACTATTCTTTAAAATGTCCAATTTTAATACACTTTTCTCAGGTAAGTTACAAATTTGTAATTTATTGTCCAATTTTGAGTCATAACAAAGGGTGTAACACATGGCTTAAACTTTGTAATTCAAATAATATCAGTATATTAGACTGAATGGCACTGCGTTTGAAATATGATCAGAAACTGAAGCTATGAGTTTCTCACATTTCAAAATGATCCTGCGGATCATGATACAGAACCGAAGATCCACCCTGATCAATTTCCTGGGACTGGTACTTGGATTAACATCCTTTGTAATCATATTCAGCTGGATCCGAACCGAGTTTTCGGTAGACAGGTTCCATCAAAATAAGGAAAGGCTTTTCCAGCTGGTGATACAATTTCCCGATGGCACCCTGGATTCCAATACCCCCTATGCACTGGCTCCCGAGATGATGAACACCTTTCCTGAACTAAGAAATTATACCCGGCTGGTGAGGCTGGAAACACAGCGTAATTCATCCTTCGACTTCTTTCCTGAGGACCCGGACAACGATCCTGTGTATGAAAACAGGGTTGCCTGTGTCGATACAGGTTTCTTTCATATGTTTACATTTAGCCCGGTGCACGGAAACGGGCAAAACCAGATGGACCGTCCCGATGGGGTGCTGATAAGCAGAAGTCTGGCCGAAAAATATTTTGGGGATGAGGATCCGGTGGGCAGGCAAATCCTGATGAATGCAGGCGAGCTTTTAGAGATAACGGGAGTGGTGGATATCCCGGAAAATACACAATTCAGTTACGACCTCTTTCTTCACCTTCCCTTAGAGTACAACAACAGCTGGACCTGGAGGGATCCTTCCTTTGTAATGCTTCACCCAGATGTAAATAAGCAAGAGTTTGAAAACAAGCTGCTTACTTATTTCAATGAAGTCCTTCCCAGTGAACTTCCGGGAAATCATCAATTGAAACTCCTGGCCATAGGAAAGGCAAATCTGGCTTTCGGTAAGCGAAAGGAGTTCCTGCTGTTCTCCATCATTGCCCTTATGATCCTCGTGATCGTGGCCATAAACTATATGAATCTATCGACTGCCAACTATACGAAACGGATCAGAGAGATGGGCATGCGAAAAATCATTGGTGCCACTCCCCGGATCCTCCGGAATCAATTATTCGCTGAAACCCTTATCCAGACCACTGCGGCCATGTTCCTGGCTCTCTTTCTGGCTGAACTTTTGCTTCCGCGTTTAAGTACTATGTTTGACGCCAGTGTTCAGATCGGGTATAAAGAAAACCCGCTCATCCTGGCAGGCCTGGCCCTTCTTATCTTGATTTTCAGCCTCTTAAGCGCTATCTATCCGATCATTGTATTTACACGCGGATATCCCACTGAAATTTCACGGGATACATTTGTAAAGGGACGAAGCAGATCCAATATGCTGCTGGTGACCACCATCGTACAGTTTAGTATATCCATATGCCTGCTGATCTCCACTATGGTTGTGATTAGACAGGTGCGTTTTGCAAGGGAGATTCCCACCGGGGTCAATGTGGAACGGGTAATAAAGGTTCCTTTGAATCCACAGTTGGGACAACGTTTTTTCAGCTTTATTGATGAAATAGAATCGCATGCCGCGATCTCTGAAGTTACTGCCGGTCAGAAGAATCCCATCAATGAAGATTATAAAACCAATATTGACTGGGCAGGAAGGGACCCGGACACCCATCCCCTGGTCAGATATTCCATCTGTTTATCCAATTTTCCCGCCTTTTTTGGACATGAGATCATCTATGGCAGGCTATACTCGGACAGTATTCAGGCCGACCTTACAAGATATCTGGTAAATGAGACCGCATGCGCTTTACTTGGAAAGGAGAATCCTGTTGGCGAAAAAATTAACATGTGGGGAGCAGAGGGCGAGATCCTGGGTGTGTTCAGGAACTACCATCATATTTCAGTGCACAGGGAAATTCTCCCCCATGTGGTCACCATAAATCCTGCTCATTACAGGCATCTTCGCTATGTTTTTATCAGGATTGCAGATGAAAACCAGGCGGAAACCATTTCTTTTATCAGGGATACTTTTAAAGAGTTCTCCGGGGACTTTCCGTTCACCTATGAATTCCTGATGGAAGAAGTAGACCAAATGTATGCCAAGGACATAAGACTTGCCAGGGTGATTGGTTTTTTTGCCTTTCTGGCACTGCTCATATCCTGCCTTGGAATTTATGGCCTTGCCCGTTTCTCCGTGGAGAAACGGACAAGAGATCTGACCATCAGGAGGGTTTTCGGAGCATCCTTTCAGAGAATTATCATCCTTGCAAACATGGACATGATAAAACGGCTAGGTATAGCCGTTGTGGTAGCCATCCCCCTTGCCTACTTTTTTCTTGAACGCTGGCTGCGCTCCTTTGCCTTCCGGACGGATCTCGCATGGTGGTTCTTTGCACTGGGTGGAGCACTGGGGATCGTCATCACTGTAACAGCCACCTTGATAGGTATCTGGAAGGCCCTGCAGCAAAAACCCAGGGAAGTCCTGAATCAGGTCTGATCCTGCAGCTTATTGCTTCGCTAAATTAAGCTCTATGATGAGGGTGGCTGTAAAATCGCCTGTGCCATCCTCATCGATATCCACTTCCTGATCCTCTTCCCACACAACGAGTGCCGCTGTACTGTTCAGGCTCTCAAGAGTCAGAGGATCATCATCCGCAGATTCACCGGCAAGGATCAGGTAGAGCTGGTCTTCATCCAGTTCCCATGTGCCGTTCTCCCCGAAGTCACCGTTAAGCAGGTGATAGGAATAGTCGGCTTCAAAAGTGATGGTTCCTCCGAACTCATCAAATTCAGATGCCAGTTGATCGAATAGTTCCTGGGCTGCGTCATCTGATAACTGAAGCGTTGTTTTCAGAAACTGTATCAGGCTGATGGGTCCAACTTTAATATCGACAGAAGCCTGTCCCATGTCCCAGGTTCCAATCAGGTCAGATTCATTGATATCTGCGTCCTTCTCACAGGAGCTGACAAGTAAAAGTGTGGCCATAAGGCTTAACAGGAGGAACGGATTTACAAAGAATTTTCTCATATCAGACTATTTTAGGTTTGCATTAAGAGGCACTTCCATGGCACCTTCAATAATGCAATGACAAGCCGATCATAAAATTCGTTGCTTCGCTCAGGAGATTGTGAATAGCATAAATGCAATCCCTGTCAGCACCAGGACAAGAAAACCAAATGCAATAATTCTGTTGAGTCTTCGGTGTTTCCTGAGTTCTCCATCCAGATCCCGGAGGGTCTGCTCTTCCAGATTAAAGAGTGCATTTTTCAATTGCTTATCGACCACCCTGAGTGAAAGTTTAATCAGGCCGTAGGTAAACAGGTAAGCAAATAGATAGAATACGGAAAGGATCAGGATTTTGCGCATTTCAAAAATTCCATCCGGATTTTCGATCGTCAGGTTAATGGTGAAGGTTGCCAGTACAATGGAAAGAGAAACACCATGCATTGCCCAATTGTAGCGGCTATTCAGATAGCTGATCTTGTGGATCAGGAGATCATGCAGATTCAGGTCCAGGAGATCCATTCGCCTCAGCTGTCTGACCTGGGACCAGAGGTACAGGATGAGGACCACTGTCAGAGCTAGCAGCAAGAGGATGGCAAGCATCAGAGGGAGATTCCCCCCGTAGAAAAAAGCATTGTAAACGAACATACATGCTGCCATGGTGGCGACCATAATCCCAAACCTGAGCGGTTTCAGCAGGCCGGTTGTGATGCTCCTTGAGCCTTCATTAATGGATTCCAGGATGGCCTCAGGTGAAAAGGATACATCCCCTTCAATCTGCTTGTCAGCTCCAGTCCATATCTCATCTATTTCTTTCATGTATTTTTCTTATGACATAATCTTCTTCAACTTTGCTTTGATGCGGACAATCTTCACACTCACATTTTTTTCACTTAATCCTGTGATCTCCCCAATCTCCGCATAAGATCTCTTTTCAAGATAGAGCAGAATAATACCCTTTTCGATTTCATTCAGTAAGGATATGGCCTTGTAAAGCTTATTGATCTCATCATCCAGCGAAGGGATGTCCTCTTTCTCAATGAGCTCGTTTTGTTGATCAGAAAGGGCTTCAATAATGGGGTGCCGCTTGCTTTTCCTGATATTGGTAACAGCAGTGTTAAATGCGATCCGGTACATCCAGGTGCTGAACTTCGACTGCTCCCGGAAGGAGGGAAATGCCTTCCACAGCTGAAGTGTTATCTCCTGCATCAAATCCTGCTTTTCCTCTGCATTATTGCAATAAACATTACATACCTTATGAAGTATGGCTAAGTTTTCAGCCATCCGCTCCAGAAACAGTTTCTCTTGTTCACCACTCATACCCGTGTAAGTACCATCACAACAATGCCGGCAATTAAAGATATGGATAATGCAGCAAGAACAATCCTGCGGGTGGACTTTTCAAGCCGGGGTTTCCTGATCTCGTCTTCCGGTTTACGAAGCAGAATAAGGATGCCAAACATAAATAGAATAAAGGGCATGATATAAGTATCCATCTCATGGCCCTGCAGGGCGTGAAACAAAACCAATACAAGTGCACTAACTATTGTAATGATTCCGGGAATCTTGATTTTAACTTTGTCCGATGTTTTCATTTCATTGTTTTTTATTGATCTATTTGGATGTTCTTTTCCCTATAAGTCGCCCGAATTTTGAATCACTACACCTGACAAATAAAAATATACGGAACTAGCCTGTTTTTGAGCCAACAAAATCTGCTTTGCTTTGTTTACCTGTCTGATATGTCAGAACCGGATAAAGATACCGAGCAAAAATCCCGAAAAAGGACCATCAAAGATCTGGCCAATACCCCATTTAAGAAGGCCATGCTGGTGGTGCAACTACTTAGCTATGTACTGATTGTGGGTTCTCCGTTAATAGGGGGCTTCATTGGTCGTTCTCTCGGGTTGAAGGCAGCTCAGACAGGCGGAATTATCCTGGGAGTCTTTATCGCGGGAGAGGTGCTGTTCTATGGTTCCCTGGCTTTCCTGGGCAAGGAGATTGTTCTGCTTATCCGGGATAAAATGAAAGGCTGGTTCAAAAAGCGGAACCGGTCAAAGGCCTAGATGGCCTTCACAATATCGCATAGACCCTGAAATACAGCCCTTTCACTGAAATGAAATTGTCAGTTTCCAAAGATTCCTTAGATTTATTGCACCATGAGAAACATCGCTTTAATAATTTCAATTCTATTCCTTGGACTGGCCCAGGGATGCACCCAGGAAAATGAACACCAAAGTGCGCAGTGGCGCGGAGCCATGCGTGATGGCATCTTTGACGAAACTGAGCTGCTGGCCCACTGGCCCGATGAAGGTCCGGAACTGCTCTGGATTTATGAGGGCCTGGGAAGGGGTTTTGCCGCTCCGGCGGTAACAAAAGACGGACTGTTTATCAACGGTGAGAAAGAAGGAAACAGCTACCTTTTTGCCCTGGACCTTGAAGGAAAATTACTGTGGAAATCCCGCAATGGAAAAGAATTTCTGGGTGAAGGTTTTTCAAGCACCTACCCTGGTGCCCGCTCCACCCCAACCGTTTACGACGATCTGGTTTACACTTCATCCGGACAGGGGCAGATTAGCTGCTTTAAATACGCCAATGGCAAAAAAGTCTGGTCGCTAAATATCACCGATGACCTGGATGGTATACTGGGTTACTTTGGCTACTCCGAATCAGTGGCTGTGGACCAGGAGCACGTCTACTGTTTTCCAGGTGGTGCCAGCACAAACCTTGCCGCCCTGGACAGGTTCACGGGAAAGGTTGCCTGGACTCAATCGGCTCACAGGGACACCTTTGCCTATGGCTCCCCGGTACTCCTGGATCTCCCCGATCGAAAGATATTGATGAACACCTCCCGGCATCACCTCTTTACCCTGGATCGCAGCAATGGTGATCTGCTTGCCTCCTACAAGCTGGAAGGATATGAATATGATGGGGAGCATTGCAACACCCCGGTGTATGACGATGGTTTTATTTACTTCGTGGCCAATGATGTACCCGGACAGGGTGCCGTGAAATTAAGGCTGTCGGACAATGGAGAAAGCCTCAGTGAAATCTGGAGAAACAAGGATGTGATGAATAATTTTGGAGGACAGATCGCCTTAAACGGTCATCTGTTTACCACCATTAAAGGAAACAAGCTGGTAGTGCTGGATCCGGAAAACGGGACTGTGGTGGACTCTTTAAAGGTGGCTACCGGCGGCATTATCTTTACCGACAACAAATTCATCATTTACGGGAACAACGGCAATGTGAGCCTGGTGAACTACAATCAGGGCCAACTGGAAGCTGCAGGCCAGTTTAAGGTCAGGGAAGGATCGGGCCATCATTTCGCGCACCCGGTTGTTGCCAACGGAATCATGTATATCAGGCACGGCGATGCCCTGATGGCCTACCGGGTAAAATAAATGATGGTGCCGTCGGGAATTGCCATCCGAGGCACCATCACGATTCAGGTACGGATCTACCTAAAACCTAAAACAACTAAACTACAATCTAGATCTTTACAAATTCAACTCGCCGATTATTTGCACGCCCTTCAGGCACATTGTTGTCATCCATGGGCATGCTCTCCCCCAATCCTTTTGAGCTGAGCCGGTCAGCAGCAATCCCCATGTCTACCAGGGTTTTCATTACCGTTTCTGCCCTTTCAGCCGACAGAGTCATATTGCTGGCATCATCGCCCACATTATCGGTATGCCCCTCCACACTGAATTTCATATCCGGGTACTTTTCCATTAATTCATAGATCTCGTTGATCACTCCCATGGACTCTGGTTTCAAAGTGGATTTCCCGGTATCAAAGCGAATTCCGTTGGCGATAATCTTGCCATCCTCCATCACCCGGTCGTAATACTTCACTCCTCCTTCGGCGATCCGTATATTCTTCACATAATAGAGGCGAAAGTTTTTAGCATGATAGGTATAGAGGGTAATTCCTTTTGGATCAAAATCGATCCGGGGAATGTTGATGAGCCGGGTCTCATCCATGTAGGCTTTTAGCTTGCCATTGGTATAGGCCACGGCCACATGAATCCACCTTCTCTGTGCCAGATGATCCTTATCCGGATGAGCACTGTAAGACCGGCCGAATTCCATCGATTGGTAATCAATTGAAACACCGGTATACCCGCTGGGACTTCCCGATTTCTGATTTTTTCTGTCATAGAGATAGATTTCAAAATCATTGTTATCACAATACAGATCGAATTCAACCGTGAATACATCGGGCAAATAGTCCTCCTTAGCCTCTTTGAAATAGGGCATGATGCCCGGTGCTCCATCCCTGAACATAATCACATTGTCTCCTCCAAACTCGGCAACCTCCACTATGCCTCTGTCCAGGTCCCAGCGGGAAGGAAACTCTCCGTTCTCCTCTCCAACCAGGTTGTCTTCAAAAATCACACGATCGCCCGGTACAAAATCGTACTTTGCCCACTTGAGTTCAGGCTTGGACTCTTCCGCTGTTGTCGATGCCTGCTGGGCCTGGCCAGAGGCATCCCCTTGTTGCTGTTGTTGTTCCTGTTGCTGTTCCTGTTGCTGACCGGTTTGCTGACCGGCCTCCTTCTCCTTCTTCTTATTCCTGTTGAAAAGCTTGTCAATGTTCTTGTTGATTACCTTGTGGCTCTCTTTCTTGATTTTCTGAGTGGGATTTTCCTGGGCACATAGTGGTTGGACCACCAGAAAGGATGCCATAGCAATCCCCAGTGCAATTACCTGTGTTTTCATGATAGATCCGTTTTGAAATTTCAATCAAGTTAAGGCATCAATTAAGGCCGGGGTATCCCATGTTTGTGGGATATGGTCTAAGCTCTATGACCTTTCTCCTTAACTGTTCCTTAGCTAGCGAAATTCAATACTTCCTCCGTGAGATGGAGCATTACTGTAGCTTCTGGTGGGTTTAATAATCCTGAAGAGAACAAGCAGCCCGAGAATGGCAAACAGAAGCATGCCTCCGGCAATGGCAATATCACCTGCCCTGACACCGGGTTTCAGGGCAGCTGCATCGGGAAGCTCGGGGTCGTAATAGACATCCACTGTTTTTCCAACCGGGTACTCCTGGACAAGGGCTTTTGCGGCTGACATATTAATGTTCGCACTGGAGTTGTTTACTCCAATACCATAGGCAAAATACTCTTTCCCGTCAACCTGGTAGCTATACTTTATTACGGCCCCATATTGGGTCTTGCCATCCTTCATCCAGCTATCCACTTCCGATTTAATAACGATGCCGCTGGTCATAGGCCAGCTTTCTGACTCGTAGGCAT